>Ga0102953_1001550_pt1 | contig 14485 bp, 15 predicted proteins | sample SalPon2A_C_D2_MG_FD_78509 | JGI IMG/M metagenome (GOLD analysis project Ga0102953, IMG submission 78509) | Soil microbial communities from South San Francisco under conditions of wetland restoration - Salt Pond MetaG R2A_C_D2_MG | ecosystem: Environmental > Terrestrial > Soil > Wetlands | place... | reverse complement strand
TGCGACTCGTGCGTGATCTCCATCGCGATCACCTTCATCCCGTACTTGCCGGCCAGCTCGAACACCCACGGCAGGCAGCTCTTGCCGTGCCCCTGGAATGCATACGGACTGGTGCGCGGTTTGTACGCACCCATGCGCGTGCATACCTGGCCGTTGTCCTTCAACGCCTTGAGCATTAACTCGACATGCTCCGGATTGTCCACCGCGCACAGCCCGGCGAACACGTTCAAGGTGTCCTGGCCAAAACGCACGCCGTTGTATTCGAAATGCGAGGGGCGCGGGTCGTCCTTGTGGCGACCCAGCACGCGGTATTCCTCCGACACTCGCACTACACGCTCCACACAGGGCAAGGCCTGCATGTCGTCGAGGTCCAGCATCTTGGTATTGCCGACCAGATATATCTCGGTCAGCGTCTGCTCGGTGCCGCGCTCGGTATGCACACGCGTTCTGATGCCCTGCAGACCATCGAGGTGGTTCATCAACTGCTTGAACTCTGCGCCCTGCTGGTCGGTGTTGGAGGAAAGTATCAATATCATCTGGATCGCCTCTGAATCAATGTGAGAGTATGGCCCACTGCTGCGGCCAATGTTCCATTGGGTCGCGCGCAAAGCCGCTCTTGCCGAATTGCTGCCAGCGGCCAAGGACATAGCACAGCAGCACATTGGCGCGTGCGCCGGTATCGCTATCCGCTTCCAGTTCGCCCTGGGTCACCGCGATACGTAACGCCTGCTTGAGCGTGGTCTCGATGCGGTCGAGAAACTGGTTGATGCGCATCTGCAGGCGTTCGTCCTCGTTCACCAGCGCGTCGCCGATCAGCACGCGCGTCATGCCGCGGTTTTTCTGCGCGAAGCCAAGCAGCAATACCACAATACCCTCGGCCTGTTTCAGTCCATCCTCTTCCTCGGCAGTAATCTTGTTGACCAGACCGAACACGGTCTGCTCGATGAATTCGATCAGCCCTTCGAACATCTGCGCCTTGCTGGCGAAATGGCGATACAGCGCCGCCTCGGAAATCTCCAGTCTTTTTGCCAGCGCCGCTGTGGTGATCTTCTCGCCCTTCGGCTGTTCCAGCATTTCGGCCACGGTCTGCAATATCTGCATCCTGCGTTCGCCCGGTTTGCCCGCCATTTCTTCCCCTTTCAAGTCAGCCTGGAAATTGCCCGCGGCAATCCCAGCACGTTGCGTATTGTCACGTCCACAAAAGCCGGCCTGCGCGCGGCAGCCCCCACCAGCACCGTCTGCATACCCAGGCGTTTGGCAGCCCGCAGGTTTTCCACGCTGTCTTCCACCATCACGCAATGCGCCGAATTGACGCGATGGCGTTTCAGGAACCGCGCAAACCCGGCCATTTCCGGCTTGGGGCGATAACGCGCATGTTCGATGGCGAACACGCCGTCGAACAGGTCGTCCACACGCAGCAGGCGCAACACCGCATGCGCGTAATGCTGCGGCGCGTTCGAATACAGCAGCTTGCGCCCCGGCAGCTTCTTCAACACGTGGCGCAGACGCGGCTCGCGCAAGACCTGTTTGTGCAGCTCCGGAAACTGGTGGGTATGCCACAGGAAGTGTCGCGGATCGGTACCGTGGTGCTTCATCATGCCGCTCAGCGTCGCGCCGTAGCGCTGCCAGTAACGCACGCGCAGCTCGCTTGCCGCCTGTTCGTCCAAGTTCAACTGTTGCTGTAGGTAGGCCGTCATGCCGCGATTGATGTGCGGAAACACATGCGCCGAGGCATTGTGCAAGGTGTTGTCCAAATCGAAAATCCAAACTTTTGTCGCCATACGTTGTTGCGCTCAAAAAATCTTGCTTACATATCCCCACATATGCTGCGCTGCGATTTTTCTCGCGCGCCTAGTCTGGCTTAGAAATTTTGAATTTTTACTTTCTCTGAACACAGCCTTGGCTTATTTGCTCTTTATGAGAGTTCCCACGCCTTCGTCTGTCAAAATTTCCAGCAGAAGTGCATGCTCCACCCGGCCGTCGATGATGTGCACCGATTTCACCCCGCCGCGCGCGGCATCCATTGCCGAGGCAATTTTCGGCAGCATGCCGCCGGACAGCGAGCCGTCGGCAATCATTTCGTCGATCTGTCTCGGCGTCACCCCGGTGAGCAGCACGCCGTCCCCGTCCAGCACGCCCGGCGTGTTGGTCATCAGCACCAGTTTCTCGGCGCGTAGCACCTCGGCCAGGCTACCGGCCACCACATCGGCATTGATGTTCAGCGTCTCTCCGTCCGGCGCCACGCCGATGGGCGCGATGACCGGAATGAAGTCGCCGGAATCGAGAAAGGAAATAATGGAAGGATCGATGCGACTGATTTCGCCGACCAGACCGATGTCCAGCATCGTACCCGGCTCCTCGTTGCTCGGCAGCATCATTTTTTCGGCGCGGATGAAGGCGCCATCCTGCCCGGTCAGCCCCACTGCCCTGCCGCCGTACTTGTTCATCAGATTGACGATGTCCTTGTTGACCTTGCCCAGCACCATCTCAACCACGTCCATGGTCTCTTCGTCGGTGACGCGCATGCCCTGCACGAAAGTGCCCTGCTTCCCCACACGATTGAGCAGGTCGTTAATCTGCGGCCCGCCGCCGTGCACGATCACCGGGTTCATGCCGACCAGCTTGAGCAGCACCACGTCGCGCGCGAAGCTCTCCTGCAGCACAGGATCGGTCATCGCGTTGCCGCCGTACTTGATCACGATGGTCTTGTCGAAGAAACGCTGGATATAGGGCATCGCCTCGGACAGTGTGCGAGCTTTTTTGTCGGCGGCGGAAGGCGTAAGCGACATGGCAATTCCCCGGAAATGAAGTAACACAACAGGCGCGCATTCTACAACAGAAGCGCCCCCCGGCGTTACCCCGAAAATAAAACAGGCGACCTACTGCCGCCCGTTACACGCGAAGTCCGCACTCACTAGAACCGCTTAATGGTCATATACGTCTTCGCCCTCGTAATGGCGGTAACTCAGGTCCAGCGAGCGCACTTCGGCCTCGATCTCGACCTTGTGCAACTTGCCGTCGTACAGCCTGACGAGAAGCGTCACCGGTATGCGCGAACCGGCAGCCAGCGGTGCCTTCAGGCCGACCAGCATCAGCGACAGGCCGCGCTCGCCGAACACTACCGTACGGCCGCGCGACAGGCGCAAGGTGCGCAGCACCTGCTTTGTCACCTTGCCGGGACGCGGCACCACCTGCTGGATCTGCACGGCCGATGCATACGGCGTGCTGACCTTCAACAACATGCCCGGCCGGGTGACTGTCAGGTTCAGCTGCAGCGATGCCGTGTCCTGTCCCGGTACGCTTTCGCGCAGCCATGCATTACTGGCCAGAACGTCGTTGTTTCCCGCCCAACTGTTGCCGGCCAGTATCAGCAAAGCCGTACCCAGCAGTTTCCGCCACATAATCGTTCCTCCAGTAATTCCCGCAGGCAATGTACCAAAAACAAACGGGCGGTGGATGCCGCCCGTCATGTTTCAAGCAACCGTCGGTCGGTTTACTCGACGCTCAGCCGCTTGGCCTTGGTTACGGCCTTCTTCGGCAGCACCAGTTCCAGCACGCCATCGCTGTATTTTGCCTGGGCGGCACCTTCGTCCACGTCCTGGCCCAGCGTGAAGGCACGCGACACCTTGCCGTAATAGCGTTCGCTGCGCAGTACCTTTTCGCCTTCCTTCACTTCCTTTTCGTTCCTGACTTCAGCGCTGACGGAAACCTGGTTGCCGTCGATGGTGACGTGAATATCGTCCTTTTTCACGCCGGGAATTTCGGCGTGCACGGTGTAGCCCTTGTCGTCTTCCTTGACGTCCATCTTGATCTGCATGTCCGGCGCTCCTTCCATGCGTACCGGGCGCATGAAGAAACCGCGGAACAGGTCGTCAAAGGCATCGTCGACCGGGCTGTAACGAGACAGATTTGCCATAATTTCCTCCATACAGGGTGTGTTAATACTGATTTCGCGTCTTCGACGAAGGCGGTTTTGGATGCCATCCACGAAGCAGGCCGCGCCGTAGTGCAAGCCACTACAAGCGGCCTGCGACAAAGGAGGGTAGCCAAACCGTCCCGTCCCGAGGGGTTGCCGCGAAAAAGCAACAACTGTCGCGTTACTCGTTTTGCGAAGGGGGTAGCCATTCGCTGCAACTCGCGCCTTGCATTTGCTGCTTTTTCGCGGCAACGCAGGCGTGAAATCAGTATCAACACACCCTCGCAACTCGGGAACGGCGTTCCCTCTGTTCGCTAATATGTGGACGACATATGGAGTTTCAAGGGCCAGAAATGCAACGGCACCCAATAAATGAGTGCCGTGCTGATTTATTGACTGGAAATTCAATCAGTCGGCGTCGTGCATACCGCCCATGTCATGCATGTCGCTCATGCCATGAGGTGCGGACATGCGGACCTTCGCGTCGACTTTGACGGTTTCGTGACGTTTGCCGGCGGTCTCGACGGTGAGTTGCAGCGGCACGCTGTCGCCCGCCTTGAGCGGGTGCTTCAGGCCGATCAGCATGATGTGGTCGCCGGCACCAAGGGAGACCGCATGCCCTGCCGGCAGGGCCAGGCTGTCCACCTGGCGCATCACCATCATGCCGTTCTCGTGTTTCATGGTATGGATTTCGGCCCGGTCCGCCACATCCTTGCCGACCGCAACCGCGACCAGCCTTGCGTCATGCGAACTGGTGATGTTCATGGAAGCCGCAGCACTGTCCTGCCCCGGTGCCGTTGCCCTTACCCAGGCGCCGCTCACCTTCACGTCCTGCGCGGCGAACGCCGAGAACGCGAACAGCATGCCCGCCAGGAATACGATCAATCGTTTCATTACTCATCCTCCTCGGCCCATTCTGAAAGACCGCCATGATATTGGGAATGCGGCAAATTGTCGCACCCATCGGACAACGCCAGGAGGCAACAGTTCTAAAACTTTACCGTCATGCCTGCATTAATCGAACGCCCCATGCCGGGCACGCCGGTTCCGTAGGCGACGCCCGTCCCCATGGTCGCCCCCTGGCCGAGATAGGCGCCGCCTAACGGATCGAGATAGAACTTGTTGAGCAGGTTTTCGATACCGAAATCGAAACGCGCCTGCTTCCACTCATAGCTGCTGTACAGGTTGAGCAGGCCGTAACCGCCGGTGCGCAGCTCCTGGCGCACTGCCTCGGTCCGGGTCTTGGAATCGACCAGTTTCAGCTGCAGGGTATTGGTCCAGTTGCCCAGCTGCTGCTCCACGGCCAGTTTCGCATTCAGCGGCATGATGTTGTACAGCTTGCCGCCCGTGGTCAGGTTCTTGCCGTTCACATAGCTCAGCACGCCCGTTGCGGTGAAGCGGCCGTAATCGCTATGCCCCGCCAGCAGCATCTTGCCCGAGACATCCATACCGTACAGGCGGGCCGTCTGGTTGGCCAGCGTGAGGTTGACGAAGCCGTCGGTACGCGCCGGGCAGGCGATGCCGGCCGATGCGCAGCTCACCGCATCGATGTAGTTCTGCACGCGGGTGTAATAAGGCGCAACTTTCAGCTCCCACTCCTCCTGCGCCGCATCGTGCCAACTGCCGGACAGGCTCAGGGTATGGGCCACCTCCGGTTTCAGATTGGGGTTGCCGACATAGCCGTTGCCGTCGCCGTACCAGTTGTTCATGTTCATCACCATGGTATTGGTGTTGGACCAGGCAAAACGCTCGTACAGATTGGGTGAGCGCGTCTTCATCGCATAGCCGGCCTCGAAGGTCTGCTGTGTATCCGGCGTGTAGCTGGCCAGTGCGGAAACATCGACGTTGTTGTCGGTGTGCTGGCGATTGAGCGTATTGAAAGTCGTGGCGGCAGCATTATAGGCGGCGCTATAGCCCTGCACGTTGCCGGTGTTCATCTTGACGGTGTCGCTACGAACGCCCAGTCGGGTAAGCCATTGCGGATTCCAGCGCGCCTCCCACTCGGCGAACACATCCATGCGGTCGCGCTGTCCATTGTTGATGTTCTGGAACACATTGGGCGACATCATCATCGAATTGGCGACCGGGGTCCACCAGTCGTTCAGGCGATAGCGCTGGTACTCGGCACCCACGCGCAGGATGTCGCGCTGGCTGAGAATCACGTCCCCTTTCACCTGCAAGCCGGTGTTCTTGCCGTCGGTATACATCGGCATGCCGGCGACGTTGAACAGCGCGCCGTACCAGTACTGTTTGTCGCCAAGGAAATTCATGCTGTGCTGCGTGTGTTCGTTGTAGGCGCGCGCATCCAGCACACCCCACTGGTATTGCCCCTGGTAGTGCAGGTTGATCTGCTGGCCGTCGTTGCCGGTCATGTCCATGCGCTGATTCGGGAATCCCTGATAGGGAATGTTCTGCAGCCCGAGCTTCAGTTCGAGCAGATGATTATCACGACGCAGCGCAAAGGCGAGCTGATGGTTTTCTGACTTGTAGCTGGTGGACCCCACCTCGTCACCGGCGATCGTCGCACCGGTGAGCGAGCCTACGATCACCGCAGGCACCTTGAAGGCATGCGCCGCCCTGTAATTGTTCGCACGCACCGAGGATCCGTCATAGCGTATGGACATCGTATCGCTGACCAGCGTCGCGGAGACGTTGACGCCCTGCGCGGAATTGTTGCTGCGATAGAACGCCCCGACCTGACCTTTGGCCAGCGTATCGCCCTGTTGCGCAAATTCCGGCATCGCCGAATCCACCAGCACCGTGCCGGCAATGCTGTCGCCGCCGACGCTGACCGGAGTGATGCCAGCCAGCACCTCGACGCTGGAAACGTTGGCCGGGGCGATATAGGAAAGCGGAGGATTCATGTGGTTGGCGCAGGCCGAGATCAGGTCCATGCCGTCCACCTTCACGCGCACCCGGTCATCCGCCATGCCATGGATTACCGGCAGGCTGGACACACCGCCCGCCCGTTGCAAACTCACGCCTGGCTGATCCGCCAGCAGCGACGCGGTATCGCTGCTGTTTACGCGTGCCGCAGCCAGCGGATTGGCCTGCCTGGCCGCTGCGCCGGTGATGGTAATTTCGGTGAACTGGGTTTCTTCTGCGTGCGCCGTTGTCGGCAAGAGCAAGGCCACGGCCAGCGCCGCTCCGGTTTTTGCGAACTGCATGTTTCCTCCTGATCGATGCTTTATATGTATTCGGTGCCGGGCGCAGGGAGTGCGACGAGAACAACTTGTTTGGGAGGGGGTGTTGTCCACTGGACACGGGCGCCCGGCAGGTCGAAATGTACGAAGCATGCGCCGGCGATGGAATGCGGCATATCGTCGCACCTGCCATCAATGCCCGTCGTTGCTGGCATTGCACCGGATGCGACAAAAGGTCGCACCCCCGGCAAATGCCTGCGGCAGTTAGAATAGCGGCCATGAAAGCCTCGCTGTTCGCCGGCCAGACCGGCCACCACCACCTGCGCCGCCTGATCGCGCTGCGCGGCATCGCCGTGGCTGGGCAATGTCTGGTGCTGGCGTTGGCCTACTATGCGCTGGACATGCGACTGCCGTGGTCGCCGATGTTCGGCATCATCGCGGCACTGGCTGCGTTCAACTTCCTGTCGTGGTGGCGGCTGGGCCGCGATTACCCGGTGTCCAACGCCGAACTGTTCGCGCAACTGGCCGTCGACGTGCTGGCGCTGGCCGCACTGCTGTATTTCAGCGGCGGCTCCACCAACCCGTTCATCTCGCTGTTCCTGCTGCCACTGGTAATCGCCGCGGCCACGCTGCCGCGCCGCCACACCTGGGGCATGGCGGCGCTGACCACCGCCTGTTACACACTGCTGATGAAATTCTATGTGCCGTTGTCGCTGCCGCACTCCACCGGCATGAGCCACGACATGAGCCGCATGGAAGGCATGGACATGAGCCACATGCCGCAAAGTGGCATTTTCAACCTGCATATCTTCGGCATGTGGCTGGGCTTCGTGTTGAGTGCGGCGATCATCGCCTTTTTCGTGGTCAGGATGGCTCAGGCGGTGCGTGAACGCGACGAACTGCTGGCGCACGTGCGCGAAGAAACGCTGCGCAATGAACGTATCGTATCGCTCGGCACGCTGGCGGCCGGCGCCGCACACGAACTGGGTACGCCGCTGTCCACCATGTCGGTGGTGATCGGCGAACTGCAGCACGAGGCCGGGGCGGACGACGAATGGCAGGACAGCCTGAAGCTGCTCGACGGCCAGGTGCGCAACTGTCGCCGCATCCTCGACAAGATGCTGGATGACACCCGGCCTGCGGCCCAGCCGCTGCACGAATTCCTCGCCACCACACTGGAAGAATGGCGCCTGGTGCGCCCTGCTACCGAATGCGCCTACAGTGCGCAGGGCTGCGATGAAGCCGAGCTGCGCAACTTCGACCCGTCGTTGCGCCCGGCCCTGCTCAACCTGCTCAACAACGCGGCCGACGCCTCGCCCGAGCGCATTGAGGTCGAGGCGCGCTGCAGCGCCGACGAACTGACGCTGACCATCAGCGACCACGGCCCGGGACTAACCGCGGATACCGCCGCGCGCGCCGGTTCCGCCTTCTTCACCACCAAGGAAGAAGGTCGCGGCCTCGGACTGTTTCTCGCCAATGCCACGCTGGAACGCATGGGCGGCAAAGTGCGCCTGTTCAACCGCGAAGGCGGCGGCGCCGCCACCGAAGTCACGCTGCCGCTGAAGAAGCCATGAACGGCGCACGTAACGAACAACCCTCGCTGCTGCTGGTGGACGACGACACCACCTTCTGCGCCGTGCTGAGCCGCGCGCTGGAAAAGCGCGGCTTTGCCGTCACCGTGGCGCACAGCGTGGAAGATGCCACGCCGCTGGCACAGGACAGCCCGCCGGAATTTGCCGTGGTCGACCTGAAAATGGAGGGTGCATCGGGACTGGTTCTGATCAGGCTGCTGCACGAACTCGATCCGGCCACACGCATCGTGGTGCTCACCGGCTATTCCAGCATCGCCACCGCGGTGGAAGCAATCAAGCTGGGCGCAACGCAATACCTGTCCAAACCGGCCAATGCCGATGAAATCGTCGCCGCCTTCGGCCACCAGCCTTCGGACGAACTGCCGCTGAATGCACAACCGCCCTCGGTGGAGCGGCTGGAATGGGAGCACATCCAGCGCATACTCAACGAAAACCAGGGCAATATCTCCGCTACCGCGCGCGCGCTGAACATGCACCGCCGGACGTTGCAGCGCAAGCTGAACAAGCGCCCCGTCAACGATTAAAGCCTACTGCGCGAACCGACATCGCTCGCTACAGCCATGGCGCCCCGGTATAATTGCGCCTGTATCTTTCACCGTATCGTCATGAAATTCGCGCTGACCATCCTGCTCGGCCTGCTGCTGCCCATGCTGGCACAGGCAGACGAGCCGTCGCTGCCGCCCCCCCCGGAGCTGGCCGCCAAGTCGTGGCTGTTGTACGACTACACCAGCAACCAGTTCCTGGTGGAACAGAACGCCAACGAGCGCATCGAACCCGCCTCGCTGACCAAGCTGATGACGTCCTACCTCACGTTCAAGGCCATCGCCGAAAACAAGTTCCCGCTTACGCAAACCATCTATCCCTCGGCCGATGCGGCCGACTCGCAGCCGGACGAATCGCGCATGTTCCTCGACCCGCACAAGCCGGCGACGGTGGACGACCTGCTGCATGGACTCATCATCCAGTCTGCCAACGATGCGGCACGCGAGCTGGCGCTGCTGGTTGCCGGCAGTGAAGCCGCCTTCACCGAACAGATGAACCAGGAGGCAAAGCGGCTGGGCATGAACGACACCCATTTTGCCAATCCTTCCGGCCTGCCCGATCCGCAGCACTACACCACGGCGCACGACCTGACACTGCTCGCCATTGCCATCATGCATGACTTTCCGCAGCACTACCCGCTCTACGGCCAGCACGAATATCAGTACAACGGCATCAAGCAGTACAACCGCAACCGCCTGCTGTGGAGCGACCCTTATGTGGACGGCATGAAGACCGGACATACCGAAAGCGCCGGTTACTGCCTGGTGGCCTCGGCCAAACGCGATGACCGGCGGTTGATCTCGGTAGTGTTGGGCGCCGCCAGCAACAGCCTGCGCGCCAGCGAGAGCCAGAAGCTGCTGAACTACGGCTTCCGCGATTACCAGGCGGTGCGCGTGTACCGCAAGAACCAGCCGGTCGATTCCATACGGCTGTGGAAAGGCACCGAGCGTACGCTAGATATCGGCTTCCGCCGCGACCTGTACCTGACCGTACCCAAGGGATTGATGCCGCAGCTCAAGGCCACCATGGAAATGCGCCAGCCGCTGATTGCACCCATTACCCGCGGACAGAAGATCGGCATGCTGAAATTCACGCTGAACGGCAAGCCCTACAGAGAGTTTCCGATGGTGGCGCTGGATAGCGTGCCGCTGGCCAATGTATTCTCACGCGGACTGGACAGCATCCGGCTGCTGTTCCACTAGGAGGAACGATGATGACGGTATACCTGAACGGACAATTCATACCTCTCGAGGAAGCGCGCATACCGGTGCTGGATCGCGGCTTCATTTTCGGCGACGGCGTGTACGAGGTGATCCCGGTCTATTCGCGTAGCCCGTTCCGCCTGCCCGAGCACCTGCGCCGGCTACAGCACAGCCTGGACGGCATCCGCATGGCCAATCCGCACAGCGACTCGGAATGGGCGCAGCTGATCCAGCAACTGGTCGAGCAGAACGAAGGCGAGGACCAGTACCTGTACCTGCATATCACCCGCGGTGTGGCGAAGCGCGACCACGCCTTCCCCAGCCCGCCGGTGCCGCCCACGGTATTCATGATGAGCAGCCCGTTCCCGGCGCCGCCCTCGGCCCTGCTGCGTGCCGGCGTCTGCGCCGTGACCGCAGATGACAACCGCTGGTTGCGCTGCGACATCAAGTCCATCGCACTGCTGCCCAACGTGCTGCTGCGCCAGATCGCGGTCGACGCCGACTGCGCCGAAACCCTGCTGCTGCGCGCCGACCCCAACAAGCCGGGGACCCGCTTCATGACCGAGGGTGCGGCCAGCAACATTTTCGCGGTCAGCAACGGCACCTTGCTGGCCCCGCCCAAAGACAACCTGATGTTGCCCGGCATCACCTACGACGTGATCCTGGAAATCGCACGGGCCAACGACATCCCGCACGAGGTGCGCCACATCAGTGCGGACGAAGTATTCGGCGCCGACGAACTGCTGCTGACCTCCAGCACCAAGGAGGTATTGCCGATCACCCGGCTCGACGGCCAGCCGGTCGCCAGCGGCGAACCCGGCCCGATGTTCGGACGCATGCATGCGCTGTACCAGGAATTCAAGCGCGAAGTCATGCGAAAATAGGCACTGCTTGAGTTATTTATGACCATACCCAGAGAAACCATTATCGATTTCCCCTGCGACTTCCCGATCAAGATATTCGGCCAGTCGCAGCAGGGCTTTGCCCAGGCGGTGATGGAAGTCGTGGTGCAGCACGACCCCGAGTTCAAGCCCGCCAGCATCGAAATGAAAAGCAGCAAACAGGGCCGTTACATCAGCCTCACCTGCACCGTGCGCGCCACCTCGCAGGAACAACTCGACAATATTTACCGCGAGCTGTGCGACCACCCGATGGTGGTCATGGTGCTCTGATTCCATTGCATCGGCGATACCAATGACTCCGCTGATCAAACATCTGGGCCTGGTCGAATACCGGCCGACGTTCGAGGCGATGCAGCAATTCACCGCGCAGCGCAATGCGGGCACCCGCGACGAAATCTGGCTGCTGCAGCATCCGCCGGTTTACACCCAGGGCCAGGCCGGCAAGCCCGAGCACCTGCTTAATCCGAACGACATCCCGGTGGTGCAGATCGACCGCGGCGGGCAGATCACCTACCACGGCCCGGGGCAGATCGTGATGTACCTGCTGCTCGACCTGCGCCGCTGGCAGCTCAACGTGCGCCAGCTGGTGCGGCTGATGGAGCAGAGCGTGATCGACCTGCTGGCCGCATATGGCGTCGCAGCGGCAGGCCGCATCGATGCGCCGGGCGTCTATGTCGGGAACGCGAAAATCGCCGCGCTGGGGCTGAAAATCAAGAAGGGCTGCTGCTACCACGGCCTGTCGTTCAACGTCGACATGGACCTCGCGCCGTTCGCCAACATCAATCCCTGCGGCTATGCCGGATTGCAGGTGACCCAGGCGCGCGACCTCGGCATCGCGAGGCCGCTGCCGGAACTGGAACGGCAACTGGTAGACAACATGCTCGCACTGCTGCAGCGCAACCTGCATGAGAAAACCGCCGCGCCTGTACAGCAAGGCAGCCATGTCGCGTGAACGCGCGCTGCTGGCGGCGGCAGCCGCACTGCTGCTGATCCTGGCGCTGTCCTTCGTCCATCCCTACGACCGCACCACCTGGTTCATGGAAACCGCGCCCATCTTCGTTGCGCTGCCGGTCATGCTCGCCACCTATCGCCGCTTCCCGCTGACCACTATGCTGTACGTGCTGATTTTCGTGCATGCGCTGGCACTGATCCTGGGCGGGCATTACACTTACGCCCGCGTGCCGCTCGGATTCTGGATCGAGCACACGTTCTCGCTTGGACGCAATCCATACGATAAAATAGGTCACTTCATGCAGGGCTTCGTGCCCTTCCTGGTCACGCGGGAAATTTTATTGCGCGGCAATTTCCTGACCAGCCGTAAAATGACGGCATTTCTTTCAATCGCCGTGGTCATGCTGATCAGCTCGTTCTACGAACTGATCGAATGGTGGTCGGCGCTGGCAATGGGCCAGGGCGCGGACGAATTCCTCGGCACCCAGGGCGATCCGTGGGACACGCAGTCCGACATGTTTTTTGCCTTCATCGGCGCAACCGTTGCGCTGTTGACCATGACACGACTGCACGACCGGCAAATGAGCCGGATCAGGCAAGGAGCAACAATTGGCAGTAACTGACAAACAGACCGGCGCGGCCAAAACCGCGCGCAACCCGATCAAGATCGTTCCGCTGCAGCAGCGCCTGCGCAAGCCGGAATGGATACGCGTGAAATCCGGCAGCGGCACCGGCTACCACGAGGTGAAGCGCCTGCTGCGCGAGCACAAGCTGCACACCGTGTGCGAGGAAGCCTCCTGCCCCAACATCGGCGAATGTTTCGGCAAGGGCACGGCCACCTTCATGATTCTTGGCGACGTGTGCACGCGGCGCTGCCCGTTCTGCGACGTGGCGCACGGCAAGCCGCTGCCGCCGGACGAAAGCGAGCCGCAGCACCTCGCCCAATCGATCGCGTTGCTCAAACTCAAATACGTGGTGATCACCAGTGTCGACCGCGACGACCTGCGCGACGGCGGCGCCCGGCATTTCTCCGACTGCCTCGCCGCGATCCGCGCATCCTCGCCCGACACCAAGCTGGAAACGCTGGTGCCCGATTTCCGCGGCCGCCTCGACACCGCGCTCGACGCGATGGCTTCACACCTGCCCGACGTACTCAACCACAACCTGGAAACCGTGCCGCGCCTGTACAAGCTTGCGCGCCCCGGTGCCGACTACGCGCACTCGCTCAAACTGCTGAAGGACTTCAAGGCGCGCTTCCCGCACGTGATGACCAAGTCCGGCCTGATGCTGGGCTTGGGCGAAACCGACGAGGAAGTGCTGGAAGTGATGCGCGACCTGCGCGCGCACGACGTGGAAATGCTCACGCTCGGCCAGTACCTGCAACCCTCTGAAGGCCACCTGCCGGTGCTGCGCTATGTGGAGCCCGCAACGTTCAAGATGTTCGAGGATGCCGCGAAGAAGATGGGCTTCTCGCACGCCGCGTGCGGGCCAATGGTGCGCTCTAGTTATTTTGCGGACGTGCAGGCAGAACAGGCTGGAGTCGAAGTTGCATCGTAACCAGCAACGATGCGCAATTACTGCAGCTTGTTCAGCTTCCTGAACAGGGTGCGCCTGCTGACCCCCAGTTTTTTGGCCAGCTCTTCGCGCCCGAGGCCGGAGTTCTGCACCTGCCATTCGATATAGCTGAGTTCCATTTCCTCCAGCGTCATGATCTCCTTTGTATTCCTGACCGAGCGCAGTTTCCCGTTTTGTGTTTTGCAGAGTTGCGGGAAGTGTTCCGAAAACAGCACGTCGCCGTCGGCCAGCAGGCTGGCGCGCTCCAGCAGGTTGCGCAGTTCGCGGATGTTCCCCGGGAAATCATACTGCGACAGGCATAGCAATACCGTCGGGTGGATGGATAGCGTACGTTCCGGGCTGATGCGCTTGAGCAGGGTTTCGATCAGTAGCGGCAGGTCTTCGATGCGTTCGCGCAGCGGCGGCAGCGTAATCGGAAACGTGCTGATGCGGTAATACAGGTCCTGCCGGAATCTCCCATTTTCCACCATTTGTTCGAGGCCGCGATGGGTCGCCGCGACCAGGCGGAAATCGGAATGCTGATATTCCAGGCCACCCACCCGGCGATACGTGCCGGTTTCCAGCAACCGCAACAGCTTCACCTGTAACCCGAGCGGGATGTCTCCCACCTCGTCCACGAACAGCGTGCCGCCATGGGCGGCCTCGACTAGGCCAGGCTTGC
>Ga0102953_1001549_pt1 | contig 14488 bp, 13 predicted proteins | sample SalPon2A_C_D2_MG_FD_78509 | JGI IMG/M metagenome (GOLD analysis project Ga0102953, IMG submission 78509) | Soil microbial communities from South San Francisco under conditions of wetland restoration - Salt Pond MetaG R2A_C_D2_MG | ecosystem: Environmental > Terrestrial > Soil > Wetlands | place... | reverse complement strand
CAAAACTCAACTCAATGAACCTCCATCCTGCGTATTATCCTGGAAAACAATTTGGGGAAAAAGCGTTTGAGGTAAACCCCCATTATTTCCTTGCCGCCTATCAGTGTTTCCTCATCTTCACGTTTAACGGCTTTTAGAATTTTTTTTGCGCAATCGGAGGGTGACGTTCCATGTTCCTGTCCGGGTTCCATTTTGCCGAATTTGGATCCGTCGCCCCTCAGGGCATTAAGAGTAACATTGGTTTTAACATAACCGGGTGTGATAAGGGTGACCTTAATATTATCTCTGTACACCTCGCTGCGAAGCGAATCAAAAAAACCGTGCAGCGCGTGTTTGGATGCGGCATACCCCGATCGCAGTTGCGTGCCGAATTTGCCCATCACACTACTGACCACCACAATGTGCCCGTATTTCCGTTCAATCATGGATGGCAGCACGGCCTTGGTCAGGGCAACGGCCCCCAAAAAGTTGACTTTCATGATCCGGTCAAGCACATCCAGGTCGAGCTCCACGACTGAAGATCGCTGGCTAATACCCCCGTTGTTAATCAGCACATCGATATAACCGTGAACGGCCAGCGCCTCCTCACCTTTTTTGCTCAGTTCATCCGGCGCTGCGGACAGGTCGAGCGGAAGAATATGAATCGAAGAGGCATCTTTTTCAATCTGATTCTTCAAAGTTTCCAGCTTGTTTGTATTGCGGGAAGATAAAATCAGCCGGGCGCCGAGCCGTGCCAATTCACGTGAGAGAGCCTCACCAATACCCGATGATGCGCCTGTAATCCAGATGACTTTATCCTTGAAATCCATAATAAACCTCAAAAAGAATGAAAAAATGGTAATAAATAAGTGATTCTGTGACCGTGAAATGCGGTAAGGAAAAATTTTCCGCCGCCGGCATTTTCTTCTTGGAACGGCCTGGAAGATAACATTTCATGAAAAATAAAATTTTTGAGTGACAAAGCGGCATACTGTTTGTCATCAAGAAGCGTATGGCAGACCAAGATAGCGATCAAGATAAAACCGAAGAACCGACCGCGCACAAGCTCGAAGAGGCGCGGAAGGAAGGGAATGTGAGCAAGAGCCAGGAATTGAACTCGGCTTTGCTGCTCATATTTGCCTCGGCAACCCTGTATGGGCTGGGGGGATGGATGTATCATGAGTTCGAGATCCTGTTTGAACATTTTTACAGGATTCTGGATCAGCCTGTGCTCAACACGCCCAATGCCATCAGTTATATGATGGTGGCTTTAAAGTTCGGTTTAATCATTCTGCTTCCTTTCCTGATCATCCTCTCGGTTATGTCGATTCTGGTGAACATACTCCAGACGGGAGTCATATTTGCCCCAAAGGCGCTGGAGATTAAACCGGATAAGCTGGATCCATCCAAAGGCATCAAAAAACTGTTTTCTGCCAACGGGCTTATGGAAATGGTGAAAGGTATCCTGAAGATCGGTTTCGTCGGCATCATCATCTACTACACGGTGCATAATAATCTCGCAGAATTCATGGGGTTGCCCTCACAACCACTATTCAAAATACTGGGTGTTGCCGGTAAATGGGTCATTCTGATTATAACGCGTGTGTTGATTGCCCTGCTCTTCCTGAGCATTGGCGACGCGGCCTGGCAGCGATACAGATACCGCAAGGATCTCAAGATGACCAAGCAGGAAGTGCGTGATGAAATGAAACAGATGGAAGGAGACCCGGCAGTTAAAGGCTCGCGTCGTAAAAAAGCTTTAAAGATGGCGTATAAACGGAGGCTGGATCATGCAGTTCTTGGATCGGATGTTGTAGTCACAAACCCGACGCATTATGCCGTGGCTCTGCGGTATGATCCGGAAACAACGGATGCACCGGTTATTATGGCCAAGGGGATGCGTAAGAAGGCGCAAAAGATCAAAGAATTTGCGAAGAAATACGAGGTGACCATTGTTGAAAATCCGCCGGTGGCAAGGGCACTGTACGCCGCCGCCGATGAGGGGCAGGCAGTGCCACCGGAACTGTATCAGGCTGTGGCCGAAATTCTCGCGTACGTATATCGCCTGAAAGAAAAATCGGCAGCCTGACAGATGAAATTCATGAATAAGCAAAGATAAACCATGGAAGTAGCAGCAGCACCTAAAGGCGGATTTCTGGGAAAAATACTCGGCAGAGGGGATATTTTTATATCGTCGAGTGTGATCATGATCATGCTGATAATGATCATTCCGTTGCCAGATGGAGTGATGGACTTTTTACTGTCTCTGAGCGTGTCACTGGCATTGATAACCCTGCTGGTCGCGTTCTATACACTCAAACCCCTCGAATTCGCAGTATTCCCGGGCATCCTGCTCATCCTGACACTGTTCCGGTTATCGCTGAATATTGCGACGACCCGGCTGATCCTTACTAAGGGATATGCCGGGGAGCTTATTTATGCCTTTGGTAATTTTGTAGTCCAGGGTAATTATGTGGTGGGGATCATTGTATTTGGTATCCTGGTGATTATCAATTTTGTGGTTATCACAAAAGGCGCTACACGTATCGCAGAAGTAACGGCCCGTTTTACTTTGGACGCTATGCCTGGTAAGCAGATGGCCATTGATGCGGACCTTGGAGCCGGCCTTCTTACCGATGAGGAAGCGAAAAAGCGCCGGGACGATATCGCACGTGAAGCCGACTTCTATGGGGCTATGGATGGTGCCTCGAAGTTTGTTCGTGGTGATGCGATAGCCGGTTTATTGATAACATTTATCAATATCGTCGGCGGACTGGTTATTGGCGTGTTGCAAAGAGGTATGAGCATGGCAGAGGCTGCCCATACTTACACATTGCTGACAGTTGGCGATGGTCTGATTTCCCAGATTCCATCCCTTCTTATCTCAACAGCTGCCGGTATTATTGTGACACGTGCGGCTTCGGAATCCGAACTCAGTGACGATATTTCGGGTCAGATGTTCGGTAACCCAAAGGTGCTGGCTGTAGGAGGTATCTTTCTGATACTCATGGGATTAATACCAGGTATGCCGATCTTTCCCTTTTGGATAATAGGGGGAACGATGGTTTTCTCCTCCTATAAGAAACAACAGAAGATCGAGGCTCTGGAAGCCGAGGTTATCGAAAACCAGGTGGTGGAAGAGCCGGCCAAGGAGCGGGTCGAGGATTATCTGCTTGTCGACACACTGGAACTGGAAATCGGTTATTCACTCATACCGATCGTAGATCCCGAGCAGGACGGGGATCTGCTGGAACGCATGGCTTCATTGCGCAAGCAGCTGGCTGTTGAACTGGGCATCATCGTGCCGCCCATTCGTATTCGTGATAACGTGCAGCTCGATGCCAATAAGTATGTCATAAAATTACGTGGAATCACGATAGGTGATGGTGAACTGTTGCCCGGTTACTACCTGGCGTTGCTCCCCGGTGATTCGGACATCCCGTTACAGGGAATCAAGACGAAGGACCCGACATTTGGTCTGGATGCCGTCTGGGTAAGTGGAAAAAATAAGACCGAGGCGGAAAAATATGGTCTCTCAGTGATCGAGTCTGGTGCTGTTATTACAACACATCTGATGGAAGTGCTGAAAAATAACGCATACAAACTTCTCGACCGCGATATGGTCAAGAAACTCATCGATAATGTGAAGGAATCGGCACCGGCCGTGGTCGACGAGTTGCATGAGAAGATGAGCATCGGGGATATCCAGAAAGTACTCAGAAGGTTGCTTCGCGAACGTGTCCCCGTGCGTGATTTGATTAGTATCCTGGAAACGTTGGCCGACTATCAGAGTCAGACGAAAAATACCGATGTGCTGACTGAATATGCACGAGCCTCACTTTCAGAGACCATTACGCGCCAGTTTCGTACCGAGGAAAACGAACTTAATGTGGCCGTGCTTGATACGGCCCTGGAGAGTCATCTCATTTCCGAAGCTCAAAAAGGAAATCTCAATCCCAATACACTTGGCTTCACGCCGGAGACGGTTGAAAAGCTGTACCTGGGCTGTTCGAAAGTGTTTCAGAATATGCTGAACGAGGGAACGGATGCCGTATTGATGACCTCGCCGGTGCTTCGGCCGACGCTCTACGAATTTTTGGTACCAATTTTGCCAGAGATACATGTACTGTCGTACAACGACATCACAATGGATACCCAGATCAAGACGGTTGATCGAATTTCACTGAACTAAAGGTGAGTGTTGAAATCCAATGATTCTGAAGAAATACAGCGGTAAAACGATAAAAGACGCCTTACGAATGGCTCGCGAGAAGCTCGGAGACGAGGTTATTTTACTTGATTCACGTCCTCCCAGCGAGGATCGTCCGGCAGTCGTAACGGTGATGCTGGATGAAAAATCTGCCAATTCCCTGTTGGAAAAGCCCAGAAAACACGAAGAAGCAGAGTTTTCAAGCATGATTTATAAGCGAAGCGACGTTCGTAAAAGCCTTAAAAAGTCACTGGCTGCCTATGCGCCTGCCTCGTCTGACAACGATGAAATGACGGATATCGCCCTTGAGGAGCCATTGGAAGAGTCATTCTCAAACAGTGAGTTATTTGATATCCAGTCTGATGAGATTACTGAAAATGACGGTAGCCAGGCGGAAAAAAATGCTGACGAAGCGGAAGGAAACGGTTTTGATCTTTCGGCTCTGAAGAAAAAAATGAATGGCCGCGGAAAAAAAATCGAAAAGATAAACGAGGCCACAGATAAGAACGATACAGGTAAACCCAACCCGATGTCTCGCCGGACAGTCACACTTATTCCTGACACGCCGCTCAATAGTAACGGAACGGGCCATTCGGCTGGTAACGAAATGATCACCAGGGAAATTAGTGCGCTGCACCGCAGGTTCGATCAGCTTGAAGCCATGTTTAACGCGTCGGTCATGTCGGCCAACCTGGATTATGCAGCCCATCCGTCTTTCCAGCAATTGCTGAAGACGGGTATCAGGTCGACGACGATTGCCCAGTGGTTTCGCGAAGTGATGGAAAAAGGAATCGATCCGGTGGACGATTCAGAACGATTTATTTATGAGCTGGCACGTCTGGTTCGTGATGCTCTCTCATTTACGTTACCCTCACCTTCGCAGTCCAATATCGTGTTTGTAGGTCCGGCCGGATCGGGCAAGACCACGCTGATCATGAAGCTGGCCCGTCACGCCGAATTTTTTGGCAATAAGAAGGTAGCCATCATATCGGTCGAGCCCCGCCAGCAGGCACAGCGATACACCATCCTGAAGCCGTTCGCCGACGAACATCAGATTGATCTGTTTACGGTTAAAGACGGTATCGACGCTTCAAAGCTGATGCCCAGGCTTTCCGGTTACCAGCAAGTACTTATCGATACTCCTTCCATCAGCCTGGAAAAGAAGACAGCGTTCAGGGAGTACTGGAAGCTGCGTCAGATCCTGGCAGCCATCATGCCCCTGGAAGTGCATTTTGTCGTCAATTCGACTATGGAGAATTACTATTTCCGCGAGTCATATGCAGCTAATCACCCGTTGCAACCGGATTACCTGGCTCTGACTCATCTGGATGAAACGAACCGTTGGGGACAGCTGATCCCATTCCTGAAAGCGATGGGATGCGGTGTCCGCTATCTGAGTGTTGGTCCCAATGTGCCGGACGACATTAACAGTTACAGCCCGACCTGGTTTGCCGAAAGAATTTTATCGCCTGGAAAAAAAGAAGCCTAATGGAACATAAGTTGCATAAATCATATATCGTTGCTTTTGCCAGCGGCAAGGGCGGTGTCGGAAAAAGCCTGGCTACAGTCAACACTGCTGAAATCCTGCAGTCGATGGGATACCGGGTGGCTATTCTCGACGCCGATCTTGGGCTGTCTAATTGTGCAACTCTCCTTAATGAAACGACTCCCGGTACGGTGATGGACATCATGAAAAAGCATGCCACACCCGAGCAGATCATACAGAAGACGGAGTCGGGCATAACACTGGTGACAGGCGCTGACGAGCCCTCCATCGATCATATCGATTGGTCGGCATTGTACCCGTCACTCGACCAGGTGCTTCGTCGCCTCCGCAGTGATCATGATTTTGTTTTGATCGATACTCCGGCCGGTGCATCGGACCTGAGTTTCTGGGCACTCGATCGCGCCGATCTGGGTCTGTTGGTTGTGGTGGGCGAGCCAACGGCAATCGCCGACGTGTACCGATTCAGCAAGTTTGTTCTCGAAGTCGATCCGGCTTATCCCTTTGCGGCTATCGTAAATTTCGCCAGCGACGAAGACGACGCCAGGGAAATTCTGGACCGTTTTAACTCGATCGTACATCACTTTATGAACCGCCGGTTTCCATATCTGGGATTCATCCCGATGGATGAATTAATCCGGCAGTCCGTGATCGATCAGAAACCATTTGTGCGTATCGATCCGGATGCGACGATGGCCGAAGAAGTTCGATATATCGCCGAAGCATTGATCGGCTTATCGAAACAGCAACCAAGGCATGTGCCTGCAACCGTAAACATTTGATCAATAAGCCATGAATTTAGCGATTCGTATCAGTGCTTTGTTCAGTTTAATCACTTGTTTAACACTTTTGTTGTCAGGTACAGATCTCATTATGACGGCGATACGCAGCATCGTTGTCTTTCTGGGAGTGATGATCATCTATTACTTGACTGTGATCGTGCTCAGCGTGATCAAAAAAAATGATCAGACCCCGGAACAAGCAACTTCTCAGACACAACAAGAAACCAATAAATCTAGCGCTTTATAAACGAACAGACGGAGGTCCTTATGACAGACTCGTTGCAAGAACTCGTAACCGCGTATTGCGAGTCGCCAACCCCGGCACTTCGGCATGCAATCATCACGAAAGCCATGCCACTTGTTCGCAGCATCGTTGGCAAAATCAATCGCCCCGATACGCCACTTTCACAGTATGAAGACCTGGTTAGTGCAGGTATCGTTGGCCTGCTGCAGGCTTTGGATTCATACGACACAACGAAGAATGTACAATTCAATACGTTTGCCTACTATCGCATCCGCGGGAACGTGATCGATTATCTCAGGAAGATCGACAAGATGCCTCGCTTTCAGCGTAACATGTACGGCAAAGCTCAGGAAGCGATGGAACGCCTGATGCAAAGGCTCGGTCGCGAACCGGAGGATGATGAGATAGCCTGTGAGCTGGAGATTACCGTTGATGAATACAACAATCTGCTGGTAAATGTGCAGCAACGGGCCATCCTGTCTCTCGACGACCGTAAGTATACAGACTCTGACGGTGATCGTCTATCGGATCATATCGAGGATGAGAATATCGTCAGTCCGAGCTACGATATCGAAAAACAGACGCTTTACAGCCATCTCGCTGAAGAGATCAAAAAACTGAAAGAGCGTGATCAGATGGTTCTGGCGATGTACTACTACGAAGAGATGACCCTGAACGAGATTGCTCAGGTGCTTGGACTCACGGAAGCCCGCATTTCACAGATCATTGGTAAGTTGTTGCTGCAATTGCGTGGCGTCCTGCAGAAAGAAGCAGAATTCAAATACTATTGATTTGAAGTTACCATCATTGATGAGTTGGAGGGTATATGGAACCTTTACAACCGTTACGATCCATTCCGGGACCCAGGGATATCAATCGTAATCTGCCTGATGCTGCAGATGAACGCGATAAAGATCTGGAACGGGATGCTCAAACAAATGATCCTGAAAAAAGAGAAAAGAACAAGGATCATCAAAAGGATTATGAGGAATCGGGGGGGAAACCAAAGCATCACCACGGTGGGGCAAACCCCAATTTAGGGAAAAATGTCGATTTAGACGTCTAACCGATTAGACCAGGATAGTCGTTGACTAAAGGGAAATGAATCACATAAACGGTTTGTTGTGTCATGCAAAATATGCATTTTGAGGTAGTGTGCGTTATTATAGCTGAAAGATTTGCACTACATAGTGGCCGATGGAACAAGAAACCGTATTCAAAAAAGATATTTTACTGGTTGAGGATGAAAGGGAGTCTGCCGAACTGCTGAGCAATTTCCTGGAAATGCATGATTTCCGTGTCTTGTGGGCTGAAGATGGACGAAATGCCCTCAATATGATCGATACCCTGGCAGACTCGATAAATCTGGCCATTCTTGATATCATGGTGCCTTATGTGGATGGAAGAGAGTTATTGCGATATATACGCAAGCACCCTGTTATGCACGACATCCCCGTTATTTTCCTTACTGCCAAAGACGAGGAGAAGGATGAAATCAAAGGTCTGGAGCTTGGCGCGGATGATTATATTCCAAAACCGGCAAGCCTCAATCTTGTACTGGCCCATGTACAGACGTTGTTGCGTCGCAGGCAGTCGTCGAGTAACTGGCTTCACTACGGACACGTATTTATCAACCGCGATTCCCGGGAAGTGATCGCTGATAACCAAACGCTGGATCTCACAGCAACGGAGTTTGAGCTGCTTCAGCTTTTTATGGAGAATCCCAAACGTGTCTTTTCCCGGCAGGAGATATTGGAACATATCTCGCGGGACGACAAGTACGTGTTTGACCGGACCGTTGATGTCCATATCAAAAATCTGCGGCTGAAACTTGGTGAGGAAGGCGATTTGATTAAGACATACCGCGGCATGGGATATGGCCTTAACAAAGATTTGTTGAACCCTGCATGAAAATCAGAACAAAACTGGCATGGACATTCATTCTCTTACTGTTGTTCGCGATCAACGGGGTAAGCAGCTATTCCATCGTTTTTATCCGTGATTTCCTGTTGAAAAAAGGGGTGCAGGAGATACAGAGAGATGCCCGCTGGATGGCCCTTACTGTAGAAAACCTTGGCCATGATTCTGATATTCAGCCCACCATGGCCAAGCTTCGTAAAGTGACCGACTACCAGCTGATTCTTTATGATGAATCCGGGAGAACCGTTCGCAACCTTCTTTCCGACAGTCTGAGAGCTCTCAATAAACCGGAAATGCCGGATTCCATTCGTTCTACACTGCAGGTTTTTCCGGATTCAACCTTTGTCATCAACACAGGCAACAAGGATTCGATTTTTGTGTATGTTCATCTGCACAGAAGTGTGAACGCTGCCCGGTACATACGGTTGGGAGAGGCCAAGGCCACACTTTCCGAGCCGGTCACAACGATCCGCTGGATCATTTATACGGGCATATTTATCAGCATGGGACTTGTCGTAATTGTAAGTGCTCTGTTTGCCAGATCTATTTCCAAACCGATCCTGCAACTGACCGGAACTGCCCGGGAGATAGCCGAAGGTGATGTCGACAGGAAGCTGAACCTGAAACGCAAGGATGAATTCGGTACACTCGCCGACTCATTAAACAGAATGGCTTCAAAGCTCAGGTCGGATAATGAAAACCTGAAACAAATCTACGAGCAGCAACAACAGTTTTATGCCGATATCACCCATGAGGTCAGGAACCCTTTGCATACCATCATGGGATCCCTGGAGATGCTCGAAATCGAAAAATTGCCGGACGACAGGAAGGCGCGTTATATTCAAAATGCCAAAAACCAGGTTGACCGCCTGAACCGCTTGTTCAAAGATCTGAAGACATTACAGCGTTACGATTCTGATCCGAAATTTGTTCAACCCGAGCTGTTTGATATTTCTGAAGCGATTGAACATGTCAATGAATGGTATCGCGACCGCGATGGTATTCGTGATAAAAAGGGTGTGATGCTGAAGATCACATCGAAACCACAACAGGCATATGGTGATCCTGATAAAATTGAGCAAGTGCTCGATAACCTGATCTCCAATGCAGTGAAATACAGCCAGGCTACCGTTATCGAGGTTAAAACCCGTCTCGATGGAGACCAGTTATTGGTTGAGGTTGTGGATAATGGGATTGGTATCCCTGCCGAGCATCTGCCGCGTCTGTTTGACCGCTTCTACCGGACTGACAAGGCCCGATCAAGGGATAAAGGCGGTACCGGCCTGGGACTCGCCGTTGTGAAGAGCATTCTGAAGCGGCACAACAGTGAGATCATGGTGGAAAGTGAAGTAGGCAAGGGAACCCGATTTTATTTCTACCTGCCGACTCGTGTGCCTTCCGTTGAAGGCAATCAGGAGGATGACGAAGAAACATAATTTTAAATTGCTATCCGATCCAGGAATAACGTGTTCTGCATTGAGATACACGTCTTTTGAATATTACTAATTCGGTCAGCAGACTCCTAACGGGGTTTGCACCTCGTTCCCATGCTCTGCGTGGGAATGCCATTCCGGAAGCTCTGCTTCCATTTAATATGCCGGAGGAATCAGGAAACCGGCCGGTGCAGGTCCTCGACCATCCGGTTTGTTATGGAAGAGGGTGAAAAACGGCTGCCAACGGCTCCGATCTTGTTTAAAAATCCAGGTATAATGACTGTTTTTCCCTTCATTAATCCGTCAAATCCAGCTTGAGCGACCACTCTTGCCGTACTGATGGGCATACGTTTGCCGCTGAACAGTGCGGAATTTTGCACCCCTGCACGATCCTGAAATTCCGTTTTTGTCGGTCCCGGACAAAGCACCGATACGGTTATATCGGTATCCTTCAGCTCATAGGCAAGAGCCCTGCTGAAAGAAAGCACATAGGCTTTGCTGGCATAATATACCGACATGAATGGTCCGGGCAGGAAAGCGGCCGTCGAAGCGACATTGAGAATTTTGCCTTTACTCCGCTTGATCATTGGTGGGATGAAATACTTGGTCAATCCGGTAAGTGTAAGAATATTCAGACGAATCATCTTGTCTTCTTTTTCCCAATCTGTTTCCAGGAAGGGCCCTTCCAGGCCAAATCCGGCATTATTGACCAGAATATCGACAGGGATCGCTCTTTTTTGAACCTCATCGAATAGCTTTTGTGAAGCATCGGCTTCGGAGAGATCAGACGGTATAATGTGTACTTGAACATCCTGGGAGGTCAGTTCCTGCGCAATCTCCCGGAGGCGTTCCTCTCGCCGGGCTACTAAAATGAGATTGTATTTATGGGCAGCAAAGATCTTCGCCAGCTCCAACCCGATCCCGGATGATGCTCCGGTTATGAGTGCAGTTTCCATGAGAGTTGATTATGTGAAAGAATCAATTGTGAAACAGTTACAACACAAATTACAGGTGCAATGTTTAATAATATATGACTATTCGCATGATACATCGGGTTACACGTTATCCATTGCAAGGGATGCAGCGAATAACACAGAAAAGTACGCTGTGATCCCGAAGTTTTGGGAGTGTTTCCGTGGCGTTTATTAAAATAAAGGTTATCTTATAAAGTAAACTTATAAAGTAATCTACATAAATGGATTTAGACTCATTGGCATCCTCACTGAGAGCGACCGTCTCTGCGCTGCGCAAACGATTGCGCAAACAGTCGTATTCGATAGATACCTACTCCATGACAGAAATAACGACTATCAGTCTTTTGTATAAAGAGGGCCCTCTTCTGCCGTCTGAATTGGCCGCCAGAACCAAGGTGAAGCCTCAGTCGATGTCGCAGATTCTGAATAAAATTGAGAAGCAGGGGATCATCAAAAGGACTCCTTCCAAAGAAGACGGCCGAAAGACATATATCTCTCTTACGGTTTCCGGAAAGGAAATAGTGGAACATACGCGGTATGAACGGGACGAATGGCTTGCCGAAACGATCGCAACCACACTGACGGAAAAAGAAAAGGATATACTCAAAGAAGCCATAGTAATTTTAAATAAACTGGCGGAAGCGGAGTGAAAAATCAGATCTCCTGCAATCAGTCTGACAGAACATTTTCCCCAATTGTCCTTAATTAGCCGGCTATTATTCCATCTATCCTAATGCGATCATCGTTTAGAGCTACATATATAAGTTTATTTGTTGCCACAGCAGCGGCCATGCTGGGTATGGGGATCATCGAGCCCATTCTGCCAATCTATGCCCGGCACATGGGGGCGAGTGGGTTACTTATCGGTGTCATATTCTCCGGATTTGCCCTGTCCCGTGGAATTTTTGCACCCATCATCGGGCAGTATTCCGACAGCCGGGGACGGCGAACGATGATCCTGGCCGGGCTCTGTCTTGTTGCGCTGTTATCGGTCGCCTATGCCTGGGCAGACACTCCCGGATGGCTGATGGCAATCCGGACATTTCAGGGGTTTGCTTCGGTTCTCATTACGCCAATTGCACAATCGTATATCGGCGACCTCACGCCGAGGGGTAAGGAGGGAAAATATATGAACCTGTTCTTCCTGTCATTCTTTGGAGGGCAGGCAATTGGGCCGGCTATGGGCGGTTACTTGTCCGACCGGTTTAGCATCACAACGCCCTTTTACGCAATGGCTGTTATGTCGGTTCTGGCATTGATTTTGGTGTTCTTTCTGGTGCCGGAGAGCCCGGGAACTCATTCTGGCGCAAAAGGAGAAGCTATCTCTTTCAGAAAGGTATGGTGGGGTGTGATGGGTGACAGAGAGATGCAGGGTATCATGGCTCTTATGAGCTCGAGAGGTTTTTATCGATGGGGTTTCAATACGTTCTTTCCACTGTTGGCGACTATGAGCATGGCTCTTTCTAAAACGCAAGTAGGAGTGGTCCTGTCGTTTTACATGATAGCAGGGGCAATAATTCAGTATCCCGCAGGCCTGCTGGCTGACCGATTCATAAGTCATCGAAAAGAGATATTGTTCGGCGGGGCCGTTTTGAGTCCGGTTATGATGTTCTTTGTCCCTCTGACTGACAATTTTTATCTACTCATCCTTATCACACTCATGATGGGATTGTTCAGCGCGATCGGACGTGCTTCCGCGATAGCCATTCGGACGGAAAGGGGACGTATCCATGGAATGGGTGTGGTGACCGGTGCCTTCACGACTTCGATGAGTGCCGGCCAGGTGATTGGTCCGCTTGCTTTCGGGGCCATAGCTGACCTGTTTAAACTAACTGATGCTTTCTACCTTGGCGGTGTCATCGGGTTGGCCGGCAGCGTGATCAGTTATTTATTGCTGCGAAGAGAGAAAAGTCTGGTTGAGAAATAAAAACGGGTCGGTAAAGCAGCCAGTCAAGGCGAACATGATCTTGTCATTGTGAGGCAGGCGTATTTTAACGTCAGTTCGAGATAAGAAAATGAGAAAAAAATGTGGGGCCGATTAACGGCTAATTCCCACTCTTCTTATGCGGTGAGAAACAAAAGTGTTGATCGTTGCTGCCAAACGTAGCCTGGATCGATGCTCCGGGCAGTACGGGCGTTTCGACAGGTACAGGACACAGAAAGTGCAACTTTTATATCGCAAGCTTGTAACCTGTGGCATATAGGATTGCCCTTCGTTTTGCATTTATATGCGTTGCTGGAATTGCCGGATCACCCTATCCATCCCAAGTAAAAGTGCTTCAGCACTGCAGATTGTTAACTGTTCACTGTAAAGGATTATATTCCCGCCATGTCTGACCGCCATAAGCCTGCACTACCACAAAATCACCATCACGCTTTTCAAATCCGTTGGGTGTCAGTGGTACCTTCCCATAAGGTGTGTCCAACACGTAAAGAGGAATAGCAAAGCCCGAGGTCCGACCGCGTAGCTGATTCATGATTTTCATACCTTCCTCGATGGTAGTACGGAAGTGGCGTGTTCCGCCAATGAGTTGCGCCTGGTAGAGATAATAGGGCCGGACACGTATCCGGACCAGTTTGTTGAACAATGCCTTAAGGGTTTCGGCATCGTTGTTGATCCCTTTGAGCAAAACGGTCTGATTACCCACCGGCGAACCTGCACGCAGCAGCTTGTCGATATACCTTTCCGCTACCGGGGTAACTTCTTTAACATGATTAAAATGCGTGTTGAACCAAACCGGATGATAATCGGAAATTATGCGACACAATTCGTCAGTGATTCGAAACGGATTCAGGACCGGGAAGCGGGAACCAAGCCGGATGATCTCCACATGTGGAATAGCTCTCAGGCGGCTGATGATCCATTCGAGGTTGGCGTCGCTAAGCGTGAGTGGATCACCGCCGGTTAGCAAAACATCCCTGATCTCAGGGTGATCCCCGATATAGTTGATGCCTTCCTGCAGCCCCTGCTTGTTCATCATATTCTCGCCCTCGCCAACCATGCGTTTGCGCAGGCAGTAGCGGCAGTAGACGGCACAGATCGAGGAGACGCAGAAAGCCACACGGTCACGGTAATTATGAATCACATTTTCCACCGGACTGTGAGCCGGTTCCTCAAGAGGATCCAGCGCGAGCAAGTCGATGTCATCTTCCATCTCATCCATCGATGGAACGACCTGTTTCCTGATGGGACAGTTCGGATCGTTCGGATCCATCAATGAGGCATAATATGGCGTTATGCGCCAGCGAAAGAACCCGTTGGTGGCTTCTATCGCCCGCCGTTCGCCATCTGTCACATTGATCCACTGCTCCAGTTCTTCAAGAGACCGGATCTGGTTGCGAAGCTGCCACTTCCAGTCCGCCCACTGTGGGTGATTACGGATGGCATCCCTGTCGATTTGTTTTAGGGTTTCCAAGGGAAAGAAATCTTTTATTAATTCGT
>Ga0102953_1001547_pt1 | contig 14497 bp, 9 predicted proteins | sample SalPon2A_C_D2_MG_FD_78509 | JGI IMG/M metagenome (GOLD analysis project Ga0102953, IMG submission 78509) | Soil microbial communities from South San Francisco under conditions of wetland restoration - Salt Pond MetaG R2A_C_D2_MG | ecosystem: Environmental > Terrestrial > Soil > Wetlands | place... | reverse complement strand
GAAGTGGTGAGCCGGCTCCTGAAGGACTTCGAGCGCCAGGGCCTCGTGAAGCTGGGGCGGGGCCGCATCGAGGTCGTCAATCCCGAGGGCCTGCGCGGGTTCATCGCCCAGAAGAGCGGCTAGTACCGTATCCCGGAAAGGCCCGCAAGCATTCGGGGGAACACGTTCCCCCGAACCCCCTGATTGGGCGGCAGTGGCTGGCGAGCCAGCCACTGCCGCGAAAACGGGTTCCAAGGGCGTTCGGCCCTTTACAGTGCCAGACACGCCGGCGAATCCTGACCTTACTTGCGAGACACCACACCAGGGGAAACGCCCGTCACCCCATGGGCGAATGCCTAAGCTCTCAGCCCGCTCGCGCCAGCCTTGCCTACCAGCACAGGGCGAAGCTGGGGAACACCTCCGACTTCTCGCCGCGCAGATCGCAGCCGGCCTCCATCAGGCCGCTGTCCGGGTCGCGCTCCGCCGCCAGCAGATAGCCCTCCGTCCAATCCCCCGCCAGCTCGATGTCGTGCCCGCGGCGGGCGAGGTCGTCCAGCGTGCCCTGGCCCACCAGCGGCTCGATGCGCAGGCGATTGGGGGTGTAGTCGTGCGGGGCGAAGAAGCCCGGGAAGTGCTCCGACGAGAACTTGGGCGCCTCGATGGCGGCCTGGATCGTCATGCCGAACACGGCGCGGTTGAGGAAGAACTGCAGCATCCACTGGTCCTGCTGATCGCCGCCCATGCTGCCCCACACCATCCAGGGGCGCCCGCGCCGGAACGCGAGCGAAGGACTGATCGTCGTGCGGGGTCGCCGGAAGGGCGCCACGCGGTTGGGGTGGTGCTCCGGCCCCAGGTAGAAGGTCTGCATGCGGTTGCTGAGCGGGAAGCCCAGCGCGGGAATCACCGGCTGCGAGCAAATCCAGGCGCCGCTGGGCGTGAAGGAGGCCATGTTGCCCTCGCGGTCGATCACGTCCACGTGCACCGTGCCCGGCCCCCAGGCGCGTCCGGCCAGCCGCTCCGCCTCGGGCAGCAGCGCCGTACCGCGCCGCGGGTCGCCGGGCCGCAGCTCCGCGTTGGCGCGGGCGGGGTCGATCAGCGCAGCCCGCTGGCGCGCGTAGTCCTTGGAGAGCAGACCGGCCAGCGGCACGTCCACCTGCCGCGGATCGCCGTAGTATTGCTCGCGGTCCGCATAGGCCAGCTTCAGGGCCTCCACCACCGTATGCAGGTAGTCCGCCGAGTTGTGCCCCTGCGCCGCCAGGTCATAGCCCTCCAGCAGGGCCAGGCTTTGCAGCAACACGGGGCCCTGGTTCCAGGGGCCGCACTTGAAGACCCGCGTGTCATGGAAGTCCAGCGCGGCGGGCTCCTCCAGCAGGGTCTCGAAGCGCTCCAGGTCGCTGCGGCGCAGCAGGCCTTCATGATCGAGGGCGAAGCGTTCCAGCTCCGTAGCCACGTCGCCACGATAGAAGGCATCGTGCACGGCCTGCAGGCCCTCCTCGCGGTTTCCGCCGGCATGCCGCTCCACCTCGGCCAACTGATCGAACAGCGCGGCGGTGGCCGGGTTGGCGAGCAGGGTGCCCTCCGGCGGCACGCGGCCTCCGGGCAGATAGACGGCCGCGCTGTCCGGCCAGCGCGTGCGGAATTTCTCGGCCAGGGCGGTCAGCCCATAGCGCTGCTGGCGGTGCAGGCCCTTATGTACGGGAAAGCCCGCGCGCGCGTAGTGCCTCGCGGCATGGCTCACCTCGCCGAAGCTCATGCGCCCGAAGGCGCGCAGCGCCGTGAGCATGGCGCTCAGGGCGGCCGGCACGCCCGCCACCAGCATGCCCTCGTCCGGCATGTCCTTCAGGCCGCGCTGCAGGTAGGCCTCGGGCGTCGCCAACTCCGGCGCGGCCGTGTTGCCGTTCACCGCCACCACGCGGCCGCTGCCGGCCTGGTAGATCAGCATCGGGCACTCGCCACCCACCGTGTACATGTTCGGGTTGACGATGCCCTCCACCAGCGTGGCGGCCACGGCCGCATCCACGGCGGTGCCCCCGGCCTTCAGCACGTCCGCGGCGGCCTGGGCGGAGAGGTAGTGCTCCGTGGCCACGGCGCCCTGCGTGCCCAGCAGGCGCGGGAAGTACGGATTGCGTGCGGTATCGTCGGTGCCGAAGGACCTCGTGCTCATGTGCGCTCCCGATGCTGTGACGCGTGACTGCACGGCGGTGGGCCGGGCCATCCGCCCTGCCCATGCCGGCGGCCGGTTCTCGTGTGTCGGGCTGGGACCTGTGGCGACACGGCCCCCAGGCGACCGGGGCGTCCGCGGGGAGCGGACGCCCGCCCCGGAACGGGGTGCGCTATGCGGATTGGCACGCCGCTCCAGGCCGACCGTGTCTAGGTAAACGACTCCGCGCGGCAGGTCAACCGGGCGTCCCGTCCCACAGGGAGCCCTGGCGGGCTCCCGCGGCGGAGGGCCAACAGCGGCGTCCGATGACGCCGCCCTGGCTCAGTCGGCCCGCTCGATTTGCTCCAGCAGGCGCAGCGCGATCTCGCGGAAGGCCACCGCGGTGGGGCTGTCCGGCGCGGAGACCGTGACCGGGGTGCCGAGGTCGCCCCCCTCGCGCACGGCCATCTCGATGGGAATGCGGCCCAGGAACGGGATGTTGTTCTGCCCGGCGGCGCGCTGGGCGTTGCCCTTGTCGAAGATCGGAGTCTCCGTTCCGCACTGGGGGCAGATAAACGCGCTCATGTTCTCCACCAGGCCCAGGATGGGCACGTCCACCTTCTGGAACATGGCCACGGCCTTCACGGCGTCCAGCAGGGCCACGTCCTGTGGCGTGGAGACGATCACGGAGCCGGCCAACTCCAGCAACTGCGTGAGCGTGAGCTGGGCATCGCCGGTGCCGGGGGGCAGGTCGATGATCATGATCTCGCCACCGGGCCAGCGCGTGTCGCGCAGCATCTGGTCCAGCACCTGGTGCACGATGGGCCCGCGCCAGATCGTGGCCGCGGCTTCCTCCACCAGGTTGCCGATGGACATCAGCGTGATGCCGTACTTCTCCAGCGGGACGATGCTATTGTCGTCGTTCAGGCGAGGCTTCGTGTTGCGCAGCCCCATCATGATGGGCACGCTGGGGCCGTAGATGTCCGCATCGAACAGCGAGACCTTGTGGCCAAGCTGGCTGAGCGCGATGGCCAGGTTCACCGCCACGGTGGACTTGCCCACGCCGCCCTTGCCGCTGCCCACGGCGATCACCGCGTCGTAGTTGTCCAGGTACGTCTCGTGCTGCGGACGCTGCGGCGGACGCGGCTGGGCGCCGGGCGGCGGACCCTGCGGCGCGGGCCCGGGGCTTGGCGCGGGTTGGGCCTGATCGGCCATGCGCACGGTGACGCGGGCGATGCCGTCGATCTGCTTGCAACGGGCCTCCACCTGCCCGGCGACCTGCTGCCGTGTGGCCTCGTCCTGGGGCAGGTCCAGCGTGATGGTGACTGCGTCGCCGTTGACGACGCACTCGGTCACGGCATCGGCCTCCAGCAGGTGCTGGCCGCCATCGGGCAGGGTGATTTCGGTAAACGCTTGTTCGAACTGGTCTTCGAGGGTTGCCATCGGGTCCATGGATTGCTGTGCGGTGCCCTGGCGGGCGAGTTGCCGGAGGAATCCGGGCCGCAGGGTCAAAATTGAATGCTAATCGCGAACCTGTCGCAAAGCAAATGCCGATGCCGCCCGCTGCTCCCGACCCAGCACCACCAGCGCCCGCCGGGCTGACGCTCGACCCGGCGCTGGAGGGTGCGCGCGTGCAGGCGGTGCACCAGCCGGACGAGCGCACGGTGGTGCTGGAGACGCACCGGCCCGGCCAGGGTGCCGCCCGCTGGCTGTTCAGCGTGGATGCGGCGGCGGCCCGCTTCGGCCGTACGTTCGTCCGGGCCACGCGGGGTGGCCGCCCGCCCGTGTTCTGCCAGTGGCTGCGCACGCGGCTGGAGGGCGGGCGCGTGGAGGCGCTGCGCCTGCGACACCCGCAGATCCTCGAGCTGAGCGTGGCGCACGGCGGGCAGCACTGGCGCCTGGTGCTGGAGCTGAACCGGCGCGACAGCAACCTGCTGCTGCTGGATGGCGACGACCGGCTGCTGATCGCTCTGCGCCATCCCAGCCTGCCGGACCGCAAGCTGAGTCCGGGCGAGCCCTACCAGCCCCCGCCGCGCCTGCACGCCTGGCCGCGGGGACTGCCCCTGGCCGAGCGCTACCCGGCGCCGGACGAGGCCGCCGCCCGCGACCGAGAGCGCGCCTGGCTGGAGAAGGCGGCCTCCGCCGCGCTGGACGCCCGCCGCACGCCGGCCCTGCACGAGGCGCGGCGGGCGCTGAAGCGCCTGCGGCGGCGCGTGACCAACGTCGAGGCGGACCTGGCCGCGGCGCGGGAGGCCGAGCAGTGGCGCCGCCGGGGCGAGCTGCTGCAGATCCACCGCGGGAACCTGCGCGCGGGCATGACGTCCATCACCATCCCGGACGTGTTCGAGCCCGGCCAGCCGCCCGTGACCATCCCCCTGGAGCCCCAGGCCGAGCCGGGCGAGAACATTGAGCGCTGCTTCCGGCGCTACCGCAAGCAGCGGGCGGCCGGGCCCTACGTGGAGCAGCGCCTCGCCGCCACGCGGGACGAGATGGCGGCTTGGCAGGCCCTGGCGGAGCGATTGGAGGCCGCGGATTCCCTGCCCGCGCTGGAGGCACTGGCCGAGGCCCTGCCGCCCGGTGCGGGTGGGCTGCGCAGGCTGTTGCGGGGCGAGACGCCCGCCGCCCGGCCGGCGCAAGACCCCAGCGCCGGGCCCATGCGGCGCTACAGCGCGGACGGCTATGCGATCCTCGTCGGGCGCTCGGCCGCGGAGAACGACCGCGTCACGTTCCGTCTGGCCCAGGGCCGCGACTGGTGGTTCCACGCGCAGGGCGTGCCCGGCAGCCACGTGGTGGTGCTCAATCCCTCCGGCAGGGCGCTGCCCCCGCGCACGCTGCACGAGGCGGCGTGGCTGGCCGCGTACTACTCGCAGGCGCGGGCCGCGGGCAGCGTGGACGTGGACTATGCCCAGCGCAAGCACGTGCGCCGCGTGAAGGGCGGAGAGCCGGGGCAGGTCACCTACAGCCAGAGCAGGACGCTGCTGGCCCGGCCGGACGATGCGGAGCTGCGGACGGTGCTGGAACGGACAGAGCCGGCGGAAGCCTGAGCCCACCGCCCGCGGGCACGAAACAAGAAAGGGGAGCCGTTGCGGGCTCCCCTCACATGCTGCGACTGCCTGGCGCTGGCCTGCCGGCCGCGCCCCGACGGCCCTACTTCTTGATCTTGTCGTAGTAGGACGGATCCTTCGACACGATCGCCTGCAGTTCTTCCGCAGCCTTGTCCATCTCGCCCAGCTTGGTGTAGGCGATGGCCTTGCCGTGATGCACGTCCAGCGCGCCCGGATCGCCCACCTTCGCGGCGTTGTCGAACATCTGGACGGCCAGCATCTGGGCGCCGTCACCGCCAAGCTGCAGTTGATCCAGCGCGCCGGCGTAGTAGGCATTGGAGAGCACGCCGCTCAGGGCCACGCCGTTGGCCAGTTGGAAGCTGGAATCCTCATTGTAGAGCGCTTCCAGCTTGTCCACCGCGCCCATGGCGTCACCCGCATCGCGGCGGTAGATGCCCTCGGCGAACATCACCATGTGGTTCTCCTGCGCATCGGCGCCCTTGTCGCTGCCGATGGCCGAGGTCACCGCTTCCAGCGTCTGGGTGGCGGCCGCCGGATCGCCCTTGGCGGCTTCCAGCGTGGAGATGTCATACGCGAAGCGCGTGGCCGCGTGAGCCCCGTAGTCCGCGTACGGCGCCTGACCCGATTGCGCGAGCTCGGTCATCACGTCCACGGCGCGCTTGGTGCTCTTGGCGCCGGGAATGTTGATGAGCGTGGCCCCCAGCAGGTACTTGGCCTTGCCGAAGGCCGGATCGGCCTTCACGAGCTGGTCGAGCACCAGCAGTGCTTCGTAGGGATTGTTGTTCTGCAGCAAGGCGTAGCCCAGGCCATAACGGGCTTCCTCGAACACCGGGTTGGTCTCCGGGATCTGGCCCTTGCCGTCCTCAAGCGTCCATACGCTGGCCTGCAGGCTGTCCAACGCATTGTTCATATCGTTGGACTTCAGGTAGTCCACGCCTTGCAGGTATTGCAGCGTGGCCAGGCGCAGACGATTGTTCGTCGTCGGATTGGTGTCCATCAGCTTCTTCGCGTCCTGGATGTCCGCCATGCGGCCCTGGCTGAACGCGATTCCGGCGGGCAGCAGCAAGGCCGCCACCAAGAGGAGGGAAGCCCATAGCTTGCAAGTCTTCATTGCCGATCCTTTTCTGAAGAGTTTCAGCAGGGTAGTCGGTTCGAGGTGGGTCTACGGCTGAGCTTGGAAAGCTGGGTTACACGTACCACCCCACCCGGGACATTGCAACCTCGATCGCCCGCCGGGACGCGTTCGGCTATGCGCCTTGCGAGGCCGGTGCCGGTGCCGGCAGTCCCAGCAGCCCGGCCCAATCCGGCGGTTCGGGCCCGGGCGGCACGGGCAGCACCTGGCAGTCCTGTCCTTCGAGCCGCCGGCCGCGCAGGGGGTTCACGGTGGCGTGCGCCGCGTGCTCCGCCCGGATGAAGCGATAGGGCAGGTGCCCGTCGCGGCCCGGCGGAATGCCCAGCCGCGTCGTGCGCACAACGGCCCGTGGGCGGCAGCCCACGTCCAGCAGGCGCAGGCCGCCCGTGCCGATGGGCACGCCGTCCCAATCGGGCACGCGCAGGCCCAGCGCCTTGCACAGCAGCGTCTGCCCGGAGCATACGCGCCCCGGCGGCCGCGGCTTGCCGGAGGGCAGCGGCACGCGGCGCTGCATGGCGGCGATCACCGCCGCGGCCCCCGGGTGCTCCGGCGGCACGTGCGCCGCCTTGATCAGCACGGCATTGCCGGCCCCGGCGCAGCTCACATTGAATGAGTCGCCCCCACGCGCATAGTACATGTAGATCGTGCCGGGGGGCATGAAGAGCGCCTTGCGCTTCTCCGTGTAGCCCAGCGATGCGTGGCTGGCCTTCTCGTCCAGGTAGTAGGCCTCCGTCTCCACGATGCAGGCCCACAGCGCTTGCCCCTCCACCTCGCGCCAGAGCAGCTTGCCCAGCAGGTCGCAGGCCACCACCTGCGCGTCGCGATCGAAGAACGCGGGCGTCAGCGGGGTGCCGGGGGGCGTATCGGACATCGGGCGACCGGGCAATCGGCTTCGTTTCGCAAAATCGCCCGCACGGGGCGCCAGGCCGCGTCCCCCAAGGGCTCGCGGGCAGGGGCAGTATAGCCTATGCCGGGCCCGGGGGCCACGGACAAGAGCGGACAATGGGGGATGTGGGGGCCTGCGTCAGGCAGACGCGGCCCTGCGTCCCGCCGCTACGCCTTGGGCGCGGGCGGGTCGATAAGCTGGGGGTCCTGCGGTGCGGCCTTGGGCTCGTCCGGCACGCGGACGCGGGCAGGGGCCGCTCAGGTGGAAACGCCGGCGCGCGGCAGCACCCACACCTGCAGCACCAGGTAGATCACCAGGAAGGCGAGAAATCCGAACGATTCCATAGGGCCTGGGTCGGTAGCGCGCGCGCGACGCGCCGGGCAGCCCTCCGCAAGCAGCCCGGCGCATCCGCGGCGGTCAGGTAAGGCGGATCAGGCCTGGGGTTTGGTCAGGGCCTTTTCCAGCATGGCGGCGTATTCCGCCTTGGGATAGGCACCCACGCGCACGTCCAGCACCTTGTTGCCCTCGAACAGGGCCACGGTGGGGATGGACATGATGCGCAGCGCGGCGGCCACGCCCTGGTTCTCGTCCACGTTCAGCTTGGCCACCTTTACGCGGCCCTCGAAGTCATCGGCCAGCTCGGCGATGGTCGGGCTTACGGCACGACAGGGGCCGCACCAGGGCGCCCAGAAGTCCACCAGCACGGGCTGCCCCGCGTCGATGATCTCCGTTTCGAAGGTCTGGTCCGTCAGTTCAAGCAGCGTTGGATTGGAGCCGTTGCCGGTCATAGCGCTTCCTCTACTCGATATTGCCAGGCGCGCCCCCCGCCCAAACCTGGGCCGCGGTGTCACCTGAGCTGTTCTCTGTAGATCAGAATACGGCCCATGCGGCCCGCCGGTCTGTAACCTTCTTACACACCGCCGGCCCGGGCGGGTTGCTCCGCGACGGCGGCTTCCAGGGTGTGCCCACGCCCGCCTGGAGGCAAGGGCGCCTGCCCGCGCCAGGGCTCCACGCGGGCAGATGCGGCCTTACCAGCCGCACGCCGGTCTGGTATGGGTGGCGTTGGAAAAGCGGGGCCCGTTGACCGACAATGGGGCCACGCACCCGCGCCGGGCCGGTCGGCGCGCAACCTGCCGGAAGAGGAGCCCCGCCGTGTCCACCCAAGCCGCCGTCGCCCAGCTCGCCCCGGGCGTGGACCTGTACGACCCGACCGAGGAGGTGGCGCTGCTGCGCCAGACCGTGCGCCGCTTCACCGAGCGCGAGGTGGAGCCGCAGGCGCTGGAGTACGAGCGGGCGGAGAAGTTCAACCGCGCGCTGTTCCGGCGGCTGGGCGAGCTGGGGCTGCTCGGCATCACCGTGCCGGAGGCCCACGGCGGGGCGGGCATGGACGCGGTGGCGGCCGTGGTGGCGCACGAGGAGCTATCCGCCAGCGATCCGGGCCTGACGCTGTCCTACCTGGCGCACAGCATGCTGTTCGTGAACAACTTCTTCCGCAACGCCAATGACGAGCAGCGCGGGCGCTACCTGGACAAGGTGGTCTCCGGCGAGTGGGTGGCCGGCATGTGCATGAGCGAGCCGGATGCCGGCACGGACGTGCAGGCCATGAGCACCACCGCCGTGCGCGAGGGCGACGGTTACCGCATCACCGGCCGCAAGATGTGGATCACCAACGGCGCCGTGGACGATGGCGAGCTGGGCGACCTGTTCCTGGTCTACGCCAAGACGGGCGGGCGCATCTCCAGCTTCGTGGTGGAGAAGGGCACGCCCGGCTTCTCGCTCGGCCAGCGCATCAAGGACAAGCTGGGCACGCGCAGCTCGCCCACGGCCGAGCTGGTGTTCGATCAGTGCGCGGTGCCGGTGGCCAACCGGCTGGGGGAGGAGGGCGACTCGCTGCTACACATGATGCGCAACCTGGAGATCGAGCGCCTCACCCTGGCCGCGATGTCCCTGGGCATCGCCCGGCGCTGCCTGGACGTGATGAACGGCTACGCCATAGAGCGCCAGGCCTTCGGCGAGCCCATCAACCGCTTCGGGCAGATCCAGCGCCACATCGCGGAGTCCTACGCGGAGTTCATGGTGGGCCGGGCCTTCGTGTACGACGTGGCGCGCCGCATCCGGCTCGATGCGCCCGGGCACCGCATGGAGACCGACGCCGCCAAGCTCTTCACGGCCACCATGGCCAAGAACGTGGCGGACCGGGCCATCCAGGTGCTGGGGGGCAACGGCTACGTGGGCGAGTACAACGTGGAGCGCATGTGGCGCGCCGCCAAGCTGCTGGAGATCGGCGGCGGCACCGTGGAGGCGCACCACAAGAACATCGTGCGCGACCTGGCCCGCGACCCCCACTTCTACCGCTAGCGGCCGGGGCGGACAGAAGCCCCCCGCCTCCTCAGTCGTGCCCGGCCTTCCAGGCGGCGGTGAGCACCTGCACCAGCTCCGGTTCGAGCTTCTCGAAGGCCACGCCGATGCGGCAGCGGCCACCGTTGTTGGCTTCGCAGTGCCGCACCACGGCATTGACCTGCACGTTGCCGCTAATCAGGAACAGCTCGACGGGGGTGCCGATCTCCAGCGGCGCATCGGCTTCGAAGGCCATGCCGGATTCGGAGATGTCCAGGGCCTGGGCTGGGTGCGCGGCGGACGGGCGGTACTGCAGCTCGGCGCGGTATTCGCGGCGCGGGTGTCTGCGGCGTTCGGTGGGTGGTTGGGCCATGCGGGGGGTCTCGCTCCTTCTTGCTTGATTTGCGGCGGGTTCGGTGCCGTGCCGGTGGATGGGTTGCCTCGGCGGGGTGCTGCGTCCGCTGCGGGGCAGGCCGTGCCGGGTCCGGGGGCGCTCCCCCCAGCGCATATCTGCAGCATAGGGGCAGATGTTGGAGATTCTGCGGGGGAAATTTGGAGCCCCCCCGGATTCTGCTATACTTGCGGGCAGGTGCTGCCGCGCTGGCCCATCCGGGTCGCGGTCGCGCCTCGCCCCCGTGTGCAGGGGGCTCGGGTCCTCTCGCAGTCGTCATGGCCTCCCGCGATTCTCGATGCCCGCTTCCGTTCGTAGCGTCGCACCCTCCGCGCCCAGGGCCACCTATCGCCTGCAGCTTGGCCGCACGCTGCCCTTCGCGGCGGCGGCGGGGCTGACGGACTACCTGGCCGCGCTGGGGGTGAGCCACTGCTATGCGTCGCCCATCCTGCGGGCCCGCAGCAGCAGCGCCCACGGTTACGACGGGGTGGACCCCACCCAGCTCGACCCCAAGCTGGGCGGCGATGCCGGCTTCGCCGTCTGGGATGCCGCCCTGCGCGAGGCGGGGCTGGGCCTGCTGCTGGACATCGTGCCCAACCACCTGTGCGTGGTGGGCGGCGAGAACCCGTGGTGGCAGGACGTGCTGACCCACGGCCGCGGCTCGCCGCGGGCCATCTGCTTCGATATCGACTGGGACCCCCCTGATCCCGCACTGGCCGGGCGCGTGCTGCTGCCCTTGCTGGGGCAACCTCTGCCGGAGGTGCTGGCCGCCGGCGAGCTGCGCGTCGTGTGTGCGGATGGTGCCCTGGCCGTGGCCTATCACGAGCACCGCTGGCCCCTGGCGCCCCATAGCTGGTCCCGGGTGCTCACGCCGCTGACGTGGCGGCGTGGCGTGCCCGCGCCGGAGCGCGCGGAGCTGAGCGCCCTGCTGGCCGGCTTGCGCCGCTTCCGGCCCCCGGCTGCCGTGACACGGCCACTTTCCCCCCGCGTGCTGGGCCTGTGGCAGGCCGCGCAGATGCGGCTGGCGCGCCTGCTGGCCGAGCATCCCGCCCTGCTCTCCGCGCTGGGTGCGGAGTTGGACGCCCTGGCCGCCGAGGCCGCGGACTACCCCGCGCGGGGCCGCTGGGCGCGGCTGCTGGAGGGTCAGGCGTGGCGTCTGGCGTACTGGCAGGAGGCCGGGCAGCGCCTCAACTACCGCCGCTTCTTCGACATCACGGAACTGGCTGGGCTGCGCCAGGAGGACCCGCGCGTGTTCGCCGCCACCCACGCCCGCGTGCTGGAACTGGTGGCGGCGGGCTCCGTGCAGGGTCTGCGCATCGACCATCCCGACGGGCTGGCGCACCCGGCGGGCTACCTGCGCCGGCTGCGGCGTGCGCTGCACGCGGCCCTGGCCCGCGTGCCGGACGGACACGGCGAGCGCAGGCGGCTGCAGGGCCCCGCCGGGGGCTACGTGGTGGTGGAGAAGATCCTCGACCCCGGCGAGCGGCGCCGCGGGGACTGGCCCGTGGAGGGCGGCACGGGCTACGACATGCTCTACCGGCTCAACGCCGTGCAGGTGGACACCACCCACGCCGCCGCCTTCCGCGCCGCCTACGCCCGCTGCACCGGCGATGCGGAGCCCTTCGCCGAGCACGTGCACGCGGGCAAGCGCCTCGTGCTGCGCACCGCGCTGGCGGGCGACGTGGCTCGGCTCGCCCGGCGCCTGCAGGCCCTGGCCGCGGGCACGGAGGCTTGGCGGGAGGTGGGGCCGGATACCTGGCGCAACGCGCTGGAGGCGCTGGCGACGTGCATGCCGGTCTACCGCACCTACGTGGCCGATGGCGGCCCCGCCTCCACCGAGGACAGTCACTGGCTCGCCGTCGCGCTGGCCGAGGTGCGGCGCCGCCGGGGCGAGCTGGACCCGACCCTGGTGGACTGGCTGGGGGCGTTGCTGGCCCATCCGGCTGAGGCGCTGCCGCGGGCGGCCCGGGCGGCGCAGGCGTGGGTGACGCGCTTCCAGCAGCTCACCGGCGCGGCCATGGCCAAGGGCCTGGAGGACACGGCGTACTACCGCTACGTGCCGCTGGTCTCGCTGAACGAGGTGGGCGGCGACCCCGCCACGTTCGGCATCAACCGCGAGGCCTTCCACGCCTGGAATCGCTCGCGGGCACGGCGCTGGCCGCACGCGCTCTCCGCCACCGCCACTCACGACACCAAGCGCGGGGAGGACGTGCGCGCCCGCCTGAATGCCCTGTCCGAGGTGCCGGAGCAGTGGGAGGCCGCTTTCCACGACTGGCAGCGGCTCAATGCGCGGCACCGCACGCCGGTGGGCGACCTCACCGTGCCCGATCCCATCACGGAGTATCTGCTCTACCAGACCCTGGTGGGTGCGTGGCCCCTGGGCGGGCGGGCGGACGTGGAGTGGGCCGGCTTCGCCGAGCGCATCGCCGCCTACCTGCTGAAGGCCGTGCGCGAGGCCAAGCGCCACACGAGCTGGACCGAGCCCAACGCGGCCTACGAGGAAGCCCTCGCGCGCTTCGTGGCCCACCTGCTGGCGCCCGCGCGGGACAATCCCTTCCCGGAGCAGGTGGAGGCCTTCCTGGCGCCCCTGCAGCGCGCCGGGCTGCACAACTCGCTGGCCCAGACGCTGCTGAAGCTGGCGCTGCCCGGTGTGCCGGACTTCTACCAGGGCACGGAGCTGTGGGACTTCAGCCTGGTGGATCCGGACAACCGCCGCCCGGTAGACTTCCAGCGGCGCCGCGAACTGCTGGAGGCCCTGCCCGATCCGCCCACGCCCGCGGCGGCCGCGTCGCTGCTGGCCACCGGCCCGGACGGGCGCATCAAGCTGCACGTGATCCGCCAGGGCCTGGCCTTGCGCACTCGACGCCAAGCGCTCTTCTCCGGCAGCGACTACCGGCCGCTGGCCGTGCGCGGCGAGCGCGAGCGGCACGCCATCGCCTTTGCCCGCACGCGCGGGCGCACGGCGCTGGTGGCCGCGGTGGGGCGCTTCTTCCTGGGCCTGCCGGGGGGCGCGGCCGCGCCCTTCGCGCTGCCCGTGGGCAAGGCCGTGTGGGGCGATACCGTGCTGGAGGGCGCGCGCGGCCTGCCCGGCGGCACGTGGCGTGATGTGCTGACGGGGCAGGAGCTGACGCCGCAGCGGGAGGCCCACCGCCTCATCTTTCCCCTGGCGCGGGTGTTTGCCCACCTGCCCGTGGCCCTGCTGGAGCGCATCGCATGACCGCACTGCCCACGCTGACCGAGCGCGCCGCCGGGGTGCTGCTGCACCCCACCTCCCTGCCGGGCGCCTATGGCAATGGCGACCTGGGAGCGGAAGCCTACCGCTTCGTGGACTTCCTGGCGGCGGCGGGGCAGCGCTGGTGGCAGATGCTGCCGGTGCACCCCGTGGGCGAGGGCTACTCGCCCTACACCGGGCTCTCCGCCTTCGCCGGGGCGCCGCACCTGATCGCGCTGGAGCCGCTGGTGCGCGAGGGCTGGCTGACGCCCGCCGAGGCTGCTCCGCCCTCCCGGGACCACCCCGGCCGTGCCCACTATGCCCGCGCCCTGCGCTTCCGCGAGTCGCGTCTGCGGCGGGCCTTCGCGCGCTATGAGGCCGGGGCCCGCGCGGCCGAGCGGCGGCGCTGGGCGGCCTTCTGCGCGGCGGAGGCGGACTGGCTGGAGGACTACGCCCTGTTCGCCGCCATCAAGCAAGCGCAGGGTGGCGCGCGCTGGATGGAGTGGCCGGAGCCCGTGCGGGTGCGGCGCTCCGCGGCCCTGCGCGCCGCGCGGCGAGAGCTGGCGGAGGAGATCCGCTTCCGCACCTTTCTGCAGTACCAGTTCCACCGCCAGTGGCAGGCGCTGCGCGCGCACTGCCGGGCGCGGGGCGTGGCGCTGCTGGGCGACGTGCCCATCTTTGTGGCGCACGACAGCGCGGATGCCTGGGCGCACCCGGACCTGTTCCACATGGATCGCCACGGGCGGCTGCCCATCATGGCCGGGGTGCCGCCGGATGCCTTCAGCGCCAACGGTCAGCGGTGGGGCAATCCGCTCTACAAATGGCCCCGCCACCGGGCCACCGGCTATGCCTGGTGGAGCGCCCGGCTGCGGGCGACTTTGCGACGCTTCGACGCCGTGCGCCTTGACCACTTCATCGGATTCGTAAGATACTGGGCCATTCCAGGCGGGCAGCGCACCGCTCGCCACGGGCGCTTCCGCCCTGGGCCAGGGGCGCACTTCCTGAAGCATCTCCAGGCCGAGTTCGGCCGCCTGCCCCTGATCGCGGAAGACCTTGGCATTGTCACGCAGGCCGTGACGGCGCTGCGGGAACAGTTCGACCTGCCGGGCATGCGCGTGCTCCAGTTCGCGTTCGGCGGCAACGACCCGGCCAACCCGCATCTGCCGCACAATCACGACCGCAACGGCGTGGTCTATACGGGCACGCACGACAACGACACAGCCGTCGGCTGGGCCCATGCACGGCGCGGCCGGCCCCTGCGTGCGGAAGTGCAGCGCGCCCTGGACTACCTGGGCCAGCCCGGCGGCCCGGATACCCCAGTGCACTGGGCGCTGATCCGCTTGGCGTACCTCTCCG
>Ga0102953_1001546_pt1 | contig 14501 bp, 15 predicted proteins | sample SalPon2A_C_D2_MG_FD_78509 | JGI IMG/M metagenome (GOLD analysis project Ga0102953, IMG submission 78509) | Soil microbial communities from South San Francisco under conditions of wetland restoration - Salt Pond MetaG R2A_C_D2_MG | ecosystem: Environmental > Terrestrial > Soil > Wetlands | place... | reverse complement strand
TGAAGTCGACCTCAATGCCGAGGTCGAAGGGGTCCTGGGACTGATGAAATTCCAGATCGACCAGCAGCGCATCCGCATCACGACCCTGCTCGACCCGCAGTTGCCGCGCATCACCGCCAATGGCCAGCAGATCCAACAGGTGCTGGCCAATTTCCTGGTCAACGCCAGGGATGCCCTCGAAGAAGCGGTGCGGGATGAAAAATGTATCAAGATCGTCACCGGGGTGCGCAGGGAAAATAAGCACTGCTGGGTCACGGTCAGCGTACAGGACAACGGGGTGGGGATTCCGGCCGCCAACCTGGAAAAAATCTTCACTCCCTTTTTTACCAGCAAGGAGGTCTCGCGGGGGACCGGGCTGGGGCTTTCGGTGAGTCTCGGCATCGCCCAGTCGCACCGAGGGACCATCGAGGTCGAGAGCCGTCCGGGAGAAGGAAGCAGCTTTTCCCTGGTGCTCCCGGCCGACACAGCGGGCAACGGCAATGACGAGACGCCGTCCAGAAGGATTCAGCCATGAGCAAAACCAGCATCCTGATCATCGATGACGAAGCCGATGTCTGTACCTTCTTCAACCGCCTGCTGAGTCGTGCCGGCTACCAGGTGGTGACCGCCAGCAACCTGAACGAGGTGCAGCAGGCACTTGCCGGTGACGATTATCGGGTGGCGATGGTTGACCTGAAATTGCCGGACACCGACGGCCTGAGTCTGTTGCGCCTGATCAAGAGCCAACAGCCTCGCTGCGAAGTGATCCTGATGACCGGCTACAGCACCGTCAAAACGGCGGTCACCGCGATCCAGCTCGGCGCCTATGACTACCTGGAGAAACCCTTTGACGACATCGACGAAATCGAGCGACTGATCACCCGCGCCGCCGCTCATGGCCACCCCCCTGATGATCGTCCCGGACAGGAGGAATGGCAGCCGGCCGCCCAGGAAGCCGGTTTTCAGGTCGGCAGCTCAGCGCCGATGCGGCGCCTGGCCGAGCTTGCCTTCAAAATTGCCGGCAAACAGATCAGTGTCTTGATCCACGGTCGGACCGGCACTGGCAAGGAAGTCCTGGCACGTTTCCTCCATGCCGCTTCACCGCGTTCCAATCAGCCATTCATCCCGATCAACTGCGGGGCGGTGCCGGAAAGCCTGCTCGAAAGTGAGCTCTTCGGTCACGAACGCGGTGCCTTCACCGGGGCCAATAGCATGCGGCGGGGGTTCTTCGAACTGGCCAATCGCGGCACCCTGTTTCTCGACGAGATCGGCGATGCCAGCCCGCTGATCCAGGTCAAGCTGTTGCGCATCCTGGAGACCGGGGAGTTCATGCGGGTCGGCGGTGAAAAACCGCTCCACACCGATGTGCGGATCGTTGCTGCCACCAACGTCGACCTGGAACGGGCTATTCAAGGCGGCCGCTTCCGAGAGGATCTCTATTACCGCCTTAACGTAGTGCGTCTCGATATTCCCACCCTGCAGGAGCGCCCCGAGGATATCCCGCTGTTGGCTGAACACTTCATCCGCCAGATCAACCCGAAACTTTCACTTGCGCCCGCTGCCATGCACCGCTTGAGCGAGCAGTCCTGGCCGGGAAATGTCCGACAACTGCTCAACACCCTGCGTGGCGCTGCGGTCCTTTGCAGTGATCGACTCATCCAGCCGGAACATCTCGGCGGTCTGGAGCCACAGGCGCAACCTCCCGCGAGCAAGCCGGAACCGACCAGCGCCACCAACGAGGCTGCTTTCATCGGTGGCACAGGTGATCTCTGGCGGCAATTGCCATCTTTGGAGTCGTTGGACCGACTGGACGAGAGAGAGTTGCAGCAGTATCATCAGGCCTTGTCGATCTGGCAGCAGCGGCTGCAGACAGTGATGCGCGGCAAGGGGTTGAAAGTAGCTGATCAGGATCTGAAAGCGGCGGAGGTGGATCAGATCCGCCGCGCCCTGGAACAACATCGCTGGAACATCTCCGAAGCCGCACGCGCCCTCGGCATCGCCCGCAACACCCTGCATCGCAAGATCAACAAGTACCGGCTGCGGGACCAGTAGCGGTGCGGCTGTGCTCCAGCCGGAAGGATCTTAGTGTTTCAACAAATAGACCGACAAGAGCGTCATGCCGATTCCGAACGCCCGTTGCAAGGTCATTTTTTCCCGGTAGACAACCACCGCAAGGACGATGGCGATCACAAAGTGCATGCCGGTGATCAATGCAATGGCAGAAAGCGGCCCGCGGGCAAGCGCGCTTAAAAAAGCGTAAAAACCGACAAAATTCAATCCACCCATCAGCAAACCGAGAACCACAGCCGTCTGTGATCGTCCACTTGGCGTCTTACGTCCCCACTTCAATTCGATTCCCAACGAAAAGATGGTGCCAAAGAGGTACGAAACGGTCATGAAGGCCGCCTTGTTGACCGACTCCGCAGCCAACTTGCTGGAAATGGAGGCAACCGCTCCGCACAGGATGCAAATCGCGACCAGCAGCAACCCGGCCCGAAGGTTGGGCTGGGATCGGGTCTCTCTTTTGGCGTCCTGGGCAAGGATCAGGACAACGGCAAATCCGCAAAGGACACCGAGCCACTGCAACGGCTCCAGACGTTCATCGAGATAAAGCAGCGAAAAGCAGATCACGACCACCAGGCTCAAACGGGTCAACGGAAAGGTGACGCCCGCCGGCAGTCGCTTGAGGGCTTCGATATGGGTGATCGTAGCGAAGGCGAAGGAACAGCTGTTGAGCAGCGCCAGCAACAGCAGGGTTGACGGCCGACCGAGCGGTTCGGACGTCGTCAAGAAGGCAGCCGCGCTCAACAGGGTAACGCTCGCCATGAAAACCGTCGACGTCAACGCTGAACTGCATTGCTGCTCGGCGGCGACCTTGTAGAGAAAACGCTGCGTGCCCAGCAACAGCAGGGCCATCACCGTATAAAAGTACCAGCTATCCATGCGCCTTAGCATAGCAGAAACAGCTGGCAAGACTTAGCAATAATCTATGATCTGGCCACCCGCGAAGATCTCGGCAAAGACTGCTCTAACAGCACGCTGGCGAACCTGTTTGTAAAGGTTGGCTGCCTGGATGTTATCCAATACTAGCCATCGGCCGGGCCAGTGACGAAGCCGGCGGAAACTCCCCGGCAACTGCCCAAATTCTCGGCATCAGCCACACCCATTAGTCCCGGTAAGTAAGCCGCCTTGGTTATTTCCAGCCAGGAACGCGACGAAAGGGATCTCTTACGTTAGAATGAGGATACCAACTGACCCCATCGGGACAAATCTCCTGGACGTGCCAGTATGCATGTGGAAAGGAAGTGCTAACTATGAGCCAACGGCATGAAATCGAATCGAAGCTCAAAGGTGAATCCCTGGTCAGCCGCGGGCTGCTGCACCGTCAACAGGAGAATGTTCAGCTGCGCATCGTCCCGGACCTGCATGTGCTCAAGATCGGCGGGCACGGCGCGATCGACTACGGCCGGGAGGTGTTATTGCCGCTGTTGGAGGAGATCGGTGAGTTGTCGAAGCAGCACCAGATCCTGGTGGTGACCGGGGGGGGTGCCCGGGTGAGGCATATTCTCGATATCGGTATTGATCTGGGGATGCCGACCGGAGTTCTTGCCGAGTTGGCCGGTAAGATCAGTGAGCAAAACGCCGAAATTGTCGCCCTGCTCCTGTCGCGCTGGGGCGGCACCCGGGTCAAGAGCGGTGACCTGCTCGACCTCCCCACCCTGCTGCACCTCGGTCTGCTACCAGTCGTGCACGGCACCCCACCCTACGGGCTGTTCGAGCATCCGCCCGGTGTCGGGTTGATCCCGCCACATCGCACCGACACTGGAGCTTTTTTGATGGCGGAAGTCCTGGGGGCGAAGAGTTGCATTCTGGTCAAGAACGTCGAAGGACTCTACAGCGCCAACCCGGGCAGCAATCCGGATGCCGAGTTCATCGCCGAGTGCAGCGCCAAGGAGTTGATTGAGCGGGACTTGGAGGATCTGGTCATGGAGCGCAAACTGCTTTACCTGCTGCAGGACGCCCGCCACGTCAAAGAAGTCAAGATCGTCAACGGCCACATCCGTGGTAATATTGAGAAAGCGATACTGGGTGAAACGGTCGGTAGCAGGATTTTCACCTAGAAAGGAGCAGAGCATGGCAGGCAAACTGTTTTATCGGGAGCGGAAAAAGTACGTTGACGGTTCGCATACCCCGCGCTACCAACTGGTGGCAATCGAAGGTCTCAATCTAAAGGTGCAGGGCAAGCACCTGCGGATGTGCGAACTCAAGTTCATCGCCGAAGAGGTCGGGGCGGACCTGGTCCACCTGCCGCGCGGACCGAAGCATGAGGGCGAGCAGGTAACCGTCTGAAAATAGCCCGTCTGGTAGGATGGTCGCCGGAGTCGTCGAGATCGTCAGCGCAGAAGGAGCGACTCCTGCGAGGTGAGAAGCTAGAGTGCCAGGCAGGCAAAGGAGTCGGCGGTCCAGCGGCGGTAGCGGCAGTTGTAGCAGGAGAGAGTTTCTTCCGCGCACTGCTCGTCTTCATCGTCGGCTTTGAAGCTGGCGCAGACGCCGGCAACTGCCGCTGCAACCTCCCACGCTTCCTGGCCGCCGGTGAAAATCTTGTTCCCTGGCTCTTTGCGAAACCACATCTCAGACTCCCGTTTTGACTCTGCTCACTGCTGGCAAGCACCTCAATAATCCGCCAGCCTGTTTTGCCGGCTCGTGGCAGTGGCTCATTTTGTTCTAGATATTATCAGGGTCTCAGGCCAAGCGCCCTGAACTCTGTCGTCACGGTCGGTTCGCCTTTTAAAAGACCGGGACGTTGCTCGATACGGCAGCCATCTGCTTCGCGGCCATCCCGTCCGCAACCAATTTTCGTTCGATGGACAACTCATGCATCAAGTCGGCCAGTGCCTGGCTTAACAAGGGTTCGCCGTAAATACTGCGGGGCTCATCCCGGCCACTCTGAATCCGGGAGAGATAGCAGGCGTAAGCGACCACGGCGCTGACCTCGTGGGCCCGGGTTCGGGCTCGTTCCGCAGACTGCATCACCTCGCAGGTCATCACCCGCCACTGGAGCCTATCCGTCTCCAGGCGTTCTTTTAAGAGCACAGCTTCGTAATTCTTCAGCCGCTTCAAGGTCGTTTCGGTTATCTCAATCACCATCATCCCACCTTCATCCCGGTGAGCACAGGGCAAGGGCCACAATCATCGTTCCGACCGTGAATCTCAGAGCGCCCCGGACGCACCTTTCAGATCGAGCCGGTAGCTGGCAAAACTTTTTATTCTGAAACAGCCCCAGAACACCCCGAAGCCGTATGAAATCTGTTCAAGAAAATAAAATATGTAGAAGTTGGCAAGCTGGAGACGCGGACCGCGCACACGGAAATCAACATAGCCGACACCGAGCAACAAACAGATTACCAGCAGACCGATCGGCGGATAAATGCCGGCGGCCAATATCAGCGGCAGCAGATAATAGCGCAGCAGATGATAACCGACATAATAACCGAGGCTGCCGCACGTCCGGATACGTGCTTTCAGGAGTGACAGCACAGGGAGTGTCAGCCCTTTTTGACGGATTTTGCGCCGGGTCAACATGGTATCGACCAGCAGCAACAGACCTGCAATCGGCAGTGGTAGGAGGGACCGGCCGACCAGGGCAAGTACCAGCAGCCCCAGCAGACAGGTCAGCATCGGTGGCAGCAGCATCTTCTTGCCACGCACCGGATGCAACTGCTGCAGCAGCCCTTCAGAAGTCCCGTAATCGAAGCGCCGCTTCATGAACGGCCAGAGCCGGCTGCGATGGGCATGGTAGACGGTCCCGCGGGGCAGGTACTGGATTTTCCAGCCGGCATCCCGCAGCCGCCAGGTCAGATCGACGTCCTCGCCGACCTGCAGGTCGGAACGGAACCCGCCGGCGGCGGCAAAGGCCGTCTTGCGGACCAGCAGATTACACGAGGGGAGATAGAAGGTATCGCCACCGGCTCCGCCGGTCATTTCCCGGCGACCGAGATTGAGACTCGACATCACTGCCTCGTAGCGATCCAGGGAAGAGCCATGATGCATGCCGTCGACCCAGCCGCCGACTGCGGCAATCTCCGCCTCGGCAAACACCGCTAGCAGTTCCTGCAGCCAGTGTGGCGCAGCGGTACAATCGGAATCGATAAAGGCCAGTATTTCCCCGCGGGCCGCCGCCGCCCCCTTGTTGCGGGCCGCCGCCGGGCCACCACCGACCGAGCCGGACTCAACCAGCCTGGCACCGAGTTCCACAGCAACGTCCGGGGTGCTGTCGATGCTGCCATCGTCAACGACAATGATCTCGAGTAATTCGCCCGGATAGTCCAGTTGGGCAAGCGACTCGAGGCAGTTGCGCAGATCAATGGGCCGGTCTTTAACCGGGATAATGACACTGACCTGCGGCAAAGATTGCAGGTCCTCCAGCCCCTGCCATGAGCGCACGACAAAGCCGCTCTTAAGCAGGGTTTCCATCACCTTGGTTTCAGCGGAAGACTGCGGAGCAAAGCCTTCCTCGGCCATCCTTGCAACCAGACGCCGCAACGGCTTGTTCAGGCGCACCATCCGTAGCGGCCGATCGGCGACCAGGAAACTTCCCTGGGGACCGTCCTCGATACGTATGCCGTCGGCCAACCGATAAATCACTGTTCGCTCTGCCCCAGCAACCCTTCAGATGCAAAAATCTGCATCAACTTCTCGACGGTCTGTTCGACCGAAAGGGTGTGAACCTTCCCTTCCCGGGCCTTGAGGCCACCGGAGAGCAGGGCCAAAATCCGTTCGAACGCCGGCAGATTGGCATCCGGAGTCACGGTCCGTTGCGGATTGGGACGGGGGAAGGCACAGCGACCCTTATCGAGCAGAGCAGCGCCGGCACCGAAATCCGTGACCGGCAGACCGAGTTCGGCCCGACCCCAGTATTCCAGTTCGGCGGCGAGGGATTGCATCACCGCCGGTTGGTCCGGGTAGCGGAGTTCGCAGCTGTCGGCCTCGACCAGCACCGCGGCCGGCAGGGATGCTGTGATCTTCTGGCGGGCACCGCGGTCACATTTACGCAGAATCTGGAGACCCTGATCCTTGCGGAGCACCTCAACCGCAGCATTCACGCAGGGTAGGCCTTGGCGGGCCGCTGCCAGCGCCAGGGCCGGATCGTCGCCACGATCAAGCAGGCGGCTGCCGGTCAGCACCAGGTCAGGTGCGAGAATCTCGAGAATGCGGCCGAGCACCTGGGCAGAGGCCGCAGCGTCCGCACCCTGGAAATGGCCGTCCCAGACGCGGATCGCCCGCTTGGCACCGTACGACAGACCCAGCCGCAGGATATCGTCGAGGCGTTGCGGGCCGACGGCAACCAGCGTGACCTCGCCGCCACCGAATTCGACCAGTTGCATTGCCTGCTCCAAGGCAGCCAGGTCGGCCGGGTTGGCCAGATAGCGCAGGCCACGCTCACGGACACCGTAGCCGTCGGCGGTCAGCCGAACCGGCGGGTTCGGATCACACGTTTCGCGCAGCAGCACCACAATATTGAATTTGCTTTCGGTCATCGTTTGAACTCCTGAAGTATCCGGTGCCAGTTTCATTAAGAAATATAGGACCTTACAACCTAAACCTTAATTTTTCTCTTTAAGTCATCCGGAACGACACCCCGAAGCCTCCCTTGGGGTAGCGCCAGCGGGTAAACGCGTCTTTCTGACAAACGACGTAACAGGTGCCGCACTCCAGGCAGCCATCGTGAACGAAGGTCATCTTCTTGTTCTCCTCGTCCCAGGTGTAGCAGCGCGCCGGACAGCAGTTGGTGCAGGCGCGCTGATCACAGCCCTGGCAAACCGTTTCGTCAAGGATGATGTGCGGATCACGGTCAATATTGAAACTGGTATAGTCGAAAATTTCGTCAAGATTGATTTTCATAGGGCTCTCCAGCCGCTGTAGACATCGGCCAGCAGGTTCTTCAGGCCGATGGTCTCTTTGGCTTTGCGCAGCAGCAGTTTGGTCATGGTTTCTTTCGGCTGGCCGTCAATGCGGTAGATCTCGTCCATCAAACCGCAGACCAACTCCGGGTACTGGGTGTAGATGCGATCGTTGTGCAGCATGTTCGGGGTCCGCCGGTACATCTTCAAGTCCTTGAGGACATAGCTCTCCTCCAGCAGGGTCCGATAGGTCTTGAGGGCAGACTTGCTGAAATCGCGCTGCCGGTGAGCCTCGATAGTGGCCTGGCCGGCCAGCACCCCGGACTGGGTTGCCAAATTGATCCCTTCGAGATTCAGCCCGGTAATGATGCAGAGTCCGGCGGCATCGCCGGCGACCATGATGCCGTCACCGAACAGCTCAGGCATTGCATCGTAGCCACCCTTCGGCACAAGATGGGCGGAGTATTCGAGCAGTTTACCACCGCGCAGCAGCTTGGCGATCTGGGGTTGCTCCATGAAATTGTTGAGCAGATCGTAGGGGGTGGTGGTCTTTCCCATCATGCTGCCCAGTTCCAGGACCATGCCGAGGGAGAGCGAATCGTAATTGGTATAGAGAAACGTCCCGCCACGCACCCCTGCGGTATTGCCGACAATTTCGTTAGAGGCGCCCTGTTCGCGCACCAGGCCGAAACGGTCGTCGATGATCTCCTTGGGCATATCGATCATCGCCTTGACGCAGACCCCCTGGTTGTCGGGCTTGAACCTGGCCTGGCGCAGACCCGCCTTCTTGGCGGTAAACGAAAGCACCCCGTCGGCGGCGATCACCACCGGCGCGCGCAACTCGCTGCCGTCGCGCAGCAGCTTGACGCCAACCACCCGTCCCTGTTCCTGGATCACGTCGTCGACGGTCGTGCGGGTCAGCAGCGTCGCCCCGGCCTTGACGGCCTCTTGTGCCAGCCAGTTATCGAACTTAGGCCGGTAGACGGTATAGCCGTTATAGGGCGGCGTATCAGCGGCTTCATTGTCGAAGCTGACGCTGAAACTCGACCCCTGGGTCATAAAGGTCAAGTTCTTCTTGACGATGTGCCTTTCCCAGGGCGCCAGCTCCCAGAAATCTGGAAAGACATCCTCCAGTGCGGTCAACCGGTGCAGCACCCCGCCGAACATGTTCTTCTCGCCGGGGAAGGCGCCGCGCTCCAAAAGTGCAACGTCGAGCCCGGCGCGGGCCATGGTCAGCGCTGCGCTGGAACCGGCCGGGCCGGCACCGACGACAATCGCATCATAGGTCGTTTTCATGCCGCACCTCCTGTCGCTGATTTCACCCGCTCGATCAGCAGCGGCAGCACTTCGCGCAGGTCGGCGACGAATCCCTCGTCCGCATTGGGGAAGATCGGCGCCTTGGAATCGATGTTGACGGTCACCACCCGCTTGGAGTCCTTGATCCCGCCAAGATGGTGCATGGAGCCGGAGAGACCCAGCGCCAGGTAGAAGCGCGGGGCGACACTCTTACCGGTCTGGCCGACCATCCGCTCGAAGCCGACACGACCGAGGTCGTAAACCGGCCGGGTCACGCCGAGCGAAGCGTTGAGCAGTCGCGACAGCTCTTCGACCTGGGCAAAAGCCTGTTCGTTGCAGCCTAAGCCCGCGCTGATCATCACTTCGGCCTCGGAGACGTCGACGGTCTGCGGATCGGGCGGGATCCGCTCGATGATCTTTGTCACTCCTTCGGTCGGCACCTGAGCACTGCGCCAGGTGGTCACCTCGGGGATCCGCTGCGCCATGGTCGGCAGCACCACCGCGCTCAAAATCCGCGTATGCATACTGAGGACCAGCGGCTGCAAAGCCTCCCAGCTGCGGGTCTCCACGACCTGGGCGCCGAGAATGCTGCGGGTCAGCTGCAGGGTCTCGTTGTCAACCTGGTAACTTAAGGCTTCAGTAAACAGCGCTCCCTGCAGTTCGGCAGCGAGCAGTGGCGCCAAGGCACTACCGAGGTCATTGTGCGGCAACAGCAACAGCTTGGAACCACGCTCGGCGGCGGCCAAGGCGAGCAGCCGCCCCTGCAGTTCCAGGGAGTCGGCAGCCTCGGGAGCCGCCTCGATCAGTGTCAGCTCTGTCGGACCGTAGGGGGCGAGTTCATCCAGCGGCGCCGGATCAATGCCGGCAAAGCCGATGGCCGACCACCTCCCTCCGAGCTTCCCGGCCAGGCGCGACGCCTCGGAGAGGATCCCCTTGCCGGCATCGTCGAGTCCGCCGCTCGCCAAATCGACGAACACCAGGATCTCGACCGCCTGCAAGTTGGTATCTAACGTACGGGTGGACATCAGATCTCCCTCCCGAGCTTATGGCCTTCCCAGATCGCCATATCTACCTTTCGCGGGGCAACACAGTCACCGATGCGGTGCAGTTCCTTGACCTTCCCCTTGAGGGAGAAGTAGAGATCATCATCAACCGCCTGGCCCATGGCCAGCACCACGGTATCGTAAGGGCCCCACTCGTCCCACTCGTTGGAGTAGACGTTGAACCCTTTGATGGTTTTGGCGCCAGCCTCCCCGGCGATTTCCATCACCGCGATATCCGGGGTGAAGGTCACCCCCTTGGTCAGCAGCCGCTGACGCGAGAGATAGAGGTCCTGGGTCGGGCCGAGCTCGGCACCAATGAAGAGACTGGAGCAGATCATGTGCACCTGCTTCCCCTGGTCGGCCAGGTACTCGGCGGTCGCGTTGGCCCGCTGATGACCATCGTAGTCAATCAGGCAGACCTTCTCGCCGATCTCGACCTGCTGGTCAAGCACCTGCCAGACGTTGCAGACGCCTGGACCGTCGGCGCCGCCGACCGGATTCGCCTTCGGCCGGCTACCGGTGGCGATGATCACCGCATCGGGATTAGCCGCCAGTACCTGCTCGGCGGTCACCTCGGTGTCCAACTGAACCTTGACGCCGGCCTTGTCGACCTGCTCCTTCTCATTACGGATGATCACGCCGAACTCGTCGCGGCCGGCGCCCTTCATGGCGGTGCGCACCTGACCGCCGAGCGAGTCGTTGCGGTCGAGCAGGGTGACGTCGTGACCGCGCCGGCCAGCCATCTTGGCCGCCCACATGCCGCCCGGGCCGCCACCGACCACCATCACCTTCTTCTTCACCGGTGCCGGCTTGAGGGTCCCTTCGCCCCACTGCTTCTCGTAGCCGATGGGTGGATTCTGGACGCAGCCGATGCTCTTGTTCATGCCGATGCGGCCGATACAGCCCTGGTTGCAGGCGATACAGTAGCGCAGGTCCTCAAGCCGACCTTCCTGGGCCTTCTTCGGCAGGAAGGGATCGCAGATCAGGGCCCGACACATGCCGATCATGTCGGCCTGGCCGGCGGCCAGGACCTTCTCGGCCATCACCGGGTCGTTGATCCGGCCGGTGCAGAAGACCGGGATCTTCAGCTTCTCGCGTATCCCGGCGGCGAGCGGAATCGTGTAGCCAAGCGGGGTATGCATGGAGCCTTCAACGAGGTAGAGGTTGTAGAAGGTGGCGATGGAAAGGTCCATAAAATCGATCAATCCCGAAGCCTCGAAGGCCGCGCAGATCTCCTGGACCTGGGCCAGGTCGAGGCCGCCGGGGATCATCTCGTCGGCGCACATCCGCACACCGAGGGTGAAGTCGTCGCCGACCGCCTTGCGCACCGCGGCGATGAACATCAGCGGCGCCCGCAGGCGGTTCTCCAGGCTGCCACCGAACTCGTCCTGGCGGTGGTTGGTCAACGGCGAGAGGAACTGCCGCGCCAGGCTCGAGTGGCCGAACTGCAGCTCGACGCCGTCGAAGCCCCCCTGACGCACATGCTCGGCGCTCAGGGCAAAGTAGCGGGCGACCTCTTCGATGTCCTCCGGCTCCATCGCCTTGGGGGTCTCGCGGAATAGCACGTCGGGGACCGGCGACGGCGCCCAGACCGGCAGACGTGAGAGACTGCCGTCCCCCTGCTGGCCATTGTGATTGAGCTGGGCGAAGATCTTACTGTCGTACTTGTGGACGTAATCGGTGATCTTCTTGAACCCGGGCACCACCTCGGCATGGTAGACGTCGATCAGTTTCTCATAGGCCATGTCGGTGGGATGGACGGTCAGCTCCTCGGTGATAATCAGGCCGGCGCCCCCCTTGGCCCGCTCGCCCCAGTAGTACATCTGGCGTTCGCTGGGGAGGTTGCCCACCGCCAGGTTGGTCAGATGCGGCTGAAAGGAGATCCGATTTTTCACCTCCGTCTTGCCGAGCTTGAGAGGCGAGAACAGGTTTGGGAACATCATGGTTTTGGCTCCTGGTAGATTTTATCCGTTATGTCTGTAGGGGGCGATCACAAGGAGCGCCCCTGCAAATTCAAATTTCAGGCGGCATCCGTCTTCTTCGCATCCGCGATGGAGGTCACGCAGCGCTCGAGACATTCAGGATCACCTTCACTGATATCGTTCTTCAGATGCCAGGCCACCGCCGGACAGCCGCCGTGACACTGATCGAAACGTTGGCACTCTTCGCAGGAATGGATGCGCAGGTTGCGGAACGATTCATAGATCTCCGAGCTGTCCCAGATCTCCTGAAAACTCGACTCACGCAGCGAACCGGCCTTGAAACGTTCGGTCTGCAGGAAGGCGCAGGGGTACATGTTGCCGGTCGGACCGACGCAACAGGTCAGTTTGGCCGCCCCACACAGGTTCAGTCCCAGCCCCTGGCGCTCCTGACTGGTCAGGGAGAAGAAGCTATCGCCGGTACGCACCTCGCCACTTTGGGCGAGCCAGTCGGAGAAACCCAGCAGCTGCTCAGCCGACGGCTTCAGGCTCTGCCAGTTGTCGGCTCCACGCCCCGAGGGGCGGAAGCGGCTGACCCTCAAAGCCACGCCAAGCTCCTTGGCCAGGGCATGCAGATCTTCTATCTCGTCGGCGTTCTGGGCGGTCAGCACGGTATTGATACTGGACGGGATATGGGTCTTGGCGAGCAGTTTAAGGGCGGCGATCGCCTTATCATAGACTCCCTCGCCACGAATCGCATCGCAGGTCTCACGCTTGGCGCCGTCCATGCTCACCTGGATTGCCACCAGTCGAGTGGCAGCCAACCGTTCGACCCGGGCGGCGTCAAGCAGGGTGCCATTGGTCGAAATACAGGTCATGATGCCGCGGGCGTGACAGGCATCGAGAATCTGTTCGAAATCGGGGCGCATAAACGGCTCACCGCCGCCGAAATTGATCTGGAAGACCCGCGCCTCGTAAAGCTGCTCGATTAAGTCGAGTGCTTCGGCGGTGGTCATTTCATCCTGGGCCGGTTCCCCCGAGGCCGACAGACAATGGCTGCAGCGCAGATTACAGGCCAGCGAGACCTCCCAAGTCAGGTTGACCGGCGAGCGCAACCCCTGTTCGACGAATTTATTGCTCACGGAGGTATCCCCTTTCCAGTAATTGGTTCACAAAGTTGTCAACCACCCGTTTCTGGTGACTGTTCAGACCGTCGGGTAGCTCCCCCTTGCTCCGGACTACTTCAAAATAGTCCGGAGCAAGCAGGTTGCCGGTTTCGGCAAACAGAAGGCGCGGTCCCCGTGAATCGTAAAACAGAAGACCGAACTCTTCCTGCCGCACGCGGCAGGCCGGATGCAGCTTGATGCCTGCCGCAGCCATCTTAGTAGACTCCGCAGATGCCATCGATGGCGAGTTCTTCGACCTGGATTTCTTCCATGGTGAGGACCTCTTCGTTCACTTCGTTCTCCTGCACTTCAACTTCAAATTTTTCTTCCATGTCCATTCTCCTTTATAAAGATATTTATTGCGCAACCAGCTGCGCTTGACGCAATAAACCATATCTGCAACGGTGATGCCAGTTCAAAACATCGGTTTACACCAGAAAATCAGCACCTTTTCAGGCAGCTTACGACCAGCCAATGTGACTGGCTGTGGTTTTTTTGGACAACTACCACCCAACTTCCCCACCCCAAGGCTCCAAAGAGTGTGGCCAATGTCAACAATGTGTACTTTCTCCACATAAATATGCATTCATTTGTCTGCATTTTACGGAGACATTCTCGAAATTGGGAATAAAATCTGCAAAAAAATGTTTTGACCGGTTAAGAATGGGGACATGACAAGCAGACCCGAACAATCGCCAGACTGAACGACACCTGCCAACCTGGATTATGGAGCAGCGTATGTTTGAACAACATTCTCATTGCAGTTATTGCGGAACAAAGTTTGACCCAAGGTCAAGCTGGCCAAGACACTGTCGAGGCTGCGGCAACAACAGTTATCTCAACCCACTACCGGTGGTGGTGATTCTACAGCCGATCGGTGCAGGGCTGGTCGTGATCCGTCGAAACATAGAACCGAGTCGAGGTACCCTCACGCTACCGGGAGGGTACCTCGATTCTGGCGAAACCTGGCAGCAGGGAGCACGGAGGGAATTGTTCGAAGAAACCGGCATCAAGGTTCCCACTGAAGGGATCCAACTTTATGCCGTGGAAAACGGGCTCGATGATACGCTGGTTATATTCGGCCTCAGCGCACCTCAACCGCAGGAGGTTCTGACCCCGTTCAGTTCTAAAGAAACCCAGGAAGTTTCCCTGATCGACCGTCCGGTGGAACTCGGCTTTCCCAACCATACCAAGGTG
>Ga0102953_1001545_pt1 | contig 14504 bp, 14 predicted proteins | sample SalPon2A_C_D2_MG_FD_78509 | JGI IMG/M metagenome (GOLD analysis project Ga0102953, IMG submission 78509) | Soil microbial communities from South San Francisco under conditions of wetland restoration - Salt Pond MetaG R2A_C_D2_MG | ecosystem: Environmental > Terrestrial > Soil > Wetlands | place... | reverse complement strand
TCTTTAGATTATCAAACTCCTTTAGATCGCCTTACCGCCGTTACCGAATTGTTGAAGTAGTACACAGAGGCGGGTAAAAGTTTTAGTTGTAATATCGTGAGGTAATAAGTACAATGGATAAAAATAATTCAGATAATTCCCGGCAAACTTTACAATCATCCCGCAATCTTTTATGGGTAATATTGGCAATTACATCAGGGATTATTATTGGCTGGATTGATTTGCAAGTTACCGAGGTAACTGTTACAATTTTTTCTTTGCTAATAGCCGGTTCTTTGTTCGGGCTTCTCCAACCAAAATTTGCCTGGCTCTGGGCATTATTGATTTCTGCCGGTACACCAATAATGGAAATAATCGCGATTAATTTCAGCTTGCAAGCAGCAGAACCAGTTCAACTTGATCCTTTTGTAATACTCATAATATTATTGTTTGCGCTTATTGGAACATATGCCGGAGTCTTTATCAGGAAATTAATTCGCACCTAACCAGTTTTCAATGCTGTGTTGGACGGCGGTTCAGCTTAACTTCGTTATATGACTTGTGGACAGGGGAAATTCTTAAAACATTATTTCCCTCTATAAAGAGCTGGAAACAGGAAGAATCAAACGTATTTTTTTGCCATCTCTCTGCACATCAACCGGAATATTCCTGCCGACTCTTTCGTCAAGTGCTTCTTTCCATTGCCTGATATTCCAGTCCGAAGCCTGCTCGCTGTCTACCGTGTAAATAATATCACCGGGCTTAAATCCTGCTTCATCCGCATTTGATCCTTTCTTAACTTCACTTACTATCAATTGTTTTTTATTGAAATCCCGGGGTTCAAAACTGAGTCCGGTAATTATATATTCAGACGGTCGGTCAAATCGTTTGTTGGGCTGAAACCAAATCCGGTTGCCGGTAACATCTAAATACAAGGTAAAACGACTCATCAATCCCAATCCTGCCAATCCATCCCACGGGGGATAGGCATCACGTCCCTCTTTTTCTCTTGCCATGGAGACCACAAGAGAATCAAGAGTAATGCCACCTATTTTCAACCCGGGAAGCCTGGCTACAAGACTTTGCAGTGCCCCTCCCAGTCCGTGTTCGTTGCCTGAAGCGACATTTGGCTGCAGCTTCTTTGGCAACTGCAGACTATCGGTATACCCCGTAGTAAAACGGAGTGTGCCCCCCATTCCAAAATCCAGTAAAAAGGTAGCCTCCGAATCCGTATCTCCGGTTTGGATACCAAGCTTTACAGTCGGACGATTTTCCAACCAGGTGATTGGCAATTCCACAGCTCCGTCCGGTGCGTTAAATGTACCCGGTGAATGAAGGATAAACCGTTCTCCCGGAAAATCGAATTGCACTATATAATCCGAAAAAACATTTATGCCCAGCAGGCCATCCACGTGGCGACCTAAAGACGCAGCCATAATAGAATCAATAGGTATCACCGGTGTAAGCGGATAGCGGTATGACAGGTTGTTGATCCCTAAGGATATATTCCTGGCAAACAAAACTTCAACCCGGTTGCTGCCGCCACCGCCTGTAGTTACGCTTCCACCGTAACCGGCTTCCCCCCCGCCGATCAGGGGGATGTTGCTTTCGTTTGCATAATGACGATCCAGGATAATATTGCGCACCGGATCATACAGCAAGTCCGCCCTCTTCCCATCGACCTTGGCAGCAATAATGATGTGATGGACGAATTCAAAAGGGATGACAACCGGTTCACCTGACTGGGAAAATCCTGTTCCGGGGAAATAAACTAACGAACTAATTATTAGTAATAATATTATACGAAGCTTCATAAAAGTATCAATTTTATAAGAGAATGGAATGGATTAATTATCCTTGTAAATAACATTATTTATTTACTATGTATATATTTATAAATCAATTTGTTATAGTATTAATATAAAGTAGTAATACGTCCTCATTTGTGCAACGTATATTTACCTGTTATCACAATAACATTATTTTGAATTTTTGTTGGTTACAGAATTGAATTTTAAGGCTTAATTCTTCTTTTAAAATAATTTTAAAAACAAAAAATGATTGGAATATTAATAGCAATTGCCATTTCCTGGTTACTTCTTATTGCATTCGAAAAGAAAAGTATCCTGGCTTTAGGATTTTTGCCATTTGGGAAAAGATTACAACAATTCTTAACAGGGTTCCTGGTTACGGCAATACTCTGCATACTTGTTCAATATTTAGAAGCATATCTGAAATCATCCTCCTGGATTTTAAATAAAGACATAACCAGTGGAATTATTCTAAAATCCTTTTGGTGGGATCTAAAATCTGTATTAACAGAGGAATTAATTTTTCGCGGAGCTCTGCTCTATATTCTCATCCAAAAAATTGGTACACTAAAAAGCATTTTGATTTCCGCTATTGCATTCGGGATTTATCACTGGTTCTCCTACGGAGCTTTAGGAAATCCATTGGCTATGATTTTAGTATTTATTGGAACCGGACTGATGGGATATGCCTGGGCATGGGCTTTTTCCAAAACCAAATCCATAATGCTACCATTCGGATTTCATTTAGGATGGAATTTTATTTACAACACAATATTTTCAAAAGGCCCTTTAGGAGAAATTGTACTGATTTCTAAAGGCGGAAGCGAGTTAACAGGATTGGCATCTCTATTGAATTTTACTGCCGGTTTGGTTATCGTCCCTGTATTAATCTTAATTTATGTAAAATATTTCGTGAAAGAACAAAAGGCGAATTAAACGGGAATTAAACTATCGACACGAAATATTATTATCAACTTTAATAAAAGGAATTTTGTAAAATGAAGAAAAATCGGGTTTATGCAATGAGCTTTGCAGGTGTTTATCCGCATTATGTTGCAAAAGCAGAGAAAAAAGGACGTACGAAAGAAGAAGTTGATGAAATCATCCGTTGGCTGACTGGGTATAGCCAGAAACAATTAGAATCTAAAATTGAAAAAAGAACAGACTTTGAAACCTTCTTTACGAAGGCTCCAAAGCTAAACCCTTCGCGCAAGTTGATAAAAGGTGTGGTCTGCGGAATCCGGGTGGAAGAGATTAAAGAGCCGCTTATGCAGGAAATTCGTTTTCTGGATAAGTTGATCGATGAGTTAGCGAAAGGAAAGGCAATGGAGAAGATTTTGCGAAAATGATAAACCATAAGGTTGAAAGTAAAGTTTGAATTATTATGAAAACTCCCTTTCTTTAAAATGAAATCTGAAAATGTAATAAGATAGAAAAACCCCGACTATATTCATTTAATTAAATAAGTCCATGGGTTCAGAAATGAGGCAACATTCTTTTATTTCATAAGTACCATTTTTTTCGTAATGTTTACAGAGTTGCTTATAAGCTTGTAGAAATAAATCCCGCTTGCAAGATTTGAAGCATCGAATGTGATGCTGTGAGTACCTGCACCAACTTCTCCATTGACAAGAATGGCTACCAGTTGTCCTATGGAATTGAAAACAGCAATCCTGACATTTTCACTTTTTGCCAGTGTAAATTGTATGACTGTTGTTGGATTAAAAGGATTGGGATAATTCTGTGCAAGATTAAATGATTTGGGAGCGGATGTAAAATCATCAATTGAAGTTATATTTCCAAAATCTAAGTGAATTCCTGCGTCAATATCGTATCTATGTAAATAACCTGATACTACCATAATTGTATCAGTAATACCTGTCAATGAATCAGGATCTGAATCTCCATACAAGGAAGCGGAACCACCATTATTTTTCCTGCTCAGTTCATAACCGTTGGGAACAATGAACTGAATTTTATAATTGCCAATCGGTAAACCTGAAAATAGATAATCTCCATTATTATCTGTTGCTGCAGAATCAATAATTGAATTATCATTTCCGTTTAATAAATATACTTTAATGTTTGGCATAGGCTGCTCACCCGGATCCTGAAAACCATTTCCATTTTGATCATTCCAAACATAATCGCCAATACTTCCAAGCGGAACCGCCGGATTTTTTAAGTAAACGCCGGCATCCCAGGAACCGGAATTATCTCCGGATAGAACCGCTGAGGTATCTGAAATACCTGTTGTATCATCAATTGCAAAAACATCAGAATCTTTTGCCCGATCTGTTCCCGCCCCTTTTACTGTAAATGTATAGACATTATTTTCCTCGTTTAGAACGAAATCTGTATAATAATTTCCAGGCTGAAGTCCGGTAAAATTATAAATTCCATTTTCATCGGTTAACTGATAGGATATCCAGGTACCATATCCATTTTCCATTTTATACAGATTAACAGTTACATATTGCAGTCCCAAACTATCATCATTTATACCATTCTTATTTGAATCGACAAATACGATTCCGCTTAAATTTCCGTCAGCTAGAACCTGTGGAGTGATATTACCATTAATAAATGCTAAATCATTTATTTTTTTGGCATCTCCATCGCTTATCGAACTGGTGGGATCAGGTATAAAACTAAAATCAGAATTACCCCCTTTGTAAGTAAAATTCACATATACAAAAACACCTTCATTCGAATAATCCAGTGGAGTTAGATCAAACCAGGCAATTGACACGGTATCGTGAATTCCGCCCAGTGAAAGCAAGGAACTATTCGTTACAAAGGTTCCACTGCTTGGATTACCGGAAAAGCTTGTAAATTCCAGAACATTTGTATCAAACGTAAATTTTAAACTAACCGAACCAACGTTATTTATGTTTTTAATTTTTATTGGTATGGATATTTGCTGGCCAATTGCAGGAGCAGTTATATTTTCAATAAATACAACAGGAGTAGTCTGAGCTTTTATCTCAATTGAAAATATAAAAACTGCTAAAACTAAAATTTGTAAAGTTCTTTTCACTTACAGATTCATTCTATTAAAAAGGATCATTTTTACTTTCTATTATCAAGTCAATATAAGTGCCATAAAATGCTTCGTTTTTAAGCTATTTTCCAAGTATTTTTAAACAATGTTGGTTTGATTCTGATACAAAATGATACATTTTAACAGAATTATAATATTGATACGCTTTTTCTTAAAAAGAAAATTTTAAAGGTTTTTGCAAAGAAAAAATAAAATGGTTGAAATCCTTAAATCTCAAATATTCGAAAACAAGATTTTGAAATGATCCATTCGGAAAGGCCTTAAATTTTTATTATTAATTAAGCCCATTTCGCCTGAAAAATCACAATAATATTATTAAGATTTAATTTAGATAATCCCTTAAATTTGCTTGATTTAGCCTGATTACCTATCTTTTCTTTGGCAAGAGAAACTGAATTTTAACTTTCTCTTGTTTGGCAAAAAAAGTGTTGAATTTTTCAATTTTCCTGTGTTTTTGCATTGGTTTAGTATTTGCTTGGAAATGCAGGACGGTTAATTTATTTACTAAATAATATATTTTATGGGGTCACCATGAAAAAAATGATTCTTTTTTATATACTGCCTCTTTTATTTTGTTTTGCTACCGGTTATTCACAAACCCTTAGCGTAAGCACTTACGGCAGATCACCCAGAGATGTATCGAGAGATACTCTCACAACACCTAAATATTTTGACGTAGCTTATAATGGTCTACAAAATGTTGGAGTACAGACTAAAATATTTTTAAAAGTTACGAAGACTGGTGGAGCTTTAACTTCACCTGTTTGGTCACTAACTACAATACCTTATGGTTCAACTGCTGCATTTGGTTCCACAAATAATATTGATTCAGCCAACCAGGTAATCTCATTTATTCCTGATAAGGTTGGTACATTTGTAATTTCTGTAACTGACGGCAGCCTAAACTCAACAATTACTATAAATGCTTCTCTTTTTGCCGGAATACAGACAGGTGCCTGTAACTGGTGTCACAACGGATTTGTTTCACCCGAACCTATTTACAGTGAATGGCAGAATACAAAACATGCCAGGGCATTGCGCGAAGGTTTGGATGGAATGCTGGGAACACATTTTAGTGGATCTTGCATTAGCTGTCACACAACTGGTTTTGACCAAAATGCAGACAATGGTGGATTTGATGATTATCCATTTGTCTTCCCATCAGTTCTACAACAGGGAATATATGATTCACTTTCATTGGTTTACCCACAGGCAATGGCTAAAGCTGATGTGCAGTGCGAAGCTTGTCACGGACCTGGCTCAAACCATTATTCAGCAACAGATAATAATAAGATCGTAAAAACATTAGACCCTAAACTCTGTGAAAGTTGTCACGATTCAGGAACACATCACTTTTATGGCGAACAGTATGAAAACTCAGTTCATGCAAAACCAACTACACTTGCAAGAGGCGCCAGTGCTTCGTGCGCAAGATGTCACAGCGGTTCCGGTTTTGTTGAATTTATAAAGGGTGGAAAAGCAGAATTAACTACAGCTCCTCCATTGGCAAAAATAGCCTGTGCAGTTTGTCACGATCCACACAACGCTACAAATGAACATCAGTTAAGAACAGTAACAGTTACTTTTGAAAACGGTGTTACAGTTAATAACGTTGGTTCAGGTGTTCTTTGTATGAATTGCCACCATGCTAGACAAAATGCAACTACCTATGTAAATGATTATTTGAATAATTTATCACACTTCGGACCTCATCATGGCCCGCAGGGCGATATGATCGCAGGAACAAACGGATACCAGTTTGGCTGGAATTTTCCAACATCTCCTCATATGCAGGCAGCTGAAGGTTGTATTGCTTGCCATATGGCAAATGCTGGTGCAACAGCAACCGGAGATATTGAAACATTCGGTTCACACTCACTTAATATGAAAAATCCGAAAACCGGTGATGATAATGTTGCAGCTTGCGCTCCCTGCCACGGTACATTCGGCACCAAGTTTGGCGATAAAAAACTTTATGTAAATGGGAATGCTGATCTTGACGGAAATGGAACTGCAGATGGATTACAGGTTGAAATGCAGGGATTACTGGATAAAATTGCAAAAATGTTACCGCCACTAAACAGCACAACAGTTACTGTAGATTCTTCTTATACAAAGATTCAGGCTGCAGCAGCTTATAATTATCTTATGGTTGAAGAAGACAGAAGCCTTGGTGTACATAATCCAAGGTATGCTTACTCTTTGTTAGCTGTTTCCTTACAGAAGCTGGATCCAACAACAGATATTCAATTGATTGATGACACAAATCCTCAATCATATTCGCTTGAACAGAATTATCCAAATCCTTTCAATCCTACAACTAATATTAAATATACAGTTGCAAAGGAAGGAAATGTAAAAATTGAGGTGTATGATATTACCGGTAAACTTGTAACTACTCTGGTTAACCAATCTATGAGCAGTGGTACATATAATGTTACATGGAACGGGCAAAATACCTCAGGACAAAATGTAGTTTCGGGAATTTATCTTTATAGAATTCAGTCAAATGATTTTGTTGCTATAAAGAAAATGATATTACTTAAGTAAGATTATTTTGCAGAGGAGAGTCCATTTGTGCTGTTCCGCCAGGTGGACTCTCCACTTAATAATTCTTAAATTTGTTCGTAATCATCAGTCATAAAAGGTGAAAATATGTTAAAAAAAATAACTCTCGCTCTTGTTTTCTTTTTAACCCCGATGCTTTTGGCTCAGGGAAAAATGCATGAGTTCGTAGGTGCTAAGACTTGCGGTATGTGCCATAAGTCAGAAAAACAAGGAGAACAACTTCCTACCTGGGAAAAAAGTGCTCACGCAAAAGCTTATGAAACTTTAAAAACTGCCGAGGCAGATAAAATTGCAAAGGACAAAGGATTCACTACAAAAGCTGTCGAAACGGAAGCTTGCCTAAAATGCCACGTTTCTGGTTATGGTGTTGATGCATCATTATTAGGAAAAAAATTCAATATGGAAGATGGAGTGCAATGCGAAACCTGTCACGGAGCAGGAGGCGATTATAAAAGTCTCAAAATTATGAAAGACCAGAAAGTAGCAGTTGAAAACGGACTAATGGTCTTTAATACAAAAGAAGAACGTGTTGCATTATGCCAGAAATGTCATAATTCAGATAGTCCTACGTTTGATGCAGCAAAAACAAACTTTGATGAAATGTGGACAAAAATTGCACACGATATTCCCGGGGAAAAATAATTTTCCCGTTTTATTTAGTTCATAATAATTAAATAGTTTAGTTACACTAATTGCGGTAAAATTGGTGAAAGAAAACAGAGACACAATGAAAAAAATCATTCTTCTAATCAGCTTTTTTCTAAGTGCCGCAATTTCAACTTTTCCACAGAATTTAAATGGGCGGATATCATCATCTTTCTACACTTTTGAAAGATTTGATTCCGCCTCTACTTCTGCTACCCACGTACGCACATTCCAGATGTTAAATCTGAATTTCAATAAAGATAATTTCTCTGTCAGAACTTACCTGAATTTTGAACAGGACATTGCCAGTTCACAGGTAAGTGATCCAAGAGCAAGGCTTTATAACCTGTATGTAGAAGGCAGAAATATCTGGGATGTTTTGACTTTTAAACTGGGAAGACAGCCTTTATTTAATTCTGTGGCCGGCGGAATTTTCGACGGAATAAATGTTGATCTGAAAAAAGGCGCTTACAAATTAACCGGGTATTACGGTGCAAATGTTCCGGCTTATCAGAAATTTGAAATAACTAAAGACTGGAGTGACGATTATATAATCGGCGGTAAATTTATCACCAATGCAATCGAAGATATAGATATTTCTCTTAGTTATATTAAAAAGAATTTTAAAGCCCAGGAATATTGGGCATCCAGACTGGATGAAAATTTTAACCCAATACAGGTTCTGATAAGAAATAATTCCAACCAGTACGAATTTGCAAATGCACAGGTTTCATACAATTTCAAAGATTATTTTACGATTGATACAAGATACGATTATGATTTAAATTATAAAAAGACTTCTAAATTTGAAGTTACCGGTACATACACTCAATTAAAGGACTTTCGTTTAAGCGCATATTATAATTACAGGCAGCCTTTAATCAGGTACAATTCTATCTTTTCAGTATTTGATTTTGGAAATACAGAAGAATATGAACTTGGCGCTGACTATATGATTGCAAGCAATATCTGGACTTCATTAAAATTTGGAAATGTAAAATACCGTGATGACAACTCGCAAAGAATTACAGCCGGTTTAAATACAAATTACGGAACAATCAGCTACAGAAAAACATTAGGCTACGAAGGAGAAATGGATGCTATATCCTTGTATACAGCGAGAACATTCTTTGACGGAATTTTTACTCCTACTGTGGGTCTTTCATATACCAGTTATATTTTGGCCAAAGGTGAAGCAAGGCATTATTTAACCACTCTGCTTGCCGGCTTTAATTACAGACCAATCAGAATTCTTTCGTTTGATTTACAGGGACAGTATATGGACAACAAAATCTACGAAAATAATTACAGGGTTTTCTTTAAGATAAACTACTGGTTTAACACTAATTTTTAATTAGATCGACATGAAATTAAAACACATATATTACCTGCTTATACCCGCAATTATGGTTTTACTAACTTTATCTGCCTTTAAGAGTAAGACAGTACAGGAAACAGCAAATCATAATGATAAGATCATAAAATTTTCTCATAAAACTCATATTGAAAATGAAGTTGAATGCCAGACCTGTCATGATAAAATTGCAACAAGTACAAAGTTAAGCGATAGGCTTTTGCCGAATCATGATAATTGCTCTGCTTGCCATGATGTTGAGGATACGGATAATTGCACAACCTGCCATTTTGAGGATATTAATGAACCCCTGATTCAAAGAAAAGCTGATTTGTACTTTAACCATAGTTTACACGTTACCGATAATAAACTGGAATGCAAACAATGCCATAAAGGAATCGGAGAATCAGATTATGCCTTTCAGGCTGAGCAACCTTACCCGGTTATGGAAGACTGCTATTCCTGTCACAATAATAAAACGGTTGCAAGCAACAATTGTGAGTCCTGCCATATCTCTACTGTAAATCTTGTACCTGTCACTCATAAAGTTCCCTCTTTCAAAAAGGGACATAAATTTGCTGCAAACTCTATTGATGCAAATTGCGCCATGTGCCACGATAATTCTTCTTGTCAGGAATGTCATGTTGCAACTAATATGATAACTGAAGATAATTCGACAAATAATTTTTATCAGCCATATTCAGCAACTAATTTTGTTGACGGAACAAAACAGCAGCAGGTTACAAAAGTTCACGAACTTGGATACAGATTTACTCACGGAATAGATGCCAAAGGAAAAACCTCTGATTGCCAGACTTGTCACGAGTTAAATACATTTTGTGCAAACTGTCATCAATCGGATAACAGTGATTTTTCTCTTGGTGGAGTAGTTCCGGTTTCTCACATAAAATCAAATTTTGTTACAATTGGAGTAGGCACAGGCGGAGGCAATCATTCAGTGCTGGCAAGGAGAGACATTGAAAGCTGTGCCGCATGTCACGATGTGCAGGGCGCCGATCCGACCTGTATTACCTGTCATCTTGATAGTGATGGAATTAAAGGAACAAACCCCAAAACTCATCCATCGGGTTTTATGAGAAGCACGCATGGAGACTGGCACGATTCAGACGGATCAATTTGTTATAATTGTCATACAAGCGCTTCACCCAGAACTCCCGCGGGAGTCGGGTTCTGCGGATATTGTCATGGGTCCAATCCAAATTAATTACGGGCTTGAAGATGAAATATTTTTTAAATTATAGTTTATTTACAATTTTAATCGCAATATTTATTGCTGGCTGCAGTGAATTAGGCAAAAATGTTCCAACATCAGCTCCTGAAGTTAGTGTTCATAAGTCTGGTATATTAAACGAAAATTCACCAGACTTTCACGGAAACCTGATAAAAAATTCCAACTGGAGCATGAAAGAATGCAAAAAATGTCATGCAGCAAACTATACAGGGGGAGTAACAGGCCAAAGTTGTTTCCAGTGCCACACTCAGCAAGAAGGTCCCGAAGCTTGCAATACTTGTCATGGGGATTTTAATAAGCCTTTAATAATTGCACCTCCAAGAGATACTAACGGTAATACATTTACTACAAACAGAAATGTAGGAGCTCATACATCTCACCTGTATGCAGATTCACTTACAAATAATGTTACCTGCGCAGCATGCCACAATGTTCCTGCAACATTGGAACAACAAGGACACATCGATAATACTCCTAATGCTGAATTAAATTTTACAGGTCTTTCTATAAATAATATTGCTACAAGCGCAACTTATAATGCAAATACTTTAACTTGCTCCAATACATATTGTCATGGTAATTTTGAATTTAAGAAAGCGGATGCTGATCCTGAATACCAGTTTGCTTATTCAGCTGATAAAATTGTTGGTGCTAATTTTTCCCCAAAGTGGACCAAGGTCGATGGAACTCAGGCAAAATGCGGTTCCTGTCACGGTCTCCCGCCAACTGGTCATATAGATGTTCCTATTACATCGTGTTTTTATTGTCACCAGGGAATTGTTGATGCAGATGGAAAAATAATTGATAAAGACAAACACATAAATGGGTACAAATCGGTGAGAGGCAGCTTAAATAAAATGCAGGAATTTCTTAAATCAATAAAGTAGTTATAATTTTTAGCAACAAGAAAAGCCGTTCATTTGAACAGCTTTTTTATTGTCAAATTTATTTCCTGGGATTATCACTCCGCCATTTTTTTATGTAATCAGCAATAGCTGTAGTATGAGCTCCGGGAGTAAATAGTTCGCCAACGCCAACTTTTTTCAATTCGTTAATATCCTCCTGCGGGATAATCCCTCCCCCTGTCAACAATACATCATCCAATCCTTTTTCCTTCATCAGATTTAATATTTTAGGAAGAATTGTCATATGTGCACCTGATAAAATACTGATTCCGATAACGTCAACATCTTCCTGAATAGCAGCTTCCACTATCATTTCAGGAGTCTGCCTTAGCCCTGTATAAATTACTTCCATTCCTGCATCTCTCAAAGCGGCAGCAATAACTTTTGCTCCACGATCATGCCCGTCCAATCCGGCTTTGGCAACAAGCACTCTAATTTTGTCGTCCATATGTATAAATCCCTTTTATTTTTTTACAGCAATTCGAATTTTATCTGCAAATTCTTTCATTTGACCGCTACCGTATGATTTTAAAACAGGCCTGTAATTAAAGGCATCAGTCTTAAATCTTGGAATGATATGAAAATGGAAATGAAATATTGTTTGACCAGAGGCAACACCATTATTTGCAATAATATTAATCCCATCAGTGGACAGCCCCTTATTAACTGCATCAGCAACTTTTTGTGTTACGCTTATGACAGAATTTAAATCTTCCGGGGAAACTGCATGAAAATTTTCATAATGAGTTTTTGGAATTACTAATGCGTGCCCGTAATTGATCGGACGAATATCAAGGAACGAAATTACATTTTCATCCTGGTAAATGATCTCCGCTTTTTCCTTTCCACTTACTATATCACAAAAAATACAATCCATATTTTAAAAATAGTTTATATTTAGCAGTTTGGCAAAGACATACTGTGTTCAGTTTATCTCAATATCTTTATTTGCTATCCTTAACCTGCTTCAGGATTAGCTTTAAATTACTTCTAGACTGCGAGATACTTTTTCCTCTTTCCAAAAACTCCGAAAAGACCGCCTGTGTGCAGAAAAATAACCTGCTTACCTTTACCCATTTCAAGAAATTTTTCGTAATAAGCTTTAAATGCTTTGCCGGTATAAGCAGGGTCCAAAATAATTCCCGTTGATCGGGCAAAACTGCTTATTAATTTAACCTTTGAATCATCAATGTTTTTATAACCTTCGTATGAATATCCGTCGAGAATTTTCAGATTTTTGAAATCGATTTTACATTTCAAATTGAAATCAAGCTTGCAGCCTTCTGCCAGGTTTTTGATTTTTTGTTCTATTACATCCTTTGAATACAAGACATTTACAGCATAGATTTTTAATCTAAAATTTCTCAGAGCTGCACCGACCAAGAGTCCTGCAGCAGTTCCGCCTGTGCCTGCAGCAACACATATGCCTTTTATTTTTTTCAGGTTTATTTGCTTACTTAATTCTGTCACAAAATCCACATATCCCCACATTCCCAGTGTGGTTGAGCCACCCTCTGGAATAACATATACCCTCTTTCCAAGATGAAGTAAAGCTTCTCTTTCCTCGTACATAATTTCATTTACAGAGCTATAATTTCTCTTATCCAAAAAGGAAATTTCTGCTCCTGCAAATTTATCGATGAATAAATTTCCGTCTGCGGAAGAATTATCTTTTCCCCACAAAAATAATTTTGACTTCATTCCAAGTTTGGCTGCTGCAATAGCTGTTGCTCTAGCATGATTTGATTGTTCCCCGCCGCAGGTAAAAATTGTATCTGCTTTTTCTTTTTTTGCCTGCATAAGCAAATATTCCAGCTTTCTTACCTTATTCCCTGAAAGTTCTATCCCTGTCAGGTCATCCCTTTTTATCAGAAGTTTTTTATTTTCAAAAGTTATTTCCTCAATTGGCGTTGGGATATTGGCGAGTTTAATTTTACCGGGTGTTTTCATTTTAAATAAATTTATTTCTTCTTGTAATGTCTTAAATAATACTGCCTTGCGCGGGCAAGATCATCGGGTGTATCTACAGCTATATTTTCAAACTCAGTTACAACAATTTTTATCTTAAAACCGTTTTCAAGCATTCTTAGCTGTTCAAGCTTTTCCATTTCCTCAAGATCAGTCGGCTCCAGTTTTGTAAATTTTTGCAGATACTCTTTCCTGTAAACATACAGGCCTATATGTTTATAAACCTCTCCTTTTGTTATCCTCTCCAGGTTTGATCTTGCATCCCTTACAAATGGAATTGGAGAACGGGAAAAATAGAGTGCAAAATTGTTGTAATCAAAAACTACTTTGGGAATTGAAGGAGATTTGAATTCCTGGACACTTCTGATTCTTTTTGCAAGAGTTGAAACATTTACGCTTTTATCAAATACCAATGGTTCAATTGCCTGGTCGATCATAGTTCCGTTGATAAATGGTTCATCTCCCTGAATGTTCACAATAATATCGGCATCTTTTATATCTTTTATTACATAAGCAATCCTGTCTGAACCCGTTTGAATATCTCTAGGAGTCATCACAACTTCAGCGCCAAAACTTTTAGCAACACTTGCAACTTTTTCATCATCAACAGCTATTATCATCCGGCTGATTAGTTTTGATTTCCCCGCGTTTTCAAAAGTATGTTGAATCATAGGTTTACCGCAGATATCAGCAAGAGGTTTCCCCATTAATCTCGACGAAGCAAATCTGGCGGGAATTACACCAATTATCATATCTATTTATTCCCGCGTATTACTTTAGGAACTTTGAAGAATAATTCACTTCTGTCCGGTGCATTTCTTAATGCTTCTTCCCTGTCAAGAGAAGTTTTAATAACATCTTCCCGGAAAACATTTTTGCCTTCTACAGGATACGAAAGCGGTTCTACATTTGATGTATCAAGTTCATTTAATTTATCAACGTAATTCAGAATATCATT
>Ga0102953_1001544_pt1 | contig 14504 bp, 14 predicted proteins | sample SalPon2A_C_D2_MG_FD_78509 | JGI IMG/M metagenome (GOLD analysis project Ga0102953, IMG submission 78509) | Soil microbial communities from South San Francisco under conditions of wetland restoration - Salt Pond MetaG R2A_C_D2_MG | ecosystem: Environmental > Terrestrial > Soil > Wetlands | place... | reverse complement strand
TTTTAAGATCAAAGCAAACTTGTTAAGTAAACGAGGGTCCGCCATATTTTTATCGATATACTTTCGATAGACGCCTTCAGCCTCGTCAGCAAGATTATTTCCCTGCAGGTAGATTCTAAAAATCCTCTCAAAGGTTGCAGTGCTGTGTTTTTTGGCAAACCTGGCAGCTTTTTTTAAATACTTTTTTGCTGACGCATCATCGCCCAGCTTCACACAAGCGCGCCCCAGGTTAATATTCCGTTCCGGGTTATCAGGAGACAGTTCAGTGACCGTTTCAAGGATTTTTTTCTCCTGCGAGTACAGCTTTTCTCTGTGATATACCAAGGCCAACAGGTCATAAGCCTTTACATGACCCTCCCGCAGTTCAATGCATTTATTCAACTCCCTTTTTGCCGCGTTATACTTTTCTTGACGACTGTAGACAATTCCTGAGAAAAAATAGGGCTCAGGTTCCAAAGGCTTTAACCCTTTAGCGCCCTCAAAGCACTGCAGAGCCGCCTTCATGTCGCTTTCGATAACCAGCAGTTCCCGACCCTGCTGAAGCAACTGCATAAATTTAGAAGGATTAAATTTTTCTTTAAGTACCTGGGTAATCTCATTTTCCAGCTTTTCAGGCGTAAAAGGTTTGATGATGTATGAGTTGACGTCAACTTCAACACTGGACATTAAGGAGTTCTGCTGATCATCACCAGTCACCATAACAAATGGCATGTCCCAGAATTGATCAGAGCTCCTGATCTTGTCAAGCAGCTCAAGTCCACTTACCTTGGGCATAACAAGATCAGAAATGACAATGTGGATCTGCTGTTCAGCCTGCTTGATTTTTCTCCAGGCATCAAGACCATCATTCGCCAGGACAAAATTTTTGTAGCCCAGTCCCTGAAGCATAGGAACCATCATTTTAAACATCGTGGGATTATCATCGACCAGCAGAAAGACCAGATCTTCTTTATTCATTTCTTAACCTTCTCATGTGATTTTTTCTCCTTTCTTTTATTGTCGCATCCACTCATCAGAATGAAAAGTTTTTTTTTCAACACGGTGCCACTGCATTGACATGAATTCTCTTTGGGTATACGTTGGGTTGCTGTTTCAGTAAATGACATACAATCATCAAGAGAGATAAACTTTTAAGGAATTCCCATGCACGAACACATTCTCATTATTGGCGGCGTTGCTGCAGGCCCCAAAACGGCCTGCAGACTTAACCGTCTCAACCCCGAGGCCCAAATCACCATTGTCGACCAGGACAATTTAATCTCCTATGGCGGCTGCGGCATCCCGTATTATGTTTCCGGGGATGTTTCTGATGAAAAAGAACTTCGTTCGACAAGTTTTCACGCTGTACGCGACATAAATTTTTTCAAGGAAGCCAAAGGCGTCAATGTTCTCACCCGTACACGGGCAGAAGCTATTGATCGGAAGAACAGGACCGTTACCGTCACCAGTCTCGACAGCGGCGAACAACGCCAACTGCCCTACGACAAATTAGTACTGACCACCGGCAGCACCCCTAACCGGCCGCCAGTACCAGGCATGGATCTGCCCGGAGTATTCACGATCAGCGACATGCATCAGGCTATTGCTATTAAAGATCAGCTAGCCAAAGGTAAAGTCGGTAAAGCTGTTGTTATCGGCGGCGGCCCAATTGGTATTGAAATGGCGGAATCCTTTGGCGACCTCTGGGGCGTTGATACGACTATTATTGAGCTTATGCCTCAAATACTCACCAGAATTGTCGATCCGATTTTTTCCAAAATGCTCACCCATCATCTGGAAAAAAACGGCCTGCACGTTTTTACCGATGAGATGGTCATGGCAATTGAGACTGATGGTGAGGCCTATAAAGTTATCACCAACAAACAGGAAATCAGTGCAGATATTGTTGTGATGGCCGTAGGTGTTCACCCTCGCAGTGACCTTGCCCGGGAAGCAGGGCTCCTGGTCGGGCCCACTGGCGGCATCGTTGTTAATGAACGTCTGCAGACCTCTGATCCGAACATCTATTCAGCCGGCGACTGCCTGGAAGTAACAAATCTGGTCTCCGGCAAAAAGGGTCTTGCCCCATTCGGCTCACTGGCAAACCGCCAGGGTCGGATCGTCGCCGACAACCTGGCCGGCATTCCAAGCACCTTTAACGGGGTCATCAACTCTTTTATCATGAAGGCCTTTGATGTCTGTATCGGCGCAACCGGTCTCTGCCTGGAGTCTGCTCTTACCGAGGGCTTTAACGCAGCTGCGGTCATTACTGCACAATCGGACCGGGCCCATTTCTTTCCCACCCAGGCAATCATCCCTTTGCAGATGGTTTTTGACCGGACCACCCGTAAAGTTCTCGGCTTTCAAGGTTTCGGCCCGATGGGCGATTCTGTTTTGGCGCGGCTGGATGCAGCTGCCGGCCTGATCGCCAAAGGTGCAACCGTTGAAGATATCATCAATCTGGAAATGGCCTACGCTCCGCCTTTTGCAACAGCACTTGATGCCTTAAACGCCACCGCTAATGTTGCCGATAATGCTATTGCCGGACGGCTGCGGACCGTCTCAGTTGAAAAATTCCTTGAGTGGATGGACAACCCGGCAACAGAACCGGACTGGATTGCTCTCGACATTCGTCACCCCAATGAAGCCGGTGCTTTCAAAGAGGCCTTCCCCGATCGCTGGCTGACCATTCCTTACGTAAATATTCGCAGCAGAGCATCAGAGATTCCGGAAGACAAAACCATGATCATCATCTGTGACGCAGGTACCCGCTCCTACGAAACCCAGCGCTATCTTGACAGCATCAACAATCCTAACTCCCTGGTACTGGGCGGCGGCTTTAACCTGATGCGCCGCATCAAGGTGAACTGGTGGCCTGATAAATGATGATACGACGGCAGGAAAGGGACAGGCGATATCACGGAATGCATTTATTTATCAAAGATATCTTTATTCTGTTGTTTTGGCTGGGTCTCGTTGCTCCACCCGCCGTTGCCTTTGAAGGCACGCTTAACCCGAATACCGCTACCAGCAGCCAACTGGAGCAGCTGCCATTTATCGGTGCGGCAAAGGCCAAGGCGCTAAGCATGTGCCGCCAGGAGAAGGGACAGTTCTCCTCCCTGGCTGAAATCCAGACATGCCCTGAAATCGGCCGGAGCACCTTTGAAGCCATCAAGCCGTACCTGACACTTTCCATCCCCACAGCTCTTGAGCAAACCAACCCGTCAGACAGTTCTGCTCCCCAGGCCGGCAGTTACAGGTTTATACCGCGCATCATTACCAGGCCGGGTGAAATCAGGGTATTAGAGGACTCAGTATATTACGATACCTTGCTCAATTTTATCCGCCATGCTGAAAATCGAGTTGACATCACCCTCTTTGTTTTCAAGACAACCGCTTCACCAAAGAATAGACCATCGCGGCTTATTGAAGCCCTGGCGCAGGCAAAAAAAAGAGGTATTGCCGTCACCGTCCTTCTTGAAGCTTCCAACTATGACGAAAAACTCAGCAAAGAAAATCAGAAAACAGCCAAATTACTGCAGAAACATGGTATAAACGTCCGTTTTGACAACCCCAGGACCACCACTCACAGCAAACTGGTTATTGTAGACAACCGCTTCTGCTTTGTCGGCAGTCACAACTTTACCCACGCCGCCCTGGCCTATAATAATGAACTCTCATTGCTGGTGGACAGCACCGCACTTGCCCAGGAACTGCAGCGCTACATGCAGGCAATAAAATAATATATTACAATCTCAGAAATGGCCTGAATTGCCAGATCAGGTCGGCTTAAAGAGCAGGACGAAGTTCTCAAATATTTCCTTGTGGAAGAACCCCAGCATTTCTTCCCCCATAACAGTGAGAGCATCGAAGGGGGAAAGTGAGCGTTTGTAGGAGCGTTCCGCAGTCAAGGCATCAAACACATCAGCAATACAGCAGATCCGGGCATAATCATGGATTTCATCTCCCTTTAACCGCCGGGGATAGCCATTACCGTCCTCACGCTCGTGATGCTGCATGCAGATTACCCGGCATTCCTCACTGAGAGTCCCGGTTTCTTCAAGTATCTTAAAACCCTGATAGGGATGAATGCGCATTCGCTTCATTTCCAGCTCCGTCAGCCTGGCAGGCTTATTCAATATTTCCGGCGCCACCCTGACTTTACCGAGATCATGCAGAAAAAATCCCGCACCAAGCTCACGCAGATCATGATGCTTATCACTACTGTAAAGACGTTTTGCCAGATAGATAGATAAAATTCCCACATTGACCGAATGGGTATAGGTATAAAAATCATGGGATGTCAGCCGCAAAAGATTCTGACCGGTATCTTCATCATGCAGGATCAGATCTGCAACTTCGGCAATAGCCTGTTTGGATTCTTTTATGACTTCTGCTTTAGGACTTTCAAAGACATTATCAAGGATCTTGATCGACTGTTTATAGACGGCCTCCGCCTTCTTACGCGGCGGTAACGCATCATTACGGATGATCTGCCGCAACTCCTCGGTCATCAGCTTTTCCGGATTCCAATCCTTTGGCGGCTTACGATGGTAATCTTTTTTTACTGCTTCTTCCTTTTGTTTTAGCGGATGGGTGATAGATTGAAAGTCTTGTGATGCCTGTGATTTGGTGGAGTCCACCTGTACGGTTTCAATTCCTGATTTCAAAATCTCCTCAAGTTCCCTTTCTGAACTAATGGTAAACCGATTACGCAGAAACGGGTGATATGCCCATCCTACAGGCATAATCACGTACATACCGACTTTAAGCTCTTTTGCGGGCAATGAATAGATCATAACTTCAACTATAGATGACAAAATATTCGCCTTGGCAGCGGTGGATCGAACGGGGCATTTACTCTTTCAACCATTGCTCGTTCAGAAAACACCCTATGAAAACAATTACTTTTTTTCAGGAAACTCGTCAACTTTAGAAAGTGACACTATCTGCCAGAGGTACACAGAGTGTATTTCTTTTTGCCACTATTCCTCTGTGATATCGGGTGAACTGCAGGTGAGAAGGGTAGTATCATCAAGAGCCATTTGTGCTGCCGTCTCTCTGGCCAGCCGGATTTCTTCATCGCTTAACTGCCAACCGTATGTTTTTGAACGCATCAGATTGTCAGCCGATTCCTGGCGATGGGAGAGGCCGAGGACGTGACCCAGCTCATGAGCCGCAGTGCGGGCCGCAGAAGACCGCGCCGGATTGGGCGCCTCACCAAGAACGGGCGAATCGGACATTTGGATATACTCACCGTCATAATACCCGTTCCAGCCGTTGATATAAGGTGAAAACCACATGTCGATTCCATCCGGGACAGGGGTTTCAGTATACACGGTCTCGATTTCGAAGCAGATAGCTGCCTGGGACTGCCAGATTTCATTAATTTCCGAAAATATCGGTCCAAATTCATGAGCCGCCCGTTCACTCTTGGCAAGATGAACGCGCAGCTTGATACGATAGAGCGGTTGGTCTCCAGGGGCAAAAGTGTCCGACTCTGTTAACAGTTTTTTGACCAACCAGTCGCTGATCAGTTTTTCGACACCATCGACCTGACCGAACATATTAGTGCCATGAATATTCTCCTCTTCAAAGGTCTTCAGTACTGCGCCTTTTTCTTTCAACTGTTCATAAATGATTGCGGCCCCTCGGCCTTCTTCCTCTTCGCTGCTAAGAATAAGCAGCGGTATGCCGGGCCAGGATTTAATATGCTCCATAGTCGAGATGCCCAGATAATTTGTACCAGGGGTCATCAGAACAACTGCGGACACAGGCACTTCACCAAGAGTTGCCGTTTGAACCGCTACACTGCAGCCGACGCTGGCCCCGACCACACCGATCTTATCGTGAGTGATTCCCTGCTCCAGCAGATAACGAACTGCAGCCTCCGCATCCAGATGCATGCTGTTAAAAAATGCGGAGTCCCTGGCCAAAACCAGCTTTGAGTCATCTGCACCTTGAGGATTGAGCCGGCTTTCACCATGACCGCGCATATCGATGGCAATAGAACTGATGCCGCGGGAGACCAATTCCCTGACTAGAGGCTGCCAGCTGTTACGATCATTCCGATACATATGGAGCAAAACAACTCCGCTACCACCTCTCCCCTTGGTATACGTGCCGATGATCCGGTAGCCGTCTGCGGTGATCAGCGTCACTTTTTCAGCGTAGGCCACAGCCTGTGAAAAGATGATAATGACTACCAGCACAGTGAATGTAATAGTTCGTATAAAATATGTCATGCAGATACACTAATCATTTCTGATCGGGTTCGCACACTGTACGGTGTTTTCAACACCGTAATCAAACCACAACCAATCAGCCCGGTAAACAGCCCCTCTTTCAACTTTCAACATGAGTGCAGCCATTCTACGCATAAACCCCATATAACTGTCTGTTATTACAGTATCTATAAAATAAAATTCCTAAAATGCGGCAAGCGCCTTCCGGCATTCCGGAATTCAATGCTGTTTTAGACAATTTTCGATCTGTAAGAGCCAGCAATTGAGCCATATCATACTGATATTACATGAATAATAAATATTTTTTTAAGTGGCATGATATTAGCTTAAGTAATTCAACAAATAATCCAGATTATCCTTAATCTATACCATTCAAATAACTATATTTCTTTAGGAAGAAAAATGAAAAAACTACTCATGGCTTCATTGGCCACAACCTTGTTTCTCTACGGCACATCCGCATCTGCCACCCCTTACGGCACCGGTCTGATCGGCCTGGCTGGAATCAGTCGCCGCAAAGCCCAAAAAGCCTAACAAAATTTTCTCGTTCGTTTTTTATTACTTGCAGTGCCTGTACCGACAATTCAAAAGCTGGCACTCTATAGTACAATGACACAATTAACAAAGCCAGCGCATCACAGCTCATTGACTTATACTGATTAGCCAGCCTTATCGATCACGTCGTCTGCCCCAAAGCATTGGGCAATAATCAATGTGCGACTTACTCCTCATTTTTACTCTTCAGGATCCTCTCCTCTTCTTTAGCGAAACCAGGCATCAGCTTGCGGCCAAACATCCAGACCGCGACAATACTAATCTCATAAAGGACAACCAGGGGAATGGCCATCATCAGCTGGTTCACCACATCCGGCGTAGGAGTTACAATGGCGGCAATAACAAAAGAGAGAAGAATGGCGTATTTGCGGTGTGCATTTAAAAATGCGGTATTCACCACACCCATTTTTGCTAGCAGTACCATAAAGACAGGAAGTTCAAAGATGACCCCAAAGGCAATCAAAAGCCGCAAGCTTAGAGAAAAATATTCCTTCACCGCCGGCATTGGCTTCAGATACTCGGTCGTGTAACTGGTCAGAAATTTAAAAGCAGGCGGAAAAACAACAAAATAACCGAAAGCAGCTCCCCCCAGAAAACAAAGTGAAGAGAGAATCGTGAATGGAACTACTACCTTTTTTTCATGCTGGTAAAGGCCGGGAGAGACAAAACGCCAAATCTGCAGAAAAATAACAGGGCTGGCCAGAAGAACCCCACTAACCAAGGCCAGTTTCAGGTTAAAAAAAAAGCCTCCTGATAAGACGTAAACACCAGCGTAGATCCTGGCGGCAACACATCAAAAAGTGGCTTCAAGAACCAGTGGCCGATCTCTTTAACAAAGGCATAGGCTCCTGCAAAACCGAGTAAAACAGCAATAATTATCGCAATCAGACACTGGCGCAATTCAGCTAGATGTTCGGTAAGTGCTTGCTGTTTAAGGTCGTCCATTTTTTACGTTTACAGTTGATGATTGATTTAGTTAACTGGTGTCTGTCCCAGAAATAAGAATATAGGATAACCACTACCATGGAAAACGATCAATTTCAAGCGGGTCGTACACTTCTGAAAAACCCCCTACTGCCGCTTGCCAGACTCGTACAGATTCTTTTTATTTCCGGCCCCTTCTCTTCGGTGGCTACCGTTCTTGCTGAGCTGAATGAACCCATTGAAACCAACACCAGCCGCTATGACGATCCACAGGCCGTTTTAATGCCTTATCTGGACATTCTGGAAGAGTATCAACGGTTAAAAAATGGAAAATCTCTGCCCTGTCAGATTCTTGATTCAGACAATAACCCGCTTGATTCTATGGAAGCTCTGGACTTATGGGTGTCCCAGAAATTACTGACCAGAGAACTGGAAACCATCAACAGCCTGCTATGCGCACCCTGCGGCTGCACACTGTGCTGTATTGGTCCGAATGACTCTGCCGACCAGTCTTTTTTTGAAATTCCGCTTACAAGAGAAGAAACTGCACACTTTTCTCTACAATGCTACGACACCGACGAGTCCCAAAAACTCACTCCATATTCCGACACTATTTTTGAGGTGCAGGGAAAACCTTTTTATGCTGGTTCTCCCGCCGTCTTTCATTGGCAAACCGGCTGGAGTATGATTTTACCTAAAAAGTCTTCCTGCCAGAAGCTGCTCGACAACGGAAGGTGTACCATTTATCCAGATAGACCTGATGTCTGCCGCCGTCCACAAATTTTTCCATATATTTTGGAAGTCGCCAATTCATCAGAAAAAAATAAAACATTCATTGTTCGACGTAAAATATTGGCGATCTGGGACTGTCCTTACGTACAGCAATTCAAGAATGAAATTGCCGCTTACGCGGAAATATGTGAACTGGAACCGGTTTTCAAAGAAAACAAGGCGTGATATCCCCCATTTTTATTAAAACATTACTGTATTTCTCATACTAATAGTTGTCAGGAATACACGTTGACTTCTCTTATTTTAGTGCTCATTGAGAAAGTATAGTCAAGGTTTCATTTCGACTGGAATCTATTCAACACTTACCTGTTTACCGGTGATCAGATGAAAGCATCAGACTTACTTGTCAAATGCCTGGAGGACGAGGGAATTGAATATGTTTTCGGGGTGCCCGGCGAAGAAAATGCCGATTTCATGATCTCCCTTGAAAACTCGAAGTCCATCAAATTCATCCTTACCCGCCATGAGCAGGGTGCGGCCTTTATGGCCGAATCATACGGTCGATTAACGGGCAACCCAGCCGTCTGCCTGGGCACACTCGGCCCCGGCTCAACAAACCTGATTACCGGGGTAGCTGACGCCAATATGGACCGCGCGCCTATGCTGGTAATCACCGGACAGGGCGCCTCAACCAGACTTCATAAAGAATCTCATCAGGTCATGGACGTAGTCGCCATGTTTCGACCGGTAACAAAATGGAACACATCCATTCTTCATCCAGACAATATTCCGGAGATCGTCAGAAAGGCAGTGCGCCTGGCCAGATCCGAAAAACCAGGAGCCTGCCACATTGAGCTCCCGGAAGATATCGCCAAGATGCAAACAGATGAGCAGCCAATTGCACCATTTCGTTTTCGCCGGCCTGTGCCGGACGACATGATCATTGATCAAGCCTTTACCCTTATCCAAAAAGCTAAACGACCGGTAATCCTTGCCGGCAACGGCTGTTTCAGGAAAAAAGCGGTATTTCAGCTTCGCGAGTTTTGCAAAAATTCCCGCATCCCGGTGATCAGTACCTTTATGGCCAAAGGCTGTGTCGATATGGACGATGAATTTTGTCTGTTCACCATCGGTCTGCAGGCAAAAGATGTTGTGGCCGTTGCGCTGGATTCCGCCGATGTGGTCATTACTGTGGGCTACGACATGGTTGAATACCACCCAATATTGTGGAATGCCGAACAGAATAAACGCATTATTCATATCGACTTCCTGCCCGCCGAGATTGACTCCCATTATCACCCGGAAAAAGAGGTCATTGGCGATCTGGCACACGCCCTTTGGATGCTCAATGAACGTGTTGCCAAAGCCAAACCGTTATCATTGAACCCTCGTCCCCACCTGGCTGCTCGCCGGGAGATGCTGGAAGAGTTTGATTACTATAAAAACGACGAGACCATGGGTCTTATCCGTCCGCAAAAAGTCTTATGGGACGTACGGCGGGTCATGGGTGCAGATGACATCGTTTTTTCAGATGTCGGGGCCCATAAGATGTGGATTGCCCGTTATTATCAGTGCCATTTGCCCAATACCTGTATTATCCCGAACGGCTTTTGCTCCATGGGTTTTGCTCTCCCGGCAGCTGTCTCTGCCAAACTGATCTATCCGGACAAAAAAATTCTGGCCATTTGTGGTGATGCAGGCTTTTTAATGAACGTTCAGGAAATGGAAACCGCTAAACGCATCAAAGCAGGCATCGTAGCAATGGTTTGGGAAGACCATGCCTATGGGCTTATTGAATGGAAGCAGGACAATGAGTTCGGCAGACACACCGATCTTTCTTTTGGCAATCCGGACTGGACGCTCCTGGCAAGATCTTTCGGCTGGAAAGCACATATCGTCAGCCAAAGCGCTGATTTACAGCAGGCGCTCAATATCGCTTTTAACGAAAAGGAACCATCTTTGATCGTTATCCCGATCGACTACCGGGAAAACGCAAAACTCACCGGCCGACTGGGTAATATCGTCTGCCCGATTTAGTACCCTTGAAACAATTTCAAAAAAGCCGCTATCCAGTTTTGCTGTGATTAAATTACAGGAGGAAACCATGAAGCTCAGAGAACACTACCCCTACTATCTGGCCAACAAACCTGTCTTTGACACCTCCAATCTGCTAGGAGTTATCGATAAATTTTCCGGCAAAGAAGTTTGCAAGGTGTCAATGGCATCACGGGAAATCATCGACCAGGCCATTGCCAAGGCCGTCTCAGCAACTCAAGCGATGCGGAAACTGGCATCATACCAGCGCCAGAACATTTTATATCACTGTGTCGAACGATTCCAGGAACGCTTTGACGAGCTGGCAATGAGCCTCTGTATCGAAGCGGGCAAACCAATCAAAGATGCCGAAGGTGAAGCCGGCAGATTAATTGATACATTCCGCATTGCCGCAGAAGAGGCCGTCAGAATGTATGGCGAAATTATCCCAATGGATATCACTGCCCGGGCAACAGGCTATACAGGTTATAGCAAACGCGTACCAATCGGTCCCTGTTCTTTCATCAGCCCGTTTAACTTTCCTTTGAATCTTGCCGCCCATAAAATAGCCCCCGCCATCGCGGCAGGATGCCCGTTCATTCTCAAACCAGCCAGCCTGACGCCCATCGGCGCACTGATTATCGGAGAGGTGCTGGCAGAAACCGACCTGCCGGAGGGGGTCTTTTCCATTCTTCCTTGCTCAAGAGACGGTGCTGATCTGTTCACCACCGATGATCGTCTCAAGCTTCTGAGTTTCACCGGTTCCCCCCAAGTAGGCTGGAACTTGAAAGCCAAGGCCGGCAAAAAGCCCGTTGTGCTGGAGCTTGGCGGCAATGCCGCCTGTATTGTGGATGAAGATGCCGATCTTGACGACGCAGTCACCCGTATTGTCTTTGGGGCGTATTATCAGTCAGGACAAAGCTGTGTCAGTGTCCAACGTATCCTGGCCCACCATTCGATTTATAATCAGTTTAAATCAAAATTAATGATTGCAGTCAGCAGACTTAAATCCGGTGATCCTAAAGACCGGGAAACCTTTATTGGTCCAATAATCTCCCAAACAGAAGCGGACAGAATAAAACAATGGATCGATGAAGCTGTCAAGACCGGCGCCAACCTTCTTTGCGGCGGAACTCAGAAGGAAACAATCATTGAAGCAACGTTACTGGAAAATGTTCCGGGGAACCAAAAACTCAATTGCCAGGAAGTTTTTGGCCCGGTTGCTATACTTTCTTCATTTACTGATTTTGATCAGGCCCTGAATGAAGTCAATGACTCGGATTTCGGTCTGCAGGCAGGAATTTTTACCCAGAATCTTTACAAGGCACAGAAAGCATGGGATGAGCTTGAAGTTGGCGGTGTGATTATCGGCGATGTCCCTTCATGGCGGGTCGACCATATGCCCTACGGAGGGGTAAAAGACAGCGGCCTGGGCAGAGAGGGGATTCGCTATGCCATCGAGGACATGACAGAAATCCGCCTTATGGTGGTTCGTACACCTCCTAATGGTTAATTGTCAATATGCCGATCAACATACCTGGCCAGAATCTCTGCTGTTGCCTTAGGAGGCCTGACCTGGAAAAAATGATCAATGATCGCATGGGCAAGTTCATGCCCCAGCATACCTGCATTGACATCTGCAGCTGAGACATAGACACTATTCTCCTCAAAAACATACCAGGCCCTGATCCTGCATTTCCCGCTCTGAAACTTATTATAGGCAGCCTGCAGTGCATTTTTATTTGAATAAACGTTAATCTGCACCTTCTCCATAGCCTTGCGCATATCAAGGACCTCCTGCACCCGCCCAAACAAACCGTCAATTTTCCTTGTTAAACGTGCCGCACTGTCGTCGCCATTTTCTACGGCAGAGAGCGTACTCAAGCCCGCAGCCGAAAGCTCGGAGGAGATCTTTTTGTCAAAAGTCCACACATCGGCTTCTGTTTGAAAAAAAACCTGTGTATGGCGAGTTTCAAGGGTGGTAACTGTTGACTTCCCATCCGCAGCATTGGAAAAACGCCCCGACAAAATCAGCAGCAGGATCACTACTCCGATATATGATAATATTTCTTCTTTACGTTTCACAGACGGAGAATGCAAAGCGAGTCAAGGTTGATAATATAAGCAAGAACAAGACTATGAAAACTCTTTGTTAATTTTTCCCTGCATCTGCCGGATCTCAGCAAGCAGGTCTTCAGCAGCACCAAGGCTGGCCGCCTTTTCATGAAGTTCAGCGGCCTCTTTTTTGATATCACTGACCCGCTGCTGGATACTTTCCGTCATCTCATTAAACCGGTCAGCCAGGACACCAACCTGATCTTTCTTTCGAAAATGAATCCGGTGCCCCAGATCACCAGCAATAACAGCATTTAACCCCTGCTCAAGTCGGTACAGAGGGCCAGCAATTTTATGCGAAATAAAAAGGGTCACCACAATGACCGCTACCGACACAAGAGCAAAAACAATGACATTTGACATCAAAACTGCCGGCAACATTGCAGAAGCGGTACTTTCAATAACCAGCGTTGAGTCATTAAACGAAGAGGTAAGCGTCTCGCGCGACAGCAAAAAAATAAAACCAATGGAAAGAGCAGACCCCAGGAAAACAAGCAGACAAAATTTCAGAATAAAAGAGAACTGGAATCTTTTATTGATGAAATAGTGTTTCCTCACATAGTTTGTTTGATTGCTCATAATCGTAACCCGCTAGTTTTTCATAAGTAAATCTGTATCAATTGTCACATTTGCTTTCCGGTAAAGTTCGTCCATCCAGACTTGCAGAGCCGCACTTTTCTTAGTTTCCCGTATCTCGTTTTCTAAAATTGCATGCACACTCTCCAAAGCCGGCAGATCATCATTTTGACTTTTCAAGCTCTTGAAACCATCCTGAATTTCTTCTTCGCTCACCAAAATCTTTTTATCAATTTCACTGCTTTTCCGGGCGATAAGATTCCGCACCAATGTTGATTCCCAGTAACGTTCAATTGTCTTCATGAAATCTCGTTCCCGGTCAAGATCCATCCGTTTTGCCTCCTGGATGAGAAGTTCCTTGCGGATTAAGTCATCCAAAAACTGACGTTTAGTCGCTTCTGTCAACTTAAAATCTTTTTCAAACTCCTGTTCTTCAGCCAACTGGGTCTGAAAATCATCAACAGAAATTTCATAATCATTTATTTTAGCCACTACTTTATTGCCGACAGGCATTTCCCCGGAACAGGACACATGTACGAGAGCTGTCATGCAAAAAAACAAAAATGTTAATAGTTTCATACTGCTACCCCATTGGTAAGTAATATCTTCATAGCAATTCAATACAGAGTTGGTCCGCCAGGGATCATGTCTTTTTTTCAATCGCCTTTGCATCCAGGGCCTGACGAACACTGCTTACAAGCTCATCTCTCGACAAAGGCTTCATTAAAAACACCGAAATACCAGAGTCCTGCGCATTTTCAGCACTAATGTTCTCACTGTAACCCGTGCAGAGCAAAATAGGCACATCCGCCCTTATCTCCACAATTTTTTCAGCAAATTCTTTTCCTGTCATGTGCGGCATAGTTTGGTCTGTGATAATCAGATCAAAGGCATCCGGACTTTTTTCAAACAAAGCAAGAGCATCAATACTGCTCGTCATTGTGGTGACAACATACCCGAGATCTTCAAGCTGTTGTTTCATTATCTCCACGATACTCTTCTCATCATCAATAACCAGTATCCGCTCATTACCTCGGACAGGCACAGCAGGCTTTTTAATTTCTTGGCCGCTGACTGCAGGAATCAAAGGGAAAAACACTTTAAACACAGAGCCAGCCCCCGGTGTACTTTCAACTGTAATCATGCCGTCATGACTGCTTACAATCCCCCGGACAACAGCAAGGCCCATTCCCGACCCTTTATTAATATCTTTGGTGGTGAAATAGGGATCAAATATATGTGACAAAATCTCCGGTTGTATTCCCTTTCCTGTGTCCCGAACAGAAAGCATAAGGTAATCACCCGGTTTTATGGTCAGATCAGTAGCAATATCGCCTTCTGCCA
>Ga0102953_1001542_pt1 | contig 14518 bp, 11 predicted proteins | sample SalPon2A_C_D2_MG_FD_78509 | JGI IMG/M metagenome (GOLD analysis project Ga0102953, IMG submission 78509) | Soil microbial communities from South San Francisco under conditions of wetland restoration - Salt Pond MetaG R2A_C_D2_MG | ecosystem: Environmental > Terrestrial > Soil > Wetlands | place... | reverse complement strand
CGCCACCTCATCGGCGCCGCGCTGGCGGGTGCGGATCAGCTCGACGATCCGGTTGGCCGCCTGGCGGTAGAGGGGAGTGGCGTCCTCGCTGATCTCCGGGGTGGCGCCAAAGCGCGACAGCCAGGGCATGCGCCGGACCAGCGCGGCGCAGAGGCTGTCAATGGTGAGGATCTGCAGGCGCGCCGGATTTTGCAGCAGCGTCCAGCCCTGCCGGCGGTCCTGGTCGAGGACCTGCAGCGCCAGCTCGCGGGTCGCCTGCTGGTGAGCGCTGGCGACGCTCTCGCCAGCGGCGGCGGCCTGCAGGGCGTCGAGCAGCCGCTGACGCATTTCGCTGGCGGCCTTGCGGGTAAAGGTGATGGCAAGGATATCTTCCGGCCGTTCCACCCGGCTCAGCAGGGTCAGGATGCGCTGGATCAGCAGCTCGGTCTTGCCCGATCCGGCCGGGGCCTGGACAATCAACGAACGGGTCGGATCGACCGCCAGCGCCCGCGCCTGCCAGTCTTGTGGTCTAGTCGGCATCGGACTCTCCCCTCCCCGCTCCGGCTCCTGCCGTCAACTCGCAAATCCGGCACAGCGTGGTCAGGTCGCAGAAACGGCAGGCGCGGCTGGTATCGATGGGATCGACCGCCGCCCAGCCGGAACTCAGCTGATCGGCCAGCCCCTGCAGCGCCGTCTGCCAGCGCCGGCTGAGCGCCGCCGGCGAGTCGCAGTCGGCCTCCTGCAGCAACTGGGAGAGGCGTTTTTCCGGCAGTCCGGGCAGTTCATCGTCATGTTCGCTCAGGCCGCGAAACCGGCAGGCGCCGGACTTGACCACGGCAAACAGCACTGCGCCCAGCTCGTCGGCGGCATATTGCCGGGAATAGACCGGCAGCTGCGGTTCGGTGAGCCGCGCGTCGAGCCACTGCAACGGGTCGGGCGCGCCGGTCTTGTAGTCGATGATCGCCAGCTTGCCCGAGCCGAGCCGGTCAACCCGGTCAACCCGGGTGCGGATCTGCAGGACACCGAAGCTGACCACCTGGGACTGTTCGAGCAGCTCGACCAGCACGCTGAACGGAGCCCGCTGCAGTTCAAGCTGCAGCCATTCGCGACCGAGCTGCTCGAGGCGCTGCTGTTCGAGTTGGCGCAGGCGCGGCGGCAGATCACGCTGCTCGGCCTTTTCGAACGCCGCCAGCGCCGATTCGGCGGACTCGCCCAGCCACCGGGAAAGATCTGCGCCGGAGAGGGTCGCCAGGGTTGTCGAGTTGCCGCAGTGGCGCCAGAAATGCTCCAGCAGGTTGTGCACCAGGGTGCCGCGCATCATCGCATCAAGCCCGACATCGGCCCCTTCCGGGGCGGCCGCCTGCAGCCGATGGTGGGCGAAGGCGCGAAACGGACAGAGGGCCTGGTCCTTGAGCAGAGCGGTGCCGCCGGTGACGACCTTGCGCGAGTGGATGGCGCTCGCCTGGTCATCGACGCAGCTGTCGAGCGGTGGCCGCGCGACGTGAATCAACTGCAGCGGGTCGTGGCTCAGTTCGGCGCCGTGGTAGTCATCCGGCCAGTCCCGCAGCAGATGATGGGGACGGACCGGACGCTCCCCGTCCTGTTGCGGATAACTGACGACGATGGTCTCGGCGGCATGAAACAGGTTGTCGGCCAGGGTCTGGCAGTAAGCGGTTTCGTGGCCGAAATCGGCATGTGGCATCCGCAACTGGCGTTGCAGGGCATAGGGGAGGAACGGGTTCGGGCGCAGCGGCTCGGGCAGCAATCCGTCGTGCAGCCCCAGCACCCAGAGGTGCTCGAAGTGCAGCCCGCCGGCCTCGAGCAGACCGACCACCTCGATCTTGCCGTCCGGCGCCTCGGGCTGGAAGGTCTCGTCATGGCAGAGGCGTCGCAGCAGGGCGACCGCCTCACCGCGGTCGAGGCGCGACAGCACCTGGTCGAGGGCGGCCAAATGCTGCAGGACCCCGCGAAATTTTTCCACCGCCTGGTATTCACGGCTGTTCAGCCCGCGCTGCCCCGGCCAGCCGAGCCGTTCGAGCTGCTCGAGAAACCGCTGGCTCCAGTCGCTCGGCGCTGCCGGCCGGGCGGTTGCCGACCACTGGGCCAGCTGCTCGAAACAGCGGTAGAGGAGCTGGCCGGCCCCCTGCTTTTCGCTGCTGCGGAACTGTTTGCGCAGCTGGGCGGGCGGCCAGTAGAGCTGGCGTTTTTTGCGCAGCCGCAGTTCCAGCTCCGCCCGCAGGCGCTCGCCGGCCGCAGGGAGTTCGAGGTACGGGGTGCGCAACACGAAACTCAGCTCGTCGAGGCTCCAGTCGCGGCCCAGGGCCAGCAGCGTCAGCGCCGCGGCGATCACCCCTTCCGTGGCCAGCGACTCCCCGAGCGAGATCGAGAACGGCAAGGCCGCGCCGTCGTCAACGCTGGTGCGGGGATCGAGTTCAGCGGCAAAGGCCGTGTTCAACAACCCCTGATAACGCTGCAATTCGGGAACGACCAGGCCGATCCGCTGCGCACCGCCGGCGACCAGCTCCCGGGCCCAGCGGGCGGCAGAGCGAACTTCAGCTTCGGCATCGACCGCGCGACAGAGCTGCCGCCGCCGAGGCTCGATCCGCTTTGGCTCCCAGCGCGAAGATGGGCAGCCGCTCGCCTTCAGTGCCTCCAGCAGGTCCGCAAGGTCCGGCTTGAGATCATCGAACCCGACCAGCAGCAGTGGCGGGGAGGCAATGTTTGCCGCCGTAACCGCCGCGGCCAGCAGCCGGACCAGCCGGGCCCGATCGGCATAGCCGTGGCTGGCGAGTTGCTCCTGGTAGGCCGCCTGCCACTGCAGAAACACCTGCTGATCCGGAGCTGCCGCAGCGGCGGAAAAACCGGTCGCGTACTGCTGCAGCAGGCGATGGGCCTCCTTGGCCCGCCGGGCGGTGGCCGGGATCTGGACCAGGGTCCGATCGGCATGGGCAAGCATCTCGCGGATGACCTTCTCCCACAAGGCCTGCTCCTGGGCCGCACTGAAAAACCGGAGTTCGGGCAACAATTGTTCGGCAAGCTGGTTCAGCCACTGTTCGGCGGAGAGGATTGTCGGCCGCATCCAGGCCAGGCGCCCGGCACGGGTCTGCTGCCGGTCATATTCGCTGAGCAGCCGGCGGGCCAGGCGCTGGTTGACGGTCACCAGCCGGCACTGATCGGCCTGCTCGAGCAGCTCCCGGTAAACTTCAGACATCACCCCTCCCGGAACATGACCGGCATTGAGAATTGATATAACAGGCAAAAAATCGCATCGCCTGTTAAAATAGCCCAATTCAGCTGACAATTAAAGCGCGGAACGACAAGCTTGCCGGCTTTCTGGTAAGCTTTGGCCAAAGGAGATTTCAATCATGCGAAGCAAGCCTGGTTTTTTACGGGCCCTGGGGGTTCTGATCGCGGGCCTGCTGATCGCCGGCTGCAGCGGGGTCAGGCCCCAACCGCCGGAGGTCAGCCTCAAACGCCTGCAGGTCGCTGAGCTCAGCCTGAGTCACGCCAACCTGCTGGCCGACCTGAGGATTTACAACCCCAACCTGATCGCCCTGACCCTCGAGCAGTTCGATTACACCCTGTCCCTCAACGGGGTCAAGGTCTCATCCGGCCGCTCGCTCGAACCGACCACCGTCGCCAGCCACGGCTACGGCGACCTGACGGTCAAGCTCTCGGCGGCCTATTTCGACCTGATTCGGCTGGTTCAGCTCAACACGCAGCAAAAATCATTCAAGTACACCCTGCAGGGGAATCTCCAGGTCGGCGGGCTCGGCTTTGTCAGCGTCAACTATCCGCTGCAGCAGAGTGGTGAAATTCATATCGAACGGTAAAGGCAGAGTTCGCGGTCAGGAGAGATGCTCCGCGCGTCGAATAACCGCAAAAACAATCAGCCGGGCAAAGCGGCAATGAAACCGCATGCTGTGCCCGGCTGGGTTGTGCGCAGGAGCCTTGGTTCGGAACTCAGCGAACCTCGTAAAAATATTCGAAGACCCGTTTCTTGCCGTCTTTCAACTTGGTGCCGACTTCAAGGCCATACCGACCCGGTTTATCCAGGACGATATCGGAGCCGAAGCCCTTGCCCATTCCCAGCAACTTGATCGGCGCCGATTTTTCGCCATCCGGCCCCTTGATGCGCAGAGCAACCAACCCAGCGGTCAGCTCGCTGCCGGTCAAGTCGGTGAAATAGACCATGAAGTGATGGGTTCCGGCCATCCCCATGCTGCTCATCTTGGCGACCGCTTCGGCGCCGTAGGGCTTGATCGCGGCGCGCGAGTGGACATTTTCCCGCTGACATTCGCCAAGCTCCTGCATATCGACCATCCCCTCATGCGACATACCTCCATGCTCCCTGGTCGCCGGCAGCGCATGGTCCTCGTGACTCATCGCCAGCAACGGCTGACCGGTCAACACCAGCAACAGACCGCTCAGCAGCCAGATCATGATATTTTGCATCAAATCTCCTCCCAGGTTTTGTGAATGGAAACGGACGCCCGAATGGCATCCGCCAGACGCCTACGCTAACTTTGCCCTCATTTTACCATCAGATTCGCTATAATGTGAGCATGTCGCGATTTTCCTCTCGCATCCCGCTGCTCATATTACTGCTGCTCCTGACTCAAACGACCGACGTCAGCGCAGCCAGGGTCGATCATCATCAGCTGCAGCTCGAACTGCAACCGGCCACCCAGAGCATGGTCGGTCATGACCTGATCAGCCTCGCTGCGACCGCGCAGCAGCCATTGCGCTTCGAACTGGCCGATCATTGTCAAGTCACCGCGGTGGCCATCGACGGCAAGCCGACCCGATTTCGTCAGGCAGGTGCTGATCTGGAACTGCCGCCAGAGACAAACGGCTCCGCACCCCTGAGCATCGCTATCGACTACACGGCAACCTTCGCTGCCCTGCCTCCAGCCAAGCCGGCCCACCACGAAGATCCGGGTTATGGCGTGGTCGCCAGCATCAGCCCGCAGGGGAGCTATCTCTCCGCCGGCCTCGCCTGGTTCCCGCGCCGTGACGGCGTACTCCAGCAACTCGAGATCGAGATCTCCGCCCCGGCCGGTTATCACGCGGTGACCGCCGGGCGGCGCAGCGCCTTTACCTCCACGGTGGAAGCTGCAACTTCGCACTGGATTCTCGACCGCCCGGTCAACGGCCTAACCCTAGCGGCGGGCCCCTTCGAGGTGCATGAAGCCAGCGCCGGCCGAATCCCGGTCTACGCCTATTTTTACCCCCGCTCGAGCGCACTGGTTGCCGGCTATCTCTCCGCGACGGTTGCCTACCTGGAATTCTATGAAAAACGCTTCGGCCCCTATCCGTTCAGTAAATTTGCCATCGTCGAGAACTTCTTTCCGAGCGGCTACGGTTTTCCTTCCTGGACCCTGCTCGGAAGCTCGGTCATCCAGCTCCCTTTCATCGTCCATACCAGTCTCGGTCACGAGGTCGCTCACTCCTGGTGGGGCAACGGCGTCCAGGTCGATTACGCGCAGGGGAACTGGTGTGAGGGACTGACCACCTACGTCGCCGATTACCTCTACCAGGAGCAGGAGTCGGCCGCTGCGGCGCGCGCCTACCGGCTGAAAATCCTTCGCGACTATGCCACGCTGCGCAGTTCCGCGGAGTTTCCCGTGACCGCTTTCCGGGCGCGGAACGACAGCCTGAGTCAGGTCATCGGCTACGGCAAGGTCGCCATGCTGTTTCACATGCTGCGCCTGCGGGTCGGCGACGAGGACTTCTGGGCCACCCTGAAGCAGTTGGCCGCGCAACGGATGTTTGCCCAGGTTGGCTGGGCCGAACTGTTGCAGCGCTTCGCCCAGGTCTCCGGCCAGGCTCTGGAGGCGGACTTCCAACCCTGGTTACAGCGAACAGGTGCGCCACAACTACAGCTCGCTTCGGTCCGTCTGGAGTCGACCGCCGCAGGCTGGCTGGTCAGAGGGACCCTCCGCCAGCTCGGCAAACCCTGGCCTCTGCGGGTCAACTGTCAGCTACAGACCGAAGCTGGCAGTAGCAGCCGAACCCTTAGCCTGAACGACTCCTCCACCGATTTTACCTTCAACTCGCCCAGTCGTCCCCTCAGCTTGAGCGTCGATCCTGATGCCGACCTGCTGCGGCTCCTGGAACCGATGGAAATCCCGGCCTCGGTCAACCATCTGCGCGCCAGTGACCGCCTGCTGGTGGTCACCCTACCCGGCCAGGAGGCGGCGTTGCCGGCCCTGCAGGTCCTGCTCGCCGCCCTGCGCCAGAGCGACGCACGCCTGCTCAGTTTGACCGACTACCGGCACCAGGCCCCGATTGCGGCCGACCTGTTGTTTCTCGGCCGGCCCGCGAGGGAGGATCTGCCGTCGTTACCGACCGACCCGCTCCTTGGCGCGCCGGTTGACCCGCAGCATGCCACCTTGAAGCTGCTGCGCCAGACCGAGCATCCGGACCGGGTCGTCGCCATCTATCAACCCGGAGCGCTTGAGTATGCCGAGCGAGTTGCCCGCAAGATCCCCCATTACGGCAAGTACAGCCAGCTCGAATTCGCCGCCGGCCAAAATATCCTCAAGCGGATTCTGACGCCCCCGGTTCAGCCGCTGCAGGTCGTTTTCCCACTCTCAGGAGACCAAAAACCATGATCCGAACCCTGCTCCACAGTGTTTTGCTGCTTGTCCTGCTGCTGGCTACGCCGCGGCCGCTCGCCGCCCACATCCTCGATTTGAACAACGGGCAATACATCAGCCTGGCGGCCATGCTCGATGACCTGGAAACCAGTCGGGTTGTGTTTATCGGTGAATTACACGATGCGGCATCGCACCATGCCGCGCAGCTCCAGGTGATCCGCGCCTTGGTCGAACGCGGTCGTAAGGTGGCTATTGGTCTGGAGATGTTCCGCGCCGAGGACCAGGCGGCCCTGGATGACTGGAGCAGGGGACAGTTGGAGGAGGAGGCATTTCAGAAGGTTTATGAAAACTACTGGAGTATGTGGCCGATTTATAGACCAATTTTCGATTACGCCAGAGATCAGCAGCTGGCGCTGATCGGACTCAATATCGACCGGGAGGTTACCCGAAAAATCTCCAGCGGCGGCTTCAAATCACTCAGCAAGGAACAGTTGGACCAGCTTGACGGGGTCAGCTGCGACGTCGACCCGCGCTACCAGGACTACATCCGCAAGGCGCTCGGCAGCCATCTGGAGGACCCGAATCATTTCCGGTTTTTCTGTGAGGCCCAGATGGTCTGGGACAACGTGATGGCCAGGCACCTCGTCGCCTGGCTCGAACAGCATCCCGACACCCTGGTCGTGGTGTTGGCCGGCAGTGCCCACGCCTGGCGTTACGGGCTGCCGGAACAGCTCAGCCGCCGACTGCAGGTCCCCTACCGCATCCTGCTTCCTGAAGTTCCAAGACGCGTCGACAGATCCAACACCAGCAAGGCCGAAGCCGACTATCTGATGCTGGGGGTTGGGCTCGGCAAACTGCATTAAGGCTCATTCGGCAAAGAAGACTTCGAAGCGTTCTCCGGCGTAGCTGAAGACGACGCTGCCGGCGCGGATTTCTTCGACCCGGGCACCATCGATCAGGGCGCCGGTCATGGTCGGCAAATCGTTGATGATGGCGATGCGGCCCTCCGGATCCTCCGGGTAGACGATGCCGGAGATCACCAGCTGCGGGCGGACCTGAGCATGAGCGGTGGTGGCGGTCGGGGGATCCGGGGGGGTTACGTGGACCGGCGGCACGGGCTGGATTGCCGGCACAACCGGCAATGGCGATGCGGCAGGTTCGCCCACGCCGGTGTCAGGTACGCTGGCTGGAGCCTGGGCCGGTACCGGTTGGACGACTTGCGGTGCTTGGGCGACCGGCACCAGCGGGGTCTGCGGAGTCACCCAGGTCATCAACACCATCCCGATCAACCCGCCGATCAGGATCAGCACCAGGATCAGCAGTGGCAGCCGCAGCGGACTGCTGCGCCGCGGATCGGCCGGGCGCAGAATATCCCGGGCCAAATCAACCTGCCTCCCCTGTTTCAGGGCCTTTTCGTCCTCGAGTTTTTTCAACGCTTTGAGGATCGAACTCATAACGCACCTCCGGCTGCGGCAGGCTGCAACTGCGGCTGGCGAAACAGCCCGGTGGCCTGGTAGAGGTGGATCAGGGTCAAGGGGCCGACCCGGCCGTCCTGGATCAGCCCGTGCTCGGCCTGGAAACGGGTCACGCCTTCGAGGGTCGCCTGATCGTAGCTGCCGTGCAGCGGCTGGCTGAAGTAACCGATCCGCTGCAGGAGTTCCTGCAACCCCTTGACGGAGTCGTTTTGCTCACCGGGACGACTGACAAAATCGAGTTCGGCGTGGTTCTTCCAAAGAATGTGCGCCCGGCCGGTCCAGAGCCCCTTGAGCAGCCCGAGCGGCAGCGCATCACCTCCGTCCAGGGCCGGGGCGATGCGCGCCTCGTCCCCCGCGACGGCCAACAGGGCCAAAAAACGCGGGGCGTCGGCACCGGGAAGATTCAACTCGACCAGCACCGGTAGGTTGATCTTGATCAACGAGTCAAACTCGCCGGTGTAGTTGAGCACATTGAGCCCCATCGACTCGCTCGCCGAACGTAAATCGCCAACCGTGGTGAACTCGGGAAGGTCAAAGGCCGGAACCGCCCACTCGCCAAACAGCGCGACGCTCCCCTGGCGCAGCGTTTCCTGACTGGGGATGGCGCTGAGCTGTGCCCGGAGGTTGGTCAGCGCTTCAAAACTCGGAGCGGCCTGATCTGGCAGGGCTGACGCTTCGGGTTCGGTCACGGCCGATGTTGGCTCTGGCAGCGCCGGGGCATGCAGCGCAGTCGGCTGCAGATAGATGACGCCGACCACCAGCAGAATTAGCAGCAGACCGCTGACCAACCAGATCGGCTTGCTTCGTCGAGCGTCGCTCTTGACGTCGCGACTCAATTCACGAATCGCCTGGCGGAGCATGGCGGCACTGATCCGTCGGCTCTCGCACGAATAGCCGACCAGCAGGGCCCGGTCGCAAACGACATTGATCAGGCGCGGGTAGCCGCGGCTGAAGCGCCAGATTTCGCGAACGGCGCCTGGTTCGAACAGCTCTCCACCGCCGTGGCCGGCGACCCGCAGACGATGGTTGATATATTCGCCGGTATCTGCGGCCGCCATCGGCTTGAGATGGTAACGCACGGTAATCCGCTGGCTGAGCTGGCGCAGTTCCGGGCGCGACAGGGTCGCCGCGAGTTCGGGCTGACCGACCAGGACGATCTGCACCAGCTTGTCGGTTTCGGTCTCGAGGTTGGAGAGCAGGCGGATCTCCTCGAGCACCTCGGCCTGAAGATTCTGCGCTTCGTCGATGACCAGCACCACGGTACGGCCGGCGCGATTTTCGCTGAGCAGAAACGTGTTAAGCGCCGCCTGCAGCTCGCTGCGGCTCGAACTGGCCGAGGTGACACCGTATTCGCGGTTGATGGTCTGCAGCAGCTCCAAGGCCGACAGGGCCGGGTTAAAGACAAAGGCGAGGCGGTAATCTTCGGTATCGAGCTGGTTGAGCAGGGTGCGTAGTACCGTGGTTTTTCCGGTACCGACCTCACCGGTCACCTCGATAAAACCGGTGTGATTCTGGATCCCATACAGCAGATGGGCGAAGACCTCCTTGTGATTGTCACTCAAAAACAGAAAATCCGGATTCGGCGTAATGTTGAACGGTTTTTTGCTGAACTGGTAAAACTCGTTATACATAAAACCTGACCATTTCCAGAGGGTTGGTTTTGATTGAATACAGCGCCGAGACACTGTAATCTTCCATGAAATACCCTGTGTTGACAAGTTAAACCTGAACTCGGCCGGCTGCCCGGCTGACAAATTTTTCTCCAAATAGCCCTGCAGGCAACTCTTGCCTTGCTATGCTAGTAGCTGAACATTGGCCCAGGAGTAACGGAATGAACGACTGGAAGCTGTTTACCCGCGATAAGCGGATCGCATATTTCTCGATGGAAATCGGCCTGACCCAGGAGATCCCGACCTATAGCGGCGGTCTCGGCGTGCTGGCCGGGGATACGATCAAGAGTGCCGCCGACCTGAAACTGCCGATGGTTGCGGTCACCCTCGCCCACCGCAAAGGCTATTTTCGCCAGGAGATCGACCCTTCTGGTTGGCAGCAGGAGTTTCCCCGCGAGTGGGCGCCGGAAAAAATCATGGAACGTTTGCCGACCAAGACCCTGGTGACCATCGAAAACCGCGACGTCAAGGTCCAGGCTTGGCTGTACCGGGTCAAGAGTCCGACCGGCGGCGAACTGCCGGTGCTGTTCCTCGACACCGACATCCCTGGCAACGTCGATGAGGACCGCCATCTGACCGATCATCTTTATGGCGGCGACCTGACCTACCGGTTGAAGCAGGAGATCATCCTCGGCATCGGCGGCGCCCGCATCCTCAAAGCGCTCGGCTTCAATATCCGCAAGTACCACATGAACGAAGGGCATGCCAGCCTGCTGACCCTCGAGCTGCTCAACCTCTCGCGCCAACCGGTTGAAAATACCTGGGACGAACGGGCGGCCTGGAACACCCAGAAGGTGATCGACAAGTGTGTCTTCACCACCCATACCCCGGTTGAAGCCGGGCATGACCGATTCCCCTACGAACTGGTCGACCGGATCCTCGGCGACCCGATCCCGCGACCGTTGCTCCAGGAACTGGCCGGCAAGGACGAGCTGAACATGACCATGCTGGCCCTGAACCTCAGCCAGTACGTCAACGGAGTGGCCAAAAAGCATGGCGAGGTTTCCAAGGCTCTGTTCCCTGGTTTCGAGATCCACGCCATCACCAACGGGGTGCATCCTTTTACCTGGACCTCGCCCTACTTCGTCAACCTGTTCGACAAGTACCTGCCGAGCTGGGCCAACGAACCGGAACTGCTGGTGCGGGTCGACACCATCCCCGACGAAGAGGTCTGGGATGCCCATTGCGGCGCCAAGGCTTACCTGTTCCAGTACATCGAGGAGGTCACCGGGACCCGGCTCGATCCCGACGTGCTGACCATCGGTTTTGCCCGCCGCGCCGCGACCTACAAGCGCGGCGACATGATCTTCTCCGATCTCGAACGCCTGCTCAAGATCGGCAAAGGCAAGATCCAGCTGATCTTCGGCGGCAAGGCTCATCCGCGCGACGAACCGGGCAAGCAGGTCATCCAGCGCATCAACCAGTACATCAAGCAGCTCAAGGGCACACTCGAGGCGGTTTATATCCCGAACTACAACATGGATGTCGCCTATCGGCTGGTGCCCGGGGTCGACCTCTGGCTGAACAACCCGATCCGGCCGCTTGAGGCCTCCGGGACCAGCGGCATGAAGGCGGCCCTGAACGGGGTGCCGAACTTCAGCGTACTCGACGGCTGGTGGATCGAGGGGCATATCGAAGGGCTCACCGGCTGGTCGATCGGTGCCACACCCTCAGAATTGAAACCGGGTGACAGCCAGGACGAGGATGTCGAAGACATGTACCAGAAGCTGGAAAAGGTCATCATCCCGCTCTATTACACGGATCGTCCCGGCTGGATCCGGGTGATGAAAAATGCCATTGGCAAGAACGGCTACTACTTCAATACCCACATCATGATGCGTAGATATGTGACGGAAGCTTATATCCGGTGAACACTAGAGGCCCTCGATTGAGGGCCTTTTTTTGCCGAACCGATCCCACCCAAAAGAGTTGGCAGGCCTAAAGGTCAAGGCAGCCATAAACATCTAGAGCAATCCGTCAATCATCTCAAAATCGAGCGACGATTCTGCCAACGACTGGACCAGGTTGATCTTCTCCTCATCCTCGGCGGTGATCTTCGAAACATAATTCTCCAGGGTGGTGAAGATCTCGGCGGTGGTTCGTTCCTCGCAGCGCATGAACGGAATCTTACTGTCCTCGAGAATCTGTTGGGTGATGTTCGATACCGGCGCTACCCCGGTGATGACCAGCCCGGCAATCTTTTCATGGTATTCCGGCATGTGGTAAAGGGTCGAGAGCATGACCAGCAGTTCATCGCGACTGCTGGTCAGAACAATCAGCGACGAGGGTTGCAGCAGATCGACAACCCGTTGGGTCGAGGCGGCCCCTAACTGGGTGTGATGGACGATCCGTGTTGATTGCAGGCTGTCGGCCTGGAGCGGGATATCAAGCATGTTGGATATGTTCAACATGGTTGGATGGGCCAGGATCGGCGAATAATTGAATCCCCCCAGCACCGAAATATTTTGCGGTTGGAAAGCCTTTTTCAGGTAATGCAGCACATCTTCGCGCTTGGGTTTCTTGATCTTGTTCGGCATCACCAGCTTAACCTGGGCCCCCTCTTCCCGATAGAGGGAGAGATTCAGATTGACATCGTCAATGGTGCTGCCGATGCCGGCAGCGGACACCATCAGCACCGGTGCGTCAAGCAGTTTGGCTATTTTGGCATTGCTGATCCCGGCCACCGCTCCGACTCCTGAGTGTCCGGCGCCTTCGATGACGATAAAATCACACTCCTTCTCAAGTTCGATGCAGGCCAGTTGAATTCGCTCCATCAACGAGTCAGCACGGATGTAACCATCGAGAATTCGTCGCGTGTCACCGGTTCGCAGGACGACCGGCGACATCAGATCGATCTTATCAGCGAGATCAAACACCTTGGCCATCAACTTGGCGTCCATATCGACATCCCGGTCCATATAGCGCGCGACCTTGGGTCCGAACGGCTTGATAAAACCAATCTTGTTATATTTTTTGCGGGCCATATGCATGAGCGAGAGGCTGATGGTGGTCTTGCCGCAGTTTTGCCCGGTCGCGGCGATAAAAATTTTCTTGGCCAAGAAATCCTCCTGAGGTTAAGCAAGTTCTCCAAGATTATCGGTTCGAATCAATACTACAACAAATAAAAAAGGCCTGCCCCGATAAAAGGCAGACCTATTTGTAAAGACAAGCTGATCGCTACCAGTAGCGAACCCGGCCGGTATCGATATGCACAAAATGAGAGTCAGGATAATACCCGACTCCGCCGACACGCAACGACTTGGCGGTTTTGCGCAGGTAGTCAAGTTCGCAGTCAGCAACCCGGATATCAAGCGCCTTGCCAGTCATGTGCAGGCTGTGCTTGGCGACTCCGTTGCTCGTCGCGCGCAACAACTCGTTAGTGGCTGGCGAGCGGTAACCGGAAATAATCTGGACCGGAGCGGTACTGCAAAGGCGGGAGCGGATAGCATAAACCAGGTCGAAGAGTTCCGGATCCATCGGGTGAGCAGTGTTGGCGCGATGATCGCGCAGCAACCAGTTACAACGCTCCAGGGCATCCGGCAGATACTCTCCATCGGCCCAATAGGTCAGGTTACGCAGCTCTTCACCGGTATGGAGATTGGCCAGGGAGATCGCCCGTTCACCGGTCAAATTTTGCTCAGTTTGACAAAATCCGCGACTTGGAAGCGCAAGTCCGGCCAGCATCAAGAGGCCGCCCTGCAAGACCCTGCGACGGGATAATTGTTTAGAAAAATTCATAGATTCAAATCATTAGCAGTAAACAGTTAAAGTTTTTGATTAACTATGAGGTTGGACTAGGTAAAACATTACCCGGATAGTAAGCAAATATCATTCCAGCAAAAATGGCGGCCCCGGCGAGATTCGAACTCACGACCTACCGCTTAGGAGGCGGTTGCTCTATCCAGCTGAGCTACGGGGCCGGGAGTCAAAACTGCAGCAGGCTGAAGACCTTGCCTTGCGGAAGCCGCTTGCGGCCAGCGAGAAATGCCAACTCAGCCATGAAGGCACATTCGACAATCTCCGCGCCGAGTCCTTCGACCAGGTCAACCACCGCTTCAACCGTACCGCCGGTCGCCAGCAGGTCATCGGCAATGACCACCCGCTCACCCTGCTTAAAGGCATCCTGGTGAATCTCGAGGGTATCGGTGCCATATTCGAGGTCGTAGGTCTTCTGCACGGTTTTCCACGGCAACTTGCCGGGTTTCCGCACCAGGGCGATACCGACCCCAAGTTTATAGGCCAGTGCCGATCCGAGCACAAAGCCGCGCGCCTCTACGCCGACGATCTTCTCGATATTCCGGCCGATATAGCGGTGGGCAATCAAGTCAACCATGCGTTGAAACTGCCGTCCATCAGACAACAGCGTGGTAATGTCCTTGAAGACGATCCCTTTCTTGGGAAAGTCGGGGATATCGCGAATAATACTTTTCAACTCATCCATTCAAACTGGCTCCAATTCCTTAGTCGTCAAGCAGGTCCTGACCGGAAGCGCGTTTTTCTTCCATGATCCGACGCAGTTTTTCTAGGCTCTTGGCCTCGATTTGGCGAATCCTCTCCCGGGTGACGCCAAAGCGACGCCCGATCGTATCGAGGGTTTGTGGTTCTCGGTCGTTGAGACCGAAGCGCAGGCTGAGAATTTCCTGCTCGTTTTCCGATAGGGTCGCCATCCATTCGCTGACATGGGCGAATTTGTTCAGGTCTTCAATCAGCTCGGACGGGTCGACCGCCTTGCTGTCCTCGATGGTATCGATCAGGCTGTAGTCATTGTTCTCACCCATCGGGTGCTCAATGG
>Ga0102953_1001541_pt1 | contig 14519 bp, 12 predicted proteins | sample SalPon2A_C_D2_MG_FD_78509 | JGI IMG/M metagenome (GOLD analysis project Ga0102953, IMG submission 78509) | Soil microbial communities from South San Francisco under conditions of wetland restoration - Salt Pond MetaG R2A_C_D2_MG | ecosystem: Environmental > Terrestrial > Soil > Wetlands | place... | reverse complement strand
CCCTCTGGGCCGGGAGCTTGAAGATGCCTGGCAGGGTCGGATTTTTTCATCATACGGCGCAACCGAGCTGGAAACGGCTTTCTGCGAATGTACGGCCGGCAGCGGCGGCCATGTCCATCCCGAGCTGATGATCGCGGAGATCGTCGACGATGCCGGTAATCCCGTAAAACAAGGAGAACCGGGCGAGGTGGTTGTTACACCTCTGGGCGTTGAAGGTTTCCCCCTAGTCCGTTTCCGGACCGGTGACATAGCCCGCCTCCACACCTCTCCTTGTCAATGTGGCTGGCGGACCGTCCGACGCGGACCGATTGAGGGGCGGCTGGCCCAGCGGCTGAAAGTCAAGGGCACTACCCTTTACCCGGAAATGGTCTTTCAGGCCTTGCAGGAACTGCCGGAAATAAAATCTTCCTACCTGGAGGTAAGGGCGGCTTATGATCTCTCCGATGAGATCCATGTAGTCATAGGGGTCGATGACCCTTCAATATTTGAGACCAGGCAAGTCTGCGACCATATGCAGGCCAGATTGCGGGTCAAACCTGAAATAACCGTGAAGGACTGGAACGAGGTCCAGGGGACCATGGAAGGGTCCGGCGGTCGTAAATTAAAACGTTTTTTCGATTTTCGTGGTGAGTGACGGTATGAAATGTTTTGGAGAACACTGGGGACTTGAATTTTCCCAAGAAGAAATTGCCGCAGCCCGTGCCAGGGACGGACTGCTTTCCATGGAACTGGAACTCTCCAGGGCCTGCAACCTGCGCTGCATTTATTGTTATGCCGAGTCGGGAATCCCGATCGCCAACGAACTCAGCCTGGATGAAATTTTCGACACGATCGATCAGGCAGTGGCGATGGGCGCCCGGAAGATCATCATCCTGGGCGGCGGCGAACCCACCCTCTATAAAGACCTTTTCAAGGTAATCGATTACATCCAGGCCAAGGATGTCGACGTGGATGTTTTCACCAACGGCATGCTGATCGACCGGGAGAAAGCCAAGGCCCTGTATGATCGCAATGTCTCGGTCGTAATCAAAATGAACAGCCGCGATCCGGAAATCCAGGATATGCTGGCCGGACATCCAGGGGCATTCTCCGCCATCCAGAAAGGTCTAAAGGCATTAAGAGACACCGGTTATCCCGATGAAAACCACACGCTGGGCATCGAAACCATAATCTGCCGGCAAAACTATGCCGAACTGGTTGACATCTGGACCTGGGCGCGCAAACGCGGCATAATCCCGTATATAGAGATGATGACCCTCCAGGGCCGCGCCACCGATCATCCTGACCTCGAGGTCCCCATCAACGAGGTAAAAACCCTTTTTGAAAAATTGGCGCGGATCGACCAGGAGATGTTCGACAGCCACTGGACCCCTCACCCTCCCCTGGCCGCTTCTCAATGCGCCCGGCACGAATATTCCTGCACGATAACAGCCAACGGCGATGTCCAGCCCTGTCCCGGGGTCAGCGTCCCTGCCGGCAACATCCGGGAACAACCGCTGGCTGAGATCCTCAAAAAGAGTACGCCCATCCAGGAACTTCGTAATATCCGAAAGATGATCAAAGGACGCTGCGGAGAGTGCCAATTCGGGGAATACTGCTACGGCTGCCGTGGCCACGCCTATCAGGTTACCGGCGATTACCTGGCCGAAGACCCTCTTTGCTGGCTTGACCATAAATAATCGTTGATTAAGCCGGTAATGGTTAAGAAATGAAAATCCTTCTGGTCAATCCACCAAACAGCGGCAAGAGCATCCCCGAGGAAAAATACGGGATAGACTCTATCAAGCAGATCTTCCGCGGCGAACCGCTGGCCCTGGAAGTCCTGGCCGGAAATTTGCGCGATTTCGAGGTGAGGATCATAGACCTCAAGGCAGCGCCAGATTCTCTGCCCGAGGTTTTGGCAGAGTTCCGCCCCGACCTGGCCGGAATCACCGGGGTGACCTGCGAAGCCAATACGGTGCTGAAACTTGCCGCCGAGATCAAGGAGAGTTGCGGGGCTGAGATCGTGGTCGGCGGCATCCACGCCTCAAACGATCCCGAGTTTTTTAACCGTTCTCCAATCGACTATATAGTCATCGGACTCGGCAAGGCTAGTTTTCGGGAACTGATCATGGCGTTGCGGGACGAAGAGAAGGAGATTACGATCCCCGGCATTGTCCAGGTTAAACCGGGCCAACCTTTAACTTACGAACCCAGGCGATTTTCGGCGGCGGACCTTGCCGATAAGGTGCCGCCCGCTTATGAGCTCGTCGAGCAATACAGATCTAACTATTATCTGGCCGGCCTGAAACTCGACATGGGCTTCGTGGTCACCGCCTTCGGTTGCCCGTTTAACTGTTCATTCTGCTGCATCAGCGGATTGACCGGCGGCCGCTATCTTACCCACGATACCGCTGCGGTTATCCGGGACATAAAGATGCTCGGCGATATCCCGGTGGTCAGACTGCTCGACGCCAACACCTTTGGCGATCCGCAGCATGCCGAACGGCTCTGCGCCGCGATCCGCGAAGCCGGGATCGAAAAGCAGTTTTTGGCCGATGTCCGCTCGGATACGGTGGTCAAACATCCGGAATTGATGCAGCAGTGGAAGGATGCCGGTCTTAGGGCTGTAATCATCGGTTTCGAGGAGATCAGCGACGAGGGCCTCAAGAAAATGAACAAGGCCAATCTGGCCGCGGTAAATACCGAATCGATCTCGATCCTGCACGAGATCGGCATTACGATCATCGGCGACTTCATCGTCTCGCCGGATTACGAACAGGCCGATTTCGACCGCCTGGCCGGCTACATCAATACCAATAAGGTGGATCTGCCGATGATTACGGTAATGACCCCCCTGCCCGGCACCAAGCTGCACCGGGAGATGCGTGATCGGATAATTATCGATGACCTCGATTACTACACCTTGACCAATGCCGTCATCCCGACCCGGCTTGACGAGCAAACCTTTTACCGGAATTACGCAACCCTGCTCAGGGAAGGCCATTCCGGCGCAAAACTATAGAGATATAATTTATCGATGGATGCCTATATCACCGACACAGCCAGTTTTCTGCCGAACGGGCCGGTCTCGAATGACGAGATGGAAAAGGTCCTCGGTCTGATCAACGGCCTGCCCTCCCGAACCAAGAAAATAATCCTCCGCAACAACGGGATCAAACAACGCTACTACGCCATTGATCCGGCCACCGGACTGACCACGCACACCAATGCCCGGCTGGCCGCTGAAGCGGTCAAGAAATTGAATCCCTACGATGGTTTCAAGGTTGAGGATATCGAACTGTTGAGCTGCGGCACTTCGGCGCCGGACCAATTCATGCCGGGCCACGCCTCGATGGTCCACGGCGAAGTAGGCGGCAGCAGATGCGAAGCGGTCAGCACCGCCGGAATCTGCCTTTCCGGGATCAGCAGTCTCAAATATGCCTGCATGAGTGTCGCCCTTGGCTTGACCGCTAACGGAGTGGCCACGGGTTCCGAACAGTCTTCATCGTTTATGAGATCAAGGATGTGCGGCACCATCAACCCCGAGCAGGCGGAGAAACTCGAAAAGCAGCCCAGCCTGGCCTTTGAGGCCGATTTCCTGCGCTGGATGCTCTCCGACGGGGCCGGCGCCGTATTTCTGGCCCCCAAACCTAACCTGAACCGGCTTAGTCTGAAAGTGGACTGGCTTGAAATAATCTCCCATGCCAACGAGATGGAAACCTGCATGTATGCCGGCGCTGTCAAAAACGCCGACGGCAGTATCAAGGGATGGCGGGAATTCGCTTCGCTTCAGGAGTCAATCGAAGCCAACTCCCTGATGGTTAAACAGGACGCCAAACTGCTTAACAGCGAAATAATCCCGGTGGTGATCAACCGTTCGCTGCCCAGATACATCGAAAAATACGGGCTCAACCCCGATCAGATCGACTGGTTCCTGCCCCATTACTCCTCCGATTACTTCCGCCGGATAATCTACGACCATCTGAAGGAAATCGATTTCGAAATTCCCGAAGAACGCTGGTTCTCCAATCTGGCCGAAAAAGGCAATACCGGCTCCGCTTCGATCTATATCATCCTGGATGAAATTTTCAAATCGGCCAAACTCAAGAAGGACGACCGGATTCTCTGCTTCATTCCGGAAAGCGGCCGCTTTTCGGTCGGCTACATGATGCTGACCGTGGTCTGACATACTTTCCCAGCACCCCACTCATTGACTCAGACGAAAGCCACCCCCCAGCCCAAAGCTACTCTTGCGTTTCCCTGCCTTAATTTTTACCGAAAATATCGTGCCAGGGAAAAATCGAAAAAGAAGATATTACGCAAAAAAATGCCGGTCAACAATCCGTTAATCGTTGACCGGCGCCTGTAGGGGTTCAGAACTTCAAAGGGGGGGGGAAGAGATCTGCCCCCTACATGCTTGTTATCTTATCATTAATTAAAAAGCAGATGTCAATTTTTTTAATTTTTTTTAATTGTCGGCATGAATTGTCGCTTAGGGCCATATCCGATAAAAACGTCTCATCATTAATCAAAGATGTTAATGAATTCCTATTCCAAAGCGGCCCCAAACCTCGGAATAATTTTCTTTGAGTTTCTCTTCCATCTTCAAGCGATACTCCTCGATTCCTGCCGACTTCAGACCGGCGGGCACGACAAGCGGTTCACCTACCTTTAGAAATATTTTTGCGAAAGGTTCGGGTAGGACGGTCCGGTCCCAGCTCCGAAAAGCGACATAGCGATCAGCCCCCCAGCCGATAGGCACAATCGGCGCTCCCGTTTTACCGGCCAACAGCACGGCACCGGCCTGGGCGACCAAGGGCGGACCCTGAGAACCATCCGCCACAATAGCCGCAGTCCTTCCCCTACGTTTAACCGCGGTAATCAAACTCTTCAAGGCGGCAACCCCTCCTCTGTTACTGGAACCGCGGACCGTCTCAAAACCGGCGCTCTCGAGTAATCTGGCAATATACTCACCATCCTCGCTGGCACTGACCATCGCGGTTAGAGGTCGATCCCGGCCAAGTTCCCGGATATAGAAAATGCCATAGTGCCAGAAAGCAGCAATATAGGGCTGCTTTCTAACCTCTAAATCTTCCAGGATATCGATGCCCCTCCTCTCAATTCGGCAGGTCGAGAAAAGAAGTTTCGTGATAACTTTGTATATGAGGGGCGTCAATGCCAAAACAACCCGCCGCCCAATGCTCTTTTTTACAGACATGTCAATTCCTTCTCCTTAAGTCCCTTGACCAGATCGCGAAGACGGGCCGCCTCCTCAAAATCTAGTTCATCCGCGGCCCGATACATTTCCTTCTCAAATTCCCCGATCTTCCTGCGCAGATCGTCAAGGGAGGTAAACTCCGCGGCCGGTTCAGCGGCCTCGAGAACCGGTTCCACATAGTCTTTTTCATAGACTGTTTCCATGATGTCCTTGATGCTCGACTTGATCGTGGCCGGCGTGATATTGTGCTCTTCGTTATAGGCCTTCTGCACCTCACGACGTCGGTTGGTCTCTGCAATTGTCCTGGCAATAGAACCGGTAATGGTATCGGCGTACATAATCACTCTGCCGTCAACATTTCTGGCCGCCCGACCGCAGGTCTGGATCAAAGAACGTTCGCTGCGCAAGAAACCTTCCTTATCGGCATCGAGAATCGCCACCAGCGACACTTCGGGAATATCCAAACCTTCCCGCAGCAGGTTGATGCCGACCAGCACATGGTATTCAAGGCGCCGCAAATCTCTGATAAGGTTCATCCGCTCCAGGGTCTTGATATCAGAGTGCATGTACCTGACCTTGACGCCGAGGTCTTCATAATAATTGGTCAAATCTTCGGCCATCCTCTTGGTAAGAGTGGTAACCAGCACCGCCTCGTTGCGGGCCACCCGTTGGCGGATTTCCTCCAACAGGTCATCGACCTGCGAAGTGGCGGGCCGCACCTCCACCTCAGGGTCGAGAAGGCCGGTGGGTCGGATGATCTGCTCGACAATCCTGCCCTCGGCCCGTTCAAATTCATGCTCGCCCGGAGTGGCCGAAACATAGACCACCTGGTTCACCCTTTGCTCGAATTCCTCGAACCGCAAAGGCCGGTTGTCGAGGGCGGACGGCAACCTGAAACCGAACTCGACCAAAGTCTTCTTGCGGGAACGGTCGCCCCGGTACATGCCCCTGACCTGGGGCACGGCGATGTGGCTCTCGTCGATGAACAGCAGGAAATCAGGCGGGAAATAATCGAGCAGAGTAGGCGGCGGTTCTCCCGGCTTTCTGCCGGTCAGATGGCGGCTGTAGTTCTCGATCCCGTTGCAGTAGCCGAGTTCGGCGATCATCTCCAGATCGAACTCGGTCCGCTGATTAAGGCGCTGCGCCTCGACCAGCCGCTGTTCCGATTCGAAAAAAGCCAATCGATCCTTAAGCTCCTCCTTGATCGTGGTCATGGCGGTCTGCAACCGCTCCTTGGAGGTGACAAAGTGGCTGGAGGCGAAAACGGTGGTTTCGGGCAAATCCTCGAGGACCTTGCCCCGCAAAGGATCAATGACTCTGATCGCCTCAATCGTATCGCCGAAAAGCTCCACCCGGAGAGCCCGATCCTCCTCATAGGCCGGAAAAATTTCCAAAACATCGCCGCGCACCCGGAAAGTGCCGCGGTGAAAAGAGAAGTCGTTACGCTCATAAAGCATGTAGACCAGGCGCCGCTTGATCTCCTCGACCGGATAATCCTCTCCTACCTTAAGCTGAAGCTGCATATTTTTGTATTCATCGGGTGAACCGAGTCCGTAAATGCAGGAGACCGAGGCCACTATCAATACATCACGCCTGGTCAGGAGCGAACGGGTGGCAGAATGGCGCATCTTATCGATGGCGTCGTTGATCGATGAATCTTTATCGATATAGGTGTCCGACTGGGGGATATAGGCTTCCGGCTGGTAGTAATCGTAATAGCTGACGAAATATTCGACCGCGTTGTCGGGAAAAAGTTCCTTGAATTCCGAAAAAAGCTGGGCTGCCAGGGTCTTGTTGGGAGCCAGCACCAGAGCGGGCCGGTCTAATTCGGCAATCACTTCTGCCATGGTAAATGTTTTACCGGAACCCGTGACCCCAAGCAGAATCTGCTCCCGGGCGCCTTGCCGCAGGCCGCGGCAGAGGGTTTCGATAGCGGCGGGCTGGTCGCCGGTCGGGCTGAATGGGCTGACTAGTTTGAACATTTTTGTTCGCCTGCCCAGCGGGACAGCATCAGATCGATATGGTCCGTAAGACCGGGATCACCACCCAATCCATCCGATCCCATCTCTCCAACATATTCAAACATTCTTGTTGAAATGATCATAACCGTGATAGGCGATATCAAGGCGCCGGACTCCGTCAAGCAGCATAACCCCTTCTCCTGCAACGATCCGGCCGACCGCATAGAGCTCCCGGCCAAGTTCGTCATGGACCAACCTCTTTATTTTCTCACCATGCTCGACCGGGACAGTAAAGAGCAACCGGTAGTCCTCGCCGCCGCTGATCGCCCAAGACAACGGTTCGCCAACCAAGGTTTTTGCGGCATCCCGCGTAGCATCGGAGATCGGCAGCAACTCGGCGTCGATTTCAGCACCGACTTTGCTCTCGGTACAGATATGGGCAAGGTCGGTGGCCAGACCGTCTGATATATCCATCATCGCATTGACCATACCGCTTTCAGCAAGAATCAAACCCAAAGCCGTCTCGGGACTTGGGTCGAGATGGGCCGCAATCAATTCTTGCCAATCATCTTTTACCGGACATATTGAACGGCGGCAGATTTCCAGACCGGCAGCGGCATCGCCGAGCGTGCCGCTCACCATTACCAGATCGCCGGGATGAGCCGCGGAACGCAACAGCAGGGCAGCTTCGACAGCCTCTCCCAAAACGGTGACGGAAATTGCGCTACCGCTGACGCTTTTAACCGTATCGCCGCCGATCAACATGGTTTCATGCTCAGACAACCTGGCCAGAAATCCGGACATAAAAGAGTCGAGCCAGGTTTCAGAAAAATCAACCGGCAGCGACAGGGAAAGCAGACAGTAGCGTGGCCGCCCGCCCATCGCCGCCACATCGCTCAAATTTACCGCGGCGGCTTTGCGACCCAACAGTTCCGGAGCATGCCAGGCCGGATCAAAATGGATTTTTTCAATCAGGGTATCGGTGGTAATCAGTTCCACCAGGCCCCCACCCCTTCTGACGACAGCGCAGTCATCGCCGATCCCAACCAGAAGATCGGCTGATTTCGTCCCACTCTGCTGTCTGATCCTGTCGATTATCCCTTTTTCGGACAGAATAGCCATTTTACCCACCAGCATTTAATCGACCAGCTGCAATTTCGGCTTGGCTACTTTTTCTTTACTTTCAACGCCAGAGTCATCATCCGGTGAATCAGGGGTTATCCCCTCCAGGTCAACCGCCTTAATAAACCTTTTATCTCCACCCATGGTGAATATCTCCTCCCCGGTAAATTGCTCCCGGCGCAGGGTCCATTTCACTTCTTGGGGCGGAACAGTCAGCAGTTGCAGGGAAACGTGCCACCACTCATCCCGGCGCGTGTGGTCGCGCTCGAAATCTTTGACCCTGGCATAAAGCAATGATCTGGGAGTATCGATTGCTACCAGAACAATATCACCGACCTCGGTGCAGTCCTTGAAAGCGACTGCAGCTTTCAGTTCTTCAACAAAATTCTCCATAAAAGTTCACCTAAGATCAGATGATGAAACGGTAAAATTTATTTAAATCTCCATCCGCCGATTAATAACAAAGAAGAAAACCGGCAACCCAATATCATATACCATTCTATTATATAAACCATCCTTGCTTTACCATTTTAATTTGAAGATACGCCACTAATACCGGATTATAGTCAAAACACATCGATATCATTACAAAATTTTACAAAAATTTACAAATACCGTCCGACTCTTTTATTCCTTTGCCCCCTAAGTCAAATTCAAAACTCTACTATTACGATTGCGGGTTCAATTCCATTTCATTCACTTTACAAATTCGGCGGGCAGTGATTAAATCAATAATACTGAAACCCTTAAGCAAAATATTTTCATTATTAATAATTTTATTCTGAGTACCAAATATACAAACTGCAAGCGAGGCAACATCATGAAAAAATTCATTATCAAACAAATCGTACTAACCATATTCCTTCTTGCCGCACCAGCTCTGGCCTTGGCAGATGGGTTGCCGACCAACATAGCCGATCTGGTTGAACAGATGGGACCATCAGTAGTCAATCTCTATTCGACCAAAATCGTAAAGTCCAACCACCATAGAGGAATCCCGCAATTCAGGAACGACCAGGAAATACCCGACATTCTTAAAAAATTCTTCGACATTCCGTCGCCCGAAGAGCTGCCTGAAAGCGAGCAGAAAGCCCAGAGCCTCGGTTCCGGGATAATCATTTCGGCCGACGGCTATATAGTCACAAACAACCATGTAGTTGAGGGCGCCGAAGAGATCAAAGTACGCTGCACGAATCATGAGGAGTACGATGCCAAGATCATCGGCCGAGATCCGAAAACAGATGTGGCGCTGATCAAGATCGAGCCTAAAAATGGACTGACCTATGTTACCTTCGGCGATTCCGACAAGATCAGAGTTGGCGAATGGGTGGTTGCCATAGGCAATCCTTACGGTTTCGAGAACACGGTTACCGCAGGCATCGTCAGCGGCAAGGGAAGATCTTTCGGCAGCGGCCCTTACGAGAATTTCATCCAGACCGACGCCTCCATCAACATGGGCAATTCCGGCGGCCCGCTGTTCGACCTCAAAGGCGAACTGATTGGGATCAACTCGGTTATCTTCAGCCGTAGCGGTGGTAATATCGGGCTTGGTTTCGCCATTCCGGTTAACATGGTCAAAAACGTAGTCGATCAGCTCAAGGAAAACGGCACGGTGACCCGTGGCTGGCTGGGGGTAATGATCCAGCACGTAACCGCGGAGCTGGCCGAAAAATTTAAGCTTGACCGCCCCATCGGAGCTCTGGTTGGCGAAGTAATGAAAGACAGCCCGGCTGAAAAAGCCGGCATAGAGCAGGGCGATGTCATCGTCAAATTCATGGGTAAGGAAATCACCACAATGGCAACTCTACCCTCAATGGTTGCTCTGACCCCGGTCGGCACCAAAGCTGAATTGGCGGTTATCCGCGATGGCAAAGAGAAAAAAGTCGAAGTTATAATCGGCAAGCTGGATGAAGATCTGGTTGCCGACGGTACAATGGAAGGAGAAAGCAGCGACCGCAAGCTTGGCCTGGTCGTCCAGGAATTGACTCCGGAACTGGCAAAATCCCTGGGAATAGAAGAGCAGAGCGGCCTGATTATTTCTGACGTCAAGGCAGGATCACCGGCGGCGGAAGCAGGCATCAAACGTGGTGAAATCATTATGGAAGTCAACCAGAAGCCCGTAAAAAACATTAAAGAATTCAAAGAGATAATAGACAAGGTAGAGCCCGGCGAGAACATTCTGTTACTGACCAGAAGGGATGAACATACCAGATTTGTGGTAATCGAGAATAAATAGGCCTATTTGAGGTGAACATTAACGGAATGGAGACACAAATGGCAATTGACTATCAAAAGGGCCGTTTTATTAAAAATCAATTGATTCGATTTAGTAAATCGTTGCTAATCATTCTGGCCCTCACCGCCATGGTGTCATGTTCATACGGAGACCGAGTTGCACCGATTAAGCTGCCTGATTCATCGCCGAGAATGGTCGTGGTAAATGGGCTTAAGATCGCGGCCACTGCTTTTGTCGACAGGGACGAAGCCGCTGATGCCTATGGCTTCGATATTCGTAAAGCAGGGATTTTGCCGGTGCAGCTCACCTTCCAAAACGAAGGTGGGCGGCCGGCAACAATCAATCCCGACCAAACCTTCCTGATTGATAAAAACAACAATGCCTGGCCAATTTTGTCGCGTGAAAAAACCTACCAAAGGACCAACAAATACGTGAAGATCGGCGAGACCGCTAAAGGAGCGGCTACTCCGTCTATACTCATGGGTGCAGCCGGGGCGGTGGCAGGGCTGGCCATAGGCATTGTCAGCGGCGAAAACATCGGCGAATCAATGGGAAAGGGAGCAGCCATAGGCGCGGCCGGTGGCGCCATCGTCGGCGGGGCCGATGCCGCAGCCAAAAGCAACAGAAAGGTCAGAGACGATCTGGCCGAAAAGAGCTTGCAGAACAAACCCATCCAGCCGGGCCAGATCGCCTACGGGACTTTGTTTTTCCCAGGCACCTACGGCAGTGAGGCAGAGTCTGTCCTGCAACTAAGATTGGCCCTGTCTTTCGGTCAATCAACGGATGAAACAGCTATCATTTATCTGGACAAATAATCGGAATTATCGAGACAGTTCATGAAGGGGTAAGGAAGCGATAGATTACTTTTATTCCCGCTATCCATTGTTCTTATAAATAGTCCCCTGGATAACCGCAAAATAAAAAAGCGGTTGAGAAAATCTCTCAACTGCTTTTTTTTATGATACGGCATGGATACCTCTGAAATATGGTCTCCGGGCAACCATAACACATCATTTCCTGTAGTAATTAAGGAAAATGCACTTAAACATTTTCAATCAGGACTTTACATTTTAGGCTTCTATACAACACCAAGATCAGACCACTAAATATGATTACTTGCAGGAACAGCTAACCACAGGTAGCGACATTGAAGAAAAGCAGAAAAAAAAGTTTGATTATTTTTATAGTTCTGATTGGGATTATTGTTCTATTCAGCAATCCCATATTGACCGCTATGGGTAATTTTTTGGTGAAGGAGACTGAAAATCTACAAACGGCCGATGCCGTTGTCGTTCTGACCACCGGTGTCGATTACACCGCAAGATTAATTGAAGCGGCCAGAATTTATGAAAAAGGCCTGGCAAAAAAAATAGTCATCGACGGAGACAGGAAAAGCGACATCCTTAAACAATTGGAGACGCAAGGATACCAAGAGGCCTGCCACTGGTCCGAAAACCCAATCAGCGTGCTAAAATTCTTCGATGTATCGGAAAGTAACATCATCGTCCTCGATGCACCGGATGCCTACGACACGGTAAGCGAAGCGGCAATAACCGGCGGGTTTCTCCGCAAATACAATTTAACTAAATTGATCATAACCACCAGTAAATATCATACCCGGCGGGCAGGATATATTTGGAAAACGGCCTATGACGGAATATTTGATATTCAGGTTGCGGCTGCCCGAGATGACCCATTTCGCGAGGACGCCTGGTGGAAAGACGGACGCCAGGTACGACAATTGCTCTCCGAATATGGCGCATGGTTCTACTATTGGATTAAGTCCAGGAAAATGTCGGATGGGTCCCACATAACCGACGGACAACCGTGGTGATCGTCATAAGGAAAGCGCACAAATGCCCGGATTTTTTCCAGTTGGAAGAACTCGACTAGTGAAATTAGAGGGGCGCGGACAATTGCAGATCGACCCTCCGAACCGCTTCAACCAACGCAGTGATCTTCTGATGATCTTTGCGGCCAGGCGACTTCTCAACCCCTGAATTGACATCCACCGCAAAGGGTCGGGCGACGCTGATCGCCTCCTCGACATTGTCCGGGCCAAGCCCTCCGGCCAACAGAACAGGCCCGGGAACATGCAGGCCTTCAACCAGATTCCAATCGAACGAACTACCTGTCCCGCCCGCCATTGATGAATGGTAGGTGTCGAGCAGGTATCCCGCAGCCACATCGGCGTAAGCGGCCATTTCCGCGCCGTCGGTATCTTTTTTAACCGCAAACGATTTTAATATCCTGACCGGCATCAACCGACAGTAATCGACATTTTCCTGGCCGTGAAGCTGGACCATGGTCAGGCCGCAATACTTGATAATGTCGGTGACGATATCAGGATCCTCGTTAACGAAAACCCCAACCGCATCGACGAAGGGCGGAACGGCCTTAATCAGCTCCCTGGCCTTTTCGGGCTCGATCCGGCGCGAGCTTTTCTCGGCAAAGATAAAGCCCAGACCGTCGACTCCGGCTGAAACGGCATGGGCCAGGTCCCCGTAATCGGTGATCCCGCAAACCTTAATCCGCGTTCTATTGACCATCTAAAAACCTTTGCGATATATGGTTAAGCTTGACGTTAACGACCAACCAGCTCATGAAGAGCCGTAGACCGATCAGCGGCCCGCATCAATGTTTCCCCCACCAGAACCGCGGCAATGCCGTTTTCGGCAAGTTTCGCGACATCATCATGATTTCTGATCCCCGACTCGCTTACTACCGGGATATCAGCGGGGATCATCTTTTTCACCCTGAGAGTGGTATTGAGATCGACGCTGAAATCGCGCAGATCGCGATTGTTGACCCCAATCAGTTTGGAACCGGCCTCCAATGCCGCCTCTGCCTCCCACTCGTCATGGACCTCAACCAGGCAATCCATCCCCAACTCCTGGGCCAGCATACGGAAATCGCGCAGCTGCACTTTATCGAGAATAGCGACAATCAACAGGATGGCATCGGCGCCGAAATTCCGGGCCTGACGTATCTGAGCTTCGTGAATGATGAAATCCTTGCGTAAAACAGGAAGAGCAACCTGGCGGCGCACAGCTGGAATGTAAGAGAGAGAGCCCTGAAAGAAATCAACATCGGTCAATACCGACAAGGCTTGAGCGCCGCCTTTTTCATAGTCGGCGGCAATGGCGACCGGATCGAAATCGGCACAGATTATTCCCTTCGACGGTGAAGCCTTCTTGGCCTCGGCGATCACAGCAATTCCATCAAACTCGATCAGGCTTTTATAAAAACCACGGGGGGGATCAACCCGTTCGGGAGGCTCCTCGGCGGAACCGCTCAGCAGTTCGGATACTTCCTCTTTCTTACGGGCGACTATTTTATCGAGAATCATCTGTGACATATCATTCCATTTACTTCAATTCGCCGAGAAAGCGACCAGACCCTCTACTTTGGCAAGGGCCGCGCCGCTATCCACGGTTTGACGGGCCAATTCTATTCCCGCTTTAAGGTCATCAGCCTTGCCGGCCGCAACTAACGCCGCGCCTGCATTAAGCAAAACCATATCGAGGCAGGGGCCCTTTTGTCCGCCAAGGATCAGCCGCAGATGGGCAGCTGAAGAGTCGGCATCTCCCTTACCTTTTATATCATCAAGCGTGGCTCGCCCAAGTCCGACATCTTCCGGTTTTATCGTGTATTCCTTAACTCGGCCGTCAACCCATTCGGCAACGCTGGTCTCGCCGGTCACCGTCAACTCATCCATGTTGCCGGCGCCGCAGACCACCATGGCCCGCAGAGCCCCAAGTCTGCCGAGCACCGCCGCCAATTTACCGGTAAGTTCGGGAGCGAAAACTCCCATGACCTGCACATTGGCGCCGGCCGGATTGGTAAGGGGCCCAAGCACGTTAAAGACGGTCCTGATGCCGATTTCCCGGCGGGGACCAATGGCATGTTTCATGGCGCCATGCATTACCGGCGCAAACATGAAGCCGATGCCGACTTCCCGGATACATTGCCCGACCTGATCAGGGGTAAGGTCAAGATT
>Ga0102953_1001540_pt1 | contig 14531 bp, 15 predicted proteins | sample SalPon2A_C_D2_MG_FD_78509 | JGI IMG/M metagenome (GOLD analysis project Ga0102953, IMG submission 78509) | Soil microbial communities from South San Francisco under conditions of wetland restoration - Salt Pond MetaG R2A_C_D2_MG | ecosystem: Environmental > Terrestrial > Soil > Wetlands | place... | reverse complement strand
CACTCGACGCTGGGCTACAAGTCACCGATGCAGTTTCTGGATGACTGGTTCACCGCTCAGCAATATGAAAAACTGGTAGCATGAAACCCGCCCGTTGGAAGACGAAAAACCGAGGGAAGGTCAAAATGCCAGCGAACCGCTGGCAAAACTTTTCCAACGACATCAAACCAATTGCGCTGCCTTCATCACAGCCTGCAATCCATTCAGCCATAAGCTCGACGAGACAGCCAATGCAACGAGGCAGGCCGAACTGGCGAAGGAGCTGGCACAGCGCGGACTGAGCTTTGTTGCGGGCGAAGGCGGGCATCCATCTGAAGGTTGGGCGGAGCCCAGTTATCTTGTCCTGGATTTGTCGCTGGAAGATGCAAAAGCACTAGGCAGGCACTTTGAGCAGAATGCAGTGGTATGGTGCGGAGCCGATACTGTGCCTGAGCTGGTGTTGCTCAGGTAAGCGCCCTGCCCGCTAAATCTCAATCTCCACCCATCCGCAATTCGCTACACTTTGCCTGATCGCCTGTTCAGGCTGACCATTTACCGTCGCCAGCGCCGCCACGATCGGATGTTCGTGCGAAACTGCCAGCACGGTCCCGTCCGGGTGACGGATAGCGATCTCGTCCATGAAGCCGCGCAATCTTTCCATCTGCTCGATGAACGATTCACCGCGCAGCGGTTTGATGTTCAGGGGATCTGAACGCACGAAATTATTGAAGTTGTCGATGTGCTGGCCGTCCATGCCGGAAAGGCGCTCATTGATACGTGCATCGATATCCAGCGTGCAATCCCTGCCCTGCAGCAAGATCTCGGCAGTCTGTTGCGTGCGCAGGAACTGCGATGCATAAGCATGTGCGAACGGTATGTCACGCAGTGCCTCTGCCGTGGCTTGTGCCTGCTGCCGGCCACGCGCAGTCAGCGGCACCGGACGTGCGGGGTCATCGTTGATGACCTGGGCGACGTTGCCTTCGCTCTCGCCGTGACGAACGAAAATGATCTTCATGCTCAGTCAGCCACTTTAACTTCGATGCCCAACGCACGAATACGTGAAGCGAAACCTTCCAGTGCATCGTGCGACAGTGCAGTCAGACGCGGCGCCTCGGGCTGCAACGAAGGGCGCGCCAGCGTGTAAAGCAGCATACCCCGCGGTTGCACACCATCCTCAAGAATCGACTCAAGGAAGTGCACGTAATCGTCCTCATCCTGCCTGCCCGGCGCCTTGCCGTCCAGTGCAAACCAGCAGGTCTGCAACCAGGTATTGGGACAGTATTCAATGGCCAAGGCAAGGTTGCGGCGCACCTTGTCCAGCGTGACGTGCGTATCGTTGACCTGCATCATGCCGGCTTCGCTGGCACGGTCGAGCTTGAACCAGATTTCACCGTTGCATTGCGTCATGCGGCGCAGGCCCTGCTGCACATTGTCGCGCTGCAGCAGGCTGCCGTTGGTGATCAACACCAGTTTGATTTGCGGCGATAGTTTCAATTCCTCCTTCAGCCGGCACACAAGATCAATGACGTCGGCAAAGCCTTCGGCGCTGGTCGGCTCGCCGTTGCCGGAAAGTGCGATGTCGTTGATGCGGCGCGCGCCTTCCGGCACACGAGTCTGCATGAAATCGCCATGCAGCAGTTCGTGCAGGAAGCCGCGCAGTTCCTGTTCGAGCAGGGTCATGTCCACTGGTGGTGGGCCGCCACGCGCGAGGTCCGGTACCTGGCAATAGATGCAGCGCCAGTTGCAGGCATTGTTGGTGTTGAGGTTGATGCCGACGGAAACACCGCCTGCGCGCCGCGAGATTACCGGATAGACATAGCGCAATCCGGCGCTGTCGCGGCTGTGGTCAGTAGTCTTTAACTCGTCACTCAAGACTTGGAAAAGTTGATGTAATGCGCCGGGTCGACCGGTTTGCCCAGCTTGCGGATTTCAAAGTGCAGTTCGACGCGGCTGGAGTCGGTATTGCCCATCTCAGCGATCTTCTGCCCGCGCGCAACGGTCTGCCCTTCCTTCACCACAATACGGCTGTTGTGCGCATAGGCGCTGAGGTAGGTGGAATTATGCTTGACGATGACCAGCTTGCCGTAACCGCGCAGGCCGCTGCCGCTGTACACAACCTTGCCCGGTGCGCTGGCAAATACCGGCTGGCCGAGTTTGCCGGCAATGTCGACTCCCTTGCGGCCATCCTTTTCGGAAAAACCGTCGATCACCTCGCCGCGGGCCGGCATGCCCCAGGATATGGGGCCGCGGTTCGGGACATTGACGGCAATCGGCTGTGCCACGTCAGGTTTGGCCGGCGCCGGCGTGGGCGCTGCGGCCTGCTGCTGCATTTTTTCGATCTGCGCCACGGCCTGATCCGAGTATGGCAGCTTGACTGCCTTGGGCTGGTCGATGGTTGCAATGACGGCAGGTGCGGCCTGGGCCGGTTGCGTAGCGGCCGCGCCATTGGCCGGGAACAGTCGCAATTCCTGTCCGACGTGGATCATGGTGGGGTCCTGGATGCCGTTGAGCCGGGCCAGGTCGTTGTAGTCGAAACCGAAATTGAAGGCGATGCTGTACAGCGTATCGCCCTGCTGCACCACGTAGGTCTGCGGCCGCCAGTCCTGGCCGCGCGCAGCGGCCATCCGGGTCACTGGCGCCACATACGCTCCATTCGACGAGGATGCGGAGGCGGACGGAGTAACACCCAGTTCAACCACCGGCGCCGGACCGGAAGAGGATGCGCAGCCGGCCAGCGCCATCACCGTCAGCACGGCACCCAGAAAATGCAGTTTGTTTGTTCTTTGCGTCATGCTTTTCCCATCAACAACGGCACGAATTTAACCGTTTCCAGGCGCGTCTCGCGGATACCCTGTGCATCGCGCTCGTACAGGCACAGCACCTGTTCCTGCGTTCCCAGCGGAAGCACCATTCTACCACCCACCGCCAACTGCTCCAGCAGCGCGGGCGGCACATGGGTTGCCGCCGCGGCCATGATGATGCCGTCGAACGGTGCCGCTTCCGGCAGGCCCATGCCGCCGTCTGCGTAACGCAGAGTGACATTGCTCGCCTGCAATTCCTCGGCACAACGTTTTGCCCGTTCATACAGCGGCTGGATGCGCTCCACCGAATAGACTTCGCGCGCCAGTTGCGCCAGCACCACCGCCTGATAACCGCAGCCGGTACCGACCTCCAGCACCCGGTTGAGCGGTTTGTCGGCACGCACGATCTCGATCATGCGCGCCACGGTGTAGGGCCGCGAAATGGTTTGCCCGAAACCGATGGGCAGCGAGACATCGTCATAGGCACGGGTGCCCAGCGCCTCGTCAACGAAAATATGGCGCGGCACCGTATTCATCGCCGCCAGCACCACCTCGTCCTTGATGCCTTCGCTACGCAGGCGTTCGACCATGCGCGCGCGCGTGCGCGGCGAGGTCATACCGATGCCGTTGTAGCGCATATTCATATTTTGCCCTGCATCCAGCTGCGCACGGCGTCGAGCTGGTTGTACTGCGTCAAATCGACCTGAAGCGGTGTGACCGAGGCACGACGATTCGCCACCGCATGGAAATCAGTGCCCTCGCCTGCATCCTGCGCCTTGCCGGCCGGCCCGACCCAGTAAACCGTTTCACCGTTGGGATTGGTCGCCCTGACCACCGGCTCGGCCTTGTGGCGCTTGCCCAAGCGCGTGACTTCCATGCCCTGCAGCTGTTCGGGAGGAATGTCCGGCACATTGACGTTGAGCAACCAGGGATGGGTATGGGTGTTGTTGCCGAAATGCTGCACCAGTTCCAATGCGACCTGGGCCGCGGTCCGGTAATGCAGCAGTTCGCCACCGGCCAGCGACACCGCTATTGCAGGAATGCCCAGCAGGAAGCCCTCGGTCGCCGCGGCAACGGTGCCGGAATAGATGGTGTCGTCGCCCATGTTGGCGCCGGAGTTGATACCGGATATCACCATGTCCGGCTGTTCCTCGAGCATGCCGGTCACCGCCATGTGCACACAATCGGTGGGCGTGCCGTTGACGTAATAAAAGCCGTTCTGGGCACGGCGCAGATTGAGCGGCCGGTCCAGCGTCAGCGAATTGCTGGCGCCGCTGCGGTTGCGCTCGGGCGCAACCACCACCACCTCGGCAATGGAAGCTAGCGTTTCTGCCAGGCAGGCCAGCCCTGGTGCAAAATAACCGTCGTCGTTGCTGAGCAGGATGCGCATCGTATGGAATGTATTAGCCGAATCGGTGATAATCGGCGTGCATTATAGCGGCTTTCGCCATTGACGGGAGCGCCTCGAGCGACAGCGCAACGGAGGACTTGCTTGAATTTCCTGCACAACTTGTGGACCCAGACGCTGGGTTTCTCCAGCCAGCCCATGTTCGAGATCGGCAAGACCGACATCACGCTACTGCGCCTGACCGGCCTGGTGATCATCTTCATCGTGGTGTGGCAACTGGCCGTACTGGTTCGGAGCGGCATCATGCGTTTTTCCGACGAAGAGCACGATCCCAGCATTTACATGCTGAGCCGCATCGGTTCCTACCTGGTATGGATCATCGGCACCCTGCTCGGCCTGAACTATCTCGGCTTCGAACTGGCCAGCTTTGCCTTCCTCGGCGGCGCACTGGGCCTGGGCCTGGGTTTCGGCCTGCAGAACATCCTCAACAACTTCGTCTCCGGCATCATCATCCTGTTCGACAAAACCATCAAGGTTGGCGACATCGTCGACCTGCAGTCCGGCGTAACCGGCAAGGTAACCGAGGTCAAGCTGCGCTACACGCGCATCACCACCACCGACCTGATGGACGTGCTGGTGCCGAACTCGGAATTCATCGGCGGGCGCGTGGTCAACTGGACCTACGGCGAGGAAGTGCGGCGCCTGCATATCCCGTTCAGCGTGGCCTACGGCACCGACAAGGAACTGGTGCACGAGGCCGGTGTCGCAGCTGCCATGGCCCTGCCCGGCACCATCACCGCCGAAGACCGCAAACCCGATGTGTGGCTGGTCAACATGGGCGACAACGGGCTCGAATTCGAACTGGTGGTCTGGGTCGGCAAGGATGCACTGGGCCGCCCCAGCAGCACGCGCACCCAGTACCTGTGGGCGCTGGAGACCGAGCTGACGAAACGCGGCATCGTGATCCCGTTCCCGCAGCGCGACCTGTACCTGAAGAACCCGAAGCTGACCGTGGAAATCGAGAAATAAATACCGGGGAGAACGATGCAGTACAACCGACTAGGCAACAGCGAACTCAGCGTATCCGACATTGCGCTGGGCACCATGACCTTCGGCGAACAAAACACGCTGGACGAAGCATGCGCACAACTGGACTACGCCGTGGACCAAGGCGTGAACTTCATCGACACTGCGGAAATGTACCCGGTGCCGGGTAAGGCCGAGACCCAGGGGCGCACCGAGGAATACGTCGGCCACTGGCTGAAAGCGCAACCGCGCGACAAGCTGGTGATCGCCACCAAGGTGGCGGGACCGGCGCGCAGCTTCGACTGGATCCGCGGCGGGCCGAAATCGCTGGACCGCGCCAACATCACGGCCGCACTCGAAGGCAGCCTGAAACGACTACAGACCGACTACGTCGACCTGTACCAGGTGCACTGGCCGGCACGCAACGTGCCGATGTTCGGGCAAAGCTATTACGAGCCTGAGCACGAACGCGAATGCACTCCGATAGAAGAACAGCTAACGGTACTGAGCGAGCTGGTGCAAAGCGGCAAGGTGCGCCACATCGGAGTCAGTAACGAAACACCGTGGGGCATTGCCGAATTCGTGAAAACCGCAGAACGGCTGGGACTGCAGCGCATCGTCTCGGTACAGAACCCCTACAACCTCATCAACCGCGTGTTCGAATACGGCATGCACGAGATGTGTCACCGCGAAAACGTCGGCCTGCTGGTATACAGCCCGCTGGCTTTCGGCCTGCTTTCCGCGAAATACCTGGACGATCCGCAGGCGCACGGCCGCATGACGCTGTTCCCGAATTTCGGCCAGCGCTATCACAAGCCTGCCGTGCCGGAAGCCGTGGCGGCCTATACCACCCTTGCCCGGCAGCATGGCCTGTCGCCCGCGGCGATGGCGCTTGCCTTCTGCCGCAGCCGGCCATTCGTGGCCAGCACCATCATCGGCGCAACCACGCTCGATCAACTCAGGGAAAACCTCGACCTTCCCGAACTTTCACCGGAAGTACGGCAAGGTATCGCGGAAATCCACGCCCGCCACACCATCCCGGCGCCCTGACCCGATTCCGGACATGCAAAAAGGCTCGCCTGAGCGAGCCTTTGGATGTCACAGCAATGCTATCAAGCCCTGCCCCCAAACAGAATCATGAGCCCCAGGAACAGGAATGGTGCAAACACGAGAACTACTACCCAGAAATTTGAAGTCATGTGCCAGATCCTCCACAAAAAATGTTAGAAACTGCTTCTCCGTGTCCCCTTTCGCCCGGTGTGACCCCCTTGAATTCCGTTTGTTCCGCGCCTTGAAAAAACCTTCCGAGCAAAGCAAAAACCCGTTTCCTTGAACATTCTTCCTTGTATCCGAACACATACGAACATATTGGCATTCTCGGCAACGACACCATGTCACTTGCCAGACACCGAAATCGCAAACTCCCGCCCAATCCCCATGAGAATAAAATGGATATATATATAGGCATATATATATAATCACTGCAAAGATACAATTCTCTCTTTGCATGAACCCGATCGACTCATCATCCATGACAACCGAAAGCAATCAAGAAACCCCACCTGCTTCTGACCTTGCCACGGGCATCCCCTTCAATGCGACGGTTGTGTCCATCATCATCCGCGATTTCGTCCACCTCACCGAGCGCCTTTCCCCGGAAAACCTGCTGGGCCTGATGAGCAGCTACCATGAAAGGATCGGCCTGCAGATATCCCAGCAGCAGGGAGAAATAACATCCATCAGCAACCACAGCATGGTGGTCATATTTGCCGATGTCGAGGGAGCCGAGCACCATGCGCGGCGCGCAATGAGGTTTGCCCTGGCTATTGCCATAATCGCCCGCCAGACCTACTTCTGGATTCGCCAGACATTCCCGGAACTCGGCTTCGACAAATTCGGCGTCGGCATCGGCATTCATACCGGCGAATTGATCGTTGCCGAATTCGGGATCGCCCCGCACATGCAGCGCGTGGCCAGCGGCCATGCAGTCACGATCGCCTCGCTGCTATCCATCAAATCCAAGGGGCTGGGCTGGAACATCGTGTGCAGCGAGCAGGCTTTCAACGCTTCGGGTCAGGGCGTCACCATCAGCCAAAAAAACACGGTTGGAGCTGTATGGCTGAGTCAGCCGATCAACGTGGTGGAAATCGCGGTCGTACGCAATCACCGGGACGATGCGGCGGAAGACATGGCCATGCCGCCTTTGCACGAGGAAGTCGACATAGACCGCACCTTCCCGCTGCTGAAAAGCGTAAAACCCACTATTGCAAACCCGGTCGGCCGGCCCGTCATTCCCGGCTACCAGCTCCTGCACCCGATCGGCAAGGGCAGCATATCCAGTGTCTTTCTGGTGAAAAGGCTGCGCGACAACGAGTCGTTTGCCCTGAAATTCTTCAACGGCAGCGTTTCGGAGGACAGCGAATTCCTGTGCCGTTTCGTGGACGAATATGGCTTGCTGGAGCAGATCATCCACAACAACGTCATCAGGATCTACGACCAGGGCGTAACGGACGACGCCCTGTTCATCGTCCTGGAATACATGGCAGGCGGCAACCTGCAGCAGCGCATCGATACTCAGGCGGTGGACCTGGATCTATCCTGGCGCGTGCTGTGCGACATGACGCAGGCGCTCATGGAAATACACAGTCACGGCATTATTCATCGGGACGTCAAGCCGGAAAACATTATGTTCCGCGCTGACGGCGAATCCGTGCTTGGCGATTTCAGCGTGGCCAAGCAGCTGCATGACCAGCGTCACATCCAGGATCCGCGGGTCGTAGTCGGAACTCCCTACTTCATCAGTCCCGAACAGGCAAGCGGCAGCGAAGCAAACGAGCAGAGTGATATTTACAGTCTGGGTGCCGTGTTCTACAACATGCTGACCGGCGCCAAGCCGTATAATGGCGACACCCTGGAAACCATCATCGACCAGCATCTCAATGCGCCGGTGCCCATCCTGCCGGAAAGCTACCAGCACTTCCAGCCTCTTTTGAACAAGATGATGGCGAAGGACCCGGCAGACCGCTACGTTGCCCAAACCCTGTGGCAGGAAATCAGTGTGCTCGAAAATCAATACGAACCGCCGCCGGACCGGCGCATTTCGCTGCAGGATAACTCCGAGGAATCAGAACAGTCGGCATGATCGTCGCCCCGTTGCAAGGCAATCCAGCTGCTTGAATTCTGGTCGGGGCGAGAGGATTTGAACCTCCGACCACCTGCACCCCATGCAGGTACGCTACCAGGCTGCGCTACGCCCCGAAGCCGCGCATTATAGCAGAGCCAAGATTACAGATGCAGCGGTTTTGAGTGCCTTGCGCCGGAGAAACACAGCCGGAATCATGCTCCCAGCAATGCGATGATTTTGCGGATTTCACTGCGCAGGGAATTGGGGGTGTATTTTCCGAACGAGCCGCTGTTCTCGCCAATATCTCCCTGCTGGTTGGCGGCCTGGTTGTCCAGACGGCTGCGTGCGCCGCTGATGGTGAACCCTTCCTCATACAGCAGCTGGCGGATGCGCCGGATCAGCAGCACTTCATGATGCTGGTAGTAGCGCCGGTTGCCGCGGCGCTTGACCGGTTTGAGCTGGGTGAACTCCTGTTCCCAATATCGCAGCACATGCGGCTTGACGCCGCACAGCTCGCTCACCTCGCCGATGGTGAAATACCGTTTGGCGGGGATGGGCGGAAGTTCGAAATCAGCCTTGTGGTTTTCCATGATAGGTTTTCTCTACCATGCTCTTGAGTTTCTGGCTGGGGTGAAAGGTCACCACGCGACGTGCGGTGATCGGAATTTCCTCGCCGGTTTTGGGATTGCGGCCGGGACGTTGCGGTTTATCACGCAGCTGGAAATTGCCGAAACCCGAAAGTTTCACGCTTTCACCTTTTTCCAGTTGCAAACGGATTTCCTCGAAAAACGATTCGGCCATGTCCTTCGCCTCACGCTTGTTCAAACCTACTTTTTCAAACAGCAAATCTGCCAACTCAGCCTTGGTTAATGTCATTATTTTCCCCTTCTAAACACGTAGTTGCGCGCCATTCTTCTGTAAAGTCTCAATTAGACGCGCTATGCTCTGCTCAATTTCGCCCTCATTCAGTGTTTTTTGAGTATCTTGCAATAACACGCGGAATGCAAGGCTTTTTTTGCCTTGCTCCATGCCTTTGCCGCGATACACGTCAAACAAAGCCACTTCCGTGACCCATTCAGCCTGCTCGTCGCGCATGGCGTCCAGCAGGGTTTGCACCGCCACGCCTTCGTCCACCAGCACGGCTATATCGCGCCTGACCGGCGGGAAACGGGAAAACTCGCCCGCTTCGGGAATAGCACCTTGTACCAGGGCCGACAGGTCGATCTCGAACCACATAACTGCCTGCGGCAGATCATATTCTTGCTGCCATTGCGGGTGCAACTCGCCAAGCCAGCCGACCTCTTTCCCGTCCAGCATGATCGTTGCTGAACGTCCGGGATGGGATGCAGGATGACAAGCCGCCACAAAATTTACCTCGGTGGGGACAAATAACGCCTCCACATCGCCCTTTGCATCGAAAAAGTCCAGGTTGCGGGCAGGCGCACCCCATTGTTCCGGCAGTGCCGTACCGTAGCACACCGCACCCACGCGCTCATGCTGCACATAAGCGTCTGCCTCCGGCGCAAAGCAACCGCCGATTTCGAACAGGCGCACGCGCGGATGTTTGCGCGCCAGGTTATGCCGCAGCGCCTGCAGCAGGCCGCCCAGCAGGCTGCTGCGCATCACGCTCATCTGGCTGGCGATCGGGTTCTGCAGCGCGACCGGTGCGGTATTGCCGCACAGGTTGCGCTCCCACTCTGCCTCAACGAAGGAGTAGTTGATGGTTTCCTGGTAATCGCGCAGCGCCAGTACCCGGCGCAAGACCGCCAGCGGACGTTGCGCCTCGGATTGCGGCAGTATCGCCGTCGTGGCCTGCGGCACCTCGGCCGGAATGCGCTCGTAGCCATGCACGCGCGCCACTTCCTCGATCAGGTCTTCCTCGATCGCGATGTCGAAGCGGTAGCTGGGCGGCGTAACCTCGAATTCGCCGTATTCCTGTTTGAAGCTCATGCCCAGGCGCGACAGGATGCGCGAAATTTCCTCCGTGCCCAGCGATATCCCCAGCACCCGGCTCAGGCGCGACGCACGCAGCCCGACCGGGTTGCGTGCCGGCAGATCGCCACAGGCCTCGACCACAGGTCCGGCCTGCCCGCCACAGATATCGATAATCAGTTGGGTGGCGCGATCCAGCGCCGCCAGCGTGGCCGCGAAATCCACGCCACGCTCGAAGCGATAGGATGAATCCGAGCCGAAGCCAAGCACGCGCGACTTGCCGATAATCGCGGAAGGTGCGAAGAATGCGCCTTCCAGGAAAATATCGGTCGTCGTATCGTCCACGGCGCTGTCCGCCCCGCCCATGATCCCGGCCAGTGCCACCGGACCGTTGCCGTCGGCGATTACCAGCATATCGGGCTGCAATTCCACTTCCTGCTCGTTGAGCAATGTGATCTTTTCGCCGGCACGTGCGAAACGCACCTCGATACTGCCGCTCAACTTGTTCAGGTCGAACGCATGCAGCGGCTGGCCCATTTCCAGCAGCACGTAATTGGTCACGTCGACCAGCGCGCTGATGCTGCGCAGGCCGCTGCGTTCCAGCCGCCGCACCATCCATGCCGGGGTAACCGCAGCGGCATTGACACCGGCGATCACCCGGCCGCTGTAACGCGGACAGGCTGCGGCCGCATCGACCTTGACTGCAAAACTGCGTTCGCTGGCCAGCGCAAAGGACGGTTGCGGCAGCGGCTGCAGGTCGGCATCGGATAATGCCGCCACTTCGCGTGCAATGCCGTTCAGCGACAGGCAGTCGCTACGGTTCGGCGTCAGCTTGAGTGTAAACAACTTGTCGTCGAGATCCAGGTATTCGCGGATGCTCTGCCCCACCGTCGCATCGGCGGGCAATTCGAGCAAGCCATCGCTTTCTTCGGCCAGCCCCAGTTCCTTGTCCGAGCACATCATGCCGAAGGAGGCGATGCCGCGCACCTTGGCCTGCTTGATCTCGAACGGCTTGGCACCATCGGCAACCGGCAGTTTCGCACCGATCAGCGCGCATGGTGCCTTCATGCCGACCGTAACGTTCGGTGCACCGCACACGATGGACAGCGGCTCTCCCTGGCCGATGTCTACCGTCAGCAGGTTGAGGCGGTCGGCGTCCGGATGCTTTTCCCTGGTCAGTACCTGCGCGACCACGACCTTGTCGAACATCGGCGCCACCGGCTCCATCTCCTCTACCTCGAGACCGGCCATGGTCAGCAGGTGCGACAATTCCTCGCTGTCGAGCGACGGATTCACCAATGTACGCAGCCAGGATTCAGAAAATTGCATGTTCAGTTAAATTGTTTGAGGAATTGGAGATCGTTCTCGAAGAACAAGCGCAAGTCGTTCACGCCGTAACGCAGCATGGCCAGGCGTTCCACGCCGAGGCCGAAGGCAAAGCCCGTGTATTTCTCGCTGTCGATACCAACATGGCCCAGCACGTTCGGGTGCACCATGCCGCAACCGCCGAGTTCCAGCCAGCCACTGCCCCAACTCATGTCGATCTCGGCCGAAGGCTCGGTGAACGGAAAGAACGAGGGACGGAAACGCACGGCCAGATCGTCGCGCTCGAAAAAGCGCTGCAGGAAATCCTGCACCACGCCCTTGAGGTCGGCGAAGCTGACGTGCTCGCCGATCCACAATCCTTCCACCTGGTGGAACATCGGCGAGTGGGTGGCATCGGAATCGACGCGATAAACCCGGCCCGGCGCGATGATGCGGATGTCCGGCATGGTTTCCTCGTGCCGGTATTTTTCCATGTGCGTCTGCATGTAGCGGATCTGGATCGGCGAGGTATGCGTGCGCAGCACATGCTTGTCGTCGATATAGAAAGTGTCGTGCATCGCACGCGCCGGATGGTCTTCCGGAATGTTCAGCGCGGTGAAGTTGTAGAAATCGGATTCGATCTCCGGCCCTTCCGCCACGGCGTAGCCGATGGACTGGAACAGGGTTTCGATGCGCTCCAGCGTGCGCGTCACCGGATGTTGACCGCCCACGCCTGCGCCGCGCCCGGGCGGCGTCACGTCCAATGCTTCCGCAGCGAGTCGCGCTTCCAGCGCCTGCCGCTGCAAGGCATCGCGCCTTTCCTGCAATGCCGCCTCGACCTGCTGCTTGACCTGGTTGATGCGTGCGCCCGCGGTTTTGCGCTCTTCGGCCGGCAACTTGCCCAGCCCTTTCAGCAAAGCGGTCAGGCTGCCGTCCTTGCCGAGATAGCGCGCCTTGACCTGCTCCAGTTCCGCCGCCTGTTCAATGGCAGCAAACTGCTTCAGGGCATCCGCGAGTATTTGTTCGAGTTCTTGCATAATTATTTTCTGGAATACACATAGCGGCAGAAATTGTCGCGAGCGGGCCGGCATTGAGGAAGCCAGGAGCGCAGGCACCGGAGTGTACACCGTAGTACATGAGGATGCCGAGCACCGCACGACCTCGATGCCGGTTCGCGTAGCAGATTTATGTCGCTATGTATAAAAAAAGGAGGCGCATTACGCCTCCTTTTTCTCAAGCCACGCGAATTACGCGCCGAGGCTGGCTTTGGCTTGTCCGACAATCTGCGCAAAGGCAGCCTTGTCGAACACGGCCATATCGGCCAGCACCTTGCGATCGATATCGATCGCCGCCTTCTTCAGCCCGTTCATGAACACGCTGTAGCTCATACCCTGCTCGCGCGCAGCTGCATTAATACGCGCAATCCACAGGGTGCGGAATTGGCGCTTGCGCTGGCGACGGTCGCGGTAAGCATATTGCCCGGCCTTCATTACCGCCTGTTTGGCGACGCGGTAGACGTTCTTGCGGCGGCCGCGATAACCCTTGGCCTGTTCCAGAACTTTCTTGTGGCGCGCGCGCGCCGTTACACCACGTTTTACTCTTGGCATGATTACTCCTTATGCGTAGGGCATCATGGCGCGTACGGACGCCGTGTTGCTTGCGTGGACTTCTGTAGTGCCGCGCAACTGACGCTTGCTCTTGGTGGTCTTCTTGGTCAGGATGTGGCGCTTGAATGCTTGAGCGCGCTTGACGCTGCCACCGGCGCGGACGCTAAAGCGTTTTTTCGCACCGCTCTTGGTTTTCATCTTAGGCATGGTAAAACTCCTTTATTTGATGATGCCGGGTGGTTCCTGGCAGGAACGCTTGCTAACCCACACACCACTTGTTTCCGGGACTGTTTTACTGCTTACATTGCAACGGCCAGTCCCTTAACCGGTGCAACGTTTAACTTATTTCTTTTTCGGCGCCAGCACCATCACCATCTGGCGGCCTTCCATTTTCGGAAATTGCTCGACTACGCCATGTTCCTCGAGATCCGCCTTGATCCGCTCGATCAGGCGCATGCCGATTTCCTGGTGCGCCATCTCGCGTCCGCGGAAACGCAAGGTAATCTTGGTCTTGTCACCTTCGCCCAGAAACTTGATCAGGTTGCGCAACTTGATGTTGTAGTCACCCTCATCGGTTCCCGGCCGGAACTTGATTTCCTTGAGCTGGATCTGCTTCTGCTTCAGCTTGGCTTCATGTTGCCGTTTGCTCTCGGCATACTTGAACTTGCCAAAATCCATCACCCGACATACCGGCGGTTCCGCCAGGGGTGCGATCTCCACCAGATCCAGACCTGCTTCATCAGCCATTTGCAGCGCTTCTGCCACTGCAACGATACCAACCTGTTCTCCCTCTGCGCCTATGAGCCGCACCTCTGGTGCCGTTATCTGCTCGTTGATGCGCTGCGCTTTATCCTGAGCGATTGCTGTTCTCCATTCAAAAATTAAACCGCGCTACTTCCCGCTTGCAGTTCGGCTTGCAGACGCTCAATCAGCGCCTGAACCGACATCTGCCCAAGGTCCTCACCTTTACGGGTTCGCACGGCAACGAGACCTGCAACCATTTCCTTGTCGCCGATAATCAGCTGATAAGGCAATCTCTGCAGGCTATGTTCGCGTATTTTATAGGTAATCTTTTCATTGCGCAAATCCTGTTGCACACGGAAACCAGCCCCGCGCAAATCGGCCGCCACCCGGCCGGCATATTCCTCCTGCGCCTGGGAAATGTTCATTACCACCATCTGCACCGGCGACAGCCAGAGCGGGAAAGCGCCGGCATAATGCTCGATCAAAATGCCGATAAAACGCTCCATCGAGCCCACAATGGCGCGGTGCAGCATCACTGGCGGTTTGCGCGTATTGTCCTCGTCCACATACTCGGCGCCGAGGCGTTCCGGCAGGGTGAAATCGAGCTGGATGGTGCCGCACTGCCACAGCCTCCCCAGCGTATCCTTCAGCGTGAACTCGATCTT
>Ga0102953_1001538_pt1 | contig 14539 bp, 15 predicted proteins | sample SalPon2A_C_D2_MG_FD_78509 | JGI IMG/M metagenome (GOLD analysis project Ga0102953, IMG submission 78509) | Soil microbial communities from South San Francisco under conditions of wetland restoration - Salt Pond MetaG R2A_C_D2_MG | ecosystem: Environmental > Terrestrial > Soil > Wetlands | place... | reverse complement strand
CTGAGCGGCACGGAGAAGTTCGACTTCCGCAATCTCACAAGCCCCACCAATAACTTCAAGGTGAACCGGGACGTGCAGGGCTACGGCGTGGCCTACCTGGGGCGGGGACCCAATCCCTGGCACCTGGAGGTGTACCGGACGGGCAAAGACTTCGTCACGGATGGCACCAACTTCCTGAACGAAGAGCAGGAGACGGTGGGCGTGATCGAGGCGCGCTTCGGCCGGCTCGGGATCGGCCTGCAATCGCGGGACGGCGAGGCCACCCGCGCGCCGGTCTCGCCCGCGTTCAAGGAGACCACCAAGTCGCAGCAACTGACGCTGGCGTGGGTGACGCAGGGCAACTGGACGCTGACAGGGCACCTGGAGCGCACGGACTTCAAGGGCACCGACCCCGTGTTCGGCTATGGCTTTCACCGCACGGTGAACGCCACCGCGGTTTCCGCGGGCTATCGCTTCTGACCCGGCCATGCCCGCAGCCCCCACCATCACCGCGTTGGAAAGCCGCTTCTTCCCGGCCGAGCAGGCCTCGGGGCGCCTGATGGTGGTGCTGCACGGGCTGGGCGACAGCATGGCGGGCTTCTACTGGATGCCGCAGATGCTGCGTCTGCCCTGGCTGAACTACCTGCTGGTTAACGCCCCCCACCCCTATGTGATCGGTTACGCCTGGTACGACATCGAGGATCCGGCGCCCGGCGTGCTGGAGGGCCGCGGCCTGCTGCGCCGGCTCTTCGCGGAACTGGCCGCCCAGGGCTGGGCCTCGACCGATACCGTGCTGTTCGGCTTCTCCCAAGGCTGCCTGATGTCGCTGGACTTCGCGCTGCGCTACCAGGAGCCGCTGGCGGGCATCGTGGGCGTGAGCGGCTATGCCTTCGGGCTGGAGCGCCTGCCCGCCGAGCTAGCCCCACGCGCCCGGGAGCAGGCCTGGCTGGTCACCCACGGCACCTACGACGAGCTGCTGCCCGTCGCGCGCACCCACGCCCAGATGGAGCAACTGCGCGCCCTGGGCATTCCCGTCGAGTGGCACGAGTTCCCCAAGGCCCACACCATCGACCCCGACCGCGAGCTGCCACTGATCCGCGCGTGGATCGCCGCCCGCTGGCCGGAGGGCTCACCGGAACCACAGGGCTAACGGGCGCCATCCGCTAGCGGCGCGCGCTGCCCAGCTCCGGCGCCTTGCGGTGGCAGGCCGGGCACATGCCCAGCACATTGCTGAGCGCGTACGGCCCGCCGGCCCGCAACCGATGCACCGCCCAGTCGCCTTCCAGCGGCCGATGGCAGCGGCCCTGATGGTCGCCGCAAGTGCTCATCATGCACTCACACCGCCCCCGGGCACGCTCCAGCACCTCCGCGCGCAGCTTCGCGGATACCTGCTCGGCCATATCACCCCCACTGGCTCGGGTTGGCTTGCCGACCGGAAACCCGCTCCAGCGTAGCGCGCACCGGCCCGTGCCTCAATCGTTATGACGCGCTCTTTACAATCACATCACTGTATGCGCATATAATGACCACATCATGATCGAAGCATCGCACTGGGGAAACGCCGATGAGCGCACAGGGGCCGAAGTGGCACATCGAAACCACGCTGGTGCACGGGGCGGCGGGCACCGGGGGTGAGCCCGGCGCCACGCTGCCGCCGGTGACGCTCTCCACGTCGTTCGCGCACGGTTCCGCCGAGGAGATGGAGGCGGCCTTCGCCGGACACAACGAGGCGCCGTTGTACTCGCGCCTGCAGAACCCCACCGTGGCCGCACTGGAGCAGCGCGTCACGGAGGCCTGCGGCGCGTCGGGGGCCGTGGCCGTGGCCTCGGGCATGACGGCCATCTCGCTGGGCCTGCTGACCCTGCTGCAGGCCGGCGACGAGCTGATCGCCAGCCCGTACCTGTTCGGCGGCACGTACACCCTGCTCACGCGCACGCTGGCCGAGCTGGGCATCACAACGCACTTCGTGGACCCGCGCGAGCCGGGCCAGGCCGAGGCGCTGATCGGCCCGCGCACGCGCGCGGTGTTCCTGGAGGCCATCGCCAATCCCGCGATGATCGTACCGTCGTTCCGGGCTTGGCGCGCCCTCTGCGATGCCCACGGTCTGGCGCTGCTGGTGGATGCGACCCTGCTCACACCGTGCCTGTACGACGCGAAGGCGATCGAGGCGGACGTGCTGTTCTTCTCCGCCTCCAAGTACCTTGCCGGGGCGGCCAGCACGGTGGGCGGCCTCATCGTGGATACCGGGCGCTGCGACTGGCCTGCGTGGCCGGGCCCGGCGCTGCGGGACTTCCACAAGGGGCAGCCCACGGCCTTCCTGTCCAAGCTGCGCAAGCGCCAGCTCGCCGCGGTGGGGCCCTGTCTTTCGCCCATGAATGCGTTTCTGCTGCTGACCGGGCTGGAGACCCTGCCCCTGCGGCTGGAGCGGCAGTGCGAGAACGCCGCGCGGGCGGCGGCGTTTCTGGTGGAGCACCCCAAGGTGGGCACGGTGCTCTATCCCGGGCTGCCCTCGCACCCGGCGCATATCCTCAGCGGGGCACAGTTCCGCGGGCGCTTCGGCAGCCTGCTGTCCTTCACGCTGGCGGACAAGGCGGCCTGCTTCCGCTTCCTCAACGCCTGCCGGCTGGTGGGTCGCGTCACCAACCTGGGCGACACGCGCACCCTGGCGCTGCACCCGGCCTCCACCATCTACGCCACCTTCTGGAAGCACGAGCAGGAGCAAGTGGGCGTAACGGAAGACCTGATCCGACTCTCCCTGGGCATCGAGCACCCGGTGGACATCCTGGCGGACCTGGAACAGGCGCTGGCCGCCGCCTGAGTTGTAACCCGGGCCGCGTTGCTGCCGGGCCCGCAGGCGCGCTTTACTCGGCCCCTGGCGCGGCATAGGATGCCCGCACCGGGCGGGCGCCGAGCGCGCCGTGCCCCGTTCCGCACCAATCGCCAGGGCCGGGGAGGCCGCCCGCACATCATGACCGCGCCCACATCCAGCAGCGAACCGCGCCGCATCGCCGTCGTCGGCGCGGGCATCGTCGGCATCTGCTGCGCGCTGTACCTGCAGCGCGACGGCCACGCCGTCACCGTGCTCGATCCCGCCCCGCCGGGGGAGGGCGGCGCGTCCTTCGGCAACGCGGGCATCCTCGCCATCGACCACTGCGTGCCGGATTCGCATCCGGGCATGCTGTGGGACGTGCCGCGCTACCTGCTCAATCCGCTGGGGCCGCTTACTATCCGCTGGCGCTATCTGCCCCGCGTGGCGCCCTGGCTGCTGCGTCTCGTGCGGGCGGGGCTGCCCGGGCCCTTCGAGGCCAGCTCGCTCGCACTGGCGGCCCTGCACCGGCAGGCCATGGCCGCCTTCGAGCCACTGCTGGAGAGCGCCGGCGCGCAAGCGCTGATACGCCGCAACGGCTGGATGACGGTGTATGAATCCAGCGCCGCCTTCGCCAAGGCGCGGCCCTACAAGGTGGATCTGCACCTGGCGCGTGGCGTGCGCACCGAGGTGCTGGACGGCCCGGCCGCTCGCGAGCTGGAACCCGCGCTGAGCCCGGCCATCCGCCATGCGGTGCTGTACCCGGACACGGCCCACACCACGGACCCACTGCGGCTGGTGCAGGCACTGGCGGCGGACTTCCAGCGCCACGGCGGGACGATCCTGTGCGAGCGCGTGCGCGGCTTCACGCTGGGCCCGCACGGCGCCCGGGCCGTACACACGGACGCCGCCACCCACACCCCGGACGCGGTGGTGCTGGCCGCCGGGGCCTATTCGCGACCACTGGCGCGGCAGCTTGGCAGCCGCGTGCCACTGGATACCCAGCGCGGCTACCATGCCACGCTGCCCCAACCTAGCGTGGCCCTGCGGGTGCCCATCATGTCCGGCGACTTCCATTGCGCCATGACGCCCATGGACGACGCCCTGCGCGTGGGGGGCTCCGCGGAGATCGCCGGCGTGGATGCATCCCCCAACTACGCCCGCGTGGATGCGCTGCTGGCCATCGCCCGGCGCACGCTACCCGGCCTGGACGATGCGGGTCACACGCGCTGGATGGGCTGCCGGCCTTCCATGCCGGACTCGCTGCCCGTGCTGGGCCGCTCGCCGCGCTATCGGGACGTCTACTTCGCCTTCGGCCACGGGTCGGCGGGTCTCACCGAGGCGGCCATCACGGGCCGGCTCATCGCGGAGTTGCTGGGCAACCGCCCGCCCAGCCTGGACCTGGCGCCCTACCGCCCGGACCGTTTCTAGCCCGGATCACTTGCCAACATCCAATGATCCGGGGGAGCAGTCGCTCCCCCGGCCCCCCTGTTTACGGGTTTGTCAGGACGCCAGATTGGTTCCTCGCTTCGCGGTCTGGGAAATACCCCGTCCGGCATTCACCTAACACCATTCAGCGGCCCGGGTGGGGCGCGCGTCCGGCCCGCCCAACAGTTGCGCGGCCGTAACGCTTGCCCTCCGCCCCGGGCTTGGCCTAGGCTACGCGAGGCGAGCGACCCCGGCAGGCGGGGCGGCCCTGCATACCCACCCATCCGCAACCGGCAGCGAGACCCATGAACGCATTCGATCTATCCGGCAAGGTGGCCATCGTCACCGGCGGCAACGGCGGCATCGGCCTGGGCATGGCTCGCGGCTTGGTGAGCGCGGGGGCCACGGTGGCCGTGGCGGCGCGCAACGCGGAGAAGTCCGCCAAGGCAGTGGCGGAGCTGCAGGCGCTGGGCGCCAAAGCCATCGCGGTGCAGGTGGACGTCTCCCAGGGCGAGCAGATCCAGGCCATGGTGCGCGAGGTGGTGCAGCAGCTGGGCCGGGTGGACATCCTGGTGAACAACGCGGGCACCAACATCCGCAAGCTGCCGCAGGATCTCTCGGAGACGGAATGGCACACGGTGCTGGACACCAACCTGACCAGCGTGTTCCTGGCCTCCAAGGCCTGCTACCCGGAGATGATGAAGGTGGGCGGGGGCAAGATCCTCAACAACGGCTCCATGATGTCCATCTTCGGCGCCCCCTGGACGCCCGCCTACGCGGCGGCCAAGGGCGGGATGGTGCAGCTCACCAAGTCCCTGGCCACGGCCTGGGCCAAGGACCACATCCAGGTCAACTGCTTCCTGCCCGGCTGGATCGATACAGAACTGACCCAGCGCGCGCGCGAGCAGGTGCCGGGCCTGCACGACAGCGTGCTCAAGCGCACACCGACGGGCCGCTGGGGGCACATTGACGACTTTCAGGGCATCGCCGTGTTCCTGGCGAGCCCGGCATCGGACTTCATCACGGGCACGGCCATCCCGGTGGATGGCGGCTTCTCCGTGATGGGCTAAGGGAGCGGGACACATGGCAGGCTACCAACCGTACAAGGTCTACATCCTCAAATACGCTTGGCGCGAAGCGGCCTACGGGGAGCTCAAGCTGGGCGACATCCACGACGCCACCCCGCTGGACCTGGGCTACTTCATGTGGGTGCTCACAAATGGCGAGCACACGGCCATCGTGGATACGGGCTTCACCGAGGAGCTGTGCCACAAGCGCGGACGCAAGTGGATCTGCGATCCCCGCGAGCGCTTCGAGACCATCAAGATCGACCCGGCCAAGGTGGAGCACGTGATCCTCAGCCACATGCACTGGGATCATGCGGGCAACTACGACATGTTCCCCAAGGCCACCTTCTACGTGCAGGACGACGAGATGGCCTTCTGGACGGGCCGCTACGTGAAGTACCGCCACTTTCAGTCGGCCATGGAGGTGGAGGACGTGTGCGAGCTGGTGCGGCTGAACTACACTGGGCGCGTGCAGTTCATCAACGGCACGGAGGAGGTGCTGCCTGGCGTGCGGGTACACCGGTTGGGCGGTCACTCCAAGGGCATCCAGGTCACCGAGGTACCCACCGCCTCCGGCACGGTGGTGGTGGCGTCCGATGCCGTGCACACGTACCACAACTACCGCGACATGCGGCCCACGCCCATCATCCACAATGCCCCGGAATACCTGGAGGGCTACGACCGCATCCGGCGGCTGGCCAAGCAGGAATCCTACGTGCTACCGGGTCACGACAACGCCCAGATGAAGCTCCATCCTGCCGTGGCGGAAGGCGTAGCCGTGGTGGAATAGCACGGCCGCGCGTCCCGGCTGGGCACAGTCATTGCGCCGGGCTGTCGCTGCTCATAGGGGGAATGCCGCATGCAATCCCCGCTGCTCGCCGATGTGGTGGTCCTGCTGCACCTGCTGTACGTGGGCTTCGTTGTGGCGGGATTTGTGGCAGTGCCGCTGGGCTGGGCGCTGGACTGGGGCTGGGTGCGCAGCCGCACGCTGCGGCGGCTGCACCTGGCGGCCATCGCCTTGGTCGCCCTGGAGGCGCTGGTGGGCGTGGTGTGTCCGCTGACGGAGTGGGAGGCTTGGCTGCGCGGGAGCCGCGTGCCGGGGACCTTCGTGGGGCGGCTGGTGCATGCCGTGCTGTTCTACAACCTGCCGGGCTGGGTGTTCACGGCAGCCTACGTGGCGCTGACCGTCCTGGCCCTAGCGCTCTACCGGCTGGTGCCGCCGCGGTCGCGATCCAGGTGAGCCGTGGCACCGGAGCCCCTCTTGCTGCCGTAATAGCGCTCGACCTTGCTGAACTTGATAGCCCGCTGGAACAGCGTGTCCACCAGGTTGGCCTCTTCGCGGTTGTGCAGATACTGCATGATCTGGTCGCGTACGGCCGAAAACGGCGGCAGCGGCGGATTGACGTAGTACACCGAGCGCACCAGCATACAGCCCTGCGGCAGGTCGAAGATCCGCATTTCGCCCCGCTTCATGTCGAAGAACTGCTCGCGGTAGCCGGGCTTGTCGGTATCGCCGCGCATCATCAGGCCCATGTCGCCGCCACTGTCCCGCGTCTCCTTGTCCAGCGAGTACTTCTTGGCGGCACGGATGAAGTCCTCGTCAGTCTTGATCTGTTGCATGAGCTGCTTGCAGCGGGAACGCTGCGAGAGCACGATGCGTCGCACCCGCACGTGCTCGCCGCGCACCAGGCTGGGGTGCGCATCGTAGTACGCTCTGGCATCGGCCTCGGTCACGTGGATCTGCCGGCGTACGTGGGTATTGATGAGGTGCCGCACGACCAGTTCCTTCACCTCCCGCCGCAGTTCCTCGTCCCCGTCGAAGTCCGAGCGCAGCGCCCACTGGAAGAGCACCTCCTCGTTGATCATGGCCTCGATGTAGGTATCGAGCTGATCGCGCGCATCGATCTGATCGCCCAGGGAGAGCGTCTCGATGGAGGCGTACACATCGGACAGGTGCAGGGGATGGTCGTTGACCCGGGCCAGCAGCGGATCGTCCTTGCTGTGCGGCTCCGTAGCAGACGCGCGCACGGCTCCGATCGTCAGCGCGAGCAGCAGCACGGCGCTGAAGCGGAGCAGCCAGATCCTCAGGGAACTGCGTGCAGCCATGGTGATCCTGAAAGGTCTGCGCACGGTGTTGGTGGCGGACGGAGCGACTGCCCGCCTGGGTGGCACAAGGCAGGCCCTTCGCATGGGGTGGTGCCAGGGGGCATCGGCCAGCGCGCCACACCCGTCGTATCGATGCGGCCGCCTGATTGGTTCGCGTCGTTGCGAATGTTCTCAGCAAGTAAGATGAGGGCTGGGGGCGGCACGGTTCAACCCTCCACACGTCGCCAAGCGCCTCCGCGAGGGCGCCTGCGACGGGGCCTGACGGAGATTGCGGCGCGGCGAGCCCAGCCCTGCGGCGCATCGCGCGATCCGCGGTGGACATTTGCACCGTGGCGGACCTAGACTTCGGCTCGGGGGGTGGGGAGCCCAGCCCGCCATATCCGCCAACCTGCCACAAGCCGTCCATGCTCCAGCCAGCCGATGCCCCGTCCCAGGGCAGCGACCCGACCGCCGAGGCCGCGCCCTTCCTCGCCCAGGTGCGCGAGCTTGCGCCCCGCATCGCCGCGGCCGCCGAGCAGATCGAGCAGGATCGGCGCGTGCCCGCGCCATTGCTGGAGGCCATGCTCGATGCTGGGCTGTTCCGCATGCTGCTGCCCCGCTCCGTGGGTGGCGCGGAGGTGCACCCGCTGGCGTTCATGCAGGTTGTGGAGGCCCTGGCACACACCGAGGCCAGCCCGGCCTGGAATGTCTGCCAGAATGCCGTGTGCGCCATGACGGCAGCCTACCTGACGCCCGAGGCGGCCCGGCACATCTTTGGCGGCGGACGCATCATCCTGGCCTGGGGCCCGCCCACCTCCGACGCGCGGGCCGTGGCAGAGAACGGCGGCTACCGCGTGACCGGCAACTGGGCCTTCGCCAGCGGCGGGCGCCACGCCACCTGGTTCGGCGGTTTGTGCACCGTATGCGATGCCGACGGCACGCCGCGGCGCTCGGCCAGCGGCGGCGCGGTGAAGCGCGTGATGCTCTTCCCCGCCGAGGCCGCCACCATGACGGACGTGTGGAAGGTGATCGGGCTGCGGGGCACCGCCAGCGACGCCTTCGCCGTGCAGGATCTGCTCGTGCCCCAGGAGCACTCGGTGCGGCGCGAGGACACCACCGAGGTGCGCGAGCCGGGCTGGCTGTACCGCTTCACCACGATGAACGTGTTCTCCTGCGGCTTCGCCAGCATCGCGCTGGGCGTGGCGCGCAGCATGCTGGAGGCGTTCATCCGGCTCGCCTCGGAGAAGACCCCACGCGGCTACAGCAACCCCCTGCGGGAGAACGCCGCCACCCAACAGGAGGTGGCCCAGGCCGAAGCCAAGCTGAGCGCCGCGCACACCTACCTTGTGCAGACCGTGCGCGAGGTCTGCGAAGCGGTGCAGGCCACTCACGAGCTTACAGTCGCGCACCGGGTCTCCCTGCGTCTGGCCACCACCCACGCCATCCAGCAGGCCATGCAGGTGGGCGACTTCGCCTATGAGGCGGCGGGCGCCACGGCCATCTTCACCGCCAATCCCTTCGAGCGGCGCTTCCGCGATCTGCACGCCATCACGCAGCAGATCCAGGGCCGCAAGTCCCACTACCAGACCGCCGGCAAGTTCCTGCTGGGCCTCGATCCGGACCTGGCCTTCATCTAGCTCCCGCACCGCACGGCGGGGTGGCGCGGGGGCCTTGCGCATCAGTCGCCCGGCCCTCCGGACGGGCGGCTGTCGGAGCAGCTCGCTGTCGCGGTATGATGGAAGCCAGACTCCCAACCGACCGCCGGCGCCCGGCTGCGGAGGCCTCCCCATTGCGCTGACGGCATCACGGAGACGGCATGGCACTGATCGGCATCCTCAAGGGCAAAGGCCCCAGTGGCTTCGGCTACAACAGCACGGCGGAGCAGGTCACCGCCGGACTCGACCTCTCGGGGCAGACGTTCCTGCTCACGGGCTGCACGTCGGGGATCGGCCAGGAGACCCTGCGCGTGCTGGGCCTCCGTGGTGCACATATGGTGGCCGCCGCGCGAAGCCAGGAAGCGGCGCAGCAGGCGCTTGCGGTCACCGGCGCGGCCGGCACCGCGGTCGCGTGTGACCTCTCCGAGCCCGCATCCGTGCGGGCCTGCGTGGCCGGTGTGCAGGGACTGGGCCGGCCGCTGGACGGCATCGTCTGCAACGCGGGCATCATGGCGCTGCCCAAGCTGCAGCAGAAGCACGGCTACGAGTTGCAGTTCCTCACCAACCACATCGGGCACTTCCTGCTGGTGACGGGGCTGCTGGAGCAACTCGCGCTCCAGGGCCGGGTGGTGTGCGTGAGCAGCAGCGCCCACTGGGCCGCCCCGCCGGAAGGCATCCAGTTCGACAACCTGGACGGCAGGCGCGGCTACGGTGCGTGGCGGGCCTACGGCCAGTCCAAGCTGGCCAACATCCTCTTCGCCCGTGCGCTCGCCAGGCGCCTGGGCAGCGGCGGCCGCACCGCCAACGCCCTGCACCCGGGCGTGATCCACACGCGCCTGCAGCGGCACATGAACCCGGTGCTGGTGGCCGCATTCGCCCTGGCCGGGCCGCTGGTGCTGAAGACAGCCGCCCAGGGCGCGGCCACGCAGTGTTATGTAGCCACGCAACCCAAGCTGGCCGGGGTCACCGGGGCCTTCTTCGCGGACTGCAACGAGGCCCGCACCAGCGGGCTGGGCAGGGAAGACACCCTGGCCGAGCGCCTGTGGCAGGTCAGCGAGGAGATCGCCGCGCGCCTGAGCTGACGGCCCACCCTCATATCGTCGGAGCGCCCATGAGACGTCACCCGGCCGTGCTTGTACTGTCCGTTATCGCCGTCGTGCTGCTGGCGGCCATGTTGGCGTCATTCCTATGGGCAGGGGCCCGACAGGCGCTGGGTGACGGCTTCGCCGCCGTCACCGCGCAGCCCTGGGGGCTGGTGACCTTGCTCGACCTGTACGTCGGCTTCGCTTTTGTCGCGGTGTGGATCTACGTGCTGGAGCGCAACTGGCTGGTCACGCTGGGCTGGGCGGTGGCGCTGTGCGTGCTGGGGAACGTGACGACGCTGGTCTACCTGCTGCTGCGGGCCCGCAAGGCCGCCACGCTGGCAGACGTGTTCATGCCTGCCCGCGCGCCGCGCTGAACTGGCGCGCCGGGGGTGCGGCTGCCAGGGGCCGGGCCGCCAGCCACACCAGCGCAGGCACCACGACGGCCCATACCAGCGCCAGCTCGCCCAGCGCCCAGGCCGGCGGCCAGCCGAGGTTCACCGCGCCCAGCCGCCAGCCTGCGCCGTAGGCCAGGGGTCCGCCCAGCGCGCCCAGCAGCGCCGCCAGCGCATACCGCCTACGCAACCAGTGCAGCGACGTGTTGAGCGTGGTGCCGAACAGCGCCCAGATGGCCACCAGCCAGGGCGGACACACCCAGGCCGCAGCGCCCGCCTCCGCAAAGCGGAACACCCCCAGCGCCGCCTGAGCCGTGTCCAGCGCGAAGCCCAGCGCGGTCACGGTGACCACCAGAGCCAGCTCCCGGCGCAGCGCTCCGGGTGGCTGCCCGCGCGACCCACTGAACCTCGCGAAGTGTAACGCCAGCAGCGGCAGGGCCACCGCGACACCCAGCCAGGGCCGGGCGTAAGCCACGCCCAGCACGCAGGCCGTCCAGCCCGCCTGGTACGATGCCACGTTCAGCGCGACGCGCCACGGACCCGGCGCCGCCAGTACCGCTTCGTGGCGGCTCATGCCTGCGGCTGCGGCTGCGCAACGGGCCATGACGCCAGGGAGGGGCCGCCCGCGTCAGCCGTGGGCTTGGTGAACAGCACCTGGGCCAGCCCGATGGAGCGCTCCAGGAAGCCGCCCTCGCAATAGCTCAGGTAGAACTCCCACATGCGCAGGAATGCCTGGGACTGACCGTCGGCGCGCAAAGTCTGCCAGTGCTCGTGCAGACGCCGCCGCCAGTGCCCCAGCGTGAGGGCATAGTGCAGGCCCAGGTCCTCCAGGTGTACCACCCGCAGGTCATCCACCGCGCCGGCGCCCTCGCAAAGCGCCGTGACCGAAGGCAGCGCTCCGCCTGGGAAGATGTAGCGCTGGATGAAGTCCACATTGCGCCGGGCCTCCTCGTAAAAGGGCTCAGCGATGGTGATGGCCTGTAGCAGCAGCGTACCCCCCGGCCGCAGTAGGCGGCTGCAGGCCTGGAAGAACGCCGGGTAGGCCTCGTGCCCGATGGCCTCGATCATCTCGATGGACACCAGCTTGTCGAATTGCCCGCTTAGGTCGCGATAGTCCTGATTGAGCACCGTCACGCGGTCGCTGAGCCCGGCCTCCTGGACGCGCCGGCTGGCCAGGGCAAATTGCTCGCGCGAGATGGTGGTCATCGTCACGCGGCAGCCACGGGTGCGGGCGGCATGAATGGCGAAGCCGCCCCAGCCCCCGCCGATATCCAGCACATGATCCTCCGGTCCCAATTCCAGCTTGTCGCAGATGCGATCCAACTTGGCTTCGGCGGCCTCCTCCAGCGTGGCCTCCGGCCGGGGGAAGACAGCGCTGGAGTACATCATGTGGTTGCGATCCAGGAAGCGCTCGAAGAACGCGTTGCCCAGGTCGTAGTGCGCCGAGATGTTTCGGCGGCTGCCCGGGCGCGAGTTGCGCCGCAGCCGGTGGGTGAGCCGGTGCAGCGGCACCCGCAGCAGGGCGGTGCCGCCCTCCATGCCCTGCATCACGTCGCGGTTGCGCACGAACAGGCGCACCAGGGTGGTCAAGTCGTCCACGTCGAACTCCCCGTGCAGGTAGGCCTCCCCGGCGCCGATGGTGCCACCGAAGGCGACGCGGGCGTACACCGCCGGGTCGTGGATCGTGAGGCGCACACTTAGTGGGCAATCCGGCGTCGCGCGGCCGAATTCGTAGCGGCCCTCCCAGTCCACCACGGTCAGCCGGCCTTGCTTCAGACCGTCCAGCCGGCGCAGCACGGCGCGACGCACCAGGCGGTCCAGCCAGGAGGGCTGGACGGCGGCCCCAGCCGGGGCGAAGTTGTGCAGCAGTTGCTCTTCCACGCGATGGCTCCTTTTGCAGGGGTCGTCAGGTTTTGGCAGGACGGGGCTGGAAGGCAACGCCCTTGAGCCACAGGCGCAGAGCCTCCCAATAGATCGCGCCGATCACGCGCGCGGTCATGAACGGAAAGCGCAACAGCGCGCCATTCAGGGCCCAGCCGCTGATCTCGCGCCGCCGCAATTGCAGCGTGGCGTCGAACAGCACGTGCAGGCCGCGCCGGTTCTCCAGGTGCAGGGAGAGCCGCCCCCGCGGCGGTCTCGCCAGCAGATGGTAGGCCATGTCCATGCCCAGGAAAGGCGAGACGTGGAAGGCCTTGCTGAACCGGAAGCGCAGCAGCACCTGAGCTGCGCGCGCATCGTCCGCGCGCAGCACGTAGCAGTGGCGCTCGCCCCAGGGGGTGTTGCGCACCTCCAGCACCAGGCTCTGCACGCGCTCGCCGTCCGGCGCGAACACGTAGTACAGGCTGAGCGGATTGAAGCAGTAGCCGAAGTAGCGCAGATGCGTCAGCATGCGCACCGGCCCCGTGGGCCGTTCGCCCGTGCGCTGCTCCACCAGGTCGCGCACGGCCACATCCAGCGGCACGGCGGGGTCGCCCAGGTAGTCCGCGCGGCGGAACCAGGCCAGCGTGGGGCGCCGCGCGGACCACAGCCAGCGCCCGCGGAAGAGCGTGGGCAGTTCGGACAGGTCCAGGTACATCATGAACAGGCGGTAGTTGAAGGCGTGCTCCACGCCGCCGAAGCGGCGGTGGCGCACCTGGCCTTCGTAAAGGGCGCTGTGCATGGCCTACAGCCTCGCGTCGAGCTGGTTGCAGACGGCCAGGGCACTGCGCACGCCGTCCTCGTGAAAGCCGTAACCCCAGTAGGCGCCACAGAAGTGCGTTCGCCGCCGCCCATCGATGCTGGGCCAGCGCCGCTGTGCCGCAACGCCCGCCGCATTGAACACGGGGTGGTCGTACTCGAAGCGCTGCAGCACGTGCTCCGGCGCGATGGCCTCGCTGCGGTTGAGCGTGACGCAGAAGGGCTCCGGGGCGTCCAGGCTCTGCAGCAGGTTCATGTTGTAGGTGACCGTGGGCAGCCCGCCGTTGGTCGCCCGCGGCACGTGGTAGTTCCACGCGGCCCAGGCGCGCCGGCTGCGGGGCAGCAGGGACGCGTCCGTGTGCAGCACCACCTCATTGCGCTGGTAAGGAATGGCGCCCAGCACCGCCCGCTCCGCAGGCGAGGGATCGGCCAGCAACCCCAGGGCCTGGTCGCTGTGCGTGGCCAGGATCACGCGCTCGAAGCGCTCGCTGCTGTCATCCGGCAGGCGCACCTGCACGTGGTCCTCGTGGCGCTCCACCGCCCGCACGGGCGTGGAAAGCCGGATGTGCTGGCGCAGCGGGGCCACCAGGCGCTGGACGTAGCGCTCCGAGCCCCCCTTCACCGAGCGCCAGGGCAGTTGCGCGTCCGCGGTGAGCAACTGGTGGTTGTCGAAGAACTGCAACAGCGTGCGCGCCGGGAACGCCAGCAGGTCGTGCGGGCGGGCCGACCAGATGGCTGCGCCCATGGGCAGCAGGTAGTCCGCCTGGAAGCGCTGGCTGAAGCGATGCAGCGCCAGCCAGTCGCTCAGCGACATGTGCGCGTTCTGCTGCTGCAGGTAGGCCTTGGCCACGCGATTGAAGCGCAGGATCTCTCGCAACATCCCGTAGAACTGGGGCCGCAGCAGGTTGCGGCGCTGCGCGAACACGGTGTTCAGGTTCGTGCCGCAATACTCCAGGCCGCTGCGCTCGTTGCGCACCGAGAAACTCATGGGGGCCGGCTGCGTGGCCACGTCCAGGCGGCGCAGCAGCGTCACGAAGTTGGGGTAGTTGGGCTCGTTGAACACGATGAAGCCCGTATCCACCTCGTAGCGGCGGTCGCCCTGCACGGTGGAGACGGTGTGCGTGTGGCCGCCAATGTAGTCGTTGGCCTCGAACACCGTCACCTGATGCCGCGGATGGAGCAGGTGCGCACACACCAGCCCGGAGATGCCCGTCCCGACGATGGCAATCTTCATGATGTCCGTACCATTTTGGCCAGCAGTGGGGTGACCCATGCGGAACGCAACAGCGCGGCCAACCGCAAGGGGAGGCTGAGCTGCCAGGGAAATGCGATCTCGTGCGTCTCGCGCTCCAGCCCATCGGCGATG
>Ga0102953_1001536_pt1 | contig 14558 bp, 10 predicted proteins | sample SalPon2A_C_D2_MG_FD_78509 | JGI IMG/M metagenome (GOLD analysis project Ga0102953, IMG submission 78509) | Soil microbial communities from South San Francisco under conditions of wetland restoration - Salt Pond MetaG R2A_C_D2_MG | ecosystem: Environmental > Terrestrial > Soil > Wetlands | place... | reverse complement strand
TACACGAAGATCGGGACGTCGCCGAGGACCCGGATGCCCCGCTCGTTGGCGTACGCTCGGACCGCCCCCCACTGGCGGTAGAACCAGTGCTGCCACAACGCATGGCGCTGCACGGCGGCAGCCTGGGAGCGGCGGGCTTCCGCCAGGGCGTCTTCCCGGCGGAGCCGCGCGCCCTCCTCCCAATCGGCCCAGCCCGCGCCGCCGTGCGCCTCCTTGAGCGCCATGAACAGCGCGAAGTCCTCGAGCCAACCCCGCTCGCGCTCGCGGAAGGCCTCGAGGGCGTCGCGATCGTGCCGGCTCGCGCCCTCGGCGAAGCGCTCCGCCGCGCGGGTGAGCAGCGCCAGCTTGGCGGGGATGAGCGCGCCGTAGTCCACGCGGTCCCGGCGCAGCTCCCGCAACCCCTCGACCTCGGCCGAGCGCAGCCACCCCTCGTCGACCAGGTCCTCGAGGCTGAGCAGGTAGGGGTTGCCGGCGAACGCGCTGAAGGACTGGTATGGGCTGTCGCCGTAACCGGTCGGCCCCAGCGGCATCACCTGCCACAGCCGCTGCCCGGCGGCCTCGAGGAAGTCGACCCAGGCGAAGGCGTGCCGGCCCAGCTCGCCGATGCCGGTATCGCCGGGCAGGGACGTGGGGTGGAGCAGGATTCCTGCGCTGCGGGGGAATGCCATGATGCTTCGACCTCCGGTCTCGGGTAGCTCAGGGAACGTTCAGGAGGCGGACGCGGTCTCGTCGAGGAGGATCGCGAGGACCTCCAGGACGTCCGCCGCGCTGGCGTAGCGTTCCGCCGGGTCCTTCGCCAGCAGACGCCACAGCAGCGGATCGAACCTCGCCAGCGAGGGATCCAGCCGCGAGGCCGTCGGCGCAGCGTCCCGACGGTGCGCCGCCATCACCTCTCCGACCGTGCCGGTGAAGGGGAGCTCGCCGGTGAGGCCCCAGTAGAGGATGACACCCAGCGCGTACAGGTCGCTGGCGGGCGTCACGGCCTCGCCGCGCGCCTGCTCCGGGCTGAGGTAGGCGACGGTGCCCGCCAGGGTCGCCCGCGGCTTCGGCTCGCCCGTGCGCACCGCCAGGTCGAAATCGACCAGGCGCGCGTGGCCGCCCCGCCCGACGAGGATGTTCTCGGGCTTGATGTCGCGGTGCACCACGCCGGCGTCATGGAGATAGCGGACGCCGTCCACCACGCCCTGCATGGTGCGGAGGAAGGCGGCGCGCGCCGGTCCGGCCGCCAGCCAGCGGCCCAGCCGTTCCCCGGCCACGAAGGGCATGAGAACGCCGGGGTAGCCGCCCACCTCCACCTGCGACTCGACAGGGTTGAGGTGCGGGTGATCGAGCGCCCTGCCGATGGCGAGCTCGCGCTCGGCCCGCGGCCGGTGCTCCGGCGGGAACAGCTTGGCCGCCTTGGCGAGGCGGCCGTCGCTGACGAGGTAGACCCTCGCCACCGCTCCCTTGCCGATCTCCCTCAGGACCTGCAGGCCGTCTCCGAAACGCGTCCCGATCACGTTCACGTCCGTCCAGGATAGCGCGGCGCCTCCGCACGCGGCTGCGAGGCTTCCGACTCCCGGGCGGCCGGCGCCCTCAACGCCGGATGAGCACGCCCTGCCGCACCAGCGAGGCGAACGCCTGGCGCTCCAGCTCCGCGGCGCCCGCCTCCGGCTGCACCCTCAGGAGCACGTGGCGGAACCCGGCCCGGAGGGCGGCGACGCGGGTGCGGCGCACGAAGGCGTGGACCTCCTGGCGGTAGGCGCGCACCTCCTGGGGGCCGGCCAGGAGCCGCTCCCCGGTCTCCACGTCGACGAGCTCGAGCTGCCCCTCGGCCGGCTCGAGGTCCACCTCGCTCATCACCTGCAGCAGGCCCGCATCCAGCCCTCGTGCGCGCAGCGCGGCCAGCGCACCCTGCAGCGGCGCGTCCTCCAGGAAGTCGGAGACCACCAGCGCCAGCGCCGCGCCGCGCACCGGCGGGAGGCTCAGGGCGAACTTCTTGAGTGACGTGACCGGCGCGTGCTCCGGGCCGCGAAGCGTCGCCGACTCCTCGACGAAGCGCCAGCTCTCCCCGACGGCGGCGAGCCCCTGAGCCGGGCGGCTGCGGCTGCCGTCGAAGAGATGGAGCTGCGTCGGAGCGTCGCGCTGCGCCACGTACACGAGCAGCTCCGTCAACGCCCTCGCGAACCTGGCCTTCCCCCCCAGGCCCATGCTCGCGCTGGTGTCGAGGAGCACGTGCAACCGGATGGCGCGCTCGGCCTGGTAGAGGCGCGTGACGAGGCGGCCGGTGCGCGCGTACACCCGCCAGTCGACGTACCTCAGCTCGTCGCCGAACTGGTACGGGCGGAAGTCGTGGAACTCGACGCTCTGCCCCGCCTCGGTGGCCATGCGCTCCCCCGACTCGCGGCTCAGCGCCCGCGACGCCAGGGCGTAACGGTCGAGCAGGGTACGACTGCGGGCGGTGATCACGGCGCGCGCCCGGGACTCAGCCGGAGGCACGGTCGATGCGCTTGAGGATCTCCTGGAGCACGGCGTCGGGGTCGGCGCCCTCCACCTCCGCCTCGAAGCTGAGCAGGAGGCGGTGCCTGAGAGCCGGCAGCAGCGCGCGACGGACGTCCTCGAGCTCCACGTTGGGCCGCCCCGCCGCGAGCGCGTACGCCTTCGCCGCCAGCGTCATCGCCTGCGCGCCGCGCGGGCTCGAGCCGAGCCGCACCAGCGGGTGCTCGTGGGTCGCCTCCACCAGCCGCACGATGAACGTCAGCGCCGCGTCCGCTATCGGCACCGCGCGCACCGCGGCCTGCAGGTCCAGCAGCTCCTGCCGGGAGAACACCGGCTCGGGCGCGTCGGGCTCGGGACCCGTGGTCGCCTGCAGGATGCGCTTGAGGGTGCCGGCGTCCGGCCGCGAGATGAGCACCTTGAACAGGAAGCGGTCGAGCTGCGCCTCGGGCAACGGGTAGGTGCCCTCCATCTCGATGGGGTTCTGGGTGGCGAGCACGAGGAACGGCTCCTCCAGCGCGAAGCGCGTGCCGGAGGCCGTGACGGCCCGCTCCTGCATCGCCTCCAGCAGCGCCGACTGCGTCTTGGGCGTGGCCCGGTTGATCTCGTCGGCGAGGAGCACGTTGGTGAACACCGGCCCCCGCTGGAACTCGAAGCTGCCGCCGCCGCGCCCCTCGATGAACACGGTGGTACCGGTGACGTCGGCGGGCATCAGGTCGGGCGTGAACTGGATGCGCCCGAACGCCAGGTCGGTGGCGTCGGCGAAGGCACGCACCAGCCGCGTCTTGCCCAGCCCCGGAGCGCCCTCCACGAGCACGTGGCCGCGCGCCAGCGCAGCCACCAGCAGGTCCTCCACCACCCGGTCCTGGCCGAGGATGACGCCGTGGATCGCGCGCGAGAGCGCAGCGAACTTCTCCTGGAAGCCCTCCACGCCCCCCTTGACACCCTGCCCTGCTGCGCCCGGTGCGTCGGGTGCGCCGCTGTGCATGGTTGCCTCCGTCTCCGCCGCCCAGATTAGCAGCAGCGCGGGCCGCCGGGGCCGCGGCGCCGGACCGGGCCGAGCGGGAGCCCGCCCCGCCCCACCGCGGCCCGTCCACCCCTGCGCAAGCGTGCCCCACTGCGCATCGGGGCCCGAGCCTCGCAGAGTAGACTGGCGCCATGCACCCGCACTACGGGAGGGTGACACTCAAGCCGCTGTCCGAGCTCGACAACGGCGCGTGGCGGCGTATCCAGAGCCACTTCCGCGATCCCGAGATCGCGTTCCTCAACGGCACCCCTCCCAACCGGATGCCCCTGTGGCTGCTCAAACGGGTGCTGAAGGCCGACGCCAAGCGCACCGACCGCGCCACCTTCGGCATCTTCGACGAGTACGACAGCTACATCGGCACCATCGAGCTCTACGACCTGCGCGGCGGCCGCGCCACGCTCGGCATCATCATCGGCGAGCGCAGCCACTGGGGCGGCGGCTACGGTCCCGAGGCCATCCATGCGCTGCTCGGCCACGCCTTCCAGGAGCTTGGCCTGGAGCACGTGCGCCTCAACACCTTCGGAGACAACCTCCGGGCTCAGGCCGCGTTCCGCAAGGTGGGTTTCCGCGAGGTGAGCCGCAACCGCGTGGCCGGCGGCCGCATCGACGTGCACATGGAGCTCTACCGGGGCGCCTACCTGGAGGCGCGCGCGGCGCCGGCCGGCGAACGCGCCGCTACCGCCCGGCGGCACATGGGCTGAGGCGGGAGCGCTCCGCCGGCCCACGTCGGCTCGGGCCGGGGGCATTCAGGCCGCGGGCTCTCAGGCCGCGGGCTCCCCGGGGACGCGGTCGCGACCTCCACCCTCGCCATCGATGCCGTCGGGCCCGAGCTCGCCCTCCACGAAGTAGTCCTTCACGGCCTGCGCCGCCGTCCTGCCCACACCGGGGATCGAGGCGATCTCGGCGACGTCGGCACTCCGGAGCTGGTCGATGCTCGAGAAGTGGGCGAGCAGGGCGTCGCGCCGCCTGGGCCCGATGCCGGGCACGTCGTCGAGAACGCTTCGCGTCATGGCCTTGCCGCGGGACTGACGGTTGTAGCCCACCGCCTTGCGGTGGGCCTCGTCGCGCACGTTGATCAGCAGGCGCAGCGCCGGGTGCGTCTCCGGCACCAGGACGTCGCGGCCGGCCTCGGTGAGCAGCGTCTCCTGCTTCTTGGCCAGCCCCACCAACGGCAGCGCCAGCCCCGCCTCGTCGAGCGCCCGGCGGGCGGCCGACATCTGCCCCTTGCCTCCGTCGATGAGCAGCAGATCGGGGGGCGGGAGCTTGTCGGCCAGGCTGCCGGTGAAGCGGCGCAGGACCGCCTGGTGCATGCTGAAGAAGTCGTCGGGCTTGTCCAGGCCGCGGATCCGCAAGCGGCGGTACGCGCTCTTGCGTGCGCGGCCCCCCTCGAACACCACGATGCTGGCCACGGTGTGACTGCCCATCAGGTTGGAGATGTCGAAGCCCTCGATGCGCCACGGCGGGTTCTCCAGCTCCAGCAGCTCCTGTAGCTCCTTGACGCCGGGCGCCTCGCCGCGCCGTTCGAGAAGGGTGATCTCCCCCTCCACGCCGGTCTTGGCGTTGCGTTCGGCCATCCGTACCAGCTCCACCTTGTCGCCGCGGCGGGGCGTGCGCAGCTCCACGTTGCGGCCCGCGCGGTCGGACAGGAACGCCTGCCACACGCCGACGTCCAGGTCGCTCTCCGGCACCAGCACCAGCGGCGGCACGTGCGTGGCCTGGCCGTAGTAATCGGCCAACACCCGCTCCAGGATCTCGCCCTCGCCGGCCTGGGCAGCGTTGGTGAGGAAGCGCTTGTCGCGCCCCACGACGCGGCCGCGGCGCATCTGGAACAGCTGCACCATGGCGTAGTTGCCGGCCCGCGCCAGGCCGAGGAAGTCGAGCTCGTCGCCGCGCGCGCTCACCACGCTGCTGTCGTACCCGGTGAGGCGCCTGAGCGCGTCGAGACGGTCCCGGTACATGCCCGCCAGCTCGAAGTCCCGCCGCTCGGCCGCGGCGCGCATGTCGTCCTCCAGGGCGCGCGCCGTGTCCACGACCCGCCCCTCCAGGAAGGCGCGCACCTGCTGCACCACGCGGGCGTAGGCGGCGGGATCGGCGGCGCCGATGCAGGGCGCGAAGCAGCGCCCCATGTGGTAGCGCAGGCACGGCTTCTTGCGCGGCCGCATAGGCACGCCGCTGTTACGCCTGAGCGGGAAGATCGCATAGATGAGCTCCTGCACCCGCCGCACCGCGCCCGCATTGGGGTAGGGGCCGTAGTAGGTGCCGCCGTCCTTCGCCACCCGCCGCGTGAACACCAGCGTCGGGAAGGGCTCGGCGGTGAGCTTCAGGAAGGGGTAGCTCTTGTCGTCCTTGAGCAGCACGTTGTAGTGCGGCTTGTGACGCTTGATGAGGTTGGCCTCGAGGATGAGCGCCTCGACCTCGTTGTTGGTGACGATGAACTCGACGCTGGCGGCGTCACGCGTGATGAGGCGTGCCTTGGTACCGGCGTGGCGGCCGAAGTAGCTGCGCACCCGGCTGCGCAGGTTGATGGCCTTGCCGACGTAGAGGACGGTTCCTTCCGGGTGCTGGAACAGGTAGCACCCCGGCTGGGTGGGGAGCTCCGGCAGATCGCCGCGTGTCACACCTGGAGTGTACCGTTCCAGACGGCCTCCCTCGGTAGCCGCCCGCCCGCCCGGCAGGCGCACCGGGGATGGGCGGGGGATCCCGGCCGGAGCGGGACTTTCGACACCTGATGGGACGCCGCGAGCGGCGGTAGCCTCGTGCTGTACGGAGTCTCGTGGAGCTTCGCCGTACACGTGCGGCGCCTGGCGGGTGCGGACGTGGAGCCAGCCCGACCCGGCCTCACCGGAAGGGGCCCGAGCGCGTGCCGGCTCGCGCCGCCGCGGGCGCGTGTACGGACGGTCTACGCGCGGCCTGCCGTGTTCTCACGCGGCGTCCGAAGGAGGTCGGTCCAGATGGCCAGGAAGTGGGTCTACGCGTTCGACGAGGTCGGCGATGCCGAGAAGGCCGCCGGCAGCTGGGACGAGGTCCGTGCGCTGCTCGGCGGCAAGGGCGCCAACCTGGGCGACATGACGCGCCTGGGCGTGCCCGTCCCGCCCGGATTCACCGTCACCACGCAGGCGTGCAACGCCTACCTGGAAGCGGGCGAGCAGTTCCCGGAAGGCATGTGGGAGCAGGAGCTCGAGGCGCTCCACAGGGTGGAGGCCGTCACCGGGAAGCGCTTCGGCGACCCCGCCAAGCCGCTCCTGGTCTCCTGCCGCTCGGGCGCCAAGTTCTCGATGCCCGGGATGATGGACACCATCCTGAACATCGGCCTCAACGACCACGTGGCCGAGGGGCTCATCTCCCTGACCGCCGACGATCGCTTCGTCTTCGACGCATACCGCCGGCTGGTGCAGATGTACGGCAGCGTGGTGCTGGGCGTGCCGGACGAGGTCTTCGAGGCCGTCATCACGGCCCGCCGCAAACGGGCCGACGTGCAGCTCGACGCGCAGCTCACCGCCGACGACTGGCGCGAGGTCACCCGCAAGTTCAAGGAGATCGTCAAGACCTACACCGGCAAGGAGTTCCCGGAGGAGCCGATCGAGCAGCTCAAGCTGGCCACCGAGGCGGTGTTCAGGTCCTGGAACGGCAAACGGGCCATCGACTACCGCAACGCCAGCGGCATCCGCCACGACCTCGGCACGGCCGTGAACATCGTGACGATGGTCTTCGGCAACATGGGCGACGATTGCGCCACCGGCGTGGCCATGACCCGCGACGCCACCACCGGCGAGCCGGAGATCGAAGGCGACTACCTCGTCAACGCTCAGGGCGAGGACGTGGTGGCGGGCATCCGCGCCACCCAGCCGATCTCGGACCTGCAGATCGACATGCCGGAGGCCTTCGAGGAGTTCAAGGCCATCGCCGGCCGCCTCGAGCGCCACTACCGCAACATGCAGGACATGGAGTTCACCATCGAGCACGGCAAGTTGTGGCTCCTGCAGACGCGCGACGGCAAGCGCACCGCGCAGGCCGAGGTCCGCATCGCGGTGGACATGGTCGAGGAGGGGCTCATCACCAAGGAGGAGGCGGTCGAGCGGGTCGAGCCCGATCAGGTGGACTTCTTCCTCCACCCGCAGCTCGAGCCCGAAGCCGGCAAGGGCGCCCGGAAGATCGCCACCGGCCTCAACGTCAGCCCCGGCGCCGCCGTCGGTCAGGTGGCGTTCGACGCCGACACCGCCGAGCGCTGGAAGCGCGAGGAGGGGCGCAAGGTGATCATGGTGCGCCCCGAGACCAAGCCCGACGACGTCCACGGCATGCTCGCCGCCGAGGGCATCGTGACCAGCCGCGGCGGCCGTACCAGCCACGCCGCCCTGGTGGCGCGCCAGTTCGGGAAGCCGGCGGTGGTGGGCATCGCCGACCTGGACATCGACCTGGAAGCGCGCGAGATGAGCATCGGCGCCGTGACCGTCAAGGAGGGGGAGTACATCTCGATCGACGGCACCGTCGGTGCGGTGTACCAGGGCAAGGTGCCGACCGTCATCCCCGACATCAGCAACCCTTACCTCAGCAAGGTCCTGGAGTGGGCCGACGAGATCCGCGTGCTGGGCGTCCGCGCCAACGCCGACTACCCGGCCGACGCCGAACGCGCCCGCAGCTACGGCGCCGAGGGCCTGGGGCTGGTTCGCACCGAGCACATGTTCTTCGAGCCGGAGCGCCTGCCCACGGTCCAGAAGATGATCATGGCGCGCAACGCGACCGAGCGCGCCGAGGCTCTCGACGCGCTGCTTCCCATGCAGCGCAAGGACTTCGAAGGGCTGTTCCGGGCGATGGACGGCCTGCCGGTCATCGTGCGCCTGATCGACCCGCCGCTGCACGAGTTCCTCCCCTCGCACGACGAACTGGTGCGTGACCTGGCCGATCTCAAGGTGCAGCTCCAGCACTTCCACACGCTCAGCGAGGTCGACGCCGCCCTGGCGGTCATCCGCGAGAAGTCCGACCACCTGGAGCGCGTCTCGGAGCTGCGCGAGGCAAACCCCATGCTCGGTACCCGCGGCGTGCGCCTGGGCATCCTGATCCCCGAGCTGACCCGCATGCAGGTGCGCGCCCTGTTCGAGGCCGCCTGCGAGGTCAAGCGCGAGGGCGTGGACGTCCGCCCCGAAGTGATGATCCCGCTAGTGGGGCACGTCAACGAGCTGCTCGTGCAGCGCAAGGCGCTCGAGGAGGAGGCCAGGGCCGTCATGGCCGAGTACGGCATGGACGTCCCCTACCTCTTCGGCACCATGATCGAGGTGCCGCGCGCGGCGCTCACCGCCAGCGAGCTGGCGGAGTCGGCCGAGTTCTTCAGCTACGGCACCAACGACCTTACCCAGACCACCTTCGGCATCTCGCGCGACGACGCCGAGAAGGGGTTCCTGATGCACTACCTCGAGAACGGCATCCTCGAGGAGAACCCCTTCACGACCATCGACCCCCAGGGCGTCGGGCGCCTCATCGAGATGGGCACCAAGACCGGCCGCGCCACCCGCCCCGACCTCGAGGTGGGCATCTGCGGGGAGCACGGCGGCGACCCCGCGTCGATCCACCTGTGCCACCAGCTGGGCCTGGATTACGTCAGCTGCTCGCCCTACCGCGTGCCGATCGCGCGGCTGGCGGCGGCCCACGCCGCGCTCAAGTTCGGCCGGCGCGGCGAGCAGGCGCCCGCCAAGGAGCCCGGGTTGGAGCCCGTGAAGGCCTGAGCGAGGGACCGACCGTCCACGGTGGGAGGGCGCCGCCCGCACGCGTTCCGCGGGGGCGCCCTCCACGTCTTGCGAGGCCGGGCCTCGAGCGCGACCGGCCGCGCGTTACAGGTCCAGCATCATCTCCTCGGGCGTCTCCAACAGCTCGATGACGCGGCCGGTGAACAGCGCCCCCTCGGCGCCGTCGACGAGGCGGTGGTCGAACGACAGGCTCAGGTAGAGCATGTCGCGGGCGACGATGCTGTCGTCCTCCAGAACCACCGGCCTGCGCTTGATGGAGTGCACGCCCAGGATGGCCGCCTCGGGCACGTTGATGATGGGGAAGCTGAAGAGCCCGCCGAGGCTGCCGATGTTGGTGACGGAGAAGGTGCCTGCGCGCACGTCGTCCTGGGTGAGCGTGTTGTCGCGGGCGGCCGCGGCCAGGCGGTTCACCTCCGCCGCCACCTCGAGGATGGTGAGCCGGTCGACGTCGTGGACCACCGGCACGGTCAGGCCCGCCTCCGTCGCGACGGCCATGCCGATGTTGTAGTAGTGCTTGCGGACGATCTCGCCGCTGGCCTCGTCGAGGCTGGCGTTGAGCTGCGGGAACGCCTGCAGCGCCGACACGACCGCCTTCATCACGAACGGCAGGTAGGAAAGGCGCACGCCTCGATTCTCCGCGATCGGCTTGAGACGGCGTCTCAGCGCCACCAGCGCGCTGACGTCGGCCTCGTCGACGTGCAGCGTCCGCACCGTCTGCAGGTGGGAGGCGAGCATCTGCTTGGAGATGACGCGGCGCAGGCCGCGGAGCGGGATGCGCTCCTCGCGTTCGGCGTAGCCCTGGGGGCCGACGTAACGGCTCGGCGGTCCCGCCGTGGCCGCGCCCGCTCCGCTGCCGCGCCCGGCGTGTGCCCGCACGTCATCCACCCGGATGCGGCCGTTGGGACCGCTGCCTGCCACCTCTTCGATGTCCACGTCGAGCTCCCGGGCCAGCCGGCGCGCCGCGGGCACGGCCAGGACGCGGCCGTAGGGACCGCGCGCCCGGGGGGCCGAGCGCGCCTCCGAGGCGGTGCGGGGGGCCACGGCCGCGCCGCCGCGAACCCGCACGGTGACGCCGCCCGCGCCCTCCTCTTCCTGATCGTTCGGACGGAAGAGGCTCAAGCTGGAGCCGTCGTCCTCCTCGTCGGCGCCGCCGGGCTCCACGATGGAGCGCTCCTCGGCGGCCTGGACGCCGGCCGACGGCTCGGCGGCGGGCGCCTCCGCGCCGTCGGCGAAGAGCGCGATCGGCTCGTTGACCGGCACGACGTCGCCCTCCGCCACCAGCTGCTTCTGCAGCACGCCGGCGTAGGGGCTGGGGAGCTCGACGGTCACCTTGTCGGTCATCACCTCGACGATCGGCTGGTCCTGCTCGACCGCATCCCCCTCGGCGACCATCCAGCGGAGGATCTCGCCCTCCACCACCGACTCGGCCAGCTCGGGAAGCCGGAACTCTCTCGCCATGCACACTCCTCGGTTGCCGCGCGGCGCGGCCCAGGGTCTCGATGCTGCTTCGCCGCCGTTCGCACGTCACGCTACCAGGCGCGCGCCGCCGGCAGGTCAGTACTCCAGCGCGCGCTTCACCGCCTTCAGGATGCGGTTGGGACCGGGCAGGTAGGCGCGGTCCTGCGCGTAGGGGTAGGGCGTGTCGAAGCCGCTCACGCGGATCGGCGGCGCCAGGAGCATGTCCAGCACCTCCTCGGCGATGGTCGCACCCACCTCGCTCATGAAGCCCGCCGTCCTCGGGGCCTCGCTCACCAGCACCACCCGTCCGACCCGCGCCACGGCCTCCAGCACGGCCCGCTTGTCCCACGGCATGAGCGAGCGCAGGTCGATGACCGTGGCCGACACGCCCTGCTCCTGCAAGGCGTCGGCGGCCTTCAGCGTCTCCGCCATGCTGCCGCCGTAGGAGACGAGCACCACGTCGTCGCCCTCGCGCCGCACGCTCGCCTTCCCCACGGGCAGGGAGAAGTCGGGATCGTCCGGCACGTCCTCCTTGACCGCGCGGTACAGGCGCTTGGGCTCCAGGAAGACCACCGGGTCCTCGTCGTGGATGGCGGTGCGAAGCAGGCCCCGAACGTCCGTCGGCGTCGACGGGAAGACCACCTTCAGGCCGGCGGTGTGAACGAAGTGCGACTCCGGCGATTGCGAGTGGTGGTGGCCGCCCTTCACGCCTCCGCCGGCCGGCATGCGCACGACCATGGGGGCGGTGAACTGGCCACCGGAACGGTAGCGCAGCTTGGCCACCTGCGACACCAGCTGGTCGAACCCCGGGAAGACGTAGTCGGAGAACTGGATCTCCGCCACCGGCCGCAGCCCGTGGACCGCCATGCCCAGCGCCGAGCCGATGATGGCCGCCTCGGAGAGCGGCGTGTCGATGACACGGTCGGGACCGTACTTGTCGAAGAGCTTCTCGGTGGCGAGGAACACGCCGCCGCGCTTGCCCACGTCCTGGCCCAGGACCACGACGCGCTCGTCGGCGCCCATCTCCTGGTCGAGCGTGCGCGCGATGGTCTGCACCATGGTCTGCACGGCCATGGATCACCCCTCCCGGCGTCGGGCGCGAGACCGACGACCCCGCGCCCGCAAGGCGCGCTCAGTCCTGCAGCTCACGCCACTGCTCCTCGAGGTGCGCGGGCCGCTCGGCGAAGACGTCATCGAACATCCACTCCAACGGCACCGGCCCCGCCTCCTCGGCCTCGCGCGCGGCGGCCGCGAAGGTCTCGCCCAACTCGGCGCGCAGCGCCGACTCGGCTCCGTCGTCCCACAGGTCCCGCTTCTCCAGGAGGCGGCGGAAGCGCTGGAGCGGGTCGCGACGCTTCCACGCCTCGAGCTCCTCGCGAGGGCGGTAGCGGCTGTCGTCGTCGGCCGAGGAGTGCGCCCCGTAGCGGTACACCAGCATCTCCACCAGCGCCGGCCCCAGCCCGCTCCTGGCTCGGTCGACCGCCTCGCGCATGACGTAGTAGCCGGCCAGCGGGTCCATACCGTCGACGGTGTAGCCCGGCATGCCGTAGGCGTGCGCCTTGGCGGCGATCGACTCGGCGCCGGTCTGCTTGTTGTACTCGACGCTGATGGCGTAGCGGTTGTTCTCGCAGACGAACACTACGGGCGCGCCCTGGGCGCCGGCGAAGTTGAGGGCGGCGTGGAAGTCCCCCTCGCTGGTGGCGCCCTCGCCGAAGCTGGTGACCACCACCTGGCCGCTGCCCCGCACCTTCATGCTGATCGCCGCGCCGACCGCGGGAGCGATGTGCGAGGCGATGGGCGAGGCGATGGTGAAGATGTTGAGCGCCTTCGAGCCGTTGTGCGAGGGCATCTGGCGGCCGCGGTTGGGGTCCATCCGGGTGGCCATCGCCTGCGCGAACATCTCGGCCGGCGGGAGCCCGAAGGCCAGCAGCAGGCCGATGTCGCGGTAGTACGGGAAGAGCCAGTCGCGGCCGCTCTCGAGCGCGTGCGCGACGGCGATGTGGGCGCCCTCATGGCCCGCCGTCGGGGCCACGAAGCTGATCTTGCCCTGCCGCTGCAGGCGGCCCAGCCGTTCGTCCATCAGGCGGCCGACCACCAGGTCGCGGTACATGCGCAGGAGGGTGTCGGCGTCCAGGTCGAGGTCGAATGTCCCCACCCACTCGCCGGACTCGGTCACGAGGGTGTAGGGCTCGTCGTTGAAGGGTTGGAAGAGCTGCGAGTCGCGGATCACGCAGGCCTCCTTTCACCGCCTTCGCGTGCCGGCCTTGCGCCGGAGCGCCGGTGTCCCGTGCGGGCGCGCGGACGACCGCGCCGTGCCCAATGAGAAGCCCCGGTGAACCGACACCGGGGCTCTGCCAGGGACGAGCGTCCCTAGCAGGCTGTAGCGCGGGCTGTTCGAACGCTTGGTCATCGCGAGTGCCCGTCTCCGTGGCCGCGCGCTCGGTGCTCGACCTCGCTGCGGCGCACGAGACCTTCGGGGTTCACCGGACGATACCACCCCCGCCGGCGGCCGGCTGTAACTCATCCCATAACCTCCACGGCCGGCGGAGCACCCTGTGGGACCGCGTATCCGCGTCCGGGCCGGACGGTGCCCCCTGTCGCGCGGGCTACACTGAGGGCCACGACCGACCCGCTCCCCGTCCCCGCGAAGAGGAGGGCTCATCGCCATGACCAACACGCGCCTCGTCGCCTACGCTCTCATCGCGATCGGCATCGTCGCCCTGCTGTCAAGGCTGACGCCCGACGCCGGCTGGCTGTGGATCGGCCTCGTCGCCGCCGGCTTCCTGTTCGCGTACCAGCGCGAGCACGTCTACCCCTTCCTGGTGGTCGGCAGCACCCTCATGGGCATCGCCGTGGGCATCCTGCTGGAGGGCAACTGGCACTGGCCGGGCGCCTTCCTGGTGAGCCTCGGCGCGGGCGTCGCCGCGATCGACCTGGCGGCCCCCCGCGACAACCGCTGGCCGCGCCTGGTCGGCCTGGTGCTCATCGCGCTGGGCTTGGTGACCGGCCTGGCCGAGACGGGGATCCTGACCTCGGCCGCCTTCGCCGTCCTGCTGATCGCCGCGGGGGTCGTGCTGGTGGTCCTTCCGGCGCGGGCGCCGCGGCGCGGCGGGCCGGAAGCGGATGCGACGTCCGCCGGGACGTCCTCACCGACCGCGCCCACCCGCCCCGCCGCCGCGCAGGATCCTCGCGCCCGCCGACCCGCGGCCGCGGAAGCGGCCCCCGCGAGGACCGTGAGCGCCGCGAAGGCCGCTGGCGCCGGGAGCGCCACAGCGGCCGACGCCCGACGGGCGCTGCTGGCGTGGCGCAGCGAGACGGCCCGGGCGGAGGGCCGCAGCGAAGCCGTGGTGATGCGCGACGACGTCCTCGAAGCGGTGCTGGCGAGCCGGCCGACCACGCTCGATGCGCTGGCCGCGGTCAAGGGCGTGGGTCCGGTGACGCTCGAGCGCTACGGCGAGGCGATCGTGAGGCGGCTGCGCCGGGCCTAGACGGGCGCCGCCGGCGCCTGCGCGTCCCGGCCGCGGGTCCTCGCGCGGGTCCTCGCGCGGGTCCTCGCGCGCAGTGGCCGTGGAACGCCGCCGCCGGCCCGGCATAGAATGGGTGCGCCGTGGACTCGAAGCAGGTAATCCTCTCCTTCCTCGTCGCCGTCCTGCTCGGCTTCCTCATCGGTCTCGAGCGCGAACGCAAGCGCGACACGCGGGGCTCGATCTTCGCCGGCATCCGCACCTTCCCGCTGATCGCGCTCTTCGGGGCCATCGTCGGTACCCTCACCCAGGCGGTCAGCCCCTGGGTGCTGGTCGGCAGCTTCGTGCCGCTGGCGGTGTTGATCGCCCTCGCCTACTGGCGCGAGACGGTCGGCG
>Ga0102953_1001532_pt1 | contig 14568 bp, 17 predicted proteins | sample SalPon2A_C_D2_MG_FD_78509 | JGI IMG/M metagenome (GOLD analysis project Ga0102953, IMG submission 78509) | Soil microbial communities from South San Francisco under conditions of wetland restoration - Salt Pond MetaG R2A_C_D2_MG | ecosystem: Environmental > Terrestrial > Soil > Wetlands | place... | reverse complement strand
TTCCTGGCATTGGTAATCTATAAAGAGGAGTCGAAATGACGCTGTATATTCTCTGCTTTGCCTTATTTCTGACCGGTCTTTATGGCGTGCTGACCAAGAGAAATATCATAAAGATTGTCATAGGTCTGTCTATAATGGAGTTTAGCATCTTCCTTTTTATGACCTTAATTGGATACGTCAACAATGGAGATGCACCGATCTTGGTAAACGGCAAAGAACAGTTGGTGTTTGTAGATCCCTTGCCGCAAGCGATGGTACTAACAGCTATCGTCATAGGACTCGCGACCAATGCCATGCTATTGGCCATAGCCATACGAATTTACCGGAAATACGGAACGTTTGACGTACGCAAAATCAATCAGCTTAAAGGATAAAAAGTGGAATCCCTGATAGCACTATACGTTATTCTACCCCTGGGAGCAGCGTTCCTGATCCCACTAATCGGGAGATTTGTGCAGTTCTTTGCAAAGACGATCTCAGCACTCGTCTTTGCCGGTCTTACTGCATTAAGTGTAGTGTATATTTCGGTATTTCATACAGAAACCATCCGGTACGCCGTTGGCGGCTGGCAAGCTGCAAATGGGATCCCTATCGCCATATACCTCGTTCTTGACGGGTTTAGTGGTATAATCCTTGTGATGATTAACCTGGTCACTTTTTTTGCGGTTGTCTATTCATTCTCTTATCTCAAAAAATATACCGCGAAGAACAATTTTTATGCTTTGCTATGCCTGATGGCAGCCGGAATGAACGGTGTAGTCTTGACCGGTGATTTGTTCAACCTGTATGTGTTTATGGAAATCGCCGCTATCGCATCCTATGCGCTTGTGGCCTTTGGCGTCGAGAAGGAAGAACTGGAGGCATCATTCAAATACCAGGTTTTGGGCGGGATGGCTTCACTCTTTATCCTTCTGGGCATCGGCTTGGTCTACTGGACGACGAGTACGCTCAACATGGCTGACGCCTCCCGTATTCTTAAGGACTATGCCGGGTACCGGATCGTTATTTTTATCCAGTTGTTGTTCATTGCCGGGTTTGGAATGAAGTCGGCCCTGGTGCCGTTCCATGCCTGGCTGCCCGATGCCCACTCTTCGGCTCCCTCACCCATTTCCTCCATGTTATCCGGAGTCCTGATCAAAGCCATCGGTATTTATGTCCTGATCCGGCTGTTCTTTACGATGTTCAGCATTTCGTATGAGATTGCGCTCACCATAACCGTTTTGGGAGTCCTGTCGATGTTGACAGGCGGGGTATTGGCGATCGGACAGTGGGATTATAAACGGCTGCTGGCATATTCCAGTATCAGCCAGGTGGGGTACATCATCATTGGCCTCGGGATCGGGATGCTGGTGATGGCTAATAACGGCAGCAGGGAAATAGCCGCCCTTGCCATATTCGGGGGCCTGTTTCACCTGGTCAACCATGCCGTCGCTAAGGGATTGCTGTTCATGACGGCAGGTTCCGTAGAGTATGCCACCGGTATACGTGATCTTAAAAAACTGGGTGGCTTAGCCGGCAAAATGCCGATCACTTCAGCGACGTCATTTAGCGGGTCGATGGCTATATCCGGGCTGCCGCCGTTTAGCGGCTTCTTCAGCAAGCTTGTAATTATTATCGCTGCCATTAAAGCACACTACTTTGTGATTGCCTTTCTGGCAGCAGGAATGAGTATTGTGACCCTGGCATATTTCCTGAGACTGCAGAAAGGTTTGTTTGCAGCAAAGCCGATGGCGGGCATTGAGAAGATCAAAGAAGTGCCTTTCGCAATGACCTTTTCAATGGTTTGTCTTGCTATAGGATGTATTGCCTTAAGCGCGCTGATCTTTCCCGGCGTACGGGATGCGATTATAACACCGGCGGTGAAAGTATTGATGGAAGTTTCAAATCAACCAGTAACCATAAAATGATGAGATACCTGTTCCACATCCTGATATTATTCGGCTTCTGGTTGTTGTTTACCGACGATCTATCCACGCCCAACCTAGTTGTCGGGGCTATCGTGGCAATTATAAGTGTCGTGATACTCGGCAGATATTTCGTTAAACCAACCTCCAGGTTGCTTGATCCGAAGAGATATGGCTGGTTTGTGGTTTATGTGCTCGTTTTTTCCTGGGAATGCCTGAAGGCGAACCTTGATGTAGCCTACCGTGTACTTCACCCGGATCTCCCCATCAGGCCGGGCATCGTCAAGGTTAAAACAAGCCTGAAGACTGATTTGGGAAGGACCACGTTGGCTAACTCCATCACGATGACCCCGGGTACCATTACCGTCGACATCATTGATGACTATATCTATGTGCACTGGATCTATGTCAGGTCAACTGATCCGGCGAAATATGCCGAGCAAATATCAGGAAGATTCGAAAAATATATATCAAGGATCTTTGAATAATAATCATGCCTGCTTATGGAAAACGCACTTACCATATTGTTGTATATCCAGATCGGACTCTGTTTCTTCTGCTTGTTCCGGATTGTAAGGGGACCGACCATAGCGGACCGGATGGTGGGCATCGACATTTTCGGCATTCTGGTCGTGGGCATCTGTGGGATACTTGCCATCATTACAGACCGGATGTTTATCATCGATATCGGCATTGCCTGGATCATTCTGAGTTTCGTGGGAACACTCACACTGGCAAAATATCTGGAAGGGAGAAAGTTAAATGAATAGTATTATCGCTGTAGTTCTATTAAGCACCGGCGTTTTGTTCAACCTATTGGGTTGTATTGGACTCATCAGATTACCTGATGTTTACAACCGGCTACAATCGGCTACCAAGTGTGTCACCCTCGGCACTTGCAGTATTTTGCTGGGATTACTGGTGATGTATGGATTTAATGATATTGGAGTGAAAGCCTTAATTTCCATTCCACTGTTGTTCTTTTCCGCTACGGTTGCGGCACATGCATTGGTACGGGGTGCCTATCTGTCTGGTGTGAAAATGGATAAAAGAACCGTTGTGGATCATTACAAGGCTGTAAGAGACGGTGTTGCACAAAGCGGCAACGAAAAAGAGGGAAGAGAGGAGGAACTCTATGAAGTATCCTAAGCTACGGGAAGTCAAAGAAGCGGTTACCTCGTTATTTACGAAAGCCTACACGACCGATTTCCCCAAAAGTCCGCATGTGCCAGAAAAAGGGTATAGAGGCAAACCGGTAGTCGATGAAGAGTATTGCGTAGGATGTGAAACATGCGCCAATGTCTGTCCGCCGCATGCTATCACGTTTCATGATGATAAAGAAAAAGGCGTTCGCACGATCATCCGGGACTATGGTAAATGCATATTCTGCGGCCAGTGCGAGGAACACTGCATCACAGGTAACGGCGTTAAACTCTCAGACGAAATTTTTGATCTTGCCACGTTTGACAGGGAGGAACTGGTAGAATACCAGGAGCGGGAGCTATTGATTTGCCAAAACTGCGGAGAAGTCATCACTACCAAAGAACACATGCAATTTTTATACAATAAGCTCGGTGCCCACGCCTATTCTTCCATTCTGAACCTGAATGTATTAAATGAAAAGCTGCAATTATCCCACCCTGACGATACGGCCGTAAAAGTACGCGATGAATTAAAACGAAAGGATATGTTCAATGTCTTATGCCCGAATTGCCTGAGGGAAGTCCAGGTGAAGTTGCTTTTTGAATGAATGGACGTGAGGTTGATATAGTAACCAAGCTAGTCAAAAGGCACAGACTTGCGACATATGGTTGTCCCCTTGAGGGGACTTATAGGGGGTGTCAGCCAGCGTTTCACAGAGAATCCGCACATCAAATATGAGATGCACCGTAACACCCACCTTAGTCCTCCCTCGAGGGAGGGGTCGAGAAATCCATCATGCTCGTGAATGTTGAATGTGAAACCAATATATGTCGCACTGATAACCATTTAGATTCCTCGGTTTCACTCCATTACAATTGGAATGACTTGAGGAGGCCTAATAATTAATAATATGCTTGATAGACTCGACCAACTGCTAAATACTCACAAAAAAATCCTGTTCGCAGGTGTCGGAAATGTGTTACGGCAGGATGATGCGGTGGGCGTATATATCTGTGAGCGAATTAAACAAAACGGACATATTCAGTCATTGGTCGTCGGCCAGAGTATCGAAAATTACATCGGTAAGATTCAACAGATAAACCCGGATATCCTTGTGGTGATCGATTGTGTGGATTTCAATAAGCCGCCCGGAGAAGCTTTCCTCATTCTGCTTGATGATCTTTTAGATTATACCTCGAATACGCATAACATCTCTTTCAAAACGTTATCCCGGTTTTTTGATATGCCTGTACAGATTCTGGGAATACAACCACAAAACGTGGATTACGGTGAGGGAATGTCGCTCAGGATTCAAGAAGCAGCGGAGAAAATGATAGACATTATCAATAGCATGTGGGAGTTCGAAACATGCGGGTTTAATGAAGAGTTGTAGATGATTTGCCTTTCGATGAACGATTTTCACCTCCTGACACATCGTACCAAGAGGTGAAAATCATATCCGCTACCAATTCATATACTCACGTACCTTCTTTGCCAGCAGTGCTGCCATCTCGCCTTGCTGTTTCATATCCGGATGTCCATCGCACCCGGAATTATAGGTCTCTTTCCAACTAAAATAGGTAATAGCACTGTCCCCGGCTGCTTCGCGATTTTCGATAACACGATGCAAGTAACCGCTCAGTGCTTCCTTCTGGTCGGGACCAAACATCGGGCTATCGGCCAAAAGAAACTTAGTATTTGGATATTTTTGACGAACGGTAGCCACAAAGTTGGTATAGGCTTTTACAAAAGCATCACCGTCAAGTTTAGGGCGAGGTTCTTTCCCATCTCCCTTAGAGAAGTCGTTGGTACCCAAGGCAATGATCACCAGGTCCGGTGTATATTTGCTGAAGTTCCAGGGAATGGGATTTTTGGTGTATTCCATATAAACGCCGTTGTAAACGTCAGGCATTACGGGCCCGGGACTATTCCAGTTGCGATACATACCCATGCCGGATACCGAACTGAGCATCCACTGGGTGTGAAGAAGGCGGGAAAGGCGTGGACCATACGCATACCAGGCGTTGGTATGATCGAACCATTGACCTTTGCTGCATGCGAATAGCAAAGTATCGTCGCCAAAGCCACAGGTGATGGAGTCGCCTATATATTCAATCTTGCGGTCAGGCAAGGGAGCGGCTTGTAAAAGTTGTTGAGTACGTACGTCGACCAGCTTATTGTGACCATTTTGACCCTCGGTGGCTTTGCAGAGTATCAAGGTGTGTTCTCCGGGTTGCAGACTGTCGGCAAGCACGTAACGGGTCTGACCCATCTTCGTACGAAACTCGTGGACTTGATTGCCATCGATAATCACATCAAACCAGTTGTAGCTTGTGGAATCACGAAATTCATCGTCCAAATCGACAGACAGTTGTGTACCGCGGAATTTCATATAGAAAGTGACCCCGGAAGCAGCAAATTTGACCGAGCTATCCTTGTCGACCATGTGTCGCCCCATAATCTGCATGTGACTATCGTTGCCCGGGTATGTATGCATCCTGCCATTGGAACAAGCAACCATCGCCAGGAAAGGGAGGAGGAAAAGTATTTTTCTAAAAGACATCTTGTTTGCTATCCGGTATGTCGTTTGGGTTTTCATAACTTTCCCTTTATTTCTGCTATCAATGACTTGACCTTTATACATATTGGGACAATGAGTTAGCTTGAAATTATATTTTTAGCTTATGTGGATGATAAGTTTTTTAGACGTGATAATCCTTCTGAATATCGCGAATTAGCTTATGTGTCTATCGAAATTAATCAGTTGAGGTTGATTACCTTGTCAGATTGGGAATAATGAGTGATTGTTCTCCCGGTCAACGCTTGATAACTGGCAATAAACCGGGGATGAAAATGCGAGTTAGACGGCAGATCCCTGAATACCCCGCTGACTATAAATTCTTTGCCTCCCATCTTGATTCGGCGATCTACCGGGTTTTCATTTTTACTAAAATATCGCCAGGCCGCCTTTTGACTTATCACGATTGAATTTGGGTGGGAGAGTAGGTCTGATCTGTTTCCCCTTAGAATCTTGAAGGTAAAAATGTGAAAGAGATCGGGGTCGGCCCAGTAAAAATTGTGTGCATAAAAGGTTTCATTATGCACGACAACTTCAGCAGATTGAACCCGGCTTAAACGGGTTGCTTTGGATATTTCCGGGAAATCTTTTTTCAAAGCACTCGAAAGCAGGGCCGGAGTATAGGCTGTCTTCGAACTGTTCCCGGCTATTTTTGTTTCTGTCGTCATCCGGTAAATGCGGGAGGCCTTTTTATTGAACCGGTCAAAGCTGAACTGGTAGAAAATGATTAAAAATAGAAACAGAAAGCTCGCGAGTCCCAGCGATAACCCCGTAATGTTGATCAGGGAGAAGAGTTTGTTTTTATAAAAATGGCGTATGGAAATCTTAAGGTAATTTAGCAGCATCTTAATTAAAATATGGCGATTCCTGACAACCTGATGATTAGTAATAGGGCAAAATTTTATAAGATGCAATGGGCTCGCTCCGAAATACTACATATCGTCTGATGAAATGAGTTAAAGGGGGCTTTGCAAAACCAACCTCATAAGTCTCTCCTGTAAATCTGGAAAGGTTTGGTGAGGTAAAACAAAGGTTTTGCAAAGCCTCCTTTAAGAAAGTTACCGGCTAATCAGACTGAGTCGATTATCAATATGCATTTTATCGTCTTATTTGGATGCTACAACCAGCATTTCAAAATCTTCTGTGGTTAATTTGTCGCCACGGCTAAATGCACCCAGCTTAGCTCCGTAAATATCAATAGTTTTATAATTAAGGGATTTTAGCAGCCAGGTAATTTCTGAAGGGACATAATATCGTTCGTTGCATTCCAGTGCTTTCTGATTACCCGAATCATCCTCGAAATAGATAGTACTGTAGTTGCGAAATGTCATCAGATCGAATGAGTTGTTATCATAGCTAACATTTCCATCTCCATCATGACTTGTGATAAAATCTTTGACGGAATGAAATAGAGGAAACAGGGCATTGAGTGTCGTAAAAATAAGCTTACCATCATCTTTTAAGGCTTTAGATGCATTTTGAAGTATCTGATAATTCATTTCGTCCGTTTCCATCAGGGAAAATCCTCCTTCACAAAGCATGATGGCCAGATCAAATTCATTAAGAAAAGTCAATGATCTGGCATCCCTAACCTGGAAGTTGATATTCAATCCTTGCTCAGTTGCTAATTCCTTTGCCCTGTTTATCAAGGATTCGGATAAGTCAATACCCGTTACATTATAGCCGCGTTTCGCTAATTCTATTGAGTGTCGCCCGGTCCCACATCCTATATCTAAGATATTGAACTGCGTGTTATGATTGATTTCACTTTCGATGAAGTCACATTCACCCAACGTTCCTTTTGTATAAACCTCATCTTCATATTTCAATGCATAATTCTCAAATAATACCTCATACCATTGTTTCATAATATATCCCTCCATTTTTAGAAGGCATTCGGAAAGAAACGTTTCTGTGATTAGTTATCTGTTTGTTAATGACGTTGTTTCTTGACTAAATAAACACATTTTTTATTTATCTGGTTTCCAGAAGGCTTTGCAAAACGAACCTCATAAACCTCTCCTGTAAATCTGGAGAGGTTTGGTGAGGTAAAATAAAGGTTTTGCAAAGCCTCCTGTTATTAAATATGATAAGACCGGGTCCATATCTGTGAATGTGAATTAGCCGATGGGAGGAAAAATTATGGGTGAATGATTACAGAGACTCATGTGTTCTAGAAAATTACACTTTTCAAGTCAATGCTATTGATAAAATCTATTTTATCAATATAAAATATCAATCAGAGATCAATTTTTTTTCAATAAAAGATTTGGTTACTTGAACCGGGTAAACAGAAAATCAAAATTTAAGATGTTGCATTGACAACACACAAAATTAAAACTCGTCAAACAATAACGATAGTAATAATATGAGCAGTGAAAGCAAGTGCCCTTATCATGATGGATCGCAAAAAGAAATGGCTGGTGGAGGTACCAATATTCGAGATTGGTGGCCAAATAAGCTGAATTTGGATATTCTTCGGCAACATTCTTCATTGTCGAATCCGTTGGGTGAAGATTACAACTATGCCGAAGAGTTTAAAAAACTGGACCTGAAAGCTGTAAAGAAAGATCTCTATAATCTGATGACCGAATCCCAGGACTGGTGGCCGGCCGACTGGGGTCACTACGGTCCGCTCTTTATTCGAATGGCCTGGCATGATGCCGGAACGTACCGGGTTGCTGACGGCAGGGGCGGAGCAGGTACCGGTAACCAGCGTTTTGCACCTGTGAACAGCTGGCCCGATAATGTAAGCTTGGATAAGGCACGCCGTTTGCTCTGGCCGATCAAGCAAAAGTACGGTAATAAAATTTCTTGGGCGGATCTGATGATCCTGGCAGGTAACTGTGCCATGGAGTCGATGGGATTTAAAACGTTTGGTTTTGGAGCTGGACGCGAAGACATCTGGGAACCTGAGAAAGATATCAACTGGGGCCCCGAATATGAATGGCTGGCTAATGAGCGCCACGACGACGAGGGAAATCTCGAAGGACGGCTTGCTGCGGACCACATGGGTCTGATCTATGTGAATCCGGAAGGGCCAAACGGAGAACCGAATCCGGCGAAGGCCGCTAAGTTCATTCGCCAGTCGTTCAAGCGCATGGCAATGAATGATTATGAAACCGTTGCTCTCATTGCTGGCGGACACACATTCGGGAAAGTTCATGGTGCGGTCACGGAAGACCACGTCGGTCCCGAGCCGGAAGCTGCTCCTATAGAACAGCAGGGCCTGGGATGGGCGAATGATTCCGGCACAGGTAAAGGTGCTGATACATTCACCAGTGGCCTCGAGGGCGCGTGGACCAATAAACCCACTGAATGGGACATGGGTTTCTTCGAAAATCTTTTTAACTATGAATGGGAGCTAACCAAGAGTCCGGCCGGGAAACACCAATGGACTCCCAAGAATGGGGCCGGGGATGGTACGGTGCCCGATGCCCACATACCGGATAAGAAAAACGCTCCTATCATGCTCACCACAGACCTCGCTTTGAAGGTGGATCCTGAATATGAAAAGATTACGAGGCGCTTCTATGAAAATCCCGATGAATTCGCGGACGCCTTTGCCTGTGCATGGCTCAAGCTTACCCACCGGGATATGGGACCTAAAGCGCGCTATCTGGGTCCGGAAGTTCCTGAGGAAGATTTGCTCTGGCAAGATCCCATTCCCGCAGTAAGCTATAAGCTGGTTGACGATAAGGATATTGCCGGATTAAAGGGTAAAATCCTCGATTCAGGACTAACTGTATCTGAACTCGTATCCACTGCCTGGGCATCAGCTTCAACATTCCGTGGCTCTGACTACCGGGGTGGTGCCAACGGTGCGCGAATACGTCTGGCTCCGCAAAAGGATTGGGAAGTCAATAACCCGAAACAATTGGCTAAAGTGCTAAAGGAGCTTGAACGCATCCAAAAAACATTTAACGATGCTCAATCCGGTGATAAGAAAGTTTCGTTGGCCGATCTCATTGTGCTCGGTGGTTGCGCTGCTATTGAGCGGGCAGCCAAAAAAGCTGGACACGACATCAAAGTGCCCTTCACGCCGGGACGTGCTGATGCCACTCAGGATCAAACCGATGTAGAGTCTGTAGGATGGCTCGAGCCTGATGCCGACGGTTTCCGTAACTATTGCAATACCAGACGTAATGCTACCCCTGAAGAGTTGCTGGTCGACAAGGCTCAGCTACTAACGTTAACGGCACCTGAGATGACGGTGCTCCTTGGCGGCATGCGCGTGCTGGGCACCAACTACAATTATTCGCAGAATGGTGTCTTTACGGATAAGCCCGGAGTGTTAACCAATGACTTCTTTGTCAATCTGCTCGACATGGGCATTACCTGGAGAGCAAATTCAGAAGAACAGGTAGAATTTGACGGTCTTAATCGTAAGACAGGCGAAGTTAAGTGGAACGGAACGCGCGTAGACCTGATATTCGGTTCAAACTCAGAACTGAGGGCTATTGCTGAGGTCTATGCCCTTGATGAGGCCAAAGACAAGTTCGTGAAGGACTTTGTAGCGGCCTGGAATAAGGTAATGAATCTGGATCGGTTCGACCTGGACTGATATAATCTTAACTCACTTTAAAAGGCAGCCCAGAACGCTCTGGGCTGCCTTTTCGTTTTTGATCAATAAATTAATCATTCAAGCCTTTGCCATCGAGGATATTCGGTATATATTTTTCTACTCTTGAAGCCCGCGTCTTGGATTGTTTGGCTTGAGAAAAATAAAAGATATATGCTCTTTGACGTCCTGGCGTCAATGCTTTAAAGGTAGTTTCCAAGACAGGATTTTTATCTAATTTATCTTGAAACTCTTTGGGAATTTTGTAGTCCGATGTCTTTTTTATTTTCACTTTCAGACCGGCTTTTTCCACTTCAATAGCTTCCTGGATGTAGGCTTTCAGGATAGGTTCCATCTCAATAATTTGTCGAACATTGATAAACCGTATCTGGCGCGCTGCCTGAACATTCTTCGTTTGCTGGATGAGAATGCCCTCAGGGTCCTTTAACAAAACGCCCTTGAAGAACAGAAGCGCACAGTATTCTTTGAATCCGTGTATTAAAACAATGTTCTTTTCTTGAAATGTATAACAAGGATGCATCCACTTGATTTCTTCATTCAGCCTGCAGTCAAGAACGATCATTCTCAACTGCTTAAATTCGTCTCGCCACTTTTGGGCGTTTCCCAGAAATACGTCCACTTTGGGATTCATTTTACTCATCTTTATGTAGTCAAATTAGTTCTTTATGTTGTTGCGAGTAAGAATACCTCTCCGCTTGCAGGCATTAGGTTGTCGGGTCTGCCCTTAAAATAGAGCTGCTCCATATCTTTGGTTGATATCGTTTCTGTCTCCTTAAAACCTGCTCTATCAGCAAAAGCCAATATTTCATCAGGAGTGAAAAAACTCACCATAGGCGTTCCCGCTTCACGAGCTCCTTTCTCTGCTATTTCCTGCATAGATTTATCTTCTTCATCGAGAAGCTCCATTGGCAGGTAAAATGTCATAGCAAGTTTTGAACCTGGCGCAAGTGTCGCAATTTGATTTAGGGTAGAAGCGATGGCCTCTTTTTTTAGGTACAAACTAACCCCTGTGCAGGCAACAACAGCAGGTTTTTTGGTGTCAAATCCTGCCTTTAATAGTTGATCCCACCAGGAATCCCGGTTGTATCGGGAAAAATCGACAGGCACAAGATGCAAATACTTCGGAACACCCAAACCAAGTTCCGTTAATCGCTGTTGCTTCCAGGCCAATGTATCGGACCGGTCAATTTCAAATATTTGAATTTGGGAAGCAATTTCCGGCCTGCGTTGGGCAAAGGTGTCAAGACCTGCGCCGAGAATGACATACTGGCTCATTCCTTGCCGCATCTGTTCAATAATTAAATCCTCAATAAAACGCCTGCGGGCTACGATAGAAGCCCGCAGGCGTTTTGTAAATTTCATATCGGGACGTTGCTGCCAATCATCAGGCGGAGCTACCAGTTTCAATCCGATTTCATCTTCAAGTATATGGGGCTTTGCATCCGCCTGAACGTGTAAAGCTCTCCATAAAGCAGTTCTTACTGCCGTATTATCCGGATCTGTCATTTCTTTTGTCTGTTTAACCCGATGATTCTGTTAGTCGTCTGTGGAGATTTAAACTCTTAGCGAGCCGCGAAACGCCCTGCCGCTATAAAAGCAGGGTGCCGTGTTATGATATACAAAAACATGGTTGAAACGGCGATCACAAAAGATGGCACCACCGAGTTTTCTGATATCGGCAGGTGTTTTCACCCAGCTCTGCGTTTTCGTGTCGAATTCACCAAGTATCTGTAACTCCCGGTATTGTTCTTCCGTTAAAAGCTCAATGCCCATGAAAGCAGCCATATCAATAACGTTACCTGCCGGATGCACGCCTTTCTTTTCCCGTTCCTCCTGTGCTTCACGGTCATAACACACATTTCTCCGGCCTTTGGGACTTTCTGCTGAACAATCGATGAAAATATATGCATCGGTCTTTTCATGATACCAGACTACATCCGGTTCACCGCCGGTACGTTCCATTTCATTGAGTGACCACAATTTTTTTCCCGAATCGCCGGATTCCAGCTTTGCTTGTACCTTAGCCCATTCAAGACTTTTATGACGGTTCATGTTTTTCCCAAAACGGGCTTTTAATGTCTTAAGTAATTCTTCACGTTGTTCCGGTGACAACTTTTTGTTATTGCTCATTTTATTCAATTATTGATTGACTAAAACGATTTTTCTATCCACAGGTCTGTAATACCACGATACAATAGTCAGAATAATAAGTAACAATGCGGGAAATGTTGCAATGACCGGATCACCAGAGGCGATATGTGAACATATTGCTCCCGACATGACGAAGAAAAAGCCCGCATATGCCCATTCCTTTAGTAAAGGAAATTTAGGAATGAGCACGGCTGCGACTCCTAAGATTTTCCAAACACCAATTATTGTAAGTAGATATACAGGATAGCCTAAATGTGTAATCATATCGACGCCACCCTGACCTGCTTCCATTTTGAATAATTGTCCTGCTCCGGTTGCCGTCATTCCCAATGCTAGCCAGAGAGTGGCAATCCAATAGATAATTTTATTTCTCTTTGTCATGGTATGTTATTTTAACTTGCTCACGATTTTTTGTAACCGGCTGTGGGCCATATTGATGCCTTGCGCGAAGGGTAGCTTCAGGTTTTGGTCCCGGAGTGCAACCGATTCATAAATGACGTGCATGCTTAGTTTGCTGATGTCGTCGGTGAGTTTCTCAAATTCAAGGATCTCAAGCTGCACGCCAAAAGACGCATTTTCCATTTCAAATGTCTGTGTGATTTTCTTGTTCAGTATAAACTCATGGATAACGCCATTGGCCCGAAATACCACGTTTCCTTGATCATCGGTTGTTTCGAATTGGTAAGCGCCGTGCTTCTTACTTTCGAGTTTAAGCACGGTCGTTCCCATCCATTGCTCTACGATGTCCGGATCTTGATAAGCCTTAAAAAGTAACTCAACCGGCAAATCAAATTCCCTTGTAATCTGTAAATCCTGTTTGCCGTCTTCGGCATGAACTTTTGTTTTCCGCTCCATATGCTTCTATTTCTTTGATTTGTAAGTTTTCAAGATGGATTCCAATTTATTAAACCTATCATCCCACAATTTCCGAAAGGGTTCAACAAAGTCCGCTATCTCCTTCATCTTTTTGGGATTTAACTGATAGTATATTTCTCTGCCGTTTTGCTCTTGTTTCAGCAATTCGCACTCGGTGAGTATTTGCAAGTGTTTCGAAACCGTTGGTCTGGCCGTATCGAAGTTTGAGGCTATGGCACCTGCTGTCATGGATTGAAAGGCTACCAACAGAAGTATAGCTCTTCTTGTCGGGTCGGCTATGGCCTGAAATACATCTCGTCTTAGCTTCATGGCGGAGCTGTTTGGTATTTATTGCGTAGCTATTTGTCTACATAATATATACGCAGTCATTTAACTACGCAAATTTTTGCGATTGCTCTGATGAATATTTTGTGCGCAATCTGTATGCCTGAATGGTAGGTGGCTTTTTTTATGTCAGGGGAAGGTGGTACACAACTGTTGCTTAAGAGATGCCGTCAGCTTTAGCTCAATTCATATGGCGGTATTTGGCAATTCCATTGTATGCATTTTGACAATTATCAGTAAGAAAAGGTTAGCATGAATCCCAAGTCACAAAAGTCAATTTGATCCAGGGGTGTCCGGTGCCATCATCGCAGGGACAATATTGTCTACAAAGGTGTATTTCCCATCCTTGTTCTTAGTAACCAGACCGAACCAGCCGCGGTCGTCCCAGACGGTAGCAGAAAAGTGATGTTGGATGATGGCAAGACGGAGGGTCCGGTAGTACTCGCGTACGACGTCGGTATTTCGCTCTGATACATTTTTTGCTATACGCCCAACGCCAAACTCACCATAATTAACCGGAACACCGATTGAATCAGCGTGGGCGGCAATTTTATTGACCCCTTTAATCAATTGAGCGGATCCAGGGTAATTAGCGTTGCTGCCATCCTGACCACAAAACGACCAGGGATCATAGGTATGCACCTGTACAGCCAGATAAGCATCTTTTCCACCACCAGGCAGTGTTGCCTTTGTTGGGTATACCGCTGCAAATTGACTGACATTTCCCTGTCCATTGGGTTCAACCATGATGATCCGTGAAAGATTGGGGCCGCCTGTAGAACGTATGGCTTGATATCCCACGTTATTTATTTGCCGGGTTAATGCAATAGCCTTCGCGCTATTCGGATCAGCACCGCCATTATTGTCTCCCATTGTACCAGACGGTTCATTTAATATATCAAATATGAGATGATGCGAATAATTCTTGAAATAAGAGGCAATGTCGATCCAAAGAGTAGAAAATGGTTTGTTGTAAGTGGCTGTGCCATCATAGTTATTCTTAAGCCAGT
>Ga0102953_1001530_pt1 | contig 14574 bp, 7 predicted proteins | sample SalPon2A_C_D2_MG_FD_78509 | JGI IMG/M metagenome (GOLD analysis project Ga0102953, IMG submission 78509) | Soil microbial communities from South San Francisco under conditions of wetland restoration - Salt Pond MetaG R2A_C_D2_MG | ecosystem: Environmental > Terrestrial > Soil > Wetlands | place... | reverse complement strand
GCCGTAGAGCGCTGCGGCCGCGGGTCCCTTGACGATCTCGATGTTGGCGATGTCGGCGGGGTTGATGTCGTTCAGGCGACCGGCCTCCTGGCCGCCCACGCCGATGGACAGGGTGTTGGCGTTGCTGAACTGGACCCCGTCCACGTACACCAGGGGCTCGTTGGACAGCGACAGGCTGTTGGCGCCGCGGATGCGGATGCGCTGCGCCGTGCCCGTGGTGCCGTTGACGTCCTGGAGGATCACGCCCTCGGAGCGGGCGGACAGGAGGTCCGAGATGCTCGTCACCGACGCAGGGTCGATCTGGTTGACGTCGATGGTGGCGCTGTTTGAGCCCAACTCACGGACGCGCTGCTCCCGGCCGGTGACCGTGTTGACCACGATCCCCTCGAGCTGGATGGCCGACGCGCTGAGCCGGAAGTCCACGGTCACGGTCTGGCCGGCGCCCACGGTGATGGTTTCGGTCTGCTGGCTGTAGCCGATGATGATGGCTCGAAGCTGGGCCTGGCCGGCGGGAACGCCCAGCATGAGGTAGCGGCCCGCCTGGTTGGTCAGGGTACCGATGTTGGTACCCGCGATGACCATCTGGGCACCCACGAGGGGGCGTCCGCTGGTCGCGTCCGTCACCACTCCGGTGACGGTGCCTGTCTGTGCCGCCAAAGGGGTCACCGCGACGGCGAGCCCCAGGAGAATGGCGGGCACTGACCCGATCGAACGTAGAGTTCGCATTGGTCGTTTCCTTGATGGGTTGTGAAATGAAGATGGGACGTGGAGGCGCTCGCTTCCACGTCGGCCGAACCGATTCTGGGGTTTGGTGTCCTCCCTGCTCGCCTGAGCGTCTTGGGTGTCGGGGGGGACTTGCTTGGGATCTCGGGCGGGCGCCTCCTTCTGGAGGCGGGGAACCCGGAGCACAGTAGGCAGGGTCTCCTGGAGCCACACCAGGAGGTTCGGCTTCCTGGCGCCGAACGCCGAAATATGCCGCCATGCACCTTCTTGAACAACGGGCATGGGACGTCCTCCGTTCATGGTCGGGGCGCGGACAGGTAGTTTTCACGAGGTATCGCCCGGTCTCGGTAACGGCTGCCGGCTTCCCGCGTATTGGCGGACGGAGGCTCATCCATCCGGAGCAGGTTCGTGTGACCCGAAGACTCTTCTCCCTGGCCCTCTTCTTCGCGCTGTGCGCGACCGCCGCCCCCGCTCAGCAGCGCGTGGCCGTCGTCGGCAGGCTGCTGGACGCCGACGGGTCCAGCGCCATCGGCGGCGCGGTGGTGGAGCTCGTGGATCTCGCCCGGGGCACGGTCACCGACGACGCCGGCATGTTCCGCATCTCCGGCGTGGTTCCCGGCTCCTATGAGCTGCGGGTCCGCCACATCGCCTACGGGGTGCACTCGGAGACGGTGGACGTCCCCGCCGGCACCGACCTGGCCGTCGAGTTGAGGCTCTCGCAGCGGGCCCTGGAGCTGGAGCAGATCGACGTGGCGGTGTTCCGTCCCATCCAGGGTGCCCGCGCCCGCTCCAACCTCATCACCCGGCCCCAGATCGAGGCGGTGCAGGGCCGGGCCCGCCACATCGGGGACGTGGTGCGCACGTACATCCCCGGAGCGGCGGTGTCGGAGCAGCGGGGAGGGTATCTGTGCCTGGAGTTCCGGGGCGCGCGCCAGAGTCGGACCACGGGGTGCAACTTCCCCATGGTGGTCATGGACGGGCTCCCCGTGTCGTCTCCGGCACGCTTCCTCCGGGACCTCCAGTTGGAGGATCTGGAGCGCATCGAGTTCGTGCCGGCCAGTGAGGGCGGTGCGCGCTACGGCATGGAAGCCACCTATGGCGTGCTGGTCATCGAGACCCGGCGCTCCGGGATCGCCCAGCCTGCCCAGGCCGTGCAGGCGCCCAACTATCCCAACTACGTGTGGGCGGCGGAGGCGGGGCGCCATCCCACCGGCCGATCCTGGGTGGGAGCGACGGTGGGGGCGCTGGTGGGAACCGGGGTCGGCCTGGCGGTCATGGGGTGCTTCCCCGGCAGCACTGGCGCCGGTGCGGGGTGCATCGAGCGCGCCGGTGCCGCGTCCGGGCTGAGCGCCATGGCATTTCCCCTCCTCGGTTCGTCCCTGGGGGCACGGTTCTTCGGCGCCACCGAGGCTTCCGAGGGTCGCATCCTGCCCAACCTCGCCATGACCGCCCTTCCCGCCCTGTTGGGCTACGCGGTGTACGTGGAAGGGGTGAGGTCGGGGTTCGACGGAGAGCTCTGGCTCGGCGGCGCGCTCGTGGTGCTGGGCACCCCCCTCGTCTCTACCCTGGCGGACCATCTTTTCCGTGCGCATCACTGACGGGGGGGCTGGCGTGACGAGGAGGCATGGCTTACAGTGCTGGCCCGCGGTGGCTGGGCCTCGTAGTCCCCGCCGTGGCTTCCCCAGGTATCCGGCTGACGGGTGACGGATACCTGGGCAGTGGTATCGGACCTCCTGGTGTCGACCTGATTCGTTGAGTAGCCGCGCCGTGTGACGGTGGTGTTGGGTCGGGTGGTGGGCTTTGCGGTGAAGGGACCATAAAGGGATTGCTGGCCCCCCGCGGTGGTGAATTCCCACCCCGCGTCTTCCCATCACGCAGGAGGACTTCTATGTCCGACCCCCGTTTGAAATGGGTGTTGATGGCGTTGGGTTTGCTGCTTCCGGGCTCGTTGGCCGCGCAGGACGCGACCATTCTGGGCACCGTGAAGACGCGAACCGGCGAGCCGGTACGTGGCGCCTACGTACTGGTCGAGTCTCTCAACATCGGAACGGTCACCAACGACGCAGGTGCGTATCGACTGGTGATCCCGTCGGCGTCCGCGTCGGGGACCGTGTCGCTGCAGGCGCAGAGCATCGGTTACGGCCAGTCCCGCGTCGACGTGCAGGTCGTGGCCGGAACGACCATCCGCCGCGACTTCGTGTTGACCGAGCAGGCCATCTCCCTGGACGAGGTGGTGGTCACCGGAACCGCCGGCCGCACCGAGAAGCGCGCCCAGGCGGCCCTGGTCGAGAAGCTCGACGCCGCCCGGGTCACCGAGGTGGCACCCATCAACAACGTGGCCACCCTGATCCAGGCCCGGGTGCCCGGCGTGCACCTGGATGCCGGCTCGGGCTCGGTGGGTACGGCGCCACGCATCCGGATCCGCGGCCAGTCGTCCATTTCCCTGTCCAACGAGCCGCTGGTGTTCGTGGACGGCATCCGCATCGATGCGCGTAGCGGAGCGGGCAACGACACGCAGCAGAACTCGCAGATGTTCAGCGTGCTGGGGCAGTCGGCCAGTCGTCTGAACGACATCGCCCCCGAGGACATCGAGTCCATCGAGGTGGTGAAGGGGCCCGCCGCGGCGACGCTGTACGGCGCCGACGCGTCCGCGGGCGTGATCAACATCATCACCAAGCGGGGTCGGGCCTCGGGTGGCTTCACCCAGTCCTTCTCCGCCGAGTACTCGGGCATCGACACGAACTTCGACAGCCCGTCCAACGTGGCCGCGTGTTCGTCCAGCCACGTGGCGGATCCCACGCGGATCCTGTGCTACGGCCAGGCGGCGGGCACCATCGTGTCCGACGACCCCCTCTCCCGCCTCGACGTGTTCCAGCCCGGCCAGGCCCGCGGGCTCTCGTACTCGCTGCGGGGCGGGGGCTCGGACTACGGCGTGTTCATCTCGGCCAGCGCAGACGACGAGCGCGGCACGCTGCCGAACAACAAGTTCGAGCGGCTGAGCTTCCGGTCCAACTTCGACTTCATCGTGAACCCGCAGCTCCGCCTCGAGGGCGGCTTCGGTGTCACGAAGACCAAGACGCGCCTGCCCCACTCCGACAACTCGGTGTACGGCATGGTGGCGGCGGGCTTCCTGGGGAGCCCCACCACCGTGGGCACCGCCGCCAACGGCCTCTATTCGGGCGCTGGCGTGGGCGGCGTCGACGGACGCGCCAAGATCGAGAACTTCGACAACGCGTTCCGGATCCAGCCGCGCTTCGCGCTCAACTGGGCGCCGAGCCAGCGCTTCACCAACAAGTTCACGTTGGGCGCCGACCTGACGCGCACCAGCGCGTGGCAGTTCTACCCCAAGAACGACGGGCGCTGGTACGGCTCGGACGTGCTCAACTCGGGGCAGATCCAGGAAGCGCGGGAGACCGCGAACCGCTACACCATCGACTACCTGGGCAACCTGGCGGTGGACCTGTCTTCGGACCTGCGCACGGACCTGTCGTGGGGCATGCAGACCATCGTGACCCAGACCGACCGCGTGTTTGCCACCGGGCAGGGCCTGGTGGCCAACCCGGCCCGGTCCGTGGGCGCGGCCTCGACGCAGACCGGGAACCAGAACGTCGCCGAGAGCAAGTCCAACGGCGTGTTCGGCCAGGTGCAGACCAGTTGGCAGGACAAGCTCTTCCTCCAGGTGGCGGCCCGGCTGGACCGGAACTCGGCGTTCGGCATCGAATCCCAGTACTTCTTCAGCCCGAAGTTCGGGTTCTCGTACGTGCTTTCCGAGGAGAGCTTCTGGCAGGACTCGTTCCTGGGCGACCTGGTGAGCACCATGCGCATCCGCGGAGCCTACGGAACCACGGGCCGCTCGCCCACCAGCGGAGCCCTGGCGACGTACAACCTGTCGCCGTTCGTGCTCTATACCGACGGATCGGTCCAGCCCGGCATCACGCCCAACGACCAGGGCAACAGCGCGCTGAAGCCGGAGCGGGGCACCGAGGTGGAGGTGGGACTGGAGGCGGGCCTCCTGGACGAGCGCGTCAGCCTCGAGGTGACCTACTTCGACAAGACCACCACGGACGCCATCCTGCGCCGGCCCATCGCGCCGTCGCTGGGCTTCAGCACGAACCCGTACGTGAACATCGGTCAGGTGAGCAACAAGGGCCTCGAGATCGCCAGCTCCGCCCGCATCATCACGCGGGAGAACCTTGGGTGGGAGTTCCGCGCCACCCTGGCCACCGTGAAGAACAACGTGGACGACCTCGGTGACATCGAGCCCTTCGGGACGCTGACCCGCACCCGCGAGGGCGCACCGGTGGGCTCGTTCCACACGCAGGTCGTGCGCAGCGTGAACGAGGCCGAGGGATACGCCGTGGTGTCGGACACGCTGGAGTTCGTGGGAAACACGCTCCCCGGTTGGGAGAGCACCCTGAGCTCGACGGTCAACTTCCTGAGGAACTTCACGCTCTACGCCCAGTTGGACATGCGGGGTGACGTATACCGCCGCAACTTCTCCGACGACTTCCGGGACCGTCAGTTCCGGAACTCGGAGCGGTACGTGTACCGTGACCAACTGTCGGCCGACGAGCGGATCCGCCGTTTCGGCCCCTTCGTGAACGAGCAGGGCGAGGACGTGACGTTCGGCAACGTGAACGGCATGTACATCGAGGACGCCAGCTACGCGCGCCTGCGCGAGGTATCGCTGAGCTTCAGGGCGCCGGAGTCCCTTGCGAGTGCCATGAAGGCCCGCACGGCGTCCTTCACGCTCTCGGCGCGCAACCTGAAGACCTGGACCGACTACAGTGGCCTGGATCCCGAGACGACGTACACCGAGTCGACCGAGTTCTTCACCGTGCCCGCGGAAAAGAGGTTTTCGTTCCGCGTGAGCCTCACCTACTGAGCCGAGGAGGCGAACCATGAGACAGCGAATCCATCGCGTCGTCACGCTGGCCGCTCTACTCGCGACCATGGGGTGCGGCGACAGCTTCTTCGAGGTGTCGGACCCCGACATCCTCGAGGCGACCAACTTCGATCCTGAAACCGACGGGATGACGCTGGCGCGCTCGGCGTTCCAGAACCTGTCGGACTACTACGGAGACCACGTCGTCTACAGCGCGTGGTGGTCCCACGAGGCGCGGGTGGGCGACACCTTCCCCACGCGCAACGAGTTCGGTCGCCGGTTCCTGGACGACACCAACGGAACCCTGAACAACCCCGTGTGGACCGAACTCACCCTGGCGGCCACCAGCGGTGAGCTGGTGTTGGCCACGCTGCAGGGGCCGGAGCTGGCGGTGGCCCTGGGAGCGTTCACCGAGGGCTACGCCCTCATCCTGATGGCGGAGACGTTCTGTGACGGCACCGTGACGTCGGACCCGCTGGTGCCGGGACCGAAGCTCAGCACCGCCCAGATGCTGGACCTTGCGGTGGAGCGCCTGACGCTGGCCCGGACCCAAGCGGCGGCGGACGGCAGCGACGAAGCCGAGGACCTGGCCACGGCGGCGCTGGTGGGCATCGCGCGCGCGCATCTGCAGGCGGGCCGGAAGGCCGAGGCCGCCGCGGCGGCCTCGGGCGTTCCGGCAGACTTCCTCTTCGAGCTCACGTACGTGGACGATGCCGCGAACCGCGGACGGTTGGGCAACGACGTGTGGGGCTTCACCACGGCCCGTCAGTCGCTGGTGGTTCCACCGCAGTACATCGCCATCGCCGATGCGGGCGACCCCCGGGTCAAGTACAAGGACACGGGCGGTCTCGCGCAGGACTCGGAGCTCGAGTTCATCCGGCAGGAGAAGTATCTCGGGTACGCCGTGCCCCTCCGGTTGGCTTCAGGGCTGGAGGCGCGGTACCTCATCGCCGAGGCCGTCGGGAGCATGGCGGACCAGTTGGCGCTCATCAACGAGCGGCGGGCGTCGGTGGGGCAGGCTCCCTTCAGCTCCAGCGACCCCACCGCGGTGTTCGCCGAGCTGATGATGCAGCGCTCCCTGGACTTCTGGCTGGAAGGCAAGAAGATGGGCGATTATCGGCGCAACGGACACGCGGTGCCGTTCGTGTTGCCCGACAACAGCCCGTACTACAAGGAGGGCGTCGGGACGGTCGGTAGCCAGCAGTGCTGGCCGGTGCCGGACGCAGAGAAGCGGGCCAACCCCAACTTCGGCGGTTGACCCTCGGATGAAGGCGGGCGCGGTCCCCGGCAACGGGGGCCGCGCCTTCTTCTTTTACAATCAGGAGGTAGCCCATGACGAGGTTTCGTGGGGTGATGTGCGCGCTGCTTCTGGCCGGGATGTTCGTCCCGGCCGGCGCGGGGGCGCAGGCCCCGATGAAGAAGCTCTCCCTGGAGAGCTATCTGGACATGGAGTCGGTTTCCAACCCGCAGATCTCCCCGGACGGACGCCAGATCGTCTACACCCGGGGGTGGGTGGACAAGATCAACGACAGCCGCGAGTCGTCCATCTGGATCATGAACGCCGACGGGTCCAAGAACCGGTTCCTGGTGGACGGGTCGGGTCCCGTGTGGTCCCCCGACGGCACCCGCATCGCCTACACGGCCCGGGGCGAGCCCCAGGGGTCGCAGATCTTCGTGCGTTGGATGGACGCCGAGGGCGCCACCACCCAGATCACGCGGGTGCTGCAGGGTCCCGGTGGACTGCAGTGGTCTCCGGACGGCCACTGGATCTCGTTCAGCATGTCCGTGCCCGACCATGAAAGCTGGAACATCAGGCTGCCGGGCCGCCCCGAAGGCGCCAAGTGGACGGCGGACCCCCGCATCGTGACCCGTGCCGACTACCGGCAGGATCGCCAGGGCTTCGTGGACGACGGCTGGCGGCACGTGTTCGTGGTCCCCGCCGAGGGCGGCACACCCCGCCAGCTCACCGACGGGAACTGGAACCACTCCTCGGCGGAGTGGACGCCCGACGGCAAGGAGCTGCTCTTCTCCGCGCTGCGCACCGAGGATGCCGAGCTCGCATGGCGGGAGTCCGAGGTCTACTCGGTGGACGTGGCGTCGGGGGCCATCCGGCAACTCACCCACCGGAAAGGCGTCGACACCAACCCCATGCCGTCGCCCGACGGCAAGCTCATCGCCTACGTGGGCAACGACTGGAACGACGACACCTACCGCAACAACAAGGTCTACGTCATGGGGCGGGACGGGTCGAACCCCCGGGCCATCTCCGGGGACTTCGACCGTCAGGCGGGGGGATACGTCTGGGCGGCCGACGCCAGCGGGCTGTACTTCACGGCCAACGACGCCGGTTCCAGCAACGTCCACTTCCTGTCGGTGAGTGGAGGCGTGCGTGACGTCACCACCGGCGTCCACATGTTCAGCATCGGCTCCATCAGCCCCGCCGGGACGCTGGCGGGCACCCTGTCCAGCTTCCACGAGCCCGGGGATGTGTACGCCTTCGACGTGCGCCGCCCCGGCGACATGCGGCGCCTCACCCGGGTCAACGAGGACGTCCTGGCCGGCGTGACCCTGGGCGACGTGGAAGAGATCTGGTACGAGTCCGTGGACGGCTTCCGCATCCAGGGCTGGGTGGTCAAGCCGCCGGACTTCGATCCGTCCAAGAAGTACCCGCTCATGCTCTCCATCCACGGCGGGCCCCACGGCATGTACGGCGTCGGGTTCAGCTTCGGATGGCAGGAGCACGCGGCCAACGGCTTCGTGACCCTGTACACCAACCCCCGTGGGAGCACGGGGTACGGGAGCGCCTTCGGGAACGCCATCAAGAACGCCTACCCCGGCAAGGACTTCGACGACCTCATGAACGGCGTGGACCTGGTCGTGAGCCGCGGGTACGTCGACGACCAGAACATGTTCGTCTACGGGTGCTCGGGCGGCGGCGTGCTCACGTCGTGGATCGTGGGCCACACCGACCGCTTCGCGGCGGCGTCGGCCAACTGCCCGGTGACCAACTGGCTGTCCTTCGTGGGGACCACCGACAGCCCGGGCTGGTACCGCAACTTCGAGCACCTCCCCTGGGAGGACCCCAGCGAGCACCTGCGCCGCTCGTCCCTCATGTACGTGGGGAACGTGACCACGCCCACCATGCTCATGACCGGCGTGATGGATCTGCGCACGCCCATGCCCCAGACCGAGGAGTTCTACGAGGCCCTCAAGATGGAGGGTGTGCCCACCGCCATGGTCCGGTTCAACAACGAGTGGCACGGCACTTCGTCCACACCCTCCAACTTCCTGCGCACACAGTTGTATCTTCGTGAATGGTTCAAACGCTGGGAGAGAAAGCCGAGCATAAGCCAGTAGCCGCTTCCTTGGCCTTCAACGGAGGCCGAAAGGCCGGTCGTGCGGGCTTTGCCCTCACGCTGGGGATGTGCGCCCTGTGGGGCGCGTCCCCGGCGTGGGGGCAGACCGCTCCGGGGGAACCCCAACCCATCCAGGCGGGACGGGCGGCGACCGCCGGGATGTACGGCGACGTGGACGTGATCCACTACGACGCCGTCCTCGGGCTGCCCGGCCCCGGGGGGACCACGGTGGACGGGGTGGCCGTCCTGACGCTCCGGGCCACCCGGACGGGGGTGCCTGCCGCGGTCCTGGACTTCACCGGCCTCGCGGTCACCGAGGTGTCGGTGGACGGCGCCCGCGTGGACGCCCGCCACGCCGACGGACGCCTGAGCGTTCCCCTTCCTTCGGGGGCGGGCCCCGCCGACACGTTCGCGGTCCGGATCGCGTACCGGGGCACGCCCGACGACGCGCTCTTCCTGGGCCGCAACGTCCACGGCCACCCCGTGGCGTTCGTTGACAACTGGCCCAACCGGACGCGCTTCTGGCTCCCCACCGACGACCACCCCTCGGACAAGGCCACGGCGTCGCTCACGGTGTACGCACCCGAGGGGTGGAAGGTGATCTCCAACGGGCGGCCCCTCCTCGAGGACGCTCCGGCTCCTCCCGCCGCTGACGGAGCCCGGCGCCGGGCGTGGCGCTGGCGCACCGACGTGGCCGTATCGCCGTACAATCTCGTGTTCGGCGCCGCGGACATGGAGGTCCGCACCGTGGGCCTCGCAGCATGCGGCTCGGCGCCGGCCTCTCCCCGGGAGGACGGGTGCGTCGAGGTCTCGGCGTGGCTCTACCCCGAGGACGTGGGCCAGGCGGACGTTTCGTTCCGCAGGGCCGCGCAGATGGTGGACTTCTTCACGGACCTCATCGGCCCCTATCCCTTCGAGAAGCTGGCCCACGTCCAGTCGTCCACCCGTTTCGGGGGGATGGAGAACGCGTCGGCCATCTTCTATACCGACCGGGGTCTGGCCTCGGGGCGGAGCATGGAGGGCACCGTGGCCCACGAGACCGCCCATCAGTGGTTCGGGGACTCGGCCACCGAGGCCGACTGGCCCGAGCTGTGGCTGTCCGAGGGCTTCGCCACCTACTTCGGGCACCTCTTCTTCGAGGAGGCCGACGGCGCGGCGGCGTTCCGTCGCCTCATGGAGGAGGACCGCGGTACGGTGCTGGCGTCCGACGACGTGAAGGGACCCGTCATCGACCGGAGCGAGCAGAATCTGTTCGCGCTGCTGAACGACAACAACTACCCCAAGGGCGGGTGGGTCCTCCACATGCTCCGCGGGATCCTGGGGGACGAGACGTTCTTCCAGGGGATCCGCCGCTACTACGGCACGTTCGCCGGGAAGACCGCCACGACCCGGGACCTGCAGGCCGCCATGGAGGTGGTGTCGGGACGGGAGCTCGGGTGGTTCTTCCACCAGTGGCTGGAGGAGCCCGGGTACCCCGAACTGGACCTCACCAGCCGGTGGGACGCCGCCACCGGCGAGGTGGTGGTCACGGTGCGCCAGACCCAGGACGCGTCGTGGCCCACGTTCAGGCTCCCCCTGGAGATCGAGGTCCGCCCCGACGCGGGCGGCTCCGCGCGCCACGCGGTGGAGGTCACAGAGCGCGAGCAGACCTACCGGTTCCTCTCCCCGGGGCCGGCCCGGCAGGTGGCGTTGGACCCCGACGGGTGGGTGCTCTTCGGCGCATCCCGGTGAGGTCCGCGGCGAGGCGGGTCCGGCGCGCCCTGCCGGGCGTCGTGGCCCTCGCCGCGGCCGCCGCCGCACCGGTCCGGTGCCAGGCACCGGAGCCCCTGGTGTACACGGTGCGGGCGCCCGCCCCCGAGACCCAGAGGCTGGAGATCGAGGTGTCGGTTCCCACCGATGGGCGGGACGTGATCGAGCTCATGATGCCCATCTGGTCGCCGGGGTACTACAGGGTGGAGGACTACGCCGGCAAGGTGGAGAACCTCGAAGCGCGGGACGGGGCCGGACGCGCCCTGGCCGTGGAGCGGCTTCCCCCCAACCGATGGCGCGTCCGCTCCTACGGCGCGCCCCGGGTGTGGGTGCGCTACGCGCTGCTGTGCGCGCAGCGCTCGGTGACCACCGACTGGGTGTCGGAGGAGCTGGCGGTGCTCAACGGGGCCGCCACCTTCGTCACCCTGGCAGGGGGCACGGCGCGGCCCCACGAGGTGCACCTGGAGCCGGCAACCGGGTGGCCCCGCACCATGACCGGGCTCCCCGCGGCCCCCGATGGGGAGCCCCACCACTTCCGGGCCCGGAGCTACGACGAGCTGGTGGACTCGCCCATCGTGGCGGGAGACCTGGACATCCACGCGTTCGACGTGGACGGGGTCCCCCACTACCTGGTGGACGTCGGCGCACCAGCGGGGTGGGACGGCGCCCGGGCCGCCCGGGACCTGGGGCGCGTGGTCTCGGAGACCCTGCCCCTGTGGGGCGCGTTGCCCTACGACCGGTACGTCTTCCTCGACGTGTTCCGCCGCGGCGGGGGCGGCCTGGAGCACGCCAATTCCACCCTCCTCACGGCCAACGCCGAACGTGTGGCGACCCCCGCGGGATACCTCAGATGGCTGGAGTTCGTGGCCCACGAGTACTTCCACGCCCTCAACGTGAAGCGCCTCCGCCCCGTGGAGCTGGGTCCCTTCGACTACGAGCGGGGTCCCCGCACGCCCAGCCTGTGGATCTCCGAGGGCATGACGTCCTACTTCGCCGACCTGTTCGTGGCCCGGGCCGGCCTGGCCGGGGAGGCCGACTTCCTGGCGTCCCTGTCGGGAGCCATCCGCGAGCTCCAGACGTCGCCGGGGCGGCTCCTCCAGACGGTGGAGCAGTCGTCGCTGGAGGTGTGGAGCAACAGCAATTCCGGCGTAGGGGCCGCGGCGACCACGGTGAGCTACTACGTCAAAGGGCAGGTCCTGGGCTTCCTCCTGGACGCGAGGGTCCGCCGCCTCACCGCGGGGCGGCGCTCGCTGGAGGACGTCATGGAGCTGGCGTACCGCCGATACGGCGGAGCCCGGGGCTTCACGCCCGGGCAGTTCGAGGCCACTGCCGGGGAGGTGGCCGGCGCCGACCTCCGGGACTGGTTCGACGCGGCGGTCCGGACCACCGACGAGCTGGAGTACGGCGAGGCGCTGGAGTGGTTCGGACTCCGCTTCCGGGGCGACGGGGACTGGGCGTTGCAGGTGGACGCCGACGCCACGCCGGCCCAGCGGGCGCACCTGGCGGCCCTCCTGGCATCGGCCCGGGGGCGATGACCGCCCTGAAGGTGTGCTGCGTCCGGAGTGCCCACGAGGCCCGGATGGCCGCCGACGCCGGCGCGAGGTTCGTGGGCCTGGTGGGCGCCATGCCCAGCGGGCCCGGACCCATCTCCGACGAGGCCATCGCCGCCATCGCGGCGGCGGTGCCCCGGGACGGGGTCACGCCGGTGCTGCTCACGGCGCGGGACAGCGCGTCCGCCATCGCCGAGCACGTCCGGGCCACGGGTGTGCCCGCCGTGCAGATCGTCCGGACCGTGGCGTCCGACGTCCGTCGGGAGCTCCGTGACCTGGTGCCGGGGCTCACCATCCTCCAGGTGGTGCACGTGGAGGGCCCGTCCTCCGTGTACCTGGCGGAGGAGGCCGCGGAGGGTTCGGACTACCTGCTCCTGGACTCGGGCAGGCCCGCCGCCCAGGTCCCCGAGCTGGGGGGGACGGGGCGCGTCCACGACTGGTCGTTGAGCGCCGAAATCGTCGCCCGTGCCGCGGTTCCGGTGCTGTTGGCGGGGGGCTTGGGGCCCGAGAACGTGGCCCGGGCCGTGGCGGTGGTGCGCCCCTGGGGCGTGGACGTGTGCTCGGGATTGCGGGACGGCGAGGGGCGGCTGGTGCAGGAGCGCCTCTCCGCCTTCAGGGAGGCCGTGCCCGACTGATCCGTAGAAGTCCCCGGCGCCGTAAGGTATTCCCCCACTCTCCGCAGATAGGAATCCCCACCGGGCCCCCCTTTTTCCTCCCGACACCTCCCCCGATTCCCTTCCGGTAGCTTCCTCGTGGGCCAGTAGCCGTCTAGGCTACACACATAGACCTACCCTCTTCTCCGTGGGGGAAGGATGGCGATGAAGCTGCCGACCGCCGGCGCGACCGCGTTGGCGGAACGAGAAGTGTCCGTACGTACGGTTTCCGACCTCTCCGTCGAGGTCGTCTCCGATTCCGGTGAGGGCGCACAGAAGTGCGGCCAGATCTTCGGTGCCGTGTCCGCGAAGATGGGCAACGGCGTGTGGACCGTCGAGATCATTCCCGCCGAGGTCGAACCTCCACCCCGTAGCGCTGCCGGAGCCTCGGGCATCCGCATTCGCCTGGGCGACCGCGAGGTCACCAACTGGGGCGACGAGACCGACGTGGTCGTTGCGTTCAACGAGCAGGCCCTCCTGGGCCGCCTCGGGGGGCTCGCGCCCAACGCGATCATCCTCCTGGAGAACATGTGGGCCACCCACCCGGATCCCGACATCCGGAAGCAGTGGGAGGACACGCTGGCCGACCTCCGGAAGCGCGACTTCACCATCGTCGAAGTCCCCATGGAGCAGCAGTGTCTGACCGTGGTGGACAACCCCCGCAAGGGGAAGAACATGTTCGCCCTGGGGCTTCTGTGTGCGCTCTTCGGGCGCGACGTGGAGCGGGCGAAGGAGCAGATCGCCCACGCCTTCCGCTCCAAGAAGCAGGAGATCACCGATCGGAACTGGGAACTCCTGGACCTGGGGTACGCCTGGGCCCAGGAGAACTTCGACTTCCGGTACGAGATCCCCACCATGCCGGAGGGCGAGGCCAAGATCGTCATGAACGGCAACGAGGCGTCCGCGCTGGGCGCCATCGCGGCGGGCATGGAGTTGGCGGCCATGTACCCCATCACGCCGGCCACCAGCGTGTCCCACATGCTGGGTGAGGTGTTCGAGCGCTACGGTGGCGTGGTCCACCAGGCCGAGGACGAGATCGCCGCGGCGGGTGTGGCCATCGGGGCCTCGTACGCGGGCAAGATCGCGTTCACCATCACGTCGGGTCCCGGGCTGGCCCTGAAGACGGAGTTCCTGGGGCTGGCGGTCATGACCGAGATCCCGCTGGTGCTCCTGGACGTTCAGAGAGGTGGGCCCAGCACCGGCCTTCCCACCAAGGTGGAGCAGTCGGACCTCCTGGCCGCCATGTTCGGCCAGCCCGGCGACGCTCCCAAGGTGGTCATGGCGCCGGCCACCATCGAGGAGTGCTTCCACATCATGGTGACGGCCCGGCGCATCGCCGAGGCCCTGCGCACCGTGGTCATGGTCCTGTCCGACGCCAACCTGGCGACGGGCGTGGCACCCTTCGTCCGGCCGGAGCTCTCGCCGGAGTGGCAGGCCGCTCCACCGGACCAGCGCGCCATCCCCGCCGGCCAGATCGCGTACGGGTGGGACGAGAAGACCGGCATCGCCCGGCGCTTCATCCCGGGTCAGGCCGGGGGTGAGCACACCGTCACGGGCCTCGCCCACGACGAGCGCAGCAAGGTGGCCTACGACTCGGCCATCAACCAGAAGTCCTCGGAGATGCGCGCCCGGAAGATCGCGGCCTTCCAGAGCACCCT
>Ga0102953_1001527_pt1 | contig 14594 bp, 14 predicted proteins | sample SalPon2A_C_D2_MG_FD_78509 | JGI IMG/M metagenome (GOLD analysis project Ga0102953, IMG submission 78509) | Soil microbial communities from South San Francisco under conditions of wetland restoration - Salt Pond MetaG R2A_C_D2_MG | ecosystem: Environmental > Terrestrial > Soil > Wetlands | place... | reverse complement strand
TCCACCATCTTTTCCAGGCGTTTTTCAATCTCGAAAACCGAACCGTCGCCAACTACATCAGTGTCGTGGAAACAGTAAAACGGAATATTCATTTTGGTAATAAATTCGAAGGCTGCATCCATTCTTTCCCTGGCAGCATCCATTACATCAGCTGCACCATCCCAGGGAAAAATTTGAGTTCCGGGGCCAAAAGGATCGCCACCGGTTCCGCAGAATGTATGCCAGTACGCAACTGCAAACCGCAAGTGTTCTTTCATGGTTTTCCCGGCAACTACTTTGTTTTCATCGTACCACTTAAACGCCAGCGGATTTCTTGAATCCGGGCCTTCATATTTAATTTGTCCGATTCCCGGAAAATACTCTTTGTTTCCTTTTAATATTTCCATTATATAATTTATTAAATGATTATTTTAAAGGTTCTCTCCATATGCCCAACCTTCGCGCATTGGCTCTTTAATATACGCATCCAACTCAGGACGACCAACTGCTTTCATATTAGCGGCATCATAGGTGATTTTTCCTCCAAATCTTTGGGCCAGAATACCTACCTGTGCCATTTCCATTAAGCTTGCTGCATAGTCAAAATTAGAGCCTGGGAGTGTATTGTTTTTAATAGCGTCAACCCATTCCTGTACAGGTTTTTCTTCTCCAACTCTCGGGTAAGTTTGTGCGGGTGGATTTTTCAGAAACGCTTTTAGTTCTTTTTTAGGAACAAGTAAGCTTGGGTTATTCGGCCTCATACCAGTAATCAGCGTTTTTTTATCACCAATCATAATCATTCCTGCACGGGGTAATTCATCCACACCCCATTCTGGCCTTACTGCCGGTTTTTTAATCCCTTCGTACCATTTCATCGTTACAGGTGCCTTATTACCCCGGGCTCCAAACTGCCAGGTAACAACCGATTCAGTAGCAACAAAACTATGGTCGGGAACAGGATCTTTTACGATTGCTTCGGCCGTTTCAGGTAGCCCAAGATCCAAAGCCCAAAATGGTGCATCCAGCGTATGGCAGCACCAGTCACCTAATTTACCGTTGCCTAAATCATAAAAACCTCTCCACGTTCTGGGAGCATAAAGGTTGTTAAACGGACGTACTGCAGTGGGCCCTTGCCACAGATTCCAATCCAGTCCGTTAGGTACCGGCTCAGCTTGTGGAGGGAACGAATTCGGTTTTGCAAAATAACTGTCTTTTTCAAAATCGATTTTACCCTGCCATGCAATAACCTCTTTTACTTCTCCAAGAACACCGGCTTCATACCATTCTTTTACCAATCTTATTCCATTGGTCGTATGGCCCTGGTTCCCCATTTGGGAAACAACGCCATAATGTTTAGCTGCCTTTTTTAAGGTTCGTAACTGCCAAATATTATGTGCCAATGGTTTTTCAACAAACACATGCTTTCCAAGTTCCATTGCTGCCATTGCTGCCGGAAAGTGTGAAAGATCTGGTGTGGCAACCATAACAGCGTCAATTTCATTTGCCATTTCGTCGAACATCTTCCGGTAATCTTTATACCATTTAGCATTGGGAACAGCCTTTTTGGCTTCCTGCGACATTCTGTCGTCAACATCGCACATGGCAACAAGGCTATCTACCGGAACCTGGCTCCAACTTGCTTGTCCGCGTCCGCCAACACCTATCATAGCAAATCTCAATTTTTGAGTATTTGGAGAGTGACTAATTAAATTCGGAATAAATACAATCCCTATGCCGGCGGTTGCACTTGATTTTAGAAACGATCTTCTGGATAAATTTTTCATTGTAATAATATTAGATTTATTTTTTGATTTAAGTTTCAATTTTACATTTAAAAGAATAATCAACTGATTGCTTTTTCAAGTTCGGCTTTCCAAACATTGTAAGCATCTTTATATGTTGAAATATTTAATCTGTCAGGTTCAATTGTTTCCGGTTTCTTCAGATTAGAGAAAGCTTCATTAAACGTTTTGTAATATCCTGAACCTACTCCGGCTCCGCGTGCTGCGCCAATCGAACCATCGGTATTGTACAATTCGATGGTGGCCCCGGTAATTCCGGCCAGTGTATCCCTGAAAATGGGGCTTAGAAACATGTTGGCTTTACCGGCTCGAATAACCGATGCATTTATGCCGATGTTTTGCATAATATCCATTCCGTATTTGAAGGAGAATACGATTCCTTCCTGTGCAGCACGCAACAAATGTCCTTTTTGGTGAATATTGAAATTAATTCCGTTAAAAACCGAACCGATATTTTTGTTGTTTAACACCCGTTCTGCTCCGTTCCCAAAAGGTAAAACGGTTAATCCTTCGGCTCCCACCGGTATTTTAGCAGCCAGTTGATTCATTTCATCGTAGGATAATTTTTCACCTACCATTCTTTTTAACCACGCATTTAAAATTCCGGTACCGTTAATGCAAAGCAAAACGCCCAACCGAGGTGCTTCTTTTGAATGATTTACGTGTGCAAAAGTATTTACGCGAGATTGCGGATCGTATTTAATTTCGTCGCTCACGCCGTAAACCACACCCGAGGTTCCGGCGGTGGTTGCAATTTCTCCCGGATTCAATACATTCAGCGACAGTGCATTGTTGGGCTGGTCGCCGGCACGATAACTAACAGTGGTTTTGGCTGAAAGACCTAAATCAGTAGCAACCGATGGAGCAAGTTGGCCTTGTACCGCAAACGTGGGTACAATTTCAGGAATAATTTCAGATGAAAATCCGTAGTTTTCAAACAGCAGGTCGGCGAGTGAATTCTCTGTGAAATTCCACATGATTCCTTCCGACAAACCACTAACCGTAGTTTGCACTTCTCCGGTTAGTTTCATGGCAATATAATCGCCGGGCAGCATAATTTTATGTACTTTTTCAAACAACTCAGGCTCGTTGTCTTTCACCCATTTTAGTTTTGAAGCCGTGAAGTTTCCCGGCGAGTTCAGCAGGTTGGTCAGGCAACGCTGGCCCCCGATTTCATTAAAAGCCTTATCGCCAATGGCAGCAGCCCGGCTGTCGCACCAGATTATCGATGGCCGGATAACATCCAGGTTTTTATCGATCATTACCAGGCCGTGCATTTGATACGAAATTCCGATGGAAATAATTTTTTCCGGATCTGCTTTCGACATATTCAACACATCAGCCAGCGCCAGTTTCAGATTTTTCCACCACAATTCCGGTTCCTGTTCTGCCCAGCCCGCTTTGTGAGCCGTTATTTTCATTTCCTGTTTGGGATGAAAGGAGGTGGCGATGCAATTGCCGGTTTCTCCATCGATAAGCGAGGCTTTTACCGATGAACTTCCAATGTCGAATCCAAGTAAATACATGATTTATTGTATTTTATGTTTCTATTAAAAATTGAACTGTTCTGTTCTGGTATGCTTGTAAAATTAGTTGCAAATAACAAGGTTTCAAAATTCAAAAAAATGTTCTTTAGCACATTTGCTTTTCAAATTGTATATTCCTGTAAAATCGTTTTTAAACAATTAAAATACGAATTTATCTTAAAATAATCCATATTTATAGTGAAGAACGTAAATGCAGGGTAGTTGGGACTTCAAACTGGACCGGATTTCCTGAGATAACAAATTCCGCTGCCTTTTGTCCCATTAATTCAAAATCGGTGGAAATGGCAGTAATACCGTTTTTTACATACTTTTTCATGGGCGTTTCGTTGTAGGAAATTACACCAGCTTCACGTCCCGGTTCAAATCCTTTTTCGGCACACTGGTCGAGGAAGCTGGCCAGCGTTCGGTCACTCACCAGGAAATAGAGCCCCCCTTTTTTAATTTTGAATTTTTCCACATCGTAAATTACCGAGTGTTTTATGCCAAATTCAGTGCAGAATTTTTTGAAATAATCGATAGCAATTTTGGGGTGGTAGGTAAACGGAGGATAAAAAAAAGTAAACTCGTTGTATTTCTGAACGTATTTCAGGTTTTCTTTTAAACAAGTATACACGGGTTCACCAAAATTCTGATAAACAAATGACAGGTTTTCTGTAGAATGAATTTTCCAGTCGATAACAAGCAGCTGTTCCGACGGAATTTTCTGAATAATTCCCGATACTTTCAGGTGGTCGAAATTCATTACAATGTATTTGCTGTATTTCCCTCTACTTTCATTAATTATTTTTTCGAACACACCAATATTGTAATGATGAAAATGTAAATCGACACTAATATTTTTGGGTAGATATTTCAGAAACGAACCGTATAAAACTTCCTTGTAAGCTTTAAACGTATCGAGAAAAAGAAATACACGTGTAATGTTCTTGGTTACAAAGTACCCCCGGTTTGGCACTGATTCTACAATGCCGCGTGTTTTCAATTCGGCGTAGGCTTTAAACACCGTATCACGCGAAAGCTGGCACTCTTTCATAATCTGGTTTACGGAAGGCAGCATTTCTCCCTGTTTCAACTGGTTTTGGCTAATGGAATCTACAATAGCGTCAACCAGTTGCTGAAACTTTAACACATTGGAGTTTTCGTCGATAGTGAATTTGAAATTGCCCATTTGTTTAGTTTGAAAAGCATAAGCAGAACAGTTTCCGTTCTGTTCTGTTCTACAAATCTAAAAATTAAATTGAATTAGAGGTATAAAAAAGAGACAAAACAATAGTTCTCAATTATTGACGTTTATGAAGAAAGGATAAAGAGAAGTTATACACTAAGTGGTTAAGTTTGGTCAACAAAATTTTTTATTTGTAACTTCTTTCTTTATCCTTTTTCTATCCCTGAATTTTACTATATCTTTAACAATAAAAACCGGAATTTACAACATCTGTTTGATATGATTCGTGAATTGATAATGAAAAACCGAAGTTACCGGCGTTTCGATTCTTCGGTAAAAATAGAGGAAAAACAACTGAAAAGCTGGATTGAGCTGGCTCGATTTTCAGCAAGTGGTAGAAATATGCAACCGCTAAAATATGTAATATGCAGGGATGAAACTTTAGCCGAAAAAATATTTCCGAATATAGGATGGGCAGGTTATCTCAGCAACTGGAAAGGTCCGGTAAAAGGGGAGAGGCCAGTGGCGTATATTGTGGTTTTGCACGATAAATCGCTGGCTGAAAATTATTTCTGCGACGATGGAATTGCCGTACAAAGTATTTTGCTTGGCGCGGTTGACGATGGTTTTGGCGGCTGTATCATCGGTACGTTTAATAAAAGTAAGGTTGCTAAATTGTTAGATATCCCGGAGAACCTGGACATTTTATGGTTAATTGCCCTGGGAAAACCATTGGAAGAAGTGGTGCTGGAATCCAGCAAAGGGAATGAGATAAAATACTGGCGCGACGAGAATCAGGTGCATCATGTCCCGAAACGTCCGTTAGAAGAGATAATTCATAAAATTATATAATAAAAAAGAGGATGAATTTCGCCATCCTCCTCTGTTTAACTACCAAAATCAGCCCCTTATAAATAATGCCTTAATTATATGATTTGCAATCTTTGGATTTTCTTTTAATCGCCGCGTGGAATAATTAAACCAGTGCTTTCCAAACGGTACATAAACCCGCATGCGGTGCCCCTTGTCTACAATCGACTGACGGAGTTCCGGTGTTACACCAAACAACATTTGGAATTCGTACATATTCTCCGGCACATTGTATTTTTCAATTAAATGGTATGCATTTTCCACCAGGTATTTGTCGTGTGTGGCAATGCCTACATGCATTCTATTTTTTAGCATATATTCCAGATCTTCAAGGTAATGGTCACGCACTGCCTGGTAATCTTTAAATGCAATATTTTCTGGTTCAATGTAAATTCCTTTACATAATCGAAAGTTGATTGGATTTGATTCTGAATTCAGGTCGTTCAGCGCCTCCAAATCGCTGATTGTTCGTCGCAGGTAAGACTGAAGTACGAGCCCAACGTTTTTTGGAAATTCAAGTCTCAGTTTTTTGAATAACTCCAGCTCCGAATCTACACATCGCGAATCCTCCATGTCGATTCGGATAAATGAATTTTTTTCTGTCGCAAACGCAATAATTTCTTTAATATAGTTGAAACATACTTCCTTATCTATGAGTAGGCCAAACATGGTGGGTTTTAAAGAGAAATTTCCTTTTACACCTTCACTTGTAAACCGGTCAATAATAGTGAGATAATGATTTCGGTTATCTTCAGCTTCTTCCAACGATTCAATAAATTCACCCAGTAAATCAATGGTAACCTCAATGTTTTTTTCATTCAGCAATTTGGAAGCCAGCAGCCCTTCTTCAATGGTTTCCCCGGCAATATATCTTTTCGAAAATACCCAAACCAGTTTTTTGGGCATGTAAGGAAGTATATTTGCAATCAGCTTGTTCAACATTTTAACTTTACGGAAATTAGAAATAGTTGTATTGTGTAAAAGTACAATCAGGGCACTATTTATTTCAATGATGTTTATCAGCCTGTTATTATGATTTTATACATGTTTTATTTAAAAGTTATTGATTTTTAAACATATAAAAAAAGTAATATTTCCACTCTCGCATTTAATCGAAAAAATTATCTTTGTCAGGATTAAATTTTCAACGCATTAAAGGAAAAAAGAATGAAAGGAACTTCGTTAATTGTAAGCATTGTACTTTTTGTAGCTGTTGCGGTATTGTATTTTTTTTATTTTACTGACTCGGATTCAGGTGAATCCGGTATTATAGAAAAGGCTGCCGGGAATCCTGATTCTGGTTCATTAAGAATTGCCTATGTTAAGGCAGATTCGGTAATTCTAAATTACGATTTAGCTCAGGATTTACATGATGATTTTACAAAAAAACAGGAAGCATATACCAGCGAATATGGTACCAAACGGCAATCATTTGAAAAAGATGCAGCTGACTTCCAGGAAAAAGTGCAGCGCGGTGGCTTTTTAACTGAACAAAGGGCAGTACAGGAACGCGACCGGTTGGTTGGAAGACAACAGGAAATCTCAAAGCTTGATCAGGAATTGTCGACAAAACTTGCTGATATGCAAGCAGCAAATAATAAGCAAATTTTGGACAGCCTGTTGAATTATCTGAAAGAATACAACATAGGCAAGAAATACGATTATATCTTAAATGGCGCCGATGTTCTTATCGGTAACGATGCAAGCAATATTACTGCCGAGGTTTTAAAAGCATTGAACGAACGTTACTCAGGAAAATCAAAATCGAAATAGTTCGAAACTGTCAAATACTAATGCAAAGAATCCGGGAATATCCCGGATTTTTTTTTGCAATTATATGTAGATTTGCCTTACAACCTGAAAGTATGTTTGCAAAACAATATTTACAGCAGCAAAAAAACGGGAGGCTCATTTTGCAACCTCCTCATGTTAATGTGGAAATTATTGTTGTGATTCCCTGTTTTTATGAACCTGACATTGTGCAAACACTTGAATCACTGAAAACATGCAACTGGCCGGGACACAAGGTGGAAGTAATTGTTCTTATTAACCATTCTGAAATAGCTGGCAAAGAAGTGCAGCAACAAAATCGCAAAACAAAAACTGAACTCGACAAATGGATTGCGAATAATAAAAATGAACAAATACAGTTTTTTGCCGTTGGCCCGGTGGCATTGAAAAAGAAATGGGCAGGTGCTGGTTTGGCACGGAAAAGCGGAATGGACGAAGCGGTGTTGCGATTTCAGCAAATTAACAAGCCCGGCGGAATTATTGTTTCGCTCGATGCCGACACACTGGTGGCAGAAAATTACCTGGTTGAAATTGAAAAATATTTCGCTGAAAATCCCAAAATAGTTGGTGCAACCATAGCATTTCAGCACCAAACGGAAGGATTGGCGCCAAAACATTTGCAGGGAATCCGGCTGTACGAAAAATACATGGTTTATTATAAAAAAGCCATCGGGTTTACGGGCTACCCTTTTCCCATGTTTACCGTTGGTTCGGCATTTGCAGTAACTGCCGCGGCCTATGTAAAACGAGGTGGAATGAACCGGCGACAGGCGGGCGAAGATTTTTATTTCCTCCAAAACCTGGTGCAACTGGGTAAAGTAGGCGAGATAACTACAACCAGGGTATTTCCTTCAGCACGCCTTTCTGACCGTGTACCATTTGGTACCGGTCCCATCCTCCGAAAATGGATGAACGATGAGGAAGACCTTACTCTAACATTTCATTTTCAAGCGTTTGCCGACCTAAAAAAGTTCTTTGATATTTGTGAAAAATTATACAAAGTAACTAAAGAAGAATATGAACAGTTGGTTTCAGAAATGCCGTCACCAGTTGCTGAATTTCTTCAAAAAGATAATTTCTGGGAAGAGCTAAACGATGTCAATCAAAATTGTGCAATTATGAAGACCTTTCAAACCCGTTTTTTTCAGAAATTTAATGCCTTTAAAATTTTGAAATTTTTAAATTTCGTGCACGAACATTTTTATGAAAAAGCATCGCTTGATGAACAGGTGGACAGCCTCGAAAAAACGATTCACTAAAAACAAAAAATAGATTATAATGAAATTTCGATTTTTATTTCTGCTTTCTTCTCTTTTTATGGTAGTTACGGCTTCATGTAACACGTTGGATTCAGAAATTACAGGACAAAATCAAAAACTTCAATTCGAGTATGTAGTGCCAACTCGCGGAAACAGTTGGGTGGTAAACGATTTGGATAAAAATAAACAGTTGATAGGAGATAAAGGCATCACAAACTGGACAGACTCATCCACCAAGATTCACACTTATTTTAAAGTGCAGCACACCGGCAACCTGAATGTGGGGTTGGTAACCAAATCTGCTGGGGGAACTGCAACCATTAAAGTTTCGTGTGGAAATGAATCGAAAGAAGTGACCATAAAAAATACGACATTGGATACCGTTTCGGTGGGCGTTTTTCATATAGTTGCTCCCGGTTATCAATGGGTGGAATTGCAGGGGCTTGAAAAATCAGCCGTTGCTTTTCCAGATGTGGAAAGTGTGCTGATTGGAGGTGAGGCTGCTACCGGTATTGTTTATTACGTAAAAGATGATTTTTACTGGGGCCGCCGCGGGCCTTCGGTGCACCTCAACTACAAGGTACCGGAAAATGGAGGTGATGTGGAATGTTTTTACAACGAGATTACTGTACCCGAAAACAATGATGTATTGGGCTCGTATTTTATGGCTGATGGTTTTGGACAGGGATATTTTGGGATGCAGGTAAATTCGCCTACCGAGCGCCGGATTTTGTTTTCGGTGTGGAGCCCTTACAAAACCGATAACCCGGGAGAAATTCCTGAAGAATATAAAATTCAATTGCTGAAAAAGGGTGAGGATGTGCATGCCGGGGAGTTTGGCAACGAAGGTTCGGGCGGACAGAGTTATTTCAAATTTAACTGGAAAGCCGGAAATACATATCGTTTTCTGTTACATGCTCAACCCACTGGGAATGGTGCAACTGATTTTACGGCATGGTTTTTTGCTCCGGAAGTGAATCAGTGGAAATTGATTGCCAGCTGGCGCCGTCCGAAAACCGATACGTACCTAACGCACTTGTATTCTTTTCTGGAGAATTTCATGACTGAAACAGGATACATTACGCGCAAAGGAACTTACTCGAACCAATGGGTGTACACCACAAAAAAGCAGTGGGTTGAACTCACCAAAATAAAATTTACAGCCGATGCAACTGCCCGTAAAGAGTCGCGGATGGATTATTCGGGTGGCATTGAAAACGGCGTATTTTTTCTCCGGAACTGCGGTTTTTTCAGCGACACTACGCCCATCGATTCTTATTTTGAACGACAACCGGGTGGCGTTCTGCCGCAAATAAATTTTGATGAACTGCCTTAAAAATTCAGTAGGATGCATAAAAAATGGTCTACCGGTTTTATTCCGATTGATCATTTTTCCCAGGTACTTTGAATAAATTTTATTTCAACCCGTTGGCAAGCATGTAATATATTTCATTCCAACGCAGTTCTTTTTTGAACTCAGTAACATTTGTGTTTTTGTCAATGACCACAAATTCAACATCGGCAAATTCTGCAAACGTTTCAATGTAATCGGGCGTGAGAGCCAAAGTGTAAGCGGAATGGTGTGTCCCACCAGCGTAAATCCACGCTGCTGCACCGTCGGCCAGATTTGGATGTGTTTTCCAGAACGCGGAAGCCACCGGGAGTTTAGGCATGTTTTCCAACGGTTCAATTACATCCAGCGTGTTCACAATAATACGGAAACGGTTGCCCATGTCAATCAGAGTAACATTCATGGCATCGCCGGTGGCACTTTCGAAAACCAAACGTGCCGGGGCATCTTTGCCTCCAATTCCCAGTGGATGAACTTCCAGTCGTGGTTTTTTTGCTGCAATCGAAGGGCAGATTTCTAACATGTGTGCACCCAGAACTGCTTCGTTTGCCGGATCGAAATGATACGTGTAATCTTCCATAAACGAACTGCCACCTTTCAATCCTTTAGACATGGTTTTGATAATACGAAGCATTGCCGCCTGTTTCCAGTCTCCTTCCGCTCCAAATCCGTAGCCTGCATCCATCAATCGTTGCGATGCCAGCCCGGGTAATTGAGATAATCCCGTGAGGTTTTCAAAGTTGGTAGTAAACGCCTTAAAATTACCGTCTTTCATAAAACGTTTCATCGCAATTTCATACCGTGCCTGAACACGAACATTTTCATGATATTCTCCGCCGAGCTTGCAGTTTTCAGCCACAGCATATTCTTTCTCGTATTCACGGTAAAGTGTATCAACTTCTTCATCGGTTACTTTCTCCACATAATTTACCAGGTCGCCCACGCCATAAGCTGAAATTTGCCAGCCAAATTTTATCTGAGCTTCTACTTTATCGCCTTCGGTAACTGCCACTTCGCGCATGTTGTCGCCAAAGCGTGCTACTTTAAGACCCTGCGAATCGTCCCAGCCAATGGCAGTGCGGCACCATGCTGCCACCTGGTTCTGAACGTTTTCATCCTGCCAGTGTCCAACTACTACTTTTCTGTTTTTTCGCATACGGGCATTAATAAAACCATATTCCCGTCCTCCATGCGCACTCTGGTGTAAATTCATATAATCCATATCGATTTCGCTCCACGGTAGGTCGCGATTGAACTGGGTGTGCAGATGCATGTAAGGTTTGTTCAGCGCTTTCAAACCGGCTATCCACATTTTAGCGGGCGAAAAGGTATGCATCCATGTAATAATTCCGATGCAGTTTTTATCCGCGCTCGCCTGAACACAAACATCCAGAATTTCGTCGGGAGTTTTCACCACTGGTTTAAAAACAATATTTACCGGGAATTTACCCGATGTATTGAATTTTTCTACGATAGTTGCTGAATCTTTGTCGACCTGTTTTAATGTTTCCGGTCCGTATAGATGTTGGCTGCCGGTAATAAACCAAACCTCCAATTGTTTAAAATCTGTCATTTTTTATTGATTTAATAAGATGTTAAAATTAGCAAATCTTTTATAAATGTAAAATTTACACTTTTGAAATAAGCACTTTATTTATAAAGATAAAATCAACTCAATTTTTTTGCTGTTTCCTGAATGAGTTCCCAGGTTTGTTTTACATGTTTTTCTTCGGTGTGCGTTTGCCCTATACTTAGCCGTAACACCACTTTCCCGTTCAGTTTGGTGTGGGTGAAAAAAGATTTACCTGTTTCATTTACCGCGTTCATTAGTTTCATATTGAAATCATTGCCGGCTTTGTGACGGAAACAAACCAGGTTTAACGGCGGTTTCACAAACAATTCAAAATCTTCAGCATCCTTTACCCACTGCGCAAATTTTTGTGACAGCTCTATATGTTTCCGAATGTGGAATTGCAGTCCTTCCACGCCGTAATGCCGGATAACAAACCAAAGTTTCAGCGAACGGAACCGACGGCCCAGTTGAACGTGCCAGTCTCGGTAATCGAACACCGCACCCGATTCAGTGGCTTTGTTTTTCAGGTATTCAGGAAGGATAGAAAAAGTGTTGATTAACTCGTTCCGGTTGGCAACCCAAAATACATCGCAATCGAAATTTGTAAACATCCACTTGTGTGGATTAAAGCAGTAACTGTCGGCCAGTTCCACGCCTTTCATCAGGTGCCTGAATTCGGGGCAAATCATGGCTGTGCCCGACATGGCTGCGTCGATATGAAACCAGCAGTTTTCTTTTTGCGCAATTTCCCCGATTTTTTGCAGCGGATCCATCGCATTCGACGAAGTGGTGCCCAGGGTTCCACCAATAAAAAACGGGATAAATCCTGCTTTTTTATCTTTTTGAATTTGTTCCGAAAGTAAATCGCTGCGCATGGCAAAGGTTTCATCCACATCAATCACCTGTAGATTTTCTTTTCCGATGCCCGCTATTTTTATGGCTTTTTCCAGCGAAGAATGGGTTTGCGATGAAATGTAGGCTACCAGCTTTTGCCGAACTCCTTTTTGGTTGGCTTCAAAATTGGTAGCCCTTTCGCGGGCTGCAAGTATTGCCGTAAGTGCCGAAGTGGAAGCTGTGTCCTGGATAACACCGCCACCGGAAGAAGTCGATTTAAAATTTTCCGGCATTCCCATCATTTCTGCCAGCCAGTCGAGTACGCGCGTTTCCAGTTCAGTAGCTGCAGGGCTGGTGGCCCAAATCATTCCCTGTACGCCCAACCCCGACGAGATTAAATCCCCCAGAATGGACGGGAAAGAAGTATTTGCCGGGAAAAATGCAAAGAAATTTGGCGATTGCCAGTGCGTGATGCCCGGTATAATTTTTTCATCCACATCGCGAATCATATTATCTATAGATTCACCTTTTTGAGGAGGACTTTTCGGAAGAGAGGCTTTGATTTCACCCGGTTTAACCTGAGATAAAACGGGATATTTTTCAATGTTTTCGTAGTAGTCGGCAATCCAGTCAATTATTTTTTTGCCTTCGATCCGGAATTGTTCCGGTGACATGTGATAGTATTTTTCCCCCAATTTTAGCTGATTTAGTATTTCACGCTAAATTTATGAAAATCGGTTAAATCATGCATTTTATATTTCGATAATTTATCCACTCTTGCCAGTGGCGGGCCCATTTGTAGATAGTCTATAAAAGTGTTCACATCAGTCTCATCGCCCTGTGCAACCACTTCCACACGGCCATCTGTTGTATTCTTTACCCAACCTTTAATATGAAATTCAGCTGCCTTTTTTAGCGTAAAATAGCGATACCCAACTCCCTGAACTCTCCCTGTTATAACGATTTCATATTGAATCATAACTCCACATTTCCATTATAACGAGTTAACACATATGTTTTTTTTGAATTGAATGAGGTTTTATTCATAATAAGATGTTTCACTGTTTTATTTTATAGAAAGAGACAAGGGCATAAAGTATCACAAATATTCAGTTGTTTATTTTACTGATTGAATCATACAAAATGTATAATCTCAATTAATATCTGCGACTGAACACTGATCACTAACTCATTGTTTCACCACCAGGTTTTTGAATGTTCCGTCGGACCTATTGCCCACCCAGAAACCAATTTTCCCTTTTTTAAATGTGCTTTTCATTTGCACATCGAGACTGGGAATAGAAGCATTTTCCACAAATACTTTTACCGAAGGCCAGTTAACTTCTACACGAGCGTGGAAATAATCTTCCGGATTGGGAACCGGGTGCACGGGATTTTCAAATTGTTCAGGAAATTCGGTACGCAGTTTCTGCCAGGTAAATTCCGGATGGCTGATGTACTGTACCGAATGCCCCGCACGTTCAGGCTTCTTAAAATTAAAAGGCCTGAAATAAATCGCGTTGAACGTATTTTCATCCTGAATGTGAAAAGCCACTCCAACAAAACTACGCTGCATTACATCCCTCCCCTTTACATCAAATTCAATGGTTCCGTTTTCAAATTCCAGATCCTGATAAACGGCGAGTCCGTCACCTTGAGCAGCGTCCATTAAAACATAGGTTACATTGTTTCCCTCGGTAACTGCCACAGCATTTCGGTTATATACTTTCCATTCCGTTTTATCTTCAATGGCAGATAAATCGGGCTTGATTGTCTGTGCCCAAAGAGCTGCCATACAAAAAAAACCAAGTAAGGTTATAGCTGTTTTTTTCATTTTATTGGTTTTCAGGTTGACGAATGTTAAACTGTGCCACTACCTCGGGCTGCACCAACGCCCAAATTGAATATACACCAACCGCCGTACCCAGTGGAATATTAAACAAATCGATGACCGAAATAATCAGGGTTAAAATTCTTGCCCACTCTTTACGTTTAAATAATCCGATACCTGCAATAATTCCAGGCAAGCTAAGGATTACAATAAATATTATTAATAGATTGGCAACAATCGTCAGAACGGTTTCGGCATCTGGATCGCCGGAAATATCTCGTACAAAAAAAAGAACAGCGAAAATGATACCTCCGACAATTATTCCCAAAATACTAAACCCGATATGCAAGGCGGCAACTACATTGATGTGTTTTTCCATGACTACTAATTTTTGGTTCGAATAAATTTACGAAAATTGGAACTAAAAGAAGAGATAAAAAATAAGTTTTAGACGAGTAACAACATTAAACCGTTAAACAAGTTATTCTAATAGACAATGTTTTGAAATAAAGATGTATTTTTGCCGACGAAAAGGAGGATTGAGATGGAAATTTTAAAAATTATTTTGTTGTCGGTAGCATTGGTAGCCATT
>Ga0102953_1001526_pt1 | contig 14597 bp, 15 predicted proteins | sample SalPon2A_C_D2_MG_FD_78509 | JGI IMG/M metagenome (GOLD analysis project Ga0102953, IMG submission 78509) | Soil microbial communities from South San Francisco under conditions of wetland restoration - Salt Pond MetaG R2A_C_D2_MG | ecosystem: Environmental > Terrestrial > Soil > Wetlands | place... | reverse complement strand
TACCGGTAATGCATTCATTCAATTTGCAGATGAAAATACAACACTGATGAAAGACGGACAATTGCCAATAATCGGTAAAGCAGATTTGATAAAATCTTATAATGGCAAAGAAGGAAATTTAACACCGCTCGAATGGGATCCTGTAAAAGCAGAAGTTTCTGACGACGGAACACTTGGGTTTACTTTTGGAAACTGGAAATATGCATATAAGAACAAGGAAGGAAAAGATACTACGCTATACGGGGTTTATGTTACTATCTGGAAAAAACAAAAAGACAATACCTGGAAATATGTTTTTGACGGGGGAAACGAAACTCCACCTCCACCGGGAAAAATGAATTAGTTTAAATTTGTTGCACAAAAAAGCCTGAAAATAATTCAGGCTTTTTTATTGAAATATTTATTGTCTCTTATTAGTTGTTCTGCCTGTATGCCATCATTCCACCGAGGACATTAACTGCTCTATAACCATGACTTATCAACATCTCAGTTGCAAGTTTTGATGGAATACCAGATTTACTAATAACAAAAATTCTGTTCCCTTTATATTTTTCAAGTTCGTTTAACCTGCTTTCAAGTTCTTGTAAAGGAATATTAATAGCACCATCAATTTTACCAAGCGGACCCGAAAGTTCATCCGGCATTCTTATATCAAGTACAACAAGTGAATTATTGGATTTTAATTCTTTTTTAAAATCACTCATATTCACCGTTTTTGCAGTAGAATCAATAGTACCTGCAAATGAAGTAAATGTAAAAAGCATTAATAAAAAGGTAACATATTTAATTTTTAACATTTTCTTTCCATGTTTTTCTCTTAAACTACATCACAATCCACTAAGTTTCAATAAAAATTTATTTATAATAAAATTGTGTTTTTAGCTTAAAAAGCAAGTTTTTTATTCATCAAGACCCAGTTTTTTCATCAGTCTTTTGTGCGATTCTTCCGGAACATCAAGATTATACATTTGATAAAATTTAATGGTTTTTTCAACAGAAGTAAAATAGTTCCGGCAATTTGAACATTCCGATAAATGTGATTTTATTGCAACACATTTTGGCGAATCAAGATCCTCCCCAAGGCTATCACAAATGTGATTCATAACTTCTTTACAGGTTACATTTGATTCATTCATTTTTCCAACACCTTTCCAATTTCATTTCTTAAAAAAGATCTCGCCCTGTGTAATCTGGATTTTACAGCAGGAACAGAAAGCCCGGTAATTTTACCTGTTTCTTCCGTTGAAACTCCGTTAACATCCCGGAGAACAAAAACAATTCTATACTCAGGTGAGAGTTTATTAATTGCTTCATCAAGAATATTTTTCAATTCCGTATTTTCAAAAATATTTGAAGGAATCGAATTCCAGTCAGGTATAAAAGCACCTTCCGGAACATCGGCTTCATCATCATCTATTGAAACAAAATTTCTCTTCTTTTTCCTCAACTCCATAAGGCAGTGGTTAGTAACAATTCTATAAAGCCAGGTAGATAATTTTGATTTCCCGTCAAACTGTCCCAGTGATTTTACCATGCTCATAAATGTTTCCTGCATGGTATTTTCAGCTTTTTCGGGATTTCGACAAATCTTAAAAGAAAAATTATAAACGGTTTTTTCGTATTTCTTTACAAGTTCAGCAAGGGCTTTTTTATCTCCGTCCTGCGCACTTGATATTAGTTGCGCTTCTTCCATTTGATGCAATTTCCATATTTTAGATTCAGTAAAATTACTAATTATTAGACTACTATTTTCATATCAATACTTTTCCATAGGTACCACGCTGCAATGGAATTATATGGCCCCCAGCCATTTTGTTTTGAAAGTTTTAACAACCTAGCTTCGCCCGGCATTTTCCTTAAATTGTAGTTTAATTTTGCAGCTTTTCTTATTCCAAGATCACTTACGGGTAAAACATTTAATCTTCCGATAGTAAATATCAAAAACATATGAACTGTCCACGTACCTATGCCTTTCACCTTTGTAAACTCGTTTATTATTTCCTCATCGGACATTTTAGTTAATCCTTTGAAATGAATTTCACAATTGATCATTTTTTCCGACAAATCTTTCACATATTTAACCTTTGCCCAGGAAAGCCCCAGCCCGCGTAAAACCTCATCGGGTGTTGCAATAATATTTTCAGGAAGGGGCTTATTTTGGTAATAGGTAAAAAATCTTTCCCTGATTACTCTTGCTACAATTGTCGATAACTGCTGCCCGATAATTGAACCAAGTAATGTATAATAATGATTCTTCCGGGTCTTTATTTCGCACGCGCCCGCGGCATCAATAACCCGTGCTAAAACCTTATCATTATTGTAAATATGTTTTACACCATTTTCTATTTCACCAGAAATCATTATACTTATACATTATTAATATTAAAGTATGTAATATAAATTAAATATATGTTCAAGGAAAAAGAAAATCTGGAAATAGCTTTAAACAGCCTTTTTGTCGGCGTTAATACCGAAATTGTATCAAAATTTGCTTCACCAAAAAATATAATAGGTAAGAGAGAAGGTGATATTATTTATCAGAAAGGAGACTCTGCCGATTATATGTATTTGATGATAGAGGGAATAGTAAAATTAAAATTTGCTGAGCCGGATGGAACTAATATTTATTTTAATAAAGAAAAGGATACATTTTTTGGCGAAACGGAATTACTTGCGAAGACAGCAAGAAAATCCTCTGCAGTAGCAGATACCGATTGCAGAATGTTTACACTAAATATTTCAGAACTAAAATCACTTTGCAAATCAGATGATTTAATTTATACAAATTTGTATAATAATCATACAATGAATATTTCCAAGGAAGAATTTTCTGATAATTTAAAAAATGCTTTAAATATTGAACCCAGCTTCGAAAATTTGGCACTAACTACGGAAAAATTATCTTTTAATCCTGAGGAAGATGAATTAATAGAAACAACTAAGGATGAAAACAAAGAATATAAAGATTCATTTGATAATATAGATATTGAAGAAAAGGATGAAACAACAAACATTGAAGAGGAAATTCAATTTGAAAACGTTGAAGATGATATTGATAATGATAATAAAGACAATATCCTGGAAGATTCTGATAAAAAAGACTTTAATGATGAGGGAATTACTATAAATGACCCAGATGAAGAAGTGGACAACAATAGTAATCTGCCTCCAGTAGTCCAGGAAAACACTCCCGTTCCTGAGACTCAAAATGAAGATATTGAAGAGGAACCTCTCGAAGAAATCCCGGTGGAAGAGTCCGAACCTATTTCATATGAAGTCGAAGATATTAAGGAATTAAAAGATAGTGAAACCAATATAGTAGAACAGCACAGCTTTGATCCTTCAATTTATTATCAAGAGATTCTAAAGACCATCCAAGTCATTTACTCTAAAACATTACTTGAGGAAGTCATTAATTCTATTGCAGAATCCTGTTCTTCCCTATTAAAAACAGCCGGTGCTGTTTTATACCTTGTTGATAATGAAAAGGAAGAACTAACTTCTGATATTCTTGCCGGAAATTCTACCAGTAATATACGTATAAAGTTCTCTGATGGGTTACAGGGCATTGCTGCTAAAGAGAAAAGAGTAGTTATAGTTGACAGTCCACATAATGATGAAAATTTTAATCCCATAATTGAAGATCTTACGGGGATAAAAATGAAAAATATAGTCTTTTATCCGATCTTGTCAAAAAGTGAAGAACCTGTGGCTGTTCTTGAACTCTATAATACGGAAAGAGGGGAATTTCAATCACCAGATATTGAGATTTTAAATACTGTTCGACCTTTTATTTTACAGGCAATTGACAATGCCAGGATAAGTGAAATTTTTATCCAGAGAAAAAAGATGGCATCAATTGGGCAAATAACAAATTTTTTAAATGATGATATTAAATTACCTCTCCTTAATATAAAACATTATTCTTCTCTGTTAAAAAAGAAATTTTCCTCAAAAGAAGTAAACAGAGTACTTGATCTACAAATAGAGCAGGCTGATTCTATTGAGGAATTTCTAAAAAGTGTAGCAGCATTTTCAAATTCTCAGAACATTATTGAGCCTGCCAATGTTAAGCTTAGCAACGCATTGAATAATGTCCTGACACTCCTTGCGGAATATGTTGAATCTAGAAATACTGTTATTTACAAAAAATTTAGCGCTGATGCCCAGGTAAAACTTGATCAGAAACAATTTTTCCAGGCCTGTTACCAAATTGCTCAGCATGCTTGTGACGCAATGCCTGCAGATGGTAAAATTTATATAACAACTGAAACAGATGACAATTATATCAAGATAAAGTTTCGTGATACAGGTACTGGAATTCCTGAGAGCGAACTAGAAAGTATTTTTAAGCCATTCCTTTCAAACGGGAAAAATAATCCCTCCGGCATCGGTTTATCACTCGCAGAAAAGATTATATCAGATCACGGTGGTTATTTGATGGTCGACAGCAATGTAGGAGAAGGTTCTACTTTCACAATTTCTCTGCCAATAATATTTTAATTTTTCTCCTTTTACTTTTCATGCCTATTAATTTAATTACAATACTTGGTCCTACAGCCACCGGCAAAACAAAATTAGCATCTCAACTTGCAAAGGAATTTAAGGGTGAAATTATCTCTGCTGATTCACGCCAGGTGTATAAGAGAATGGATATAGGTACAGGAAAAGATCTTAATGATTATGAAATTGAAGGAGAGTTAATGCCTTATCATTTAATTGATATAATAGAACCAGAAGAAGAATATAATTTATTCCGTTTTAAAAACGATTTTAAAAAATCGTACGAGGAAATAACCGACAGAAACAAACTCCCGTTCCTGGTTGGAGGCTCAGGGTTGTATTTAAGTTCCATTCTACAAAATTATAATATGCAGGAAGTTGAATTTTCTGAAGAAAGAATAAATAAATTAAATAAACTTTCTGTTGAAGAACTTCAGTCACAATTAAAAGATATAAATCCTGTTTTGCATAATACAACTGATTTGCGGGATAAAAAGAGAATTATTAATGCCATAATTGTATCTGAAAATTCCTCCCCAAAAAACACGGGGAAATCACCAATCAATTCTCTTAATATCGGCATTTCACTTCCCCGAACTGAAATTAAGAAGAAAATCACAGAAAGGTTGAAATTAAGACTTCAAAACGGAATGGTAGAAGAAGTGGAAGAGCTAATTGCTTCCGGAATTACTTTTGAAAAATTAAAATTTTTCGGGCTTGAGTATAAGTTCATTGCTTTGTATTTACAGAAAGAGATTAATTATAACGATATGTTCCAGAAATTGAACAGCGCAATACATAATTTTGCCAAAAGGCAAATGACCTGGTTCAAAAAAATGGAAAAAGAAGGAATAAAAATTAATTGGATAGAAGGACCGGATTTTAACCATTCAAAAAAAATGATATTAAAGAAATTCTAGTTTATGCAATTTCCAGAAAGCTTAGATAAATATCTAAAAAAATACTCAATACCCGGATGGGATCTGGAACTAAGTTCAGATAATAAATTTGAAAATATAATTGTAATCCCCGCAATAAGTGAATTTGAAAATATAAAAACTGCCCTAAATTCACTTTTGAAAAATGATCCGGAGCACTTTCCAAATACGCTTGTAATATTTGTTATTAATAATTTGAGCTCTTCAGAGGAAGATATTAAAAAGTATAATTTTGAAACTCTGAATTATCTTCGGGATTTCGCCTGGAATCAAAAGAAACTTATTATCGGAATTATTGATGCATCATCTTCCGGAAAAGAATTACCTGAAAATAATGGCGGTGTTGGGCTGGCAAGAAAAATCGGGATGGACCTGGCATTAACTGTTTTTGATTATAAATCCACACAAAAAAAAATATTAATTTGCACCGATGCCGACTGTACGTTCGACACTAATTATTTAAACGAAATTGTAGATAATTTTAATAAGAAAAATCTTTCTGCTGCCGTCATTAATTACAGACATGATATTTCAGGAACAGATGAAAAAACCAAAGCAATTATTTGCTATGAATATTACCTGAGATATTATCTTTTATCTTTAAAGTACGCAGGCTCCCCTTTTGTGTTTCATACAATTGGTTCAACAATGTGCTGTGATTATGTAAGCTACATTAAAGTTGAGGGGATGAATAAGAGAAAAGCTGCTGAAGATTTTTATTTCCTGGAAAAATTGGCAAAGCAGTTTAATATTGAAAAAATATCAACAACAACGGTTTATCCATCTGGACGTGGTTCCTGGAGAGTTCCATTCGGAACCGGGCAAAGAGTGAACCGTTTTCTGTCAAAAGAAAAGGACGAGTACCAGCTTTATAATCCTGATAATTTTGAAATACTAAAAAAATGGACTAATGTTCTGAATCATAACTCTGAACTGATTTCATTCTATCTCGATGAAGCAGAAAAGATTCATCCTCAATTGTATAAATTTCTGGTTAAACAGGAATTTGATCGGTCTTTCAGCAAAATTATAAATAGAACAAACGACGAGAAACAGCTCAACAATCAGAAAAAATTCTGGTTCGATGGATTCCGTACATTAAAATTAATCCATTTCCTCCGTGATAATGTGCATCCTAATATAAATACATTTGATGCTATTGATATTTTATTTGAAAAGCTGGGAATTTCTCACAATATTAAGCGTGATAAAGGAACAATTCCTGAACTATCTGTACAAAAAGAGTATCTTGAAAAGTTAAGAGAATTGAGTACTTAAATACTATTGTCATTGCTAATCCAGATTTATATGGATGAAGCAATCTATTAAAATCAGATCGCTTCACTTTGCTCGCAATGACTTAAAAAAATAAAGTTATGCTAATAAAAAGCTCGCCCGATGAAATACAGAATTTTATTATAGATGCATCCAATACCTCCGGGTACTGCGACGCAGTTTACTTTCCTGAAAACAAAGAAGATATAATTGATATTTTAAAAAAGGCAAATGCAGAAAAAACACCTGTAACAGTGTGCGGGAATCATACCGGGCTTACTGGTGCGGGTGTTCCGCGTGGCGGAATTGTAATTTCAACTGAAAAACTGAACAAAATAATAGAGATAAATACTAAGGAAAATTTTGCCATAGTTCAGCCGGGAGTAATCCTGGCAGATTTTCTTGAAGAGATAAAAAATAATAATCGCCTTTACCCCCCTGATCCAACCGAGAACAATTGCTTTTTAGGTGGAACAGTCGCCACTAATGCCTCAGGTGCAAAGACTTTTAAATATGGACCAACCCGTAATTATGTAATTGAATTGGAAATAATTCTTCCGGGCGGAGAAACTCTGAATTTAAAAAGAAACGAATTAAAAGCAGAAGACTATCAACTAAAATTAAAGACAGAATCAGGCAAGCAATTTTCTGTCGATCTTCCAGGTTTTGAAATGCCCCGCACAAAAAACGCTTCGGGGTATTTTTGCAAAAAAGATATGGACGCAATCGATCTATTTATCGGTTCAGAAGGCACGCTTGGAATAATTACTAAAATTAAATTGAAATTGCTCCCCGCCCCGGATAAATTACTTTCCTGTGTAATTTTTTTCAATGATGAAAAAAACGCTCTTTCATTTGTAAATAAAGCACGGGAATTGTCCTACCAGTCAAGAGAAATTCACCAGGATAAAATTATTGATGCACTTGCGCTGGAGTTTTTTGACGAAGGTGCACTTAAATTCTTATCTAAAGATTTTAAACAGGTTTCCGTTGATGCAAAAGCTGCTATCTGGTTTGAGCAGGAAATAAATAAAGAAAATGAAGATCCAGTTTTTGAAGAATGGATGGAATTGATCAGTGAATTTAAAGGGGGCGAAGGTAATGCATGGTTTGCTTTATCTGACAAAGACAAGGCAAACATCAAAGAATTTCGTCACGCAGTTTCCTGGAAAATAAATGAATATATGGCTGGAAAAGGGTTCAGTAAACTCGGAACAGATGTAGCAGTGCCGCCGGAAAATTTTGAAGAGTTATACTTTTATGCAAAAAATGAAGTGGGAAAATCCGGACTTAAATTTGTAAATTACGGACACTTTGGTGATGCGCATATGCATCTGAATATGCTTCCCGAATCGGGGGAACAATTTGAACTCGGTAAAAAACTTTACGGGATAATCTGTAAAAAGGCTATCGAGCTGGGAGGCACGGTTTCAGCAGAACATGGTATCGGTAAAAATAAAACGAACTACTTACTTGAAATGTACGGTGAAGAAAATATTAAAAAGATGGCTGCGATAAAGAAAAAACTTGACCCGAATTTGATACTGGGAATTGGAAATATTTTCGATAAAAAGCAATTTATATAATAGGCAGAGTTGTCACGGCTTTAAACTGGCAATGCAGTAACAGAAGGCATTGTCTTTCCGGAGAGATTTAAATTAAAAAAATGATAAGTACACAAAGTAAAATAAAAGCTGTTTTTGCAAAAACTAGGGCTGATATAGAAGGTAATATCAGCCCATGTATCAATACAAATAGTCATAACGGTGGTTTCTTTTCTGTACCAATAATTATCTTTTCTTTTATAGAATATTTAGGAATTTTATTTAGAAATCCAGTTGAAGTTAAAAATGGGCAAAGACTAGAAAACTTTACAAAAACTCAAATTGAAAATACTTCGATACCTTATATAAAAGAATACTTAGGGAGAGTCCGTACGGAATATGATAAATATGCCGTTCTGTTATACGCTTTATATAGAAATTCATTAGTGCATTATTTTAGCCCTAATGAAATAACTATCAGTAAAAATCAAATACTTACTTGGGGCATAATAAAGGGATCAAGTTCTAATCATTTGGCTTTAGCACCGGAAGAGTTTCATATATCTGACAATAGTTTAATAAAGAAATTAGTTTTCACAATAAATATAGATTTATTCTATCTAGATCTTATGGAATCAATTGATAAATTTGTAAACGATGCTTTAAATAATCCAATTATTAGTACTAATATTTTACTGGCTGATAAAAAGCTAAATAATCCACGTTCATTAAATTTGATTCCGAAGTACATAAAAATGAATTAATGAAAATTTTATCTGACACCGACTGAACGTTAACTTATTTAGTGAGACAATTTATGATACAAAAAACATTTATATTATTTATGCTGGCTTTCACAATTACGAGTTGCCAGGCACAAAACAAAAACAATAATAGTGACAAAACTATGAGTGAAAATATTAAACCGAACAATCCTTATTACTCTAGAACTGATACAACAGAACTAAATTTACCGGATTCCACCTGGAAGAAAATTCTCCCGGAGGATGTTTACGAGGTTGCGCGTCACGCTGCCACAGAAATGGCATTTGCGGGCAAATACTGGAACTTTGAGGGGAAAGGGACATATTACTGTGCTGCATGCGGAAACAAGCTTTTCCGCTCGGATGCTAAATTTGCAAGCACCTGCGGCTGGCCCAGTTTTTATGAAGCAGCGAGACCAAAAAGCGTTATTTACAAAATAGATAATTCACACGGGATGCATAGGATTGAAGTTTTGTGTGGCAGATGCGGCTCACATCTCGGTCATATTTTCGATGATGGTCCTCCTCCAACCGGCAAAAGATTCTGTATGAATTCCATTGTGCTTGAATTTGTTCCGGACAGCACGACTAAATCCAATTAAAAATAATTTCAGGAGATTTTTAAAATGTCAATGAATCGCAGAGATTTCTTAAAAAATTCTGCAATGGCAGGCGGAGCTGTTTCAGCTCTTGGAGTTTCAGGATGTGCAAAACCGGAAACTAAACCAGCTGCCGAAAACACATTTGGTAATTTAAAACCGATAAAAGATGTTAAACCAATTTCGCTTGATGAAAGAAAAAAACGGATAGCTAAAGCACAGGATTTAATGTCAAAAAATAAAATCGATGCGATAATTATTGAACCCGGTTCTACATTCTCCTATTTCGTAGGATTTTCCTGGTGGAAAAGTGAAAGATTTTTCGGAGCAATTCTCCCTGCAAAAGGTGACTTCGTTTATATCTGCCCGGCATTTGAAGAGGACAGAGCAAAGGAATTAATAAAATTCGGAAATGATATCAGAACCTGGGAAGAAGATGAAAGTCCGTTTACATTAACTACACAATATTTAAAAGAGAAAGGAATTTCATCAGGTAAAATTGGATTTGAGGAAAACACAAGATTTTTTATAACGGATGAAATAAGAAAAGAAGCTGGCGGTGCTCAGATTGTTTCTGCAACACCTGTTACCGCAGGGTGCAGAATGATAAAGTCACCTGCTGAACTTGCGCTGATGAAAAAAGCAAACGAAGGAATGTTGCAGGCATACAAAGCAGTATTTAATTCTCTCGAAAAAGGGATGACACAGTATGATATTAACTCCAATCTTTCAAAAGCATTCAGGGCACTTGGTTTGAGCGGAGGCGCTGGAGTACAGCTTGGAGAATATACTGCATTTCCTCATGGCAGCATCAAACCGCAAAAATTAAAAGAAGGCGATGTGGTACTGATCGACGGCTCAGGTTCACTCGAAGATTACCACGGTGATATCACAAGAACAACAGTATTTGGTGAACCAACAAAACTTCAGAGGGAAAGATGGAATTTAGTTAAGAAAGCACAAAGTAAAGCATTCGCGACAATAAAACCCGGGGTTCCCTGTGGTGAAATTGATGCTGCTGCAAGAAATGTAATAAACAGTGCCGGCTATGGTCCCGGATATAAAAACTTCTGGCACAGACTCGGGCACGGAATCGGAATGGATGTACACGAATGGACTTACCTTGTAAAAGGAAATAAAACTCCACTGCAGCCGGGAATGTGTTTCAGCAATGAACCGGGAATTTATGTTGTAGGAGAATTTGGAATTAGATCGGAAGACTGCTGGCACGTTACGGAAAACGGGTACGAAGCATTTACACCTCAAAGTCCGTCAATTGATAATCCGGTGAGCTAAATAATCAAAAATACTTCTTGATTTTACGTACTTTTTTACGTACGTTTATACTAGATAAGGAGTACTATGAAAACAATAACAGCAACTGACGCCAGAAAAAATATTTACAAGCTGATTGATAAGACCTCTAATGAGAGCGAGCCTATACAGATTACAGGTAAAAGATCAAACGCAGTTCTTATTTCGGAAGAAGACTGGAGAGCAATACAGGAAACACTATACCTGGTATCAATTCCGGGCATGAGAGACTCCATCATTAAAGGAATGGAAGAGCCTCTGGAAAAAACATCGGAAAAATTGGAATGGTAAAGTGGAGGCTGGTTTACATAAAACAAGCTCAAAAGGATGCAAAAAAGTTAAAATCCGCAGGACTAAAAGACAAAGCCAAATTCATATTAAAAATTTTGGAAAAGAATCCGTTTCAAAATCCGCCACCTTTCGAAAAGCTTATCGGTGATTTAACAGGCGCGTACTCAAGAAGAATAAATATTCAGCACAGAATTGTCTACCAGCTTTACAAAGAAGTTAAAACTGTTAAAGTAATACGAATGTGGACACACTATGAATAGATCTTATTAAATATTCTTTAATTCTTTTCTCAATTCTTTATAATCTGGACAAAAGTCCCCAACCAGCTTCCAGAATTTATCTGAATGGTTCATTTCTTTTAAATGACAAAGCTCGTGAATAATTACATAATCAATTACTTCTTTTCTGTAGCGAAGCAGATTATAATTAAAAGATAAATTACCTTTTGAAGAACAGCTTCCCCACCTGGTTTTTTGTCCTCTTATTGATATTCGACCGACTTTAAAAGTTAGATTTTCAGCTAGTTTATATATTCTGTTTACCAGGGATTTCTTTGCAAGTTTCCTTAACCAGTTTTCAAATAGTTCTTCAGTTTTAGTTCTTGAATCAGGCGGGCTTGTAATCCTGAGGTGATTTTTATCAAAAGCAATTTTATGTCTTTTAATAAAAAAATCATAGTCGTGGGTTACTCTTATTTCTTCTCCTAAAAGAAAATATTTATCATGGTAATTATTTTTTTTAGAGATGTGTTTTTTTATCCAGTTCGATTTTTTTTGCAAAAATCTTTCTGCATCACTCAACTGGTAACCACGGGGCAAAATCACTTCCAGCTCTCCCCTGTTCTTCACCTGCAGCCGAAGATATTTTGCTCTGCGACTGTATTTGAGTGTATATTCAATATTCTCTTTTTCTATCAGTATAGACCTGGTTACAGGTATTGATTTGCTTTTCAAAAGTTCTAGCTTTTAACTTTTTTATATGTAGTCTTATCTTTGGAATCCTGCAGGACAACACCCAGTTTATTCAACTCATCACGAATTTTATCTGATAAAGCGTAATTCTTTTCTTTTTTAGCATCATTCCGTAAGTGAATAAGTAATTCTATCAATTCTTTTTCCATTGAATCACCTGTAACTTCTGTTTCTTTAAATGAAATTATTCCAAATACATTTACAGCGGTTTTTGTAAGAAAATTTTTTGCCTTTAAATAAAATTCTGAACTAAGATTTATATTTTCAATTGCCAGCCTGTTTACTTCTTTAACGAAATCAAATATTACAGCAATTCCTTGTGGAGTATTGAAATCGTCATCCATTACTTCAACAAACTTGTCTTCAAATTTTTTAAAATCAAATTCAGGATTTGCACCATCATGGTTATCTGACTTCAATTCTTCATTTATTTTATCCCGAAAATTATTAAGTTTTTCCAATCCTTTTTCCGATGAGGCAAGCAGTTCATCACTAAAGTTCAACGGTCCGCCGTAATGTGCCTGGGCAAAAAACATCCGGATAGCAAACGGAGAATATTTTTTGAGTATATCGCGTGCGGTAAAAAAGTTGCCCAGCGACTTGGACATTTTTTCTTCATTTATATTTAAAAACCCGAAGTGCATCCAGTATTTTACAAATGGTTTTCCGTTAGCGCCTTCACTCTGCGCAATTTCATTTTCGTGATGAGGGAAAATAAGATCGTTGCCGCCGCCGTGAATATCGAAAGTATCGCCCAGATGTTTGCAGCTCATTGCAGAACATTCAATATGCCAGCCCGGTCTACCGTTTCCCCATGGACTGTCCCAGTATGGTTCTCCTTCTTTCGCTTTTTTCCAGAGTGAAAAATCAAGCGGGTTTTTCTTTTCTTCATTTATTTCAATCCTTGAACCGGATTCCAGGTCGTCTGTTCTTTTTCCACTCAGTTTACCGTAACCATCAAATTTGGATACATCATAAAAAACATTTCCGTTTACATTGTATGCAATGCCTTTATCTTCCAGCTTTTTAATCATATCAATTATTTCTTTCATATGCTTTGTTGCTCTCGGGTAAACATCAGCTTTTTTCATCCCGAGTTTTTCAACATCTTCCAGAAAATAATTGATATATTTTTCAGCAACTTTACCAGATTCAATTTTTTCTTCATTTGATTTTCTTATGATTTTATCATCAACATCCGTTAAATTCATTACAAATTTTACATTGTATCCTTTGAACTCAAGATATCTCCTGATTACATCGGACATAAGAAATGATCGGGCATTACCAACGTGAAAAAAATCATAAACTGTCGGCCCACACATATAAAAGTTAACATTTGGAGGATTTATCGGCTTAAATTCTTCTTTTTGTTTCGTTAATGTGTTATAAATCTTAAGCATAGTTTTCCGTTCTTTTTCAATTTTTATAATCAAAGATAACCAATTTAGAATTGAAATTTAAACTGAATTTTGTAGATAAGCACCGTGATATTGTTGTCGAACGTGATTTTTCCGGGCTACCGCGGTCGTACCGTGGTAGTTTCTAATTGCTTTCTAAAACCTGACTTCGATTGTTTTCCGTCAGAGTACGACCCTGACGACCAGTAAATTTGTTGAGGAATATTTTGAATTTACCTCACCCTTGAGAAACATCCTGAAGCGCCTCTACACCCTTAATTTTTCAATCAACAATTTCATATCATCCGGCAATTCGGAATCAAATCTCATTTGCTTTTTTGTATGCGGATGAATAAAGCCGAGAGTCTTTGCGTGCAGCGCCTGGCGTGGCATTATTTCAAGCAGATTCTGCAGCCGGCTTTTCATTTTAGGAAGACTCGATCCTGAAACCATTTGTGTTCCGCCATAAGTTGAATCGCCAAAAATTGGGTGCCCGATTGAAGAGAGATGAACTCTTATCTGGTGAGTCCTTCCAGTTTTTAAATTCATTTTTACAAGTGCAGCAAATTCAAATTGTTCGATAACTTCGTAAAGTGTAATTGCTTTTTTTCCTTCCGAATCACTTGTTGTAAATTTTTTTCTGTCTTTTTTGCTGCGTGTTATAAAAGTCGAAATCTCACCTTTCATTTCTACAAATGCTTTCCAGCAGACTGCCCTGTATTCACGTTCTGTTGTGTGCTTTGAAAATTGCTCTGCAAGTTTTGCATGCGTCCAGTCATCTTTGGCAACAACCAGCAGTCCGCTTGTGTTTTTATCAATACGGTGAACAATTCCGGGGCGGTCGGCTTCACTTTTATTACCGAGTTTCCCGGTGTGATGCAGCAACGCATTGACAAGTGTTCCCGTATAATTTGCATAAGCGGGATGCGCCACCATTCCCGCTGGTTTGTTTACAACGAGTAAATATTCATCTTCAAATATTATATCAAGAGGTATTT
>Ga0102953_1001525_pt1 | contig 14601 bp, 12 predicted proteins | sample SalPon2A_C_D2_MG_FD_78509 | JGI IMG/M metagenome (GOLD analysis project Ga0102953, IMG submission 78509) | Soil microbial communities from South San Francisco under conditions of wetland restoration - Salt Pond MetaG R2A_C_D2_MG | ecosystem: Environmental > Terrestrial > Soil > Wetlands | place... | reverse complement strand
TTCATAAAATCCAAGTGAATTTGCGGCAAACCTAATTTTATCAGCTAAAGAACTTTCATCAGTTTTTTCGCCAAGTGAAATAGAAACCTTTGAAACAGTAGGAATATTGTCGTATCCATATATTCGGGCTATTTCTTCAATCAAATCAATTTCTCTTTCAATATCAGGGCGAAAAGTAGGCACTGTGAGTTTAATTGATTCTTTCAATTCAGCGTCAACTTTAAACCCAAGTTTTTTCAATATAGATTTTACAGAAGCTTTCGGAATTGAATATCCTAATATTCTTTCAATCTGATTAAATCTTAATTTGAGTTTTAAATTTTTTATTTTATTTGGATATTCATCAATTGCGCCAGCCAGCAATTCTCCACCAGCAAGTTCAAGAATTAATTGTGCTGCTCTTTCTGCAGCGAAAACTGTATTTCCCGGATCGGTTCCCCTTTCAAACCTGTAAGAAGCATCTGTACTCAGAGTTAAAGCTTTAGCCGTTTTTCTTATACTGGAAGGATTAAAATAAGCACTTTCAATTAATATGTTTTTTGTTGTTTCTGTAATTTCGGAATTTTCTCCACCCATTACGCCTGCAACTGCAACAGGTTTTTCGCCATCACAGATCATCAGGCTTCCTTCGGGCATTTTTCTTTCTTTTGAATCCAGCGTAGTAAATTTTGATTCAGAGGTAGTACTTTTTATAATAATTTCTTGTTTAGCTAGATTATCAAGATCAAAAGCATGCAAAGGCTGTCCGCATTCATGCATCACATAATTTGTAATATCAACAATATTGTTCCTGGGGCGCAAACCAATTTTTACCAATCTCTGCTTCAGCCATTCAGGTGATTCTTTAATATTAATATTCTTTATTATTCTTGATGAATACCTTGGACAATTTTCAGAATCTTCAATTTTAATTGTAGCTGCACTTTTAGATTTTTCTTTTGACTCAACAAGTTTAATTTTGGGAATATTTAGTTTTAGATTAAAAATTGCAGCGATATCTCTTGCCACACCAATATGTGAAAGTGCATCAGGTCTGTTAGGAGTTATTCCAATTTCAAAGATTACATCATTTAATCCAAGTGCTTTGGTGATTTTAGTTCCGGCTTTGTATTTATCATCAAGGATTACAATTCCGTCATGATTATCACCAAATTCAAGTTCATCTTCAGAACAGATCATTCCATTAGATTCTATTCCGCGTATTTTGGCTTTCCCAATTTTAAAACCGCCCTTAGGAATTCTTGTACCAATAGGTGCAAATATTACTTTTTGACCGGCATCAACATTTGGCGCACCGCAAATAACCTGCAAATCATTTTTGCCGTTAAACACTTTACAGAGTGAGAGTCGGTCAGCATTGGGATGTTTCTTTTTTTCTTTTACACATGCAACAATAAATCCATTATAGATTTCATTCTCATCGTAATAATCTTCAACTTCCAAACCTGCAAATGTAAGTTTGGAAATAATTTCCTTGTTCGAAATACCTTTTAGATCTACGTAGTCCTTTAACCAATTTAGTGAAACTTTCAATTTACTTTCTCCGGATCAAAACTGTTTAAGAAATCTAAAATCATTTTCAAAAAATACACGAATATCATCAATTCCGTATTTAAGCATCGCAGTTCTTTCTATTCCCATACCGAACGCATACCCTGTGTATTTTTCAGGATCATAACCAACAGATTTAAATACATTTGGATCAACCATTCCGCATCCGAGAATCTCCAACCAGCCTGTTTGTTTACAAACCTTGCAGCCGTTTCCATTACATAAGTAACAGGTAATATCCATTTCCGCGCTGGGCTCTGTAAAAGGAAAATAACTTGTTCTGAATCTATATTTTAAATTTTCTCCATAGAATTGCCTTGCAAATGAGACAAGAGTACCTTTTAATTCTGCAAAAGTTACATCTTTATCTACGTACAAACCTTCCACCTGGTGAAACATGCAATAACTTCTTGAACTTACTGCTTCATTTCTATATACTCTTCCCGGCATAATTGCTCTAACCGGTGGTTTATGTGATTCCATTACTCTTATCTGCACAGGTGATGTGTGGGTTCTCAGCACAAAATCTTTATTTACAAAAAATGTGTCCTGCATATCCCGCGCAGGATGGTCGGGAGCAAAGTTCAATGCTTCAAAATTATTAAAATCCGATTCGAGTTCCGGGCCTTCAAAAACAGAGAAACCAAGTCCCTTAAAAATTGATTTAATCTCATCAAGGGTTTGCGTTAAAATATGCTTGCTCCCAATTTGCCTCTCATTTCCGGGTAACGTAATATCAATTTTTTCACCGGATTCTGGTCCACCGGTCTCAAGCTTTTCTTTTAATGAATTATATTCTGTATCCGCTTTATTTTTTAGTAAGTTAAGTGACTTTCCTAAAAGTGGTTTATCTTCTTTAGAAACATTTTTTAACTCATTAAATAATGAAGAAATAAGACCATTACGGCTAAAGTATTTTATCCGTAAATCTTCTAATTTCTTTAAATCATCAACGGATTGGATATCCGATTGGAAGCTGTCAGTGATTTGTTTAATTTTTTCGTCAAGCATCAGGGATAATCTTTATATTTAAAAGAATACCCCCTAGGGATATTCTGAATGCTCCGAAGGGGGTAAAAATTATTTAACTGTAAACTTTACTAATTCAGCAAATGCGGAAGAATTTTCCATTGCTAAATTTGCAAGTACTTTCCTGTTTATTCCAACTCCTTTTTCATCGAGAGCGTGAATAAGTTTTGAATAAGTCGTTCCATTCTGACGGGCTGCTGCGTTTATACGAACGATCCAGAGATTTCTGAATGTTCTTTTTTTCAGCTTTCTATCTCTATAAGCATGTACAAGACCTTTTTCAACGTGATTTTTCGCTACGGTATAAACCTTGCTGCGCGCGCCCCAGTAACCTTTTGCCTGGGCCATTATTTTTTTACGCCTTCTGTGTGACGCTACTTTACTTTTTGAACGTGGCATGTTGTTATCCTTTCCTTTTTATTGAATCATTATTTTCACACGCTGTTCATCTGCAGCAGTAACCATAGTAGCGTGCCTAAGGTTTCTTTTACGCTTTGTGGTTTTAGAAGTAAGAATATGACTCCTAAAAGCCTTCTTTCTTTTGATTCCTCCAGAGGCAGTCTTCTTAAAAGACTTTTTGGCGCCCCTGTTGCTTTTCATTTTTGGCATTTTTTCTTTCCTGTTTATTTATTCTTTTTTAGTTATTCTTTTTACTTTTAGTTTTTACTGGAACTAAAATTACGTTCATATTCCGCCCTTCCATTTTTATAGGACTTTCAATTTTTGCAATGTCTTCAACTTTTTCTAAGAACCTGTTTAATAATTCTTCACCTTTTTCCGTATAAGCCATTTCTCTTCCTTTAAACATAACGGAAACTTTAACTTTATTCCCTTCTTCAAGGAAATTTATTGCATGCTTGGCTTTAAATTCAAAATCGTGTACATCAGTATTTGGATGAAGTCTTATTTCTTTTAATATAGAAACTACTTGGTTTTTTCTTTGTAATTTTTCTCTTTTTTGTTGTTCGTATCTGAATTTACCGTAATCAATTATTTTGCAAACCGGTGGTTTAGCCTGTGGTGCAATTTCAATTAAATCCTGTCCTCTTTCTGATGAAAGTTTTAATGCATCTTTTACAGTAAAAACTCCTAATTGTGCACCATCAACATCTATTACACGTACCTGAGAAGCGCGAATCTCCTCATTTACTCTAACATTATCTTTTTGCGCGATTGAACACCTCTCTGAAAGTTATTTAAATTTTGTTTTTAATCGATTCTTTAATATTATCAATAAATTCTGATAAAGACAAAGCCCCCTGGTCTCCTTCTTTATGTTTCCTGACTGAAACGCTTTTAGCTTCTCTTTCCTTTTCTCCTACTACTAGCATATATGGAATTTTCTGTGTTTCCCAATCTCTTATCTTGTAACCAATTTTTTCATTTCTTTCATCTATTTCTGCACGGATTCCATTTTCTTTCAATGCTTTGTAAACTTCCTGACCGTAATCAAAGAAATGCTGGGATACAGGAATTACAACTGCCTGTACAGGTGCCAGCCATAATGGAAATTCTCCGGCATAGTGTTCAATTAAAACACCAATGAATCTTTCCAGAGATCCAAATGGAGCGCGGTGAATTACTACTGGTCTGTGTTTTTGTCCATCACTTCCAACGTATTGAAGATCAAATCTTTCTGGCATAATATAATCTATCTGTACAGTTCCAAGCTGCCATTCTCTTCCGAGCGCATCTTTAACCATAAAATCTATTTTAGGACCATAAAAAGCTGCTTCGCCATCAGCCACAATGTAATTTAATTTCATTTCATCGGCAGCTTCCTGAATTTCCTTTTGAGCTCTTTCCCACATCGCAATATCGCCTCCGTATTTTTCAGTATCGTCATCGCGGAAGGATAATTGAGTCGTAAAATCCTTGAATCCCATCGTATCAAATACAATCTGTATAAGTTCAATTACATTGCATACTTCGTCTTTAAGCTGATCTTCACGAACAAAGATATGTGAATCATCAACTGAAAATGATCTTACTCTCGTAATTCCATTAAGTTCACCTGATTGCTCATAGCGATAAACAGTTCCGAATTCTGCATATCTTATTGGAAGATCCCTGTAGCTTCTCGGTTTTGAAGCATAAATCTGAAAATGATGAGGACAATTCATCGGTTTCAGTAAATATTCTTCCTTCCCTTCCTCTAGTTGAATAGGAGGAAACTGGCTCTCTTTATAATATGGATAATGTCCGCTGGTTTTATAAAGATCAATATTTCCAATGTGCGGTGTAATTACAGGATCGTAACCGCGTTTTCGCTGTTCTTCCCGAAGATAATTTTCAAGAGTCTCTCTTAAAATTGCTCCCTTCGGAAGCCATATTGGTAATCCGCTCCCAACTTTGTTTGATATTAGAAACAGCTCAAGTTCTTTCCCTAACTTCCTGTGATCCCTTTTCTTAGCTTCTTCAAGCATGACAAGATATTCATCAAGCATTTTCTTTTTTGGAAATGAAATTCCATAAATTCTCTGAAGCTGCTTGTTGTTTTCATCACCTCTCCAGTACGAGCCGGAAACACTCAACAGTTTAACGTATTTAATTTTCCCTGCAGATGGAAGATGTGGACCTGTACACAGATCAGTAAAATTTCCTTCGTTATAAATACTAATAGTTTCTTTTGAATCATCAAGTCCGTCTATCAATTCAAGTTTATATTCGTCATCTTTTTCTTTGAAGAATTCGAATGCTTTATTCTTAGTTAGCTCAACTCTTTCGAAGGTATTATCTTCTTTTGCAATCTGCGCCATTTTTTGTTCGATCTTAACAAGATCATTTTCACTAAGCTTGGTATTTATATCGAAATCATAATAAAAACCGTTTTCAATTGCAGGACCTACACCAAACTTAGCTTCAGGATAAAGAGATAAAATTGCATGCGCCATTAAGTGGGAAGTTGAATGCCAGTATACTTCCTTTCCTTTTTTATCGTTAAAAGTAAGAATTTTTACCACTGCATTGTTATTTACAGGTGCATTAAGGTCTCTTACAAAACCATTTGCTTCAATTGCGAGAGCATCCTGGGCAAGCCTAGGCGAAATGCTTTCTGCAATACCGAAACCTGAAATTCCTTTATCAAATTCTTTCAGGCTTCCATCAGGAAATGTAATTTTAATTTTATTCATAATTCACTTAATAAAAAAATCGGAGACACCTCCGACTTACGTGGGCTCTAAAGGATTCGAACCTTTGACCTTCTGCACGTCAAGCAGACGCTCTAACCAACTGAGCTAAGAGCCCCATCAATTAAAATCCAAAATTCAAAAAACAAATTTCACAATATTGTAAATTGAAATTTGCTGCTTGATATTTCAACCAGTACCGAGAGCCGGAGTCGAACCGGCACGGGAATAAATTCCCACAGGATTTTAAGTCCTGTGCGTCTACCAATTCCGCCATCCCGGCAAAAATTAGTACTAATAAAAAAATTATAAACAATTAGCCAGTAACAATGTAATTATCGCGTAAATTCAAACAATTTTAGCGTGTAAATATATAGAAATAGTGTAATTATTGCAAGGAATTAAGGAATAGGTAAAGGTAATAATTGTGTGAATCTAATTCTAAAATGAATTATCTAACTGAAAGAAATTACCGGGCTCTGGCAGTTTTAGAATTTTTAGACTCATGTAATAAAATGTCTTGTATTTTTTGCATTTCAGGAACTCTGCCCTGCAGCACTACTTTTTCATCAATTACAAGGCTTGGTGTATGAATTACACCGTATTTTTTAAGCATTTTATTATCACTTGATTCAACTAGTTTTGCTTTCAATTTAAGCGTTTTTATTGCCCCTTTTGTTCTATCTAATAAATTTTTTGAATCTATAGAGTTTTTATGCAGAATTTTTACATTCATGAAACACCTTTTATAATAAAGCCATTGTTGGCAAACGTTGTGCCAGATTTATAAGCAATTTTTGGTATAAATTCAAACCTGAATATGCAATATTTTTTTTAAAATCAAAGTTAAATTTTAATTTTTGGTAAGATTTTGCAGAAACCGTCTAAAAAATGAGAAAAACATTTAAGATATGCTTCATTAGGGCCAAATTTTGTAATATATTATTTTTTCTTAGTTGTTTTCTCTCTTAACTTTTTTTCTCTTTTACAAAATTTATTTATAGCTTCATAAGCATCAAAATATCCAAGGTCACCGGCTCTCAGTAAATCGGCGCAACCTTTTATCTTATTTTTTAATGCTAAATAATCAATTCCTCTTCTATAAAAAGCCTTTCCTTCCTTTTGATTTTTTTCAATTATTCTATCAAAATCTTCAATTGCCCCTTGAATATTTTCAAGCATATTTTTTGCTTCTCCTCTTAAATACAACAATTCAAGATTTGAAGGTTCCAAATTCAAAGCAGACGTAAAATCCTCAACAGCACCTTTATAATCACCGACTATCCCTTTATCAGTACCACGATTTATGTAAGCATTAACAGCATTTGAATCCATCTCAATTGCCCATGTAAAATCATCAATGGCACCCAGATGATCATCAAGATCAGCTTTTACGTTACCCCGGTTAATGTATAATTTTTTATCTAAAGGATTTTTTTCGATTGCGATATTATAATCAGCAAGTGCTCCTTCATAATCACCCAACTGCGATTTTGAATAAGCTCGGCCAAAAAAGACTTCTTCATTAAGAACATTTAATTTAATTGCTATGTTAAAATCTTCTATGGCCTTTTTATATTTTTCCATAATTAAATAACATATTCCTCTTCCTAGATAAGCCTCACCAAATGCTGGATTGATTAAAATTGTCTTATTATAATCTTCAATGGCTGCAATGTTGAGCTTAAGCATACTTTTAGCTTTGGCACGTCTAAAAAAAGCCTCATTATCATTTGGAAAATCAGAAATTGCTTTTGAATAAAACTCAATTGCTCTGAGATAATTTCCATTTTTGTAGAAACTATCTGCCTGCTCAAAATATTGGGATGAAGAAGACGAACAAGATAAATTTATTAACAGGAAAAAAAGAAATAAATAAGTTGCTAGGATATTATAACTGATCTTCAATACCTACCTACCTAATAAAAAATTAGTTAATACTCTGCATATAATTTTAAATTCAAAAAAATACTAAGTTTTTATCTTAGCTTCCTTGAGTAGGCTTCTGCCTCTTCTAAAGAAGTAAAATATCCAATCCTTACACGGAAATAAGTCCTGTTGTATTTAGACACATATGTTTTTTGCACAAATGCGTTATGACCCCTGGCTTTCCAATAGTTTGCTACCTTTTTTGCTTTAGGATTTGTTTTCCAGGATGAGATTTGAATTACATACTGGTTACCATCAGTCCAGATATTATTTTTAATATTAATTTCGTGAGAAGCATCATAAAATTTAAATGGCTTTGAAACCGGTTTATTAACATTCTTAGGAGGTACAGTCTGTTCTTTTGGCTCAACAGACTCCTGATCAATTTTTTCTTCAGCCTTCTTACAACCATTATCATCTATAGCTGCGCCTGAAGGTGTACCGGGACATTTATCTAGATAATCCGGAACTCCATCACCATCAGAATCCATCGGGCATCCATTACTATCAGCAAAAACACCATTGGGCGTACCCAGACATTGATCCAGATAATCAGGTACACCGTCTCCATCAGAATCTATGGGGCATCCATCAGGTGTTACCTTTGCTCCTAAAGGGGTATCCGGACAGATATCCTTAATATCAGGAACACCATCATTGTCTGTATCTGTTTCTGTATCAGGCGAGGAAAACAGAGAATAAGTAACACCTATTGAAGCGGTAAAAAAATTATCACTTCCCTGCCCTGTATTATCAAGTCCATCAAGCAAATCATACTTTCCATAATTATACCCTAAGTTTACATTTATGCCAAAGCGATCACTTATAAAAGAATGAAATCCAATTTGTGCATTGTAAATTACCTCTGTCAAACTATTAGATCTGTTTGACCCGTAAGGAATTATTTTTCCGTTATTGTCCTTTGGCGAATACCAAAGATTTGCAATACCGCCAAAGAGATATGGAATAAAGCTAGGAGAAATGTAATAGCTATATACTAATCCGCCACCGCCAAAAGTAAAGCTAGTTTTAAAAGTTTGAGGATTTTTGTTTGCATCGTTACCGGATAGATTTCCTAATCCGCCATAAACTTTAAAACCAAGAGCATGTTTTGAATTTATATTGAAAAAATATACTAGTGAGCCCATTCCAAACAAATCAGGTCTAATTGATTCGTAATCTGTAACACCAATCGCAGATCCACCAGCCACAGAAATAATAAATTTACCTGAAAATGGATGATAATTATTTTTTTGGAAAATTTGCGCGCGGGAAATATTATATGAAACAAACACAATTAAAACTATCAACAATATTCTTTTCATACGATCTCCGGCAAATTATTGGCGGTTTGTTTATCAAAAATACAAAATTTTTTATTTATCTGAAATTTCATTAAATATTGTAAAAGGAATAGTTTAGATGGCGGGAATTAGTATCTCTATTAAATAATTTTGCTATTCATCGCAATCTTCTTTTTTCCTGGTATCTATAATAACCAGAATTTTCCACCCTAAATTTCTTTTGATAAGTTGAAAAGAATCAATTCCGCAATGATTCAACATATCTCCCAAATAAAATGAATATTCTGCCCAGACAGTAGCAAGATCTCCATCAACATGTATTACCGGATTTTTGATTCTTTCGTCCCAGGCTTGTAAATGAGGAGTCCCAACAGCTTTTGCAAATGCTTTATAATAATCGGAATGAACATTTATTTTCCCGAGCGATTTTCCAACACTCATTAACACTGCAGAAGAATCAAATACTGACAAAACAAGATTTTCATTCCCGAGTCTCATCCCGTCAAACAATCTATTGATTACCTGCATTATCTTTGTTGAATCATTTTGTGCATTTGACACCTGAGAAAATGCTAGTATCAGAAATAATATTAAGATTGTAATTTTTATTATTTTATTTGCAAACATTTTACTTCATATTTTGATTTTCATTTAATAATTTCTCAACCAAATCAGTTATTTCATCAGTTAGATGAATATAATGTTCGCCTGTTCCGGGGCCTGAAAATCCTGTATTTATTCTTCTAACTCTTCGCTGCTTATCCACAAATATAGTTGTAGGAAATGCAAGTACGCGATTTAGCTGGGGAAGTGTTTTACTTGCAAAATCTTTATTGTTAACCCCTGCTAACAGCAAATCATATTTAATATTAAATTTCTTTTTAAACTTTTTTATTTGCTCAATTGCTTTCGTTGAATCTGGATAGTTTTCATACATAAGACCAATTATTTCAACTCCTTCATCTTTATATTTATCGTAAAACGGAGAAAGAAATCTTGCTTCATCGTGACAATTAGGACACCAGCTTCCGGCTAGAGTTACAATCACTACTTTATTTTTATATTTTGTATCTGAAAGAGATACAAAATCCCCTTTTAAATCAGGGAAAGTAAAATCAAATTTACTTGCACCTCTTTTGAGAAATGTAAGTGAATCCGGATCAGGAAGTTTTGCATTTATATCTTTGTAAGCAGTCCAGGTTTCATGATACTTTAAACCAGACCAGTATCCTCCGTTCAGATTTCCCTTATTATCCATTTTTGCTTTAAATAAATAAGCATGTGCACCATCAAATGTTGCAAGATAAATGGAACTATCATTTACTTGCCCTGATAAAAACCTGTAGTCACCAGTTGTTGTAAGAAAAGTTCCTTTTACATCTGCTCCGGATTGAATAAATTCTCCAACTGCCGGATATGATGATCCATCATCTTCAGTAAATTTTACAGCCCACTTGCCTGTAATGTTGATTGAATCTTTGGGCTTAAAGAAAAATAAAAAATTCTCTTCCTTTTTAGTTTTAAGCGGTATTACCTGCAAAACTGCATTTGCCTTTACCAGTGTAAGAGTGCCATTGAGTTCTATACCTTCAATTTCTGCATTAATAGTTGAATTATATGCCGGTAGATAAAGAACCAGGCTGTCATTATTAACCTGTACATCGTCAATTTTAACAGTTTCTTCACCATTTAATAATTCAGCAGAGTACTTTCCATTTTCATTTTTTGTAATTTCAAAAAAGAATGGAAGTGAACCACCAGCAGTAAATAACTCTGCTTTCCAGATTCCAGTTTCAAGTTTGTTGTTTTCATCTGAATTACAGGAAGACAGGCAAATCAAGCAAATAAAATATAAGAATACAACGCAAGTTTTTTTCATCAATTTCCCAATATGAATTACAGAGATAAGGGTTTCAATAAAATAATTAAAGAATAAAGAATAAGCAAAAAAGGTATTATTTGTATTAGCTTAGTATTATTTCAAATATTTATCTTTAAATTTTTATTAGCAAACTGATTTTCATCATTAAATAATCATTATTTGCGTAAAAAAACTTCAATGTTCCTAATTAAAACTTTATATTCAAAGCTGAATTTTTATTTTTCTAAAACTACTAAACAGGAATAAGGAATGCACGTATTAGAAGTAAAAGGCTTAAGCAAGTCATTCGACAAAATTAAAGCCGTAGATGATGTTTCCTTCTTTGTACCGGAAGGTTCGGTTTTTGGACTGATAGGAAGAAACGGTGCAGGCAAGACCACTACAATCAGGATGATGATGAATATTTATGAACCTGATTCAGGTAAAGTAACTCTCCGAGGGGCTCCGGTTACAAACGAATTCAAACAGAAAGTTGGTTACCTGCCTGAAGAACGTGGCTTATATAAAAAGATGAATGTATGGGATACATTAATGTTTTTTGCAAGGGTGAAAGGAAAAAAAGGTAAAGAAATTGAAGAAAAAGCAAATGAATATTTAAAGAAATTTCAATTATTTACCAGGAAGACATCCAAAATTCAGGACCTTTCTAAAGGTAATCAGCAGAAGATACAGTTCATTGCTACCATACTTCACGATCCGGAATTTTTAATTCTTGATGAGCCTTTTTCCGGACTTGATCCAATTAATACAGACCTTTTAAGGGAAATTATAATTGATCTTAAAAACCAGGGGAAAGTAATAATTTTCTCAACTCATTTAATGGATTTTGCAGAAAAAATGTGCGATCACATTGCAATGATTGATGAAGGGAAAATTATTCTTCATGGTTCTCTAAAAGAAATAAAAACCAAGTACGGCCACAGAAATGTAAATATTACTTACGACGGGAGCATTTCATTTTTAAATGGCCATCCAATTATAGAATCAATTCAGGATTTTGGGAACACAACTGGAATTACAGTAAAAGAAGAATCACAAACCCAGGAATTATTGCAACTACTGCTCGAAAGAGATGTGAAAGTAAGAAGATTCAATGCAAATGATATTTCACTTCACGATGTGTTTGTAAAACTTGCGGGCGACAAAGATATGGAGGTAGCAAATGTTTAATTTCAGAACAATGGCGGTAATTAAGCGTGAACTTAGAGAAAAAATAATGAGTAAAACATTCATTATTATGACCTTGCTCCTCCCTGTTTTTATGTTTGGAATTATGGCATTTCAAACTTTTCTTTTAACCTATGATACAGAATCAAATGCAAAATTGATAATCGTTACAGAGTCACCTGATCTAACAATGAATCTGCAAAGCGATTTCTCACAAATCCCCATTGTTAAACAGGGAAAATATATCATTACTTTCCAAACTCTGAACAGACAGAGATTGCAGGAATTAATTGCTGCTAAAAAACAGGAAATGTTGGACGACAAGCTGAATGGAATAATTTTTATTCCATCAGCCGCATTAACTGATAAGAAAATAGAATATTATTCAAAGAGTCCGAGTAACAGTGACCTTTTTGATAAATTAAAACCAACGATTAATCAGGCTTTAGTAGACGGTTATTTCCATGGTAAACAATTATCACAAGAGGATATCGAATATGCACGTAACAGGGTTGACATAAACGGATTTAGGATATCAAAGGATAATGAGATTGAAGAAACAAACGCCGGTGCACGAATTATTTCTTTTGTCTTTGCATTTCTATTATACTTCAGTTTAATGTTCATTGGAATGATGATGATGCGGTCAGTCGTTGAAGAAAAGAATTCAAAGATTGTAGAAATTTTATTATCCTCAGTTGAAGCAAAAGAATTAATGGTCGGAAAAATTATAGGAACAGCAGTTACCGGTTTGCTTCAAATGGCGATATGGATGTTGCCAATTATCGTAGTAATTTCATCCAGTATATTTGTAATTCCACCGGAATTGATACCAAATATTTCAATTGGTCAAATTATTTATTTTCTTTTTAATTACTTCGTTGGATTAATTACCTTTCTTGGTCTTTTTGCAACTGTTGGAGCAATATTTGATAATGATCAGGATGCTCAATCCGGCATTTGGCCTATAATGATGCTTATAATGATTCCTTTCTTTATTAGTATTTCGATGAATAAAAATCCAAACAGTGTACTGGCAAATGTAACATCTTTATTACCATTTTCTTCCATTATGGTAATGCCGGCACGTATGAGCCTTGTTGACATCCCAGCCTGGCAATTTGCGACTGCTATAGTTGTAAATGTTGGAATGATGTTATTAATATTCCCGCTGGCAGGTAAAATTTATAGAATTGGTATTTTGCTAACAGGCAAAAAACCCAAATGGGGCGAAGTTATAAAGTGGTTAAGGTATAAATAATTATTCATTTTATTAAATCCCTGTAGTTTAAGCTCTGCAGGGATTTAGATATCACTAAACTTTTTTCATCTTTTCTAAGTCAAACTATTATTCATTCATTATCGTCCCGGAATTTAATTTGTACAAAAAAGTAGAGTATTTCCTTTTTTTTCGATAAAATGCATCATATCATTATGTTTATTTGTGGACTTCATTCAATTTTAACTAGAAATGAAATTAAACCGTTTTAGGTTAAATATATTAATCAGAGTAATATTTCTCGCATTAACCCTAATTGCTATTGGTTACCTGGGCTATGAGATGAAAATATATTACGGAGCCGGGATAGTATTCTTGTTTTTATGCTATGAAGTTTATTCACTTTTTTATTTTGTAGATAAAACCAACCGCGATCTCACAAGGTTTCTAAATTCAATTAAACACTCCGATTTTTCGCAGGCGTATGTTTCCAAAAATTTCGGTGAATCATTTGAAGAGTTATATAATTCCTTTAGAAATCTAACAAACCAAATGCTTGAAACAAGAAGTGAAAAGGAACAGAGTTTTCAATATCTTCAAACTATTGTAAAGCATGTTGCCATCGGATTAATTACTTACAGAAAAGATGGTGAAATTGAGTTAATTAATAATGCTGCAAAAAAGTTATTAAATGTAGAATCACTTTTAAATATTTATAATCTCGGACCAGCTAACCGTGAACTGCTTGGGATACTTTCTTCAATAAAAGCAGGAGAAAAAGCATTAGTAAAAATTGAAACAAAGGGTATTGAGAAACAGATTTCACTTTTTGCTGCAGAGTTTAAATTAAGAGACAGAGAATTTACTCTTGTTTCTTTGCAGGATATTAAAAGTGAACTTGAAAGAGAAAGACTTTCCAACGAACTTGAGATTGCTCACCAGGTTCAGATGAAACTACTTCCCAAAACAGTACCCGAAATTGGTGGGTATTCATTTGCCGCTTTGTGCGAGCCTGCAAAAGAAGTCGGGGGTGATTATTATGATTTCATAAACCTTGGCAAGGACAAAACCGGAATTGTTATTGGAGATGTTGCCGGAAAAGGTCTGCCCGCAGCAATTTATATGACTTTAACAAAAGGAATTTTCCATTCTTATTCTGAAGGAAATTTTTCACCAAAAGACGTACTTATAAAAATAAATAAACTGATTTACCAGATAATTGAAAGCGGTTCATTTATTACAATGTTTTATGGAATTATAGATCACAAAAAAAATGAATTTGTTTTTGCGCGCGCCGGGCACGAAGCTGCAATCTTTTTTAACTCCGAAAGTGATGAGATTCAATCTTTAAGACCAACAGGACTGGGACTTGGTTTAGAAGATGGGACT
>Ga0102953_1001524_pt1 | contig 14603 bp, 15 predicted proteins | sample SalPon2A_C_D2_MG_FD_78509 | JGI IMG/M metagenome (GOLD analysis project Ga0102953, IMG submission 78509) | Soil microbial communities from South San Francisco under conditions of wetland restoration - Salt Pond MetaG R2A_C_D2_MG | ecosystem: Environmental > Terrestrial > Soil > Wetlands | place... | reverse complement strand
TTGTCAGTTGTCAGTTGTCAGTTGTCAGTTGTCAGTTGTCAGTTGTCAGTTGTCAGTTGTCAGTTGTCAGTTGTCAGTTGTCAGTTGTCAGTTGTCAGTTGTCAGTTGTCAGTTGTCAGTTGTAGGGGCGGACCCTTGTGTCCGCCCTGTTTCTTCGGGGATGCCCGAAACTGGGACGCATGCACGGAGGTCGCCTTGCGGGGTGGAATGGAGAGAAGACCGTGATTCCCAAACGAACCCTCGGTAGAACCGGCGCCGAGGTCACCCGGCTCGGTCTCGGCGGCGAGGGGGTGCTGCGCACCGTCGGGCGGGAGGACGAGGCGCGGGCGGTCATCGAGCAGGCCCTGGAATCGGGGATCGGCTATTTCGAGTCGGCCCGGGCCTATGCCGACAGCGAGGCCTACTACGGGAAAGTCCTGGGCGCGCGCCGGGGGCAAATCTTCCTCACCAGCAAGTCGCACGACCGCACCGCGGCAGGCGCGGCCGCCCACCTGGAGGCGACCCTGCGGTACCTGCGCACCGACTGGCTCGACCTCTGGCAGGTGCATGACCTGCGCACCGAGGCCGATCTGGAGACGATTTTCGGGCCCGGCGGGGCGATCGAATCCTTCGACCGGGCTCGGCGGGAGGGCAAGGTGCGCTTTGTCGGAGTGACCGGCCACCAGGACCCGGTCATCCTGCTCAGGGCCTTCGACCTCTACGACTTCGATACGGTCCTGCTGCCGATCAACCCGGCCGAACCGGCTTATCTGAGTTTTATCGACTCGGTCCTGCCGGAGGCACGGCGGCGCGACATGGGCATCATCGGCATGAAGGTCCTCTGCCGAGGTCTGGCTCTGAGGGTGCCGGGCTACGAGCAGGCCTCCCCCTGGATCCGCTACGCCCTGTCCCACGACGTTTCGACCCTCGTTGTCGGCTGCGACGATCCGGACCAGGTCAGGCAGAATGTCGCAGCCGCCGAAGACGAACCCATGGACGAGGAGGAACGGCGGCAGGTGGAAGAGACCGCGGGCCCTTTCGCCCGGCGCCTGATGTACTACAAGTAGACCGGAATCGGCGAAGCGCTTCCGGCATGACCGGGGGGCCGCCGTCCGCCGGGAGGGGACGTTTTTTTCTGGTCATGCACAAAACTCCAGTCAGTCTGCATTCAGGCCAATCGCCCCCTCCCCTTGATCCCCTCCCGCCAGGGGAGGGGAAGTATGCAGCAACTTGAGGGAGGTGCATGACCACGTTCTTTTTTTATAGTTTTGTAATTTCCCCGTGGTAAACTTTCAGATCAAAATCGAGAGTTGATCCCTGCCGCCGATCGCCTCAGTAAAAATTCAAACTGACGGGAAATAAACAATAGAGATGCCGGCAGAATTCCAGCTGCGAAAATTCGTGGCGCCTGAATATATTTTCGGCGTGGATGCCCGGCTGCTGGCCGGCCGTTATGCCAGAAACCTCGGCGGACGCAAGGTCCTGGTCGTCTCCGACCCGGGGGTGACCGCCGCCGGATGGACCGGGGATGTCACGGCGAGTCTGGACGCCGCCGGCGTTCCCTACGTCCTGTTCACCTCGGTATCGCCCAACCCGAGGGCCGAAGAGGTCATGGCCGGCGCTGAATTGTACAGGGAAAAGGGGTGCAACGCCCTTGTCGCCGTGGGCGGCGGCAGTCCGCTCGACTGTGCCAAGGGGATCGGAATCGTCAGCTCCAACCGGCGGCACATCCTGAGCTTCGAGGGGGTGGATCGCGTCCCGCTGCCGATGCCTCCCCTGATCTGCATTCCCACCACCGGCGGGACGTCGGCCGACGTCTCCCAGTTCGCGATTATCACCAACCTGCAGGAAAAAACCAAAACCGCCATCGTCAGCAAAAGCGTGGTCCCCGACCTGACCCTGATCGATCCGCGGACCCTGACCACGGTGGACCCTTATCTGAGCGCCTGCACCGGCCTCGACGCCCTTACCCACGCGGTGGAAGCCTTCGTCTCCAACGCCCATTCCCCCATGACCGACCTGCACGCTCTGGAAGCGATCCGCCTCATCTCCAAAAACCTGCTCCCTTCTCTCGCCAGCCTGGACGACCTGCGGCTTCGGGGCGAGATGATGCTGGGCAGCCTCCAGGCCGGCCTGGCTTTTTCCAATGCCATCCTGGGCGCCAACCATGCCATGGCCCACAGCCTGGGCGGTTTGCTGGACCTGGCTCACGGCGAGTGCAACGCCATCCTGCTGGATCATGTCATCGCCTTCAATTACGATGCGATTCCGGAGCGATTCGAGAAAATTGCCGAGGCGATGGGTCTCGATCTTCGCGGAATGAGTTCCGCCGGGAAAAAGAAGGCCCTGCTGGAGCGGGTCCGGGATCTCAGGAGCCGGGCCGGTGTCGACCGGCGGCTGGAGATTCTGGGCGTCAAGAGGGGGGATCTTTCGTTCCTGAGCCGGAAGGCTCTCCAGGACCCCTGCCTGATGACCAACCCGCGACCGGCGAACAGGCGGGATCTTGAGGTGATTTATGAAGAAACCCTCTGATTCCGAGGAGAACCGGGAGGATCTCTGGGAGAGGCTGATCGGACTCGGCGAACAGTCGGTTCGCAAAAGCTATTATCCCGAACTCCAGAAGCGCCTGGGGGAGTTGGAGCGGTTTCGGGTACTTCTGGACAGCAGCAACGACCTGATCTTCATGCTCGAGGTGCCTTCGGGCAGAATCGTCGACATGAACGAGTCCGTCTGTCGCCAGACGGGCTGTTCCCGCCGGAAGCTGCTCGGCCTGACCTTCTTTGACTGCACGGACAGGGAACGCGAAGGGGAACTGGAGGGGATTCTCGGCACGGACCATCCGTCCGGACGCGGGCGGAAGTTGGTCTGCTCCCTGAAGTCCTGCAAGCGGGACCCCATTCCCGTCGAGGTCACCCTGAGCCGGATGGTTTTCGGCGACGGAGAATATGTTGCCGCCATCGCCCGCGACATCACGGAGCGTGAGCAGGCCGAGGCGGCCCTGAAGGAAAGCGAAAGACGTCTCTCCACCCTGATGGGCAACCTGCCTGGAATGGCTTACCGCTGCGGCAACGACCGTGACAGGACGATCGAGTTCGCCAGTGACGGATGTTGTTCACTGACCGGCTATCTTCCCGAAGACCTGATCGGCAACAGAAAAATCTCCTTCGCCGATATCATCCACCCGGATGATCGGGAAGCCGTGTTAAGAAAAATCGAGATGGCCCTGGGGGAAAACGGACCGTTTCAGATCGAGTACCGAATCCGGACCCCCGACGGTAAGGTACGCTGGGTCTGGGAGCAGGGACGGGGCATTCTCGACCAGGAGGGAGAGCTGGTGGCCCTGGAAGGTTTTCTTATCGACATCAGCGAACGCCGGAAGGCCGTTGAGACGCTGCGGCAAAGCGACCGCATGAAAACCGAGTTCGTCAAGACGGTGGCCCATGAATTCAGAACGCCCCTGACCTCCATTCAGGGTTTCTCCGAGCTGCTGCTGGCCCACGACAGGCTTGCGCCGGAGGACCGGAATGACGCTTTGCGGTTCATTTTCCAAAGGTCCCAGTCCTTGGCCGAGATGGTGGACGATATGCTGGATATCGCCCGCATCGAGAGCGGGGCGCCGCTTTCGTTGCGGATTGCTCCCTGCCCGGTGACGGAAATTTTTCGTCAGGTGGAACCTTTCCTGAAGACCCGTCTCTCTCCGCAGCGGCTCGAGCTCACCCTTGCTTGGGAAACCACCCTTTTGAGCGTCGACAAGGGCAAGGTGGGGCAGGTCCTGGAGAACCTGATCAGCAATGCGGTCAAGTTTTCCGACGCCGGCAGTCCGGTCCGCATCCGGGGGGATCTGGTCGGGGAAGGGTACCGGATATCCGTGACCGACCGGGGGATCGGGATGACCCCGGAGCAGGTGGAAAAGATCTTCGACAAGTTCTACCGGGCCGACGCCACCGACACGGCCGTCGAGGGCGTCGGGCTCGGCATGAGCATGGTCAAGAATATCGTCGAGGCCCATGGCGGCGATATCCGCGTGGAAAGCGAACTGGGGCGGGGGACGACGGTGAGTTTCATCCTTCCCGTGGCCCGGGAGCCGGGCGGGTTGCAAGATAAGTAGCGCTCAAACAGAGCCCGGGAGATTCCCGGATGGTCTTGAATCGAATAAACTTCGGAAGGTATGCAAAATGAAACGAATTGCTGTCCTGTTATTCCTTTGTTGCGTATTTTTTTCCGCATGTGCCGGTCCCAAATGGGTTCGGACAACTGTCGCCGAGCAGCATGAATTCAACATTTCCCTGGAGCGTTCCCGGGAAAAGGGGGTGGATATCCCCCGGCACTATGATCATCCCCATAAGATAGAAATTTCCGATCTCCGGAAACTGATGAAAGACTTGAAATACGTCGAAGAAAGCGGATTTATGGGAGAGGAGAAACAGAGCCCTGTTTTCCAGACGGCTGAAATTGACCGCCTGGCACCCGGCCTGGCGGATGCTTTGGCAAAAGCGGGGCCCTCTCAGCGAGTCCGGTTCATCTCCTTCAACCAGGGCAAGACCTGGATTTTTTCCACTCCCCGGAAAACCGAAGGAGTGATCTTTGTCGAACCTGCCGGACGGTTGAATATCGCATTCAACTTTATCAACTCCAAACGCGAGTCGACCGAAACCAGTGCCATCGACACCGTTTATTCCAGTCGCGACCCGCTGGACATCAAAATTTCAGACACCCCCCTGTCCGCAACCGCCCCTTATGAGGAACATCACAAATACAAATCCGGCAAAAAGGCCCCAATGTGGGTGGTGGCCGATCTCGAAAAACTGAAGGAGTCGACCGGCATTGAGCCGGCTCCCGCCGTCGAGACCGGAGAAAAAGCTGCCCCGGTTGTTGCACCAAGGGCCGGGAAAAAGGTCGCGCCGGTGGAAAAAATGGCGCCCCGTCAAGCATCCGAAGATATGCTGAAAAAAGATATCAAGGACAAGCTGAAATTTTTAAAGGAGCTGCTGGACGAGGGGCTTATTTCTGAAGAGGATTACGCAGCCAAAAAACAGGAGCTGCTGGATAAAATAAAGTGATTCCACAGCAACCCTTCTCCCTGAGGGAGAAGGTGGCCGAAGGCCGGATGAGGGGGGAACCTTTTTCAAGCCCCCTCACCCTGGCCCTCTCCCTCAGGGAGAGGGGATTCGAGCAGCAACTCCCGTAAACCGGCGATACGACGCCAGCCGTTCCCGGCATCCAAAAAACATGAGATGGAAAAGGCCCGCTTATCTGCCGAGCGGGCCTCTTCTTTTCGCTATATCTGTCAGGACCCAAATGGGCGGCGTTCAAGCCCGCTCAAGCACCTTCGCCACCGCCTCCCCGGCATTCGCCGCCACCTCGCCCCGGCCTTCGAGAATCCCCTCGTCCCCCGGCCGGTACTTGCCCGTCCGCACCAGGATCCCCAGCAGCCCCGCCTGGATGCCGCCTCCGACGTCGGAGGCGGCATCGTCGCCGATCATCACCGTCTCTTCGGGCCGGCAGCCGATCTCACCGGCGGCGGCCAGGAAGAAGTCGGCGGACGGCTTGCCCAGAACCTTCGCCTCGGTGGCGGCGGCGTATTCGAGGGCGGCGATGAAGGGGCCGGCGTCGAGGCTCAGCGCCTCGCCGTCCTGGAAGTAGCGGGTGCGGCCGGTGGCGAGCAGGGAGGCTCCGGCCATGAGCAGGCGGAAGGCGGCGTTGAGACTTTCGTAGGTGAAGGCTTCGCGGGCATAGCCCAGCACCACGGCATCGGGGTCGTTCTGAGGCAGGTCGGCGAACTCTTCGCGCAGGTCGGGATGAACAAGCAGATGGGGGCGCAGACCCTCCTCGCGCAGGTAGCGGTGCATCGCCATCGGCGCGGTGAAGAGGTGCTCCGGTCGGATCGCGAAGCTCATCTTTTCCAACAGGGCCTGCAGCCGGCGCCGGCTCATGCGCGAGGTGTTGGTGACGAAACGCAGGGGCAGGCCGCTGCGGTAGAGTTTCTTCACCGCGTCGAGCGCGCCGGGCAGGGGCTCGGCGCCGAGGTGCAGGGTGCCGCTCAGGTCGACCAGGACGCCTTTGATCGTCATTCGGGGGCTCCCTTTTCAGCCGATCGGAATTCCGGTCAAGGAGACCAGGAAAGGCCGGTAATCGGTCAGCAGGCCTTCGAGCAAAAGGGCGAAGACCAGCAGGGCCATGAACCGTCCCGGCCGGGCGGACAGGCACAGCTCCGAAGGGCCCGGGCCGCGACCGAGGCAGCGGCCGACGGCGGGCCACAGGACGCTGGCCGCGGCCAGGGCACAGAGGGCCCTGGGCAGGGGCTGCCGGAGCGGGCCGACCGCCGCCAGCAGGAACGTTCCCACCGCCAGGGCGACGATCCAGACCAGGGTGATGCGGGCCGTCTGGGCGGCGGTGAAGGTCTGCGCCACCGTCGGCAGCCCGGCCCGGCGGTAGTCCTCGCTGCGCCGGATCGCCAGCAGCCAGAAATGGGGAATCTGCCAGAGGAAGAAGACTCCGGCCAGAACGGCGATGCGGTGGTCGGTGACGCTCCCCCCTGCAGCGGCCCATCCGATCACCGGGGGCAGCGCCCCGCACAGCGCTCCGGGCAGGATGGCGGCGGAGGTGATCTTTTTCAGCGGGGTGTAGAGGCCATTGTACCAGGCCACGGCGAAGAGGCCGAGGGCCAGCGCCGGCAGGCTGCGGGTCGTCTGCAGGAGGAGCAGGGCGGCAACAAGGAGCAGCCCCGCCGCCGCCAGCCCGGCGCGGGGCGAGAGGCGGCCGGCCGGGATCGGCCGGGAGGCGGTGCGTTCCATGAGCGCATCGGTCGCGCGCTCCTGGACCTGGTTGAGGGCCGAGCAGGCTCCGGTCAGGAAGAAGATGCCGAGAGTCAAGGCCGCGGCGCCGGCCGCATATCCGTCACGAGGGCAGAGAAGATAGCCCGCCAGGGCGGAAGCGGCGACCATGGCCGAGAGTCGAAAACGGATGAGCCGGGTCAGAAGGTACATGAAAAAAATCCGCCTACTTGAGGCCCTTGAGGTAGTCGATAAGGGCCTCCAGGTCCTCCTCCGAGAGGTCGGGGAAGGGCGGCATCGCCGCCGGGAAGCCCTTGACGATCTCATCGCCGGGGTGGGTGATCGAGCGCCGGATGTACTCCTCGTCGACCTCGATCGTCCTTTCCTCGCCGTCTTTTTCGACGGTGACCCGGCTGCCGAAAATGCCCTTGAAGCTCGGCCCGACCTTGCGGCTGCCGTCGGTTGAGTGGCAGCCGAGGCAGCCCTTCTCGCGCATCAGCTTCTCCCCATCCTTTTCGGCGCCCTTGCCGCCGGCCTCCTTGCGGAAAAATTCGATGATTTCCTCCAGGTCGTGATTGGGGATTTTCCCTTCGAAGGAGGGCATGACCGGGGCAAAGCCCTTGACCACGTCGGCATGCGGATGAAGGATGGAGCGCTTGATGTACTCCTCGTCGACGGTGAGGGTGCGTTCTTTTCCTTCGGTCGCCACCGTCACCTGGCGCCCGAAGAGTCCCTGGAAAGTCGGACCGACCATTTTCGACCCGTCGGTGGAGTGGCAACCGGTGCAGCCGTACTTCCCGAGCAGCTTTTCTCCTTCGGTGGCCTCCTTCTCCCGCGTCTCGCTTTGGTACCACTCCTCGAACTCGTGGGCGGACAGGGCATCAACCTTGGTGATCATCTTCGAATGGCCGAGGCCGCAGTATTCGGCGCAGAAGGCGTCGTACGTACCGGGCTCCGGAGCGCGGAACCACTCGTGGGTGGTCATCCCCGGCACCGCGTCCTTTTTGACCCGGAAGGCGGGGACGTAGAAGCTGTGCAGCACATCCTCCGAGGTAATGTCGAGTTTGATCGCCCTGCCCGCCGGCACGACGAGCCGGTCGCTGGTCCTGCCGTTGGGGTATTCGAAGGACCAGGACCACTTGCGGCCCGTGACCTGCACGTTCAGGGCGTCCGCCGGCACGTTGCGCAGGGTCGTGTACCCCTCCCATCCGTACCAGAACATGGAAAGAACGATGAGGGTCGGGATGAGAGTCCAGGCGATTTCGAGCGGGACGTTGTAGCGGGGGCTCGGCTCCGGACGGGGGTGGCGCTTGTGGTTGTACCTCACCACGAACCAGATCATGATCGCGGTGATTCCCACCAGCATGACCGCGGCGATGCCGAAGATGTAGTAGAAGACGGCGTCGACGGCTTCGGTTGTCGCAATGGCGGAAGGGTTCACGGTTACCTCAGCGGTAGAGCACGTCGAAGAAGGTCAGGCCGATGAAGGTGGCCAGGGTGACCAGGGCGATGAGCAGGAAGAGCTTGAAAAAAAGCCGCTCATACTTAAGGTGCATGAAGAAGAAGATCACCAGGGCCGACTTGAGCGAGGCGATGCCGAGGGCGGCCCAGATGTTCAGCGGGCCCAGGTGGATGCGCGAAACCGCCACCGTGGTCGCGGTCAGGGTGAGGAGCAGTACCCAGACGACGACGAAGATTCGGTAGGGGATTGGCGCGTGTGCTTGTTCGGTCATGTCATGCCTCGCGGATTCGGTTTGGGCCTCGGATCGGGTACGGGTTGCGATCTCTTGTTCAAAGAAGCAGGTAATAAAGCGGAAAGATGAAGATCCAGACGAGGTCGACCAGGTGCCAGTAGAGCCCGGAATTCTCCAGCGTGACGAAGTCCTCCCGGTTGATCCTGCCGGTTCTCACCCAGATGGCCATGACCGCCAGGAGCACAGAGCCGACCAGCACGTGCAGGCCGTGCAGGCCGAGGGTGATGTAGTAGAGGCCGAAGAAGATGACCTCGCCGTGTTCCTTCCTAAGCAGGACCGGCGAGTTCGGATAGATGCCGTGGCCGATCTCCTTCGACCATTCGAGATACTTGTTGAACAGGAAGAATGCGCCGGTGAACACCGCACCCCAGAGCATCCACTGGGCCAGCCCGCGGCTTCCTCGGCGGATGGCACTCACCGAGACGGCGACGAGCAGGCTGCCGGTGAGGAGGATGACCGTGTTGGCGGTGCCGAGCCAAAGGTTCAGCTCTTGCGCGGCGCTTCCGAACTCGCTGGGATAGCGGTCGAGGTAGACGGCGTAGAGGACGAAGAGCCCCCCGAAAAGGATGACCTCGGTGAACAGGAAGAGCCACATGCCGAGCTTGGCCCCGGTGTAGTCCTTGTGCGTTGCGGAATGTCCGGCGTCGCTCATGGGCGTTGGATCCCTTCGTCGAAGTCGTAGGGGCCCCGCTCGACCACCGGGACGGTGGGGAAGTTCTCCGCCGGCAGTGGAGAGGAAAGGGTCCACTCCAGAGTCAGGGCCCCCCAGGGGTTGTCTCCGGCCGGCTCGCCGCTCCGGGCTCCGCGCAGCAGGTTGAGGAACATCAGGAGCATGCCGGCCACCAGGATCCAGGAGCCGACGGTGGCGACCACGTTGAGGTTGGTGTACTGGGGAAGATAGTCGTAGTAGCGCCGCGGCATCCCGCGCAGGCCGAGAATCATCATCGAGAAATAGAGGATGTTGAAGCCGGTGAACATGATCCCCCAGGCGAGGGAGGCGACCTTCTTGTTGTACATCCGGCCATAGATCTTGGGAAACCAGTAATGCATCCCGGCGAAGAAGGCGAATCCGGTGCCGCCGAACATAGTGTAGTGGAAGTGGCCGACGACGAAGTCGGTGTCGTGCACGGCGACGTCCGTCGCCGCCGAGCCGAGGATCAGCCCCGTGAGCCCGCCGATGGAAAAGAGGAAGATGAAGGAGAGGGCGAAGAGCATCGGCGGGTCGAGGGAAATCGACCCCTTGTAGAGGGTGGCCACCCAGTTGAAGACCTTCACCGCCGAGGGGATGGCGACGATGAAGGTAAGGAGCGAGAAGACCAGGATCGCCATGTCGCTCATGCCGCTGACGAACATGTGGTGTCCCCAGACCAGGGAGCCGGCGGCGGCGATGCCGATGCTGGAAAATGCGATCGCCCAGTAGCCGAAGACCGGCTTGCGGGCGAAGACCGGGATGATGTCGGTGACGATTCCCATTCCTGGCAGGATCATGATGTAGACCGCGGGGTGGGAATAGATCCAGAAGAGGTGCTGGTACATGATTGGATCGCCCCCCTTGGTCGGATCGAAGAGCCCGGCGCCCAGAAAACGCTCGAGGATGATCAGGGCCAGGGTGATAGCGAGCATCGGTGTGGCGAGGATCTGTACCCAGGCGGTGGCGTAGAGGGCCCAGACGAACAGGGTCAGCCGCCCCCAGGTAACCCCGGGCGCCCGCAGGCGGTGCACGGTGGTGACGAAGTTGATGCCGGTCAGAATGGAGGAGAAGCCGAGGACGAAGACGCCGAAGACCGCCAGCGGAACATTGGTGGTCGTCTCGGTGCTGAAGGGGACATAAAAGGTCCAGCCGGTGTCGGGAGGGCCGCCGCCGGTGAAGAGGGAGACAAGGATGATGGTTGCGCCGGTGATGTAGAGCCACCAGGAAAAGATGTTGAGCCGGGGGAAGGCGACGTCGTTGGCGCCGATGTGGATCGGCAGGAAGAGGTTGCCGAAGATCGCCGGGATGCCGGGGATGATGAAGAGAAAGATCATGATCACCCCGTGCAGGGTGAACAAGGTGTTGTAGGTCTCGGCCGAGACGATCGTCTCGCCGGGAGCGATCAGCTCCAGGCGGATGGCGACGCCGAGGGAAACCCCCACCAGGAAGAAGGTGAGGACCGCATACATGTAAAGCAGCCCGATGCGCTTGTGGTCGGTGGAGAAGATCCAGCCGAAAAGGCCCTTGCCGTTCGGGGCGAGAAATCCCCGCCCGGAGGCGGTTGCCGAAGATGTTGCCGTCATGTCTACCTCGGACGATCGGGGCTCTTGCGCCCCTTCAGGATCAGGAAAGCCAGAAAGCCGCCGGCGGTCAGCAGGACGACCGTGGCCGAGACCCGAAAGATGTTGAATACGTAGCGCTTGGCGGCGGGGTCGTAGCTGAAACAGAACTGCGCCACACGCCGGATGGTCGGACCGATGCGCCCTTCCGAGGCCTCGACCAGGGCCAGGGTGAGGTCCATCGGCAGAACGGAGGTGCCGTGAAGGTAGCGGACGATTTCGCCGTCTGTGCCGACCACGAACATGACGACGGGATGGATGAAGTCCTCCCCCTGCCGCTCAAAGCGGTAGCCCGCCACGTCGAGCAACTTATGGATGTCTGCGCTGTCGCCGGTCAGAAAGTGCCAGTCTTCCTCGGGGAATATCCCCCCCATCGCCTCCATGTAGATCGCCTTGCTGCGGTGGGCCACTTCCGGGGTTTCCGTCTCGTCGAAGCTTACCGACAGGACCCGGAAGTCCTTTCCCGGCTTCAGCTTCACCTGCGGCAGGGCCCTGGCCAGCGCCCCCTGCAGGAAGCTGCAGACGTTGGGGCAGTGGTAGTAGACCGGCGCAATGACGGTCGGAGCCGTGATCAGATCGCGCAGGGCGACGGCCTTTCCCGTCTCGTCGCGGAAAGTGACGTCGAGGGGGATGCGCGCCCCGAGATGTTCCTCCACCCCCAGGGCGCCGGCGTCTTCCGCGGTTGGCGTCGTCGCCCAGGTGGTGCCACAAAAGACCATCGTCAGCGCCAGGATTCCGGCCAGGAAGAGAGTACGGCTGTATCTCATTGGAGAGCGGCTTCGGGCTTCTCCCCGGTACTTCATAGAAGATCCCTGCAGGACTGGGTGATTGAAAAGAATGGAGGGCAGGGGCGAGGCTTTCCGGGTGTCCCTGGGCCCCGGACCTATCCGCAAATGATACTATTTATTCGGGAAAATTCAACGCCGAAAAGAAAAAATGCAAAGGAATGGAGCGGCCGGAATCGACGGCCCGGGCGCCCGGTTGTTTCCCGCGACGCTTGCAATCTGCGTTTGGCGTGCTAAAAATAGAGGGCAATCGCGCGGCGCCAGGCCCGCGCCAAATTTTGGATGTCGCCCGCAAATCTCAATACGCACAAGGAGGTTCACCGATGAGTCAAGAAACGAGTCTTTTCTGTCAAGTCAACCGCCCCAAGGACATGAGCAATATGACCGACCTGGAGAAGAAGCATCTGCCGGTCATCTCGGTGCCCGACACCATCAAGGCCGACGAGCCCTTCGAGGTGACGGTCGAAGTCGGCAAGCTGCTGGCCCATCCGAACGAAAACGGTCATTTCATCGAGTTCATCGACCTCTATGCCGACGACGTCTTTCTGGCCCGCCTCGACCTGACGGCGGTCACCACCCAGCCGACGATGAAGGTTCCCGTCGTCCTGCCGCACACCGTGAAGACCACCCTGCGCGCCTTCGAGCGCTGCAACCTGCACGGCTCCTGGGAGGGTACCAAGGAGATTACCGTCTCCTGAGAGACCGGCGGCGAAAATCGCAAGATCACCTGCGGGCCCGCGCTTTTGCGGGCCCGCTTTTTTTCGGTCGATAACCCGAAAGAAGTTTGGTAGCGGCGCAAAAATTCACCAACTACTGCGTTGCTGCAATAGCCCTCGCTGCTTCGACGTAGGTAAGTACGCCTCATTGCTCGACAATTGCGCGCCTTGCATTTGGCTCTTTTTGCTCAGCCAGCCACTATTCTGCTTTCTTGCGAAAGCATCCAGTTTGATTCGGGAAAACCGGAAATTTGACGGAAGAGACGTCAAAAAAGCCTTTTTGCCAAACCAATCAATTGGAGGCTTGCGAGGGATGACTCCGGCGGTCGACGATTGCGCCGCCGGCCCGCTTCTGGTAGTCTTGCGCCAGTTCAATCCGGATTGTTCACGAAACTTCTGCTGCGGCTTCGCGACGAAGCCGCATGAATAATTCGGGATAAAGGGGAGAGAGTCATGGACGAAATGCAGAAACAGATCGATGAACTGGAAATACGCTTTACTCACCAGGCCCGTCTGATCGACGAACTCAACGATGTCGTGACCGATGGAGCCAACCGCATCGCCCGGCTGGAGCGGGAGAACGGCATGCTGAAGGAAATGATGCGCGGCCTGGCTCCCGAAACCCCCGAATCCCCGGACGAGTGAGCCTGGTGGGCACCGACTGGCGGCGCATCGTCCTGGAGGCCGCGGTTATCTTCTTTCTCGGGGTGGCACTCGGACTCTCCTTCAATTTCCGGCTGGTGATGGACGCCTTTACCGGGTCGCTGCCCGCTTCTCCGGCGGGGACGGAAGAGGCGAGCGCACCGGCCGGACGTTATCCGGTCCCGGTCACCCTGGAGGAGGTGCGGCAGCTGCTCGACGAAGGGGCGGTGGCGATCGACGCCCGGGCGGAAGAACTCTACGCCGAGGGGCATCTGCCCGGGGCCCTTTCCCTGCCGCTGGGGCAGGCCGACGCCCTGATCGACTCCGTCCTCCGGAAGGTGGGCAAGGACGCCGTGATCGTCACCTATTGCAGCGGCTACGGCTGCCCCGATTCCTTCGATCTGGGGGTGCGCCTGCTGGAGGGGGGTTGGCGGGACGTTCGGGTCTTCGAGGGCGGGTTTCCCGCCTGGCGCGACGCCGGCCTGCCGGTGCCGGAGGGCGGCCCGTGAAGCGTCTCGAGGCGACCCTCTATCACCTGTGCCGCCTTCTGCTCGGCGGCCTCTTTCTTTATGCCGGCCTGGTCAAGGCTGACGACGTCGGCGCCTTCGCCCGCGACGTGGCCAACTACCGCATCCTTCCCTACGGCTGGAACTACCTCGTCGCCGCCACTTTGCCTTATGTCGAGACCCTGGCCGGCCTGCTGCTGCTGGTCAATCGCCGGGTGCGGCCCGCGGCCCTGGTCCTGGGAGGGCTGACGACGATCTTCATGGCGGCCCTCGTCTCGGTCATCGTCCGCGGACTCGATATCGACTGCGGCTGCTTCGACCCCGGAGGCGAAGGACATACCCCGGCGAACATGGCCCTGCTGCGCGATGCCGGCATCCTGGTCCTGATCGGGCTTGCCGGCTGGCTGCGGGGCCGCCGCGAGCGGCAGCTGTAAATTATCACCCCGCGTTACCCGTTGGATCATCCATGGAACTCTGGCAGCAGCGCCTCAAGCAGAGCATCACCGCGCCCCGCCTCCTGGCGGAACGCTTCGATATCGATGCGGAGGGACTCGAGAAGGTCGTCGAGCGCTACCCGATGCGCATCACACCCCACTACCTTTCGCTCATCGAGGAGCCGGGCGATCCGATCTGGCGTCAGTGCGTTCCCGACCCGCTGGAACTTCTCGACGACGGCGGCGACGTCGACCCCCTGAACGAGGAAAACCTCTCGCCCGTGCCGGGGCTCGTCCACCGCTACCCCGACCGCGCCCTCTTTCTCGTTTCCGGCACCTGCGCCGCTTATTGCCGCTTCTGCACCCGCAAGCGCAAGGTCGGTTGTCCTTCGATGAAGACCTCCTTCAGCCAGGTGCTCGCCGGCATCGACTACATCGCCGAAAATTCCGGTATCAACGAGGTCATCCTCTCCGGCGGCGATCCGCTTCTGATGTCCGACCTGCTGCTGGGGGATATCCTCGATCGCCTGCGGCGCATTCCGCACGTGGAGGTCCTGCGCATCGGCAGCCGCGTCCCGGTCACCCTGCCCGAGCGCATCACCGACAAGCTCTGCGCCCTGCTCGGCCGCTGTCAGCCCCTCTACCTGCTCACCCACTTCAAAAATCCCCGGGAAATCACCCCCGAGACCGCCGAGGCGTGCCGG
>Ga0102953_1001523_pt1 | contig 14603 bp, 10 predicted proteins | sample SalPon2A_C_D2_MG_FD_78509 | JGI IMG/M metagenome (GOLD analysis project Ga0102953, IMG submission 78509) | Soil microbial communities from South San Francisco under conditions of wetland restoration - Salt Pond MetaG R2A_C_D2_MG | ecosystem: Environmental > Terrestrial > Soil > Wetlands | place... | reverse complement strand
CCCCAAGCGCTACGGGGGACTGGAATTCTCCAATTTCGCGCACTCCCAGGTACTGCTCAAGATCGCGAGCCGCAGCCCGACGGCAGCCTCCATCGTATCGGTGCCGAACTCGCTGGGGCCGGCGGAGTTGCTGATGCACTACGGCACCGACGAACAGCGCGACTATTACCTGCCGCGCCTGGCCGACGGCCGCGAAGTCCCGTGCTTTGCCCTGACCTCGCCCTCTGCCGGCTCGGATGCCACCTCCATCCGCGATACCGGCGTGGTCTGCAAGGGCACCTGGCAGGGCAAGGAGGTCGTCGGCATCCGTCTCAACTGGGACAAGCGCTACATCACGCTGGCGCCGATCGCGACCCTGCTCGGCCTGGCGTTCAAGCTCTACGACCCCGAGCACCTGATCGGCGATCAGGACGAGTACGGCATCACCTGCGCCCTGATACCCACCTACCTGCCCGGCATCACCATCGGGCGCCGCCACTTCCCTCTCAACGTGCCGTTCCAGAACGGCCCCACCCAGGGCAAGGACGTGTTCGTGCCCGTGGACCACATCATCGGCGGGGCGAAAATGGCCGGCCACGGCTGGCGGATGCTGGTGGAAAACCTCTCGGTGGGGCGTTCCATTTCGCTGCCTACCAATGCGACCGGCTGCTCCAAGCTGGCGTTGTATGCCACCGGCGCCTACGCCCGGTTGCGCAAGCAGTTCCGGGTGCCCATTGCGGCGTTCGAGGGCGTGCAGGAAGTGCTGGCCCGCATGGGCGCCAACGTGTATGTCATGGACGCCACGCGGCGCATGACGCTGGCGTCGCTGGATGCAGGAGAGCAGCCGGCGGTGGCTTCCGCCATCGTCAAGTTTCACCTGACCGACATGGGCCGGGACGTGGCCAACGATGCCATGGACATCCACGGCGGCAAGGGCATCATGCTCGGCGAGGGCAACTACCTCGCCAGCGCCTGGCGTTCGGTGCCGATCGCGATCACCGTCGAGGGCGCCAACATCATGACGCGCTGCCTGATGATTTTCGGACAGGGCGCGATCCGCGCTCATCCCTACATCCTCAAGGAGATGGAAGCGGCCCAGGACAGCGATCGTCCGCGCGGCCTCAAGGCATTCGACCGCGTGTTCTTCAAGCACATCGGATTCCTGCTTGCCAATGCCGCCCGTGCGGCACTGGCCGCCGCCAGCGGCGGCCGCAGCGTGCGTTCGGTGCCCGGGGACAGCGTCCTGGTCGAGCGCTATCGCCAACTCAGCCGCTACAGCGCGGCATTTGCCCTGGTGTCCGATGCGGCGATGCTGAGCCTCGGCGGTTCACTCAAGCGCCGGGAACGGATCTCCGGCCGGCTCGGCGACATCCTGAGCGACCTGTACATGGGGTCGGCCGTGCTCAAGCGCTTCGCGGAAGACGGCGAGCCGGAGGCCGACCGCATGGTGGTGGAGTATGCCCTGGACGACCTTGTCTACCGCATGGAATCCCGCTTTAGCGAAGTGCTGGACAACCTGCCCAATCGTGTGCTGGCGTCCGTGCTCTCGCTGCTGGTGCTGCCGTTCGGACGCCGGGCGCGTCAGCCAAGCGATACCCGGACCGTCGCGGTGGCCGGGCTGTTCAGCGCGACCAGTGAAGTGCGCAAGCGGTTGTGCGACGATATTTTCACCCACGACGAAAAGCACGTCGTCGGCTGGCTGGGCGAGGCGCTGGAGCTGGCCGAATGGGCCGAACCGCTGGAAAAACGCATCGCCCACGCCCAACGCGAAGGAACGCTCGAGCTCGAGCCCGGTGCCGACGAATCCGCAACGGTGGAGGCAGCCCTCGCCGCGGGCCTGGTGAGCGAGTCGGAAGCGGGCCGCCTCAAGCGGTTTTACGCGCTGGTGGCGCGCATCGTGGCGGTCGATGATTTCGATTCGCCGGAACTGGGCGCGCAGCCACTGGAGCGCAACGAGAACGACCGGGCCGAGGCCTGGCGAGAGGCTGAACGTGCCGAGCAGTTCCCGCGGGCCGGGAAGGTGGCGTCCTCAGCCGATTGAGGCGGAATTCGGGATGTCGCCCCGAGGCGCTTCGCGGACCTGGTTGCGTCCCGCCAGCTTGGCCGCGTAAAGGGCCCGATCCGCGCTCGCCAGCAACTGGGCCTCGGTCTGTTCGGAATGCTCGAGCGAGCTCACCCCGAAACTCACCGTCACGGACAGGTCTTTCGCGAGACGGGACCAGGGGTGCAAGGCGATCAACGTGCGCAGCTTGTCGCAGGCGGCGGTGGCTTCCGGCCCGGTCGTTTCCGGAAACACGATGACGAATTCCTCGCCTCCGTAGCGGGCATTGAAGTCGGTGCCGCGCAGTTCCGTGAGCAGGATATTGGCGATTGCGCGCAGCACCTGATCGCCCATGGCGTGCCCCAGCGAGTCGTTGACCGTCTTGAAATGGTCGATGTCGAGCATCGCGATCGATAGCGGGTGACCGTAGCGCTTGGTGCGCTGGATTTCGTGCGGCAGGAATTCGTCGAGATGTCGCCGGTTGGCGATGCCGGTCAGTGCGTCGCGGCGGTTTTCCAGTTCGAGCCGATCGAGCAGCGCTTCCTTTTGCTTCATGGTTTCGGCCAGGGACCGGGTGGTTTTTTCCAGTTCCGCCGTACGGTCGGCGACGCTGGCTTCCAGCATCTGCTGCTGCGCCTTGAGCTGTTCGATCAGGCGCGTGTTCATGATGGCGACCGCGATCTGGCTGGCGAAACCTTCCAGCAGCCGGAGTTGATGCCGGGTGAAGGCACTGGGCTCGTAGTCCTGGACACTGAGTGCGCCAATCGGTTTGTTCTTGTACAGGATCGGAACCACGATGATCGAAATCGATTTGCGCCCGATGGTGATGCTCTTCTCGATCGCCGGGTGCCGGCCGTTGCGGGTGTCGGGGATAAAGATGGATTCGCAGTGCTGCAGCGACCAGGCGAGTATCCCCTGTCCGAGCTTGCGCTTGACCTGCGGATGGCGCGTGTTCTCGTCCACGTTGAGCCGGGTGTCGAGTTCCTCGGTATCCGGTTCGTATATACCCAGGAGAAAAGACGCCGAAGGCACCAGGTCCCTGACCTCGAGATAGACGCGCTCGATCAGGTTGTCCAGATCGATTGCCGCGCTTACGGCCTGGTTGATGCGGTTGACGGCGGCGAATTCCTCGGCCCGCAGCCGCCGCGTTTCGGCCACTTCCGCCACCCATTTGAACAGGATGGCGACGGCGACGATGAAAACGGCGTAAAGCGCGAAGCCGAACCGGGGCAAATCGGAGTAGGCCAGGGCGGTGATCATCCCGATCAGCGAAATCGCCAGCTCGGTGCCGATGCTGCGCAGGCTGAACGGCTGGCGGCGTTCCGCCGTGCTCAGGCTGGGCCAGACCATGATCAGGAACAGCAGTTCGTTCACGACTTGCAGGGTTACGATGAGCAGCAGCGCCCGGCCCAGTTCGGCAACGTCGAAATCGCTGATCGGAATCTGCCCGCCGAGCCGATAATAGACGTAACCGGCGGCAAGACTGGCGAGCACGAACATGCCGGTATTGGCCGCCGTGCGCATGAGGCGCCGGATGAATGGTTCGCGGCGCGGGTCGGCCAGCAGCGTGAACAGGCAGACCGCCGCTCCCGCCACCCAGGCCGCGGGCGCAGCTCCGAAGATGAGGATCGCCGCGACCAGCGCCAGGCGGTCGAAGGAGGTGTAGCCGCGGCCGTCGCTCGACACGGCCCGGGCCGGCACCGGCAACACCATCAACAGCAACACCCACAGGGTAAAGAAGATCATTCCGCCGTAGATGCCGGTCAGCCGGCTCGTTGGGGGCAAAGTGATCCAGATGGCCACGCCGGCGGCGACGAGATAGGCAACGGCTATGGCCGGCCGTATGCCGCCCCCCTGGTTGGCTGCCTTGTCACGGTACTTTACCGTCGAGGCGATTAGTGATGGAATACGTGTCAGGAACATGCTTTTCAGAGGCTCAGGATGAGATTAGTACGTCGATATGCGATTCCGTTGGTACTTCTGTCGCTTGCAGCCGGCTGCGCGGCACCCGTTCACGTCGAATACAATACCGCGTCTTATGCCCAGTGGCATAATTTCGCCTGGCAGGCGCCGAAGGCCGAGACGGTAAAAAATCCCATCCTGGACAGCGGAATTCTCACTACCCGCGTGGAAACGGCTGTCGGCGAAACGTTGAAAAACCGGGGCTATAACCTCGTCGACAAGCCGGATCAGGCCGATTTCCTGGTGACCTACCACACGGCCACGGAATTGCGCCAGCAGCCGCAGTCCGGCATCAGTTTTGCCTATGGCACCTACGGGGCCGGGTTCAATACGCTGTTCCTGACCCAGCCCGGACCCCAGCAGGTGCAGGAAGGCTCGCTCATCATCGACGTGATCGACGCCAGGACGAAGAAGCTGGTCTGGAGAGGCTGGATCACCAGTGGCCTGGACCAGAGCAATTACTCGCAACAGGCGGTGGACAAGGCGGTCGGGCGGATTTTTGCCAAATTCCCGCCACCGGAGGCTTGACGGGGTAATCGGCGCCTGTTGTGTACGCGGAATACTTCGGTCTCTCCGAGCTGCCTTTCTCGATCGCGCCGGATCCACGTTACCTGTTCCTGAGTGCGCACCACCGCGAGGCGCTCGCCCACCTGGCCTACGGCGCGCGCGAGGCGAACGGCTTCATCCAGCTCACCGGGGAAATCGGCACCGGCAAAACCACGCTGGTGCGGCGCCTGCTGGCACAGATGCCGGAGGGCGTGGAAATCGCCTTCATCTTCAACCCCGACGTCTCGCGCCTGGGGCTGCTCAAGAGCATCCTCTCCGAGCTGGGCGAGACGGTCGCCCCGGGAGCGGTGGAGCGCAGCGAGTTGGCATCGAACATTTACCGTCATCTGCTGGGGGCCCACGCCCGGACCCGGCGCGTGGTGCTGGTGATTGACGAGGCCCAGCGCCTGGCCCCGGAGGTGCTCGAGGAGGTCCGTTTGCTGACCAATTTCGAAACCGATCGCCACAAGCTGCTGAACGTGATCCTGGTCGGCCAGCCGGAATTGCGCGAAACCCTGGCCCGGGCGGATTTGCGCCAGCTCGCGCAGCGGGTGACCGCGCGCTACCACCTCGGTCCGCTGGGCTTGTCCGAGACCGAAGCCTACATCCGCCACAGGCTGACGCTGGCCGGTGCACCCGGGCGGATATTCAGCCCTGGCGCAGTGCGCCGGATCCAGCGCCACACGCACGGCATCCCGCGCCTGATCAACCTGGTCTGCGACCGCGCCCTGATGGCGGCCTATGCCCGCAACCTGCGCGAGGTGTCGCCGCGCCTGGTCGCCGTGGCGGTGAGGGAACTGGCCGGCCTGCCGGCGCGGCCTCGGCACTCGCCGCGCCGTTGGGTCTATATGGTCTCGATGCTGGCCGTGCTGGCACTGGCCGCCGCGACGTTCGCCTGGTGGCTGGCCGGCCGCGGCATTCCATTACCGTGATGACAGGGAGGATGTGACATGTCGATCCTGTCCGATGCCTGGCGCCGTTCGCGAGGGGAACACGACGAGGTGTCGCGCGCGCTCGGTGCACCGCCGGTCTCCGGGGGGCAGGGCGGTCGGCATGTCCTGCCCTGGATCCTCTGCGGCGTGCTGGTCGTGATCCTGGTGGGCCTGGGCGTGTACGTGTGGCGCGTCGTGGCGGTGCGCGGTACGGCGTCGGCTGATCAGCCCCGCGCGTCGGTGCAGCACGTCAAGTCCATCCCGAAAGCCTCTGCGGTGCTGCCCGCCACCCGGGCGCAGGCTGGCGCCTCCAGCGCCGGGGCGATGGGGGCCATGCGTCAACCCGAGGTCGCGCATGATGTTTCGGCGAAGAAGACCGTGCCGGCCACGACGGCGCAGCCACGGTCCGCGGACGACCGTTCGGCGCAGACGGTGCCCGATGCGGTGCGCGCCGCGTTACCTCCGTTGCCGGTCACCGTGCACGTGTGGAACCCCCAGCCGAGCGCACGCTTCATCATCGTGCATGGCCAGCTTTACCACGAGGGTGACACGCTGGGGCCGGAGTTGCGCCTGGTGGCCGTCACCGAATCCGGGGAAATCGTCAATTTCCGCGGTTATCTCATCACCCTGAGCGGCCACTAGCGCAGCGCGCCGGGGCGCGACTCAGTCGGGTGGCGTGAAGGTAATGGTCTGCACCACCCGGGTGGGCGACTTGACGGGCTTGAAGCGCCAGTGCCTTACCGCATCGACCGCGGCAGCGTCGAATATATGGTGCGGCTGTGAGGCCAGTACCTGGATGTCGCGCGTATTTCCGTCGCGGCCAACCATGAAACTCACGGTTACGCTGCCGCCCAGGCGCGAACGATAGGCGTTCGTCGGGTATTGGGGTGGCTCCAGGTGGGTGGGATGAATGTTCGCCGGAACCGAGTTGGTCGGTGTCTGCTCCCCGTTGCCGGTCGGCGGTGCCGCGTTTTGCGCTTCTGCACCGTTCCGGCGTGCGGGTGGACGGAAGACCAGGGTCTGGCTGACATGGCTCGCGACGGGAACGCCGTCCGCGGTTGCCGGATTGAAGCGCCACTGCTTTACGGCCTCGATCGCGACGTGGTCGAATACGCCGGGTGGTTGGCTGTCCACGATGCGGACATCGGTGGTCGAACCGTCGGACTGGATGGTAAAGGCCACGGTGACGCTACCTTGGGTACGCTTGGCCAGCGCGCTGGCCGGATACTCCGGCTGGGTGACATGCAGCGGACTCGGCGGCAGGTGACGGACCACGTGCTCCGTCTGCCGGGGTGTAGCAGCGGGCGGGGTGGGCCCGGAGCTGAGTTCGAGCTTCAGGGCACGGCGCTGGACCCGCAGCCTTTTTTTCGTAGAGGTCGAGGCACTGGGGGCATTTTCCGGGGCCACTACCATGGTTCCCAGGTTCGTGGTCGCCGCGCTGGTCGAGGGGCTCGGGCTTTGCTGCTGTGCGGGGGCCACGGGGGCTGCCAGCACACAGGCCACCACGGCGAGTGTCATGGGGAGAGCGAGTGTCCGGTGGAGGGTCCGATGCATCATGGGGTCACTCCGAAGGGTCGTGGGCGCGTGGCTCGTGTGATCAATGTTTTCCTATTCTAAGTCGTTTGTGACAAAATTGGCACTTGGGCTACACTGGGCTCAAAGAAACAAGCGACTGCGCTATGCCCCTGCCGGGCGCGCTCGCAAGAATTCCCTCGGATAAGACTATACGATCGAATTGGTGCACGCGCATGAGAATTTTGCTGGTAGATCATTCGAGGGTAACGCAATCCTTCTGGCGTAAAAAGCTGGAAGCACGCGGCTATGACGTGGTATCCGCCGACGATGCCGAGGAAGCGGTCGGGATTCTCGACGAACGGCGCGTGGAACTCGCGCTTATCGCCCTGACCCTGCCGGGCATGGACGGCATTGCGCTGACGCGCGTCCTTCGCCGCCGACCGCAGCACCAGGCCACCCCGGTCATTCTGCTGTGCGGGCGCAAGGACAGCCGGATCGAGGAAGAGGCGCAGTATGCCGGCGTCAGTGCCATCGTGGACAAGACCAATGTGGGCGCCCTGTGGGAATCGGTTGCGCGGACCATCGAGGAGCACGCCCTGGAATTGACCGGGCGCGTCCTTTACCTGGAAGACAGTGCCACCGCAGCGCGGCTCATGCTCGACATCCTGGAAGCCCTGGAACTGCGGGTCGATCACGTCATGAGCGGAAACGCGGCTCTGTCGGCACTGGAGCACGAGCGTTACGACCTGGTCATTACCGACGATCGGCTGGAAGGCGACATGCGGGGCTCCGAAGTGGTTCAGGCGATTCGGGCCTTCCCCGACGACCGGGCGCTGCTCCCCGTGCTCGGCGTATCCGGGGCGAATGAAACCGAGGAGCGCCGCGCGCTGTTCCGCGCCGGCATCACCGATTTCCTGGGCAAACCCGCCTTGCCCGAAGAGATGACGGCGCGGGTGACGAGCCTGCTCGCCGCGCGCCAGCTGGCGCTGGCGGTGAATGCGCAGAGGCGCCGACTGTCCCGGGTCGCGCTGCTCGATCCGCTTTCGGGACTGTTTTCACGCCAGACCTTCATGACCTTCGCCCGCAAGTGCCTGGCCCGCGCGGATCGTCACGATTTCTCGCTGGCACTGGGCGTGATTTCGATCAACGGCCTGGCCAAGGTCAACGACGAATTGACCTATACCGTGGGCGATCAGGTCATTATTTCCATCGGCAAACGCATCGAGGCCACCTCGCGTGCGAGCGACCTGGTCGCTCGCCAAGGCGGGGCGAGCTTCGCGGTATTGTTGGATCACTGCGATCAGGAAGCCGCGCAGTTGCGTTTGAGCCGATTGCTCGAGGAGCTGATCCAGACCCCCAACCTGCCCGTGGGACTGAGCTTCGTGGCCGGCTATGTACCCACCGACAGCCGGGCCGACGATTCGCTGGAAGTGCTGTTGCAGGCCGCGGAGACGGCACGGGACGAGGCGAGGCTGGGTGGCGAAGCCGTGCGGTGCGGGCGTATCGAGCGCAAGGAAGACCTGGAAGTAATGCCGCTGGACGAAGACGGCTGAATAGACGGGGAAGGTCGTTAACCGGGCGGCCAGAGCCCGAGCACGATGGCTATGGCCACCAGCACCAGCAGGCGGTGCCCCATGTCCACCATCCAGTCCGGGGCCAGGCGGCGGCGGAACAGGCCGTCCATCAGCGATGACGAGGCACAGAAGCCGAGCCATACGATCCCGGCCATGCCCAGGGCGAAGCCCAGGTCCTGGTGGCCGCTGAACAGCAACAGCGCTTCCAGTGCAAAGGCCTGCACCCAGCTCGCCATGAGTGCGGTGAAGTAATGCGACAGCCGCCGCACCAGCGTGTGTTCCATCCGGTCCAGCGCGTCGGGTGCGAAGCGCAGCCACAGCGGGCCGAAGGTGAAGGGTGCGTACCATACCGCCGCCGCGATGAACCCCGCGATGCCGGCAACGAGGGCGCCGAGTATTTCGAATGCAGTCATGCCTTGAGTCCCGATCCGCGCTTGAGTAACCACAGTGACAGGGTGAAGAGTACCACCAGGAAGCCGCCCATGATGGCGTAGGCCTCGCCGGGTGCGATGTCGGAGACCCCGAGGAAGCCGTAGCGCAGGGTATCGATCATGTAGAGCAGGGGATCGACCCGCGTCAGGTGCTGCCAGAAGGGGGAGAGCAGGCTGATCGAGTAAAACACGCCGCCCAGGTACTGCAGCGGGGTGAGCACGAACGTGGGGATGATGGTGACGTCGTCGAACTTGGTGGCGAACAGCGCATTCAGGAAACCGCCCAGCGCGAAGATGGCCGAGGTCAGCAGCGCCGCGCTGAGGATGATCCACGGGTGGGCGATCGGCAGATTCGTGAACAGGGAGGCAATCAGGGTTATGACCGCGGCTACCGTCAGTCCGCGGACCATGCCGCCCGCCATGTAGCCCAGCAGGATCAGCACGTTGGGCAGCGGCGAGACGATCAGCTCCTCGATGTGGCGCGCGAACTTGGCGCCGAAGAACGATGAGACGACGTTCGAATAGGAATTGGTGATCACCGACATCATGATGATGCCGGGCGCGATATAGGTCATGTAGGTATAGCCGCCCATTTCACCTACGCGGCTGCCGATCACGGAACCGAAAATCAGGAAGTACAGCGTCATCTGGATGACCGGCGGCACCAGGGTCTGCACCCAGATGCGCAAGATGCGCTGCATCTCCTTGCGCACGATGGTGACAAAGCCGACCCAGTTAGCCCGTGCGCGCTCGGGATGCATCCCGTTCCTCCTCGACGAGCCTGAGGAAAATCTCCTCCAGGCGGTTGCTCTTGTTGCGCATGCTGACCACTTCGATGCCGTTTCTGCTCAGGCCCGCGAAAGCGTCGTTGATGTTATGCCCGCGCGTGATGTCCAGCTCCAGCGTATCGCGCGCCACCTGGCGCAGCGGATAACCCTCGAGATCGGGTAATGTCTCGACGGGCTTGCTTACGTCGAGCACGAAGGTCTCGGTGTGCAGGCTGTTGAGCAGCTCACGCATGTCGCCCTGTTCGGCCAGGCGGCCGTTCTGGATGATGGCGATTTCGCGGCACAGGCTTTCGGCTTCCTCCAGGTAGTGCGTGGTGAGGATGATCGTGGTGCCGTTGCGGTTGAGCCCGCGCAGGAATTCCCACATCGAACGCCTCAGCTCGATATCCACGCCGGCGGTGGGTTCGTCGAGAATGAGCAGCGGCGGCTCGTGCATCAGCGCGCGGGCGATCATCAGTCGGCGCTTGAAGCCGCCCGAGAGGGCGCGTGCGCTGGTGTTGCGGTACTGCCAGAGGCCGAGCTGCGTCAGGTACTGCTCGGCGCGCTCGTAGGCGAGGCGCCGGCCGATGCCGTAATACCCGGCCTGGTTCATCACGATATCGATGCTGCGCTCGAACAGGTTGAGGTTCACTTCCTGGGGCACCAGCCCGATCTGCGCCTTTACCCCTGCCGGGTCGCGGTCGAGATCGACGCCATTGACCTCGACTTTGCCCGAGGACTTGGTCACCAGCGAGGTGACAATGCCGATGGTGGTGGTCTTGCCGGCGCCGTTGGGGCCGAGCAGGGCGAAGAACTCACCCGGATCCACGCTGAAACTGACGTCGGCCAGGGCCTCGCGTCCGTTCTTGTAGGTTTTTCGCAGATTCTCGACGCGGAGCGCGGGAACGGCTGGCGTGTCACTCATGGGGGCACATTATACGGGGGCGTGCTTCTTGACTTCATGCGCGGCACAAAAAAGGCCCCGCGGTGAAGCGCCGCGGGGCCGATGTTCAGGAAATCAGAGCCTGATCAGGGACGGCTGAGGCAGAAGCTGTAGGAACCGCTGCCCGAATAGGCATAGATGTCCCACAGGTAATAGCCGGCCGAGCCGTTGTAGTTGATGCTCTCGTTCGACGTATTGCTGGTCGAGCTGGAGACAACCTGCCAACCCCAGTAGTAGCTGTATTTGTACAGGTACAGGTCGAAGTCGGTGCCCGCAGGGCCCGACATCTGGCCTTTCTCGGCGCCACTGCCGGCATGGTAGTAGTTGCCGTCCGGCTGGTAGCTGTCGTTGCCCTGGCTCACGCTGCCCGAGTAGCTGGTGTAGCCGGCGGGGCAACCGCTGGTGACCTGGTTCACCGTGACCGACTCGGTGGCGGTGTTGGAATCCGCCTGGCCGTCGTTGGCCTTGAAGGTGAAGCTGTCACTGCCGTAGTAGTTGCTGTTCGGCGTGTAGGTAAACGCACCCGTCGAGCTGTTGGTGATGCTCACCGAACCGTGGCTCGGCTGGCCCACGATACTGAAGGTGAGCGCGTCGCCGTCCGGGTCGGAGGCCGAGAGCGTACCGTTGACGGCGGTGTTCTCGTCGGTGGTCACCGAGCCGTTGTTCGCGGTTGGCGGATTGTTGCCGCCGCCGGTCGAGTTCACCGTGACCGACTCGGTAGCGGTGTTGGAATCCGCCTGGCCGTCGTTGGCCTTGAAGGTGAAGCTGTCACTGCCCGAGTAGTTGTTGTTCGGCGTGTAGGTAAACGCGCCCGTCGAGCTGTTGGTGATGCTCACCGAACCGTGGCTCGGCTGGCCCACGATACTGAAGGTGAGCGCGTCGCCGTCCGGGTCGGAGGCCGAGAGCGTGCCGTTGACGGCGGTGTTCTCGTTGGTGGTCACCGAGCCGTTGTTCGCGGTCGGCGGATTGTTGCCGCCGCCGCTGCCGCCAACGTCATTGACCACGCTGCCGATCTGCATGCTGCCGAAGCCGGTGGTGTAGTCCCAGCCGGCGGCAGCCGTTTCGCCGCCGTTGTTGCCCGAGGTGATGTCGTGGAAGTCCGACGTGGGCAACTGGTAGATCAGCGGGGCGGCAAAGCCCACGCCGGTGCCCTTGGCGGCGATCACGCGCGACCACAGGCCGACGAACAGCGGCGACGCCAGGCTGGTGCCGCCGTATTGCGTCTGCGAGCCGTCGACGATGATCTGCGCACCGGAGTTCGGGTCGGCGTCGAATGCCACGTCCGGCACGCCGCGATAGCTGCTGCCGGCATTCTGGCCGACGCCCTGCTGCCAACTCGGCATCGGCTCGAAGGTGCTCGGGCTGCCGCCGGTACCGCTCCACACGGTGGCGCTGTTCCAGGTCGTGGTAGAGGCGTTCAGCGTCGTGCCGCCCACCGCGACCACGTACTGCGAACTGGCGGGCCAGCTCGGCGTGGTGCCGCCGTTGTTGCACTCGTCGGCGCCGGAGTCGCCCGAGGAGACCGAGATGGTCTGGCCCTGGGCGTCCGCCTGCTGGAAGCTCTGGTCCTGCGAGGCGGCCGAGCCGTCGCCCTGTGCGCTGGTTTCGCATTCGCCGAGCGAGACGTTGATGACCTTCGTATTGTCGTTGGTCACGATCGTGTTGAAGTCGGCGGTAAGGTTGGAATTCGACAGGCTCGGGATGTTGTAGAAGACGAGCTTGCCGACCTGGCCCCCGCCCATGCCGACGATGTCCTGGCTGTCCAGGTCCCACTCACCGTCACCGCTGGTGTCCGAGCTGGTGCCGTTGGTGTTGACCGTCTGCGTGGTGACCGTGGCCAGCCCGTTCTGCGACGTGAACTGGTTGAGGTCGCTCTTGACGTTGGTCAGGCTGCCCTCGGTGACGATGCCGATGGTCACCCCGGACGCGGTCGGGGCGCTGCCCTGGCCGTAGATCGAGGCGAACTCGGTCGGGTTGTGGCCGGTGACCGCGTCCGGATGCACGCCGGCGCCGCCCACGAGGTTGCCCTCGGACGTGCTGCCGCGCACCATGCCGGCGCCGCTGCGCCGGTTGAGCGGACGGGCGAAGGTATGCAGCATGTGCACGTTCTGCAGGCCGAGCACCGCCAGCACCGTCCCCTGCAGCGAGGCGGGCACCTTCGGGGTGGTGGAGTTGGCGTACGCGCGGCGACCGTCATGCGTCTGCACGCTCACCATGCGGGTGTTGAACGCGGACTGCACCGTGGCCGCCGGCGCATCGCCCGAAACCAGCAAGCGGTTGGAGGCGATCGTGACATGGCTGAAGCCCTGCTTTTTCATGAACTCCGCCACGGCCTGCGCCTGCCCCGCGGTCGGCGAGAAACGCGCCTTGAACTGTGCCGGCGTCAGGATCGGATGATGCGGATTCGCCAGGAACGCGTCCAGTTTTTGCTGGTTGCGAAGCTTGAGCGAAATCACGACATGCATCGACTGGGAGCTGGCCAAGGGCCCGAGTACCGAATCGCTGGCCTGCAGATGCGTGGCGCGCGACAGGGTCGTGGCCATGGCCTGGCCGGGGGCGGCTTTCGCCCCGATTGATCCCGCGGCAAGACCGGCGAGTGCCAGCCCCGCTACGGAAGTTGAAAGTACATTTTTCATCAGAAAATATCCTCTTGGTTCCTCGAAAACGTGTGTAGGGCCGCAATCCTTGCGTCATATTTGCCTGTTGACCACGACTGTGGCCGGTGTCTTCCCTGATTGGGGGGCAATCCCGAATTGTCGTCGTGCAATTGCCTTGACGGCTCATCGCAACGACAAACCAAGTAAAGCGGGTTTGAATAAAAAATCTACGCCATGGGACGATTTAACCGAAAGATCCTACAAAAACCGCCAACTTTGCGGCTTTGTCCGACAGAAAGTTCCGACAAAAATGCATAAAATCGATTTTATTCGTTTTACAGGGCCTGATTCGGATGCGGTCGGGGACGTCATGGGCCGTGATACCCGCACATCAGCGAACGCACGCGAGGGGTGCGGGTCGTGGCCCGTCCGGCAGCGGTTTCCACCCTGCGGCTGCTGGTAAAATTACGTTTTCGTCGTTACCTGGCCATTCCATGTACACCATCAAGGGCAAACGCATCGTTGTATTCGGCGGCACGGGCTTCGTCGGCCGTGAGCTGATCTCCCGGCTGGTCCGGGCTGGCGCTTATGTCACGCTGCTGGCGCGCCATCCCCAGCGTCACCAGGAGATGGGCGTGCTCTCGCGCCTGCGCATGATCAGCGGCGACGTGCGCGATGCCGCCTGCGTGGGCCAGGCCCTGTCCGGGCAGGATGCGGCGGTCAATCTGGTCGGCGTGCTCGACGGGCCGCCCAGGCAGCTGCAGGCGCTGCACGTGGACTGGCCGAAGCGCCTGGTCGAGAGCGGACGCGAGCTGCAGCGCATCGTCCATGTCAGCGCAGCCAATGCCGACGCCGACGGACCCAGCCGCTATCTCGCCACCAAGGGCGAGGGCGAGGCGGCGATCATGCGCTCGCAGGTGCCGTGGACGATCGCCGCCCCGAGCGTGATCTTCGGGATCGGCGACACCCTGTTCAACAAGTTCGCCCTGCTGCTGCGCCTGTCCCCGGGCGCGATGCCGGTGGTGCGTCCCCGGGCCCGCTTCAGCCCCGTCCACGTGGGCAACGTGGCCGAGGCGATCCTGCGCTCGCTGGTGCACGACGACACGGCGGGCCGGCGCCTGGCGCTCGGCGGGCCCGAAACCTGGACAATGCGCGAGATGCTGGATTACACGCGGCGCCAGATCGGATCGCACAAGTTGCTGGTCGATGTGCCGGATGCGTTCGCCCGGATGCAGGCGGGAGCGATGGGATTGCTGCCGGGCCGTCCGTTCTCGCCGGACCAGTACCGGACCCTGAGCGTGGACGCGATGGCCGAT
>Ga0102953_1001521_pt1 | contig 14613 bp, 15 predicted proteins | sample SalPon2A_C_D2_MG_FD_78509 | JGI IMG/M metagenome (GOLD analysis project Ga0102953, IMG submission 78509) | Soil microbial communities from South San Francisco under conditions of wetland restoration - Salt Pond MetaG R2A_C_D2_MG | ecosystem: Environmental > Terrestrial > Soil > Wetlands | place... | reverse complement strand
GTGGAAAAGCTGCCGCGGCCAGATAGCGGAAACAACGAGACGAGGCGAGGCGAACCCATGAGGGAGAAAGAGCGGCTTCTGAGCGCCCTGTTCCCCCCGGAGGGGGGCGCGGAATTGATCAATCTCAAGTTCTTCGTGCTCGATCACTCGATCACCGAGGAAGAACTGTGCCGTGAGTTTGCCGATGCGGTCGAAGAGCATCGGAGCGAGCGTGCCCTGAAGGTTGACGACATTGACGCATACATCCGCAATAAGGACCACTAGGTCAAATGTCGGTACGGGAACTCGTTAAGCACCTAGTGGAGCTTGATGACCCTCCTGTGTCGCTAAACGCGATCCAACAGTGGATTCAGGATCGCGGATTCATTGACAAAATCAATTTTCGGCCCACCTCCAAGTTTCGCAAACTTGGAGGGGCGCTGCTTTGTACCCGATGGATTCCAGATCCGCGCCCTTACGCAGAGCCGGAATTGGTGGCGGACATCTATTTCAACGAAGCATTGCCCCCTACGATGATGCGAATCGTCTGCTGCAAGGAGATGCTTCATTTCTTTGACGGGGACACAGAGCGCACCTATACGGAAGATCAGGTGTCATCGCTCATCCGGGACTGGGCATCGGAATCCACGGTGAACGAGCTTCTCGAAAAAATCGGCGGAGAAATCGCAAATCAAATCTGGGCGCTCGTGGTCCTTGCGCCGCTTCATCTAGTTGAGAAATATCGAGCCGATTACGAGTCAGGCCGGATACCAGATGCTGAAATCGCGGCGAAATTTGAGATTCCGGAATTTCTTGTGAGGCTTCTTTATAGCAGCGAATTCAAGCTGTTAGCAGAAATGCACCTGAGATGAACCAAATGCTTGTGGTCGCCTCAGGTGTTCAGTATGACCCTTGCCCTGAAATAGCCGCCCATTCTGAATGCGCGCAAGTCCTGAATTTGCTCTGTGAGGGCAACTCGCTGCGCGGCATGTTAAGCGATATTCGAACTGAGAGACTGCCAGGCCGGGGGTGAGGTTCCGCTTTCGCCCGGGGCGGCGGCGCGGTAGGTAGGGGGCATGAGGCTTCGCTTCCCCATTGCGCTCGCGCTGCTCCTGGCGGCGGCGCTGCCGGCCGCCTGCACGACGACCGGGCCCATCGTGCCGTACCCGGACGTGGTGCACGTGCCCAATCCGCTGCGGCTGCCGGAGGGCCCGGCGCGCGAGGACCTGCTGGAGCGCTATAGCGCCTCGCCCAATCGCAACCCGGACGGCCTGGGCGTGCTGGGCACGATCTGGCTGAACTCGCGCATGACGCTGGTCACCTGGCCCCAGGCGCAGGCCCGCGAGGCGCGCAACCGCATCGCCTATGCCCGCACGCCCGCCGAGCAGCAGCGCGTGCTGACGCAGGCCCACGCGCTGTATGCGGAGCACTGGGTGTTCGAGGGCGTGCTGCTGGGCGACGTGGATTCCGCCGTGAGCGTGGACTTCTACCAGCCGGACGGCATCTACATCGTGGACGACCGCGGCCGCAAGTTCCTGCCCGTGGCTGCGCGCGATGCCGACCCGCTCACCCGCGCGCAGGTGCACAGCCGCTATGGGGACGCGCACTATGCCTACCCGCGCCTGATCTTCCCCGAGGCCGCCATCACCCCGCGCACGCGGGCCATCTCACTGTACTTCGCCGCGCTGAACAAGCGCCTGCGCTTCACCTGGGCCTTCGACCCCGATGCTCCGCTGCCGGACGGCGGCTCGCTCCTCGACAGCGGCCGCGAGACCAATCGGCTCTTCCCGGCCCAGTAAGGCCGGATTCGGCCAATTCATCCCGATTTGGGGGCTCCGCCCCCTCACCGCACCCCGCAGGGGGACCCCTGCTTGCGGACGGGTCCGCGCCAACCTGGGTGCAGGTCCGTGCCGGAGGTGCAGGGGCCTACGGCCCCCGCATCCGACTTTTCGGCTTTGCATCGGCCGCCCGTCACACCGCGCCAAGGGAGGTTCCCGTGAGCAATCCCGTCGAGATCGTCATCCGCGCCGTGGACCAGTTCAGCCCGGTCTTTGCCGGACTGGATGTGGCCCTGCAGCGCACCCAGGGGGCCGGGCGGCAGGCCCAGGGCGCGCTGGGCGACCTGGGCGGCGCCTTCGCCCGGCTCTCCGCCGCGGGTGGCGCCGCGGACGAGGCCCTGGGCGGCTTCGTCACCGCCGCCGAGCAGCGCCTGGGTGCCCTGGATGCCCAGCGCCAAAGCGCCCTGGCCGATCTCTCCGCGCACCACGTGCAGGCGTTGGACGCGCTCAACGCGCAGTTGCTGGCGCTGGACGAGACCGGCAGCGCCCAGCGCGAGGCGCAACAGCAGGCCGCCTTCGGGCGCGAGCAGGCGGCCTGGGAGGCCCACCACACCGCCCTGCTGGCGCTGGAGGGGCGCTTCCAACACCAGCTCGTCACGCTGGACCAGACCACCACCGCGGCGCGGCTGGAGACCTTCCAGCACCTGATGGAATCGCTGCAGGCCCTGGCCGCCTCCCATGGCGGCGCACTGGCCCGCGGCGCGCAGAGCCTGGCCATCGCCGAGGCCCTGATCGCGGCCTACCTGGCGGGCAACCAGGCCCTGGCCTCCGTGCCGTTCCCGTTCAACCTGGCCGCGGCCGCCGCCGTGACGGCGGAGGGACTGGCCACCGTGGAGCGCATCCGCCAGGTGCACATCGCCCACGGCGGGCTGGAGCAGGTGCCTCAGGATGCCACGTTTCTGCTGCAGGCCGGCGAGCGCGTGCTGAGCGCCTCGCAGAACCGCGACCTGACACGCTTCCTGGCCGGCGCGGGCGGCGCGGGCAGCCCGGGCGGCGCCGCCGCTGCGGGCGTGGCGGTGCAGAACCTCACCATCCACGTGCTGGAGAACGCCACCAGCGCCCAAGCCCTGCTGAGCATGGACACCGCCGCCCTGCGGCAGGTGGTCACGGAGCGCATCATCCCCATGCTGGACGAGCTGGCGCGGCTGGGCATCCGGCCGCGCTTCGTCACGGACAACACCTGAGCCGACCCCATGAGCCTCACCGTCTCCAGTTGGTTCCTCGCGCAGAGCCTGGCCCGACGCGCCGCGCCCCTGCGGCGCTTCACGCTGGGCGGCAGCGACTATTCGGACGCCGTGCTGCGCTGGCCCACGCTGCGCTTCCGGGCCGACACGATCGACCTGGGCACGACCACGCTGCAGCTCACCAACATTGGCCGTGCCTTCCAGGCCGTGGTGGATTGCCCGGCCCTGCTCACCACCTCGGTGGAGCTGGCGCTGGGCTATGCCCATCCGGATAGCGGGCCGGAGTACCTCTCGCTCTTCCTGGGCGTGCCCTCCCACGCGGCCTTCGAGCGCGGCGGCACGGAGCTGCGCCTGCAGTTGCAGGGTCGCACGCGGCGGCTGTCCGACGTGTCCCTGGGCACCGCGACGCAGTCCGCCGGACTGGACTTCACGGGCAGCGCCTCGCACCCGGCCGATCTGGCCTGGACGCTCATCACCTGCCACGGGGGCTTCTCCACGCTGACCAGCGAAAGCAATCCGGACATCGACTACGCCGGTTGGCGGGCCTGGCAGGACGCCGACGCCGTGCGCGACGTGCGCGTGCAGGCCTACCTCACGGGCGAGCGCATCTACCAGGTGCTGGATACGCTGGCGCTGATGGACAGCCGCGTCATCTCCTTCGAGAATGGCCGGCTGCGCTTCCGCGATGCGGTGCAGCCCTTCGGCGCCGCGCCGCCGGCCTTTCCGCCCGAGACGGTGCTGGAGGCCTCGCTGGCGCTCGATCCGGCGCGGCTGGTCACACGCTTCTTCGTGGAGGCCGCCTACGATCCCACCAAGGGTGCCTTCACGGCGCAGTACAGCAAGGTGCACTCCGCAGCGGAGGCGACCTTCGGCGAGCACAGCGCGCGCTTCTCCTCGCGGGGCGTATGGTTCGCCGGCGGCGCGGACGCCCGCTATCTGGCCGAGGATCGGGTGCGCTTCGGGCACGCCCTGCTGCCCCTGCTGCAGGTGCGCACCCCGCTGGCCGGGGGCCTGCAGCAGGGCGTGGGCGAGGTGGTGGCCTGGAGCGATTCGTACTTCGGCATCGCCGCGCAGCCCTTCCGCGTGCTGGAGCAGGCGGTGGACCTGCAGACCGGCGAGGTGCACCTCACGCTGGAGGCGGCACACCACCGCCCCTGGCAGTTCCAGGCCACGGTGGACTCCACGGAGAACCTGCACGTGCGCACGCTGGCCGCCATCGGCTCGGGCAGCCTGCTGGCCCTGGCGGATGCGTCCGGCGGGGACCGCCTCATGCGCCTGGACGGCAGCAGCGGCACCGCCGTGGCCCTTGACGCCCGGGGCACGGCCCTCGCCGTGCTGGCCGACGGTGCGCTGCTGCTGGGCGGGCCGCCCTCCTCCGGCAGCGGACAGGCCGTGCTGCAACGCTCGGCCGATGCCGGCTCCAGTACGGCCGTGGTCAGCTCGCTGGCCCCCAACGTGCCGGTGGTCTACGACCTGTTCGAGGTGCGCAGCGGCACCTGCCTGGCCGCCACGCACTCCGGCGGCATCTGGCGCTCCACGGACGCCGGCTCGAGCTGGGCCCTCACGCAGACCATCAGCGGCGCCTGGCACGTCCAGCGCTTCTTCCAGCCCTGCTCGGGCACCCTGTGGGGCGGCACGGGCGCCAGCGACCCGGTGCTCGGCACGGGCCTGCACGTGTGGGTCTCCACGGACGACGGCGTGAACTGGAGCCCGCACCTCACCGTGTACTCGGCGGATGCCTATCGCGCCGGCGGCTGGTACCACCTCAGCGATTCGGCTTGGCTGCTGGCGCACACGGGGGCCGGCGCGGGCCAGCGCGGCGTGTTGCGCGGCACCGGCAGCGCTTCGGGCTCCGTGACCTGGACGCGGGTGCTTTCCGGCGAGAGCTTCGCCCACGTGCTGCCCACAGACAGTGGCCATCTGCTCTTCGGCTTCGACGAGCCGGGCACGGTGGACGGTGGCGCTATCTACCGCTCGCTGGACCTGGGCGCCTCGTGGCTGGAGGATGCCCGCCTCGCCAAGCGCGGCAACATCGCGCTGCTGCCCAACGCGGACGGCACCGTGGAGGCCTTCGTCGCCCGCATGAGCGTGGGGCCGCGCACGGACTGCTACCGCAACTATGCGCCGGACGAGCTGACCTGAGCCGGCGCCCCATCCGCCCCACCAACGGAGCCCCTCGCCATGGGAGACTTTCAGCTCGGCGCGCTGCTGGGCCGCAATCAGAGCTTCGAGGAGGTCGCCACCGACCCGCCGGACTGGGTGCGGGAAAGCGACCAAGCCTCGTTCTTCCAGGTGGACTGCTTCACCGCCGTGCACAGCTCGCCCCATGGGCTGGAGGCCGTGGTGGGCAGCACCGGCGGCACGCCGGACGTGCTGCGCTACGACCACGGCAGCGCCGGCGACGCCTTCCGCGTGTGGTTTCCCGAGGTGACCACGCATGCCCTGCGCAGCACCGTGTGGGCCCGCGCTGGGGACGCCGCCTCGTCCGGCAGCCTGCGCTGGCGGCTGGGTGGCGCGGCGGACGCCCTTTCGGCGCCCATCGCCGCCGCGTCCAGCCTGGCGCCCTATGGGGTGGAGACGCAGGTCGTCAGCGCCATGGGCACGCCCCATGCCGGGCTCGTGCGCGTGGCGGCGGCGATGGCCACGGCCACGCTGTACCTGGACGACGTGCTCACCGTAACGGATGCCATCGCGCTGCACCCGGACTGGTCGCTGGAGGAACGCGAGGCGCTGGTGCGCGCGGAGCACCGCACGCAGTCGGGCCTGCTGCACACCTACACCTGGCACCGCCATCCGGCCTACCGGGTGCCTCTGAGCTGGCTCACCACCGCGGAGGCCGACCGCCTCAACTGGTGGTGGGAAATCCAGGCGGAACTGGCCTTTACCCTGGACAGCTCCGATGCCTCGGCGGTCGTGCTATGCCGCATCGTGAACGCCACCCAGCCCATCGGGCAGCGCATCCGTCCGTATTCCGGTATGTGGCGCGGCGAGCTTGAACTCGAGGGCCTCCACGACGGCCGGCTTTCCTTCTGAGGCCGCCTGCCGCCGAACCCATCCCACCGGAGACCACCATGGGCGATGCCCGCCTGACCACCATCCGCGAGACCGAGCCCAACACGGCGCTGAGCCTGCACCCGGCGTGGTCACTGCGGGCCGGGCAGCGCCTCGATGCCGGCCGCCACCGCACCCGCGCGGGGCAGGACTACGTCTACCGCTGGGGTACGCACGCCGCCTGGGAGGTGCCGCTGGGCTTTGTGCCGGAGGACGCGCGGGCGCTGCTGCACGCGTGGTGGCGCGGTCAGGAGCGGCTGCTGTTCACGCTGGACGACTCCGCGCAGCGCAGCCACGCCGTGTGCCGGATCGTCGCGGCGGCCGAGCCGCTGGGCCGGCGCGTGGCCCCATTGGCGCAGCAATGGGCCGGCACGCTGTCGCTCGCCGCCGTGGATGGCCGCCTGCGGCTGGGCCTGCCCTTCATCCTTGACGACCCGCTGGCCGGCCGCCTGGACCAGCCGGATCTCTCCCTGCTCTGAATCTGAAGGAGCCTGCCCTCATGGCCTGGAACGAGCTGACCTTCGTGGAGTGCTCGGTGCTGACCGCCGACAAGATGACCCGGCTGCAGGGCAACTTCGCGGCGCTGGCCGCCGGGGAGTCCGGCGCGCCCCCGCTGCACATCGACGCCGTCAGCTCGCTGGCCACCGTGCACGCGGCCAGCGGCTTCCTGGGCCCGGCCGTGAGCAGCCTGGGCACGCTCCACGTGGGCAGCGGGCTGCTGGCGCCGCAGGTGAGCAGCCTGGGCACGGTGCAGGTGGGCAGCGGCATCGCCGCGCCCGGCGTGAGCAGCCTGGGCACTGTGGTCACGCAGCACGGCCTGGCCACGACCCTCGTGACCTCGGTGGGCTACGGCAACACGGAGACGGTCATCGCCAGCCTGGGCCTGGCGGTCACTGGGGCGCTGCGGCTGCGCTTCGATGCGGCGTTCTTCAGCGGGCTGAACGGACGCCAGGCGACCTACGGCATCCGGGTGGGGTCGGCGGGAGGAACGGTGGTGGCGAGCTTCAGCAGCCTGAGCCTGCTGGTGAGCGGCAACATGGAGGCCATCGCCTTCCACGCCTACCACTCCCCCGCGGCAGGCGGCACACAGGCCTTCGTGCTCACGGCGCGGAACCGCTTCGACACCGTCGTGCTGCACGCGATCGGGGTGCGCTTCAGCGTGATGGAGACCCACATCGGGGTCTAGGTGCTGTTTTTCGATTGTGTTTTTGGGCGGCTCAGCCGCCAGAAGCAGGACCAGCCGGATGCGGGCGCAAAGCAATGCCAACAGGCGTTGACACACAAACTGGGGACAGGGAGCCTCGCTCCCTGTTGGGGTATGAGGGCAAAACCCCCATCCGCAATCGGCCTTCCCGGACTCGGTCGAGCCGTCCGGGGCTGCCTCGTCGGCAACCTGCGACGGCTCGTGGCGGAGGGGCCGTCGTCGCTCAGGCCACCACGTTCATCGTGCCCTTGGGATTGGCGGGCGGCTCTTCCACCGCCACGGCTTCCACGTTGAAGATCAGCGTGGCGCCGGGGGGAATATCGCCCACCTGGCGGTTCCCGTAGCCCAGGGACGCGGGAATCACCAACTGGCGGCGCTCGCCGGGGCGAATGCCCTGCAGCCCTTCCTCCCAGCCCTTGATGACGCGCCCGGCGCCGAGCGTGAACTCGAACGGCGAGCCGTGATCCAGGGAGCTGTCGAACTTGGTGCCGTCCTCCAGCCAGCCCGTGTACTTCACCTTGACCTTCATGCCATTGGTGAAGGGCTTGCCGTGGCCCTCCCGCACCTCGGCCACCTTGAGTCCGCTGGCGGTGGTGCGAAAGCGCGACTCGGGCAGCGGCCGGAAGGTTTCCAGGAATGCCTGCCCGGCCTCGCGGCCCGCGCGGGGTTCCTGGGCATTGTTCCGCACCTGCATGTGGTTGGCGCCACCGCCGTTGCCGGTGTCGCGTACGTGCATTGCCATCGCGTGGTCTCCACTGGGTTCTGGCGCCGCCCCGGCCCCAGCGGGCTCGTCTAGCCATGGGTCGGGCCGCGGGCGGGCCTCTCAGGACAAGGAAAGCAATTCCCGGTCCAGATGGCCCACGGCACGCCTGCGGTGTCGGGAAGCGATCGGTGGGACGGCCCCGGCGACGCCCGCACATGGCGTGGCGCCAAGGCCCCCAGGGGTGGCACGGGCGTCGGGGAGCGAGGCCCCCGGCCCCGGCGTGGCGCTTGTCGGGGCCTAGCCCTCGGAGATGCCGAGCAGGTAGAGCATCAGCGCCTGCTGGGCGTACATGCGGTTCTCGGCCTGACGGAAGATGACGGAGCGCGGGGAGGCCACCACTTCTTTTGTGATCTCGTAGCCGGGGTGGATGGGCATGTCGTGCATGATGTACGCATCGCTGCCGGCCAGGTTCTCCCTGTTGAGCTGGTAGGGCCCCATCTGCGCGATGCGGCGCTCCTTTTCCGCCTGATACGAGGGTTCCTCGAAGAACTCCATGTCCACCCAGGTGTCCGTGTAGACGAAGGTCGCCCGTTCCGCCGCATCGCGCAGGTTCAGCGTGCGCTCCACCAGCCCGGTGGCCAGCGCCCGCTCCATCAGCTCCGGATCCTCCGCGGCCGCGTTCGTCTCCGGCGTGACCAGGATCGTGCGCGCACCCACCTTGGACAGGCCGCAGGTGAGCGAATTGGCCACGTTGTTGTGGATGCCCACGTAGGCCACGGCCTGCCCGGCGAAGCTCCCGTTCTGCTCGTACACCGTCAGCAGGTCCGCCAGACCCTGGCAGGGGTGGTACTTGTCGTCGCAGCCGTTGATGACCGGCACCTGCGAGCTGTCCGCCAGGGATCGCGTGTCCCGGTGCAGCTTCAGGCGGGCCATGATCAGGTCCGTGTGCGTGGAGGCGTAGCGCGCCTCGTACTCGATCGGGGAGATGGAGAAGTTGGACGAATCCCAGTCCATCACGATCGCGCGCCCGCCCAGCCGGCCCATGCCGATCTCGAACGACATGCGCGTGCGCGTGGAGGTCTTCTGGAACAGCATCAGCAGCCAGCGCCCCTTCAGGATGCCCTCGAAGCTTTGAGGCTCCCGCTTGAGCCGGAGTGCCAACTGGACGATGTGCAGCAATTCCTCGCCGGAGAAATCGTCGAGGGTCACACAGTGCTTCATGGCCTTACCTGCAATGGATTCGAGCAACAAAAAGCAATGCTAATACAAAATCGAAGACGGCACCAACGGCTCGGAGTCGCCGGGCGCGCTCCACTCCCGCTGCCGTGCAAGCGCAGCGCCATGATGGGTGCGGGCGGCAGCCGGTGAGGCGGGATCGCCACACTGTGGCCGCGCACACCCGCCACATGCACCGCCCCTGTGCTTTGTCAGGCGACATGCTAGCATCGAGGGACCCGGTGCGGGCCCCGCCAAGGCGCCTCCGACCGCGCCTGCAGGGCTTGCCTCGTGCCGGCGGAATGGATCGGCTCCCCGGTGGTGTGGGCCTTGCAGATAGATGATGGCCCTGGCCGTTGGACGGATGGCGCGACGAAGCGAAGGCATGCCCACTCCCTGCAGATCGAGACAACCCATGCCCGGATCCGTGATGAGGACGTTGCGCGCAGGGATTCTGACCGCGGCCTTGCTGCTGGCCGCCGCCGCGCCGGCCTGGGCCGATGCGCTATCGGTCACGGCGGACGTTCCCATCGTCTATACGTTCAAGGAGTCGAGCCTGAAGGACACCAGCCCCCGCGGCCTGCTGGTCGGGGTTTCGCTGCCGTCCCTGCTGGGCGTCGGGCTGGAGGCGTACAAGGTGACGGGCAAGATCGCCAACCCCACGCCGCCGGACACGGAGTTCGAATACAAGGTGACGATGCTGGACGCCTACCTGGACGTGCCCTTCCCCGCCGCCAACCTGGTGCTGGGGGTGGGCCTGGGCAAGGGACGCTTCGCCACGGTGCCCGCCACGGTGCCCTTCTCGGATGCGGGTCTGGCGCAGGCCTTCTTCTCGGTGGGCGTGCCCTTCGGCGGGGTGTTCGATGCCCACGTGGGCTACCGCATCATCCGCGGTGAAGCCAACGTCGGCACCAGCGGCAAGGTGAACCTGGACGCCCGCATGGCCACCATCGGCCTCAAGATGGGCTTCTGATGGGAACCTCGCCGAGCGCTCCGCCACCCGGCGCATCCGCGACGGCTAGCTGCCCCGCCGTGGCCGGTGCGCTCCCCACCGCTGGATGAGTTGAACGCATGGGATGGGCATTGATCGGCGGCGGGGTCGCCGGGCTGGTGTTGGGCCTGTTCGGCGCTGGAGGCACAGTGGTAGGCCTGCCCTTGCTGCTGCAGGCGGCCAACCTCTCGTCCCACGGCGCACTGGGCACCAATGCGCTGGGCGTGGCTCTGGTGGCCCTTGTGCTGCTCGCGCTGCGCTGGCGGCGAGGCGATACCCATCTGACGGCCGGCATCGCATTCGCCCTGCCCGGCATGCTGGGCACGTACGCCGGCGCCAATCTGGGATTGATCGTCCCGGGGGCCCGGCTGGTGTTTCTGCTGGGGCTGCTCGTGCTGCTCATCGCCGGGTGGGTGTATTTCTCCAGCACCCGGCTGGCCGGGGGCGAGGATGCCACGGACGCCGCCTCCGGTCTTGCCGCCCTGCGCGTTTCGGGCGCCACCCTGTGGCGCCTCATGCCCACCGCGTTCGTGGTGGGGTTGGTGTCCGGGTTCTTCGCGGTCGGTGGCGGCTTCATGATCGTGCCGGCGCTGATGTTCATCCTGGACATAGATGTGGCCATGGCCGCAGGCATCGCCCTGGTGCCCATCGCCGTGTTCGCGGGAACCACCGGGCTTCGCTATCTGTCGGCGGGCCAGACCGATCTCACCGGGACGGCTGGCTTCCTGGCCGTGGGGGCGCTGACCGGTTTCGCCGGCCTGGCACTCGCGCGTGTGCTTCCGCGGCGGCGACTCGGTCAGGCACTCGCGGTGGCCCTGCTGTGCGTAGGAGCGTATCTGCTGTTGCACTAGCCACCAACCCGCGGGCGGCGCGCATCGAGGTGCGCGGCATCGCGGACTCCTTCATCCATCCAATGGAATTGCCATGAAAGCACTGTTCAAGGGACTGGCGATCACCGCCGTGTTGCTGCTGGCGGCGGGCACCTCCTGGGCCGATACCTTCTCCGTATCGGTGGACACCCCCGTTTCCTACAAGTTCAACGAGTCCGCCCTCAACGCGGACAAGGCCAGCGGCGTGATCGTGGGCGTCTCACTGCCCTTTCTGATTGGCATCGGCGGCGAATCGTACAAGGTGACCGGCACCGTGCCCGGCACGGGCAACAGCCTGGAGAACAAGGTCACCATGGTGGACGTGTACTTCGACGCGCCGGTGCCGGTGATCAATCTGCGGCTAGGTGCGGGTGTGGGCAAGGGCGAGTTCGACACGCCGGCGGGTGCCGGGGCGTTCGATACCGCCACCATGACCCAGCTCTTCGTGAACGTGGGCATCCCCTTCGACGAGGTCTTCGACGTGCACGTGGGCTATCACGCCATCAGCGGCAAGGCGAAGGAGAAGGCATCCGGGCTGGATGCCAGCGTGGGCGCCAAAATGTTCACGGTGGGCTTGAAGGTAGGCTTCTAGGCGCGGACTGGAGATGCCCACCCGATTTCGGGGGAACACCTTCCCCCGAACCCCCTGTCTGGGCGGCAGTAGCCGGCTTGCCGGCCACTGCCGCAAAAGCCGGGTTCCAAGGGCCTTGGCCCTTGGCGGAGTGGTCAGGGACTCCGCCCCTGACAGTGCCAGCCTTGTCCGCGAATATTGACCTTACCTGGCAGACATCACACCAAGCTTTTTTGAATTGCCCGGCGTCGTCAATCGGCCGCCACTTGTCATTCCGAGGCACGCAAAGCTGGCCGAGGAATCTGTTTTGTTTCAGCGCACAACAGATTCCTCGCTTCGCTCGGAATGACCGGCATGGGCTTGCTGAACCATGCCCGCTGGTGCTTCCAGACAGAGCCTGGTGGAGCGACAAGGCTTGGTTTTCGGATGAGATCGTGGCCAAAGAGGGCGCTGCCCCCTTGGAACCCCCGCCAGGGAGCAAGCCCCCTGGACCCCATTCGTGTAGGGGTGTAGGGGCCGGTGGCCCCTACCAGAGGGAGGAGGTGCGGAGAAGGGAGGCCGCGCCTCCCTTCTCCGCAAACCCGAAAATTAACGCCTGACAGAGCCTAGTGCAGCGCGATCAGGTAGGCGCCCTTGAAACGCGCGTCGGAGGCCGCCAGGCGAGCCTTGAGACGCTCGGCCTCGGTCCGCTGCAAGGGCTGGATGCGGATGCGCTGGATGGACTGGCCGCCCTGGGCATTGCCCTCCGTGACCACCTTGATCGAGCGCGGATTGACCGCGGGCGCCAGCAACCGCTTGTAGGCCTCCACGCACCGGTACGAGGAGCAGGCCCCCACCTGCAGCGTGAACTGCGGCCCGCTTGCGCTGGCCGTCGCGGCTGCCGGGGTCGCAGAGCCGTCCTGGGCCGCGTCCGCCAGCGTGGCGGCAGGGGCGGCAGCGGCATGGGCGGCCGCCGTGGCCGGCTGCGGCGCCTTGGCCCTGGAGGCACCGTGGGCAGCCGCCTTCGGCTTCGCGTGGGACGCCACCGTGACCGTATTGCCCAGCTTGGGCAGTTGGATGCCCGCGTCGGGGTCCAGGTGCTCGGCCGTTTCCTGCGCGCGCTTGATGGCATCGGCGTCTGCGGTGGCCGCGGCGGTGGCATCGGCCTTGGCCGCGCTGCCCGTTGAGGCCGCCGGTGCGGCGCCCGGGCTGGCCTGACTGCCCTGCACCCCATGCAGGCCGCCGGGCTGCCCCGCCTCCGCGCCGAAGCGCGACACGGTGATCGTCCGCATGCGCTCCATCAGATGCGAAAGGCTGGGCATGCCCTGGTCGAAGCGCCCGGGCAGCGACAGTGCCGCCCAACCCGCGCCCAGTCCCATCGCGAAGAGCACCAGCCCCACCAGCGTGGTCTTGAGGAAACGCGCCACGTCCCGCATCGTCGCCCGCCCGTGCATCTCGGGTGCCGACATGTCCACCGGCGGCGGATCGTCCAGGTCCACATCGCTCTTCACCACCGTCATGCGGGGCTTGGCGGGCCGGATGCCGGCCGCGCTCTTGCGGCGGGGCGTCGCCCCTGCCGGCGGCTGGGCCGGTGCGGTGGTCGGCTGCGGATCGGCGGACCATTGCAGGTGGTCCAGCGAGCTGAGCTTTTCGAAGAAGCTATTGAAGTCCTGGATCATCGAATCGTCCTGCCCCGCCGCGGCGCGGTCGCCCGTGGGCTCGTAGGAGGATTCCAGCGGATGCGAATCGGGGTGCATACCGTGCGTCTCCATCAATGGATCACGTGATGCGGGGGCGCCGCCCATCCGGGGGCGGCTGATTTCTACCCAGGGTCAAGCAAATGGGGGGCCAAACTGCGGCCCGTGCGCACGGGTGGGGACGGGCGCGCGACGGGGATGCTGCACGGGGCCAGCGCGGCCACTGCGGGGGGAGGTGGTGCCGCGACGGCGGCCGGCGGCACTCAGGCGGGGGTGGTCACCTGGTCCGGCTCGAAGTCTTCGGCCTTGTGGCGCACGATCTCGCCGGCGACCATGTAGATCACGTCCTCGGCGATGTTGGTGGCGTGGTCCGCGATGCGCTCCAGGTGGCGCGAGGTGGACAGACAGTGGATGAAGCTGGGCATCTGATCCGGCCGCTGGCGAATGCCCTCCTGCACCTGCTCGTACATCTGGCGGTTGATGGCGTCCACTTCGTCGTCCATCGCGCAGACCTCCCAGGCCTCGCGCGTGTCCATGTTCACCAGGGCGTCCAGACTGCGCTTGAGCATGAGCTGCGTCTTGTCCGCCATCCCGACGAAGTCGAACGGGATCACCACGGGCTCCTGGGCCGCAAGGTACATGGCGCGCTCGGCGATATTCACCGCCAGGTCGCCGATACGCTCCAGGTCGTTGTTGATCTTCAGCACCGCGATCACGAAGCGCAGGTCGATGGCCACCGGCTGGTAGAGCGCCAGGATCTTCAGGCACTCCTCCTCCAGGAACACCTCGGAGCGGTCGACCTCCTCATCTCCGCCGATGACCTGCTCGGCCAGCGCACGGTCGCGCGATTCCAGCGACTGCACGGCCTTGTGCACGCACTCCTCCACATCGGCCCCCAGCGTGAGCACGAGCTTCTTCAGCTTCTCGATCTCGCGTTGCATGTGCATGCTCATGGCACCTCTTTGCCGGTGGGTGGCGCGCTGCTATAAGCTTTTGAGATTACCAGCGGCCCGGCCGAATGTCATCGGCGCCGCCGGGCGGCGGGTCAGCGCACCCACCCTAGCGCCCAATTGTTTGCGTGGTGTTACGATGCGTGGGCGGGATGCCCGCGGACGCCCTGCCCGTGTGCAGAGTCCGACCGCCGCCACGCCCCCCGTGGCGCCGGCCCACGCAATGTGGCACGCTGAGGGGAAACGCTGGCGGCCGTTTTGCGCGCGCCGCCCTTGCAGCCCAGGAACCTTCGATGCAACCGCACCCGCTCCGTTCCCGCTTCCCGGCCCGCCGCGCCCGCACCGCGTGGGCGGCATGGCTGTGCGTGCTGGCGCTGGCCGC
>Ga0102953_1001519_pt1 | contig 14623 bp, 15 predicted proteins | sample SalPon2A_C_D2_MG_FD_78509 | JGI IMG/M metagenome (GOLD analysis project Ga0102953, IMG submission 78509) | Soil microbial communities from South San Francisco under conditions of wetland restoration - Salt Pond MetaG R2A_C_D2_MG | ecosystem: Environmental > Terrestrial > Soil > Wetlands | place... | reverse complement strand
TTCGTGGCCACGTCGGTGGACAAGCCCACCGAGCTCTTCCTCGCCGACATCGACGGCAGGAACGAGAGGAAGCTCACCGGCTTCAACGACGCGCTGAACCGGGAGATCGCCTGGCCCACCGCCGAGCGCTTCACCTACACGTCGGTGGGCGGTCTGGAGATCGAGGCGTGGCTCCAGTTCCCCTACGGATATGAGCAGGGCAAGAAGTACCCCCTGGTGCTCTACATCCACGGCGGCCCCCATTCGGCCTACGGCGAGGGATGGTTCGACGAATTCCACAACATCACCGGCGCCGGGATGTTCGTGCTGTACACCAACCCCCGCGGTTCCAGCGGATACGGTGCGGACTTCACGTACTCCACCCGGGGACGCTGGGGCATGGAGGACTACGAGGACCTCATGAAGGCCGTGGACATCGCCATCCAGCGTCCCGACGTGGACGCCGAGAACATCGGCGTCACGGGCGGCAGCTACGGTGGCTTCATGACCGCCTGGGTCACGGCCCACACCAACCGGTTCAAGGCGGCCCAGGTGGACCGCATGATCAGCAACTGGTTCTCGTGGTACGGCGCATCCGACGCCCAGGGCCTCACGGAGTTCGAGTTCTACGGCAAGCCCTGGGACAACCCGGACCTGTACTGGGATCTGTCCCCGCTCAAGTTCGTGGAGAACGTCCGGACACCCACGCTCATGGTGCAATCCGAGGAGGACTTCCGGACCCCCATGGCCGACGCCGAGCAGTGGTTCATGTCGCTGGCGAAGCGGGGCGTGCCCGTGGAGTTCATGCGGTATCCCCGTTCCAACCACGAACTGTCGCGCGGCGGAGAGCCCTGGCTGCTGGTCGACCGCCTGGGCCGCCTGCGCCAGTGGTTCTCCCACTGGCTGGAGAGCGAGCCGAAAGCCACCATGGAGCCGTAGGCACCGTGGGCGTAGCCCTCTTCCGGCGCGCCGAGGAGCACGGGGACCGTCTGGCCGTGGTGGCCCCGGAGGGTGTCTTCACCTTCCGGGACCTCCTGGCCACCTCGGGCGCCGCCGCCACCCGCCTCCTGGCCGGGAGGGACGACATGGAGGGCGCCCGCGTCTGCTACCTGGTGCCGCCGGGGTGGGACTACGTAACCACCCAGTGGGCCATCTGGCGCGCACGGGGCGTGGCGGTCCCCATGGCGGTGAGCCATCCGGCGGCGGAGCTGGCCTACGTCCTGGACGACGCCGATCCCGAACTGGTGGTGGCCCACCCCTCGCTCGTGGACCGGGTGGCCGACGTGGCCGCCCAGCGGAAGCTCCCCGTGGTCCAGACGCCGGCGCTGCTCCGCGAGGGCCCCACGGCCTCCCTCCCGGAGGTGCACACGGGCGACCCGGCCATGATGCTGTACACCTCGGGCACCACGGGTCGACCCAAGGGCGTCGTCTCGACCCACGGCAACACCCAGGCCCAGGTGGAGGCTCTGGTGGAGGCGTGGGGGTGGACGCGGGACGACCACATCCTGCTCCACCTTCCCCTGCACCACGTCCACGGGATCGTCAACGTCCTCACCTGCGCCCTCTGGTCCGGTGCCGTGTGCCAGATCCTTCCCGCGTTCGACGCCGCGGAGGTGTGGGAGCGGATGGCCCGGGGCGACCTGACCCTCTACATGGCGGTGCCCACGGTCTACCGGCGACTCATCGACGCCTGGGAGACGGCCGACCCCGGGACCCGGGCGCGCTGGAGCGACGGCGCACGCTCGCTCCGCCTCATGGTGTCGGGGTCCGCGGCGCTGCCGGTGCCCACGCTGGAGCGGTGGGAGGAGCTCACCGGGCAGCGGCTCCTTGAGCGTTACGGCATGACGGAGATCGGCATGGGGCTGTCCAACCCGCTCCACGGCGAGCGCCGCCCGGGCCACGTGGGACGACCCCTGCCCGGTCAGGAGGTCCGCCTGGTGGACGACGACGGCGCCGAAGTCGCGGAGGGTGAGCCCGGTCAGATCCAGGTGCGGGGACCCGCGGTGTTCGAGGAATACTGGCGCCGGCCCGACGACACGGCGGAGGCGTTCACCGCCGACGGGTGGTTCAAGACCGGCGACCGTGCCGTCGTGTCCGAGGGAGCCTATCGCATCCTGGGGCGGGAGTCCGTGGACATCCTCAAGACCGGCGGCGAGAAGATCTCCGCCCTGGAAATCGAGGACGTGCTCCGGGCCCACGCCACGGTGGCCGACTGCGCCGTGGTGGGCGTCCCCGACCCGGCGTGGGGCGACCGGGTGTGCGCCGCGGTGGTCGGGGCGGCGGGCGCGGAGCCCGACGTCGAGGCGCTCCGGGCCTTCGCCAAGGAGCGCCTCGCGCCCTACAAGGTGCCCAAGGACTTCCGGGTGGTGGCCGACCTGCCGCGCAACGCCCTGGGGAAGGTGACCAAGCCGGCGGTGAAGGAGCTGTTCGGGCCGTGACCGCCCCGGCCACCCCGGACCGGGCGGCGGAAGGGCGCTCCGGCGGTGAAGCCTTGCGCGCTTCTCGGGGTAACGGAGAGGGCGGTATGGGTCCGGGGCGTCCGAGGACCCGAACGCGGCGGGAGCGATCCCGCCCGAGGACGGCACTACGGGAGGTTCCATGGTGGCTCGGTTGACGGCACGGTTGGGTCTGGCGTTCATGCTCGCCGCCGGCGTGGCGGGTTGCTCGTCCGCTGGAGGGGGGAGGGCCGCTGCCGATCCCTTCGCGGGCGGCGGGGCCTCGTCCCGCCAGGCGGACCGCCAAGTCCAGGTCCAGGTGGAGAACCAGAACTTCAACCAGGCCACCATCACCGCCCGCGGGCCGGCCATCCGGCGTCAACTGGGGAGGGTGTCGGGGATGAACGAAGGACGGTTCTCCCTGCCGTGGAGCACGTCGAGCCGTCTGTACTTCGAGATCGAGTTCCTCGGCGGTGGCGGATGTACCACCCGCATGGTCCAGGTGGATCCGGGCTCGTCCATCCGGGTGATCATCGACTCGGTGTCGCGCATACGGGCCGATGGAGTCAGCCGCATGTGTGACGTGGAGCGGGGCCGCTAGCAGCCCGTACGTCCACGCGTCGCCAGGAGACTGCGCACTATGTTGGACGTCTTCATCAGCTATCGCCGCAGTGACACCCGTGGGGACGCGGGGCGGCTGTTCGACCGCCTCTCCGGCTACTTCGGGTCCGACCACGTGTTCATGGACGTGGACGACATCGACCCGGGGCAGGACTTCGCCGTGGTGCTCCAGAAGGCGCTGGCGCGGTGCGGGGCGCTCATCGTCCTCATCGGCCCCGGATGGGTCGACGTCCAGCGCGAAGACGGGTCGCGAAGGCTGGACGATCCGGCCGACTTCGTGCGCGTGGAGATCAGGGCGGCGTTGGAGCGGGGCGCCCGGGTGATCCCGGTGCTGGTGGGCGGGGCGAAGCTGCCCCAGGCCGACCAGCTCCCCGACGACCTGGCCGGGCTGTTGCGCCATCAGGCCTTCGAGATCACCGATCCGGACTTCCACGCCGACGTCGACCGCCTCATCGCCGGCGTCGAGGACAGCGTGGGCTTTGGATGGCACCGCCTCGGGATCTCCAGGCCCCTTCGCCAGGCGCTGCTCGTCCTGGCAGCCGTGGCCCTGCCCGTTGGCCTTCTCCTCGGTGCCGGCGCGCTCCGGACTGCCATGAACGAGCGGGGCCAGGTACGCACGCACCTGGACGTGGGAGCGCGGTTCGTCCTCCAGGGGGAGTACGCCGCGGCCGCCGCCGAGTTCGAGGAGGCGCTGGACGTGGATCCCGACAACGTCCCGGCGCTGCGGGCACTCATCTCCGCGAAGGCCCAGGAGCTCAACGTGGACGCGTTCGGCCCCGGCAGCTCATTGGGCGTGGGGATCCGCCCCGACTACGACCGCTTCAAGCCCGTCCCGGACTCGGCCATCGACCAGGTCCGCTCCCTGGTCTACCGGGTGCAGGCCCTGGAGCCCGCTCTGCGGGAGGAGCCGGACCTCATGCTGGACGAGGCCCTGGTCCTGAAGACCGGCGGTCCCCGTGCCCGGGACGCCATCCCCCTCCTGGAGCGGGCCCGCGAACTGGCGCCGACCAACGCACGGGTGGCGTCGGAGCTGGGCCTGCTGAAGGCCGTGATCCTGGACGATCCCAGGGGGGTGGAGTCGGTCCGATCGGGCCTGGAGATCGAGCCCGAGGAGGCCAGGTACCACTACTATCTGGGCCGGTCCCTGGAGACGACCGCCCGGTGCAGCTTCGGGTCGCCCGAGCCGCCGGGGCCCCCCGAGAGTGCGGGCACCGACTGCGCCGAAGCGCTGCGGGCGTACCGCAACGCCATGGCGCTGTCCGGGGTGGACGAGGTCGGGCCGTGGGAGATCGGCTCCCTCGCCGCCTCCGGCTCGTGGGGGATCCTCCACGCCTACGCCCGGCGGGGCCTGGAAGACCCCATCGACACCCTGGCCATGTCCGTCGACGAGCGGATCGAGGAACTGGTGACGCTCCTGGACCGGGGGCCGGAACGCTCTGCGTCGGGCTGGTGGGACCGGCCCGCGCTGTGGCTGGCCACGCTCTACGAGGCGCGGGGGGACTTCGAGGCGGCGGCGGGTCGGATGGAGGAGCTCGTGGACGACGGGCCGCTGGCCTCCCAGCCCCTGGAGTGGCTCAGGATCTACGCCCGGGTCCTCCGTGCAAGCGGATCGGACCCGGACCGGCTCAGGGAGATCGAAGGATGGGTGGCGCGCCGCGGGGGCGAGGCGGCAGGCCCGACGGACGGTTGACCCGTCGCCGACGGTCCCTCACCCCACGGTGGCCCAGCACTCGATCTCCACCTTGGCCCCGAGGGCCAGCCCATCCGCACCCACGGCGGTGCGCGCCGGCTTGTGGTCGGGGAAGAAGGGCCCGTACACCTCGTTCATGGCAGGCCACTCGGACATGTCGTCGATGAGGACGGTGCACTTCACAACGCGATCCATGGAGGACCCGTACCGCTCCACCACGGCCTTGATGTTCTCCATGGCCTGACGGGTCTCGGCCTGGATGCCGCCTTCCACCACGCCCGCCTCACCGGGCAGGTTCCCCACCTGCCCCGACAGGTACAGCATGTGGCCGACCCGCACGGCGTCGCTGAAGGGAAAGCCCAGGGCCTCCGACTCGGGGGTGGTCAGCCAGGCCACCTCGGGCGCCGCGTCCCCGGCGGCTGCCATGTCGTCGTCGTCCGCCTCCTCGCACGCCCACGTTCCCACGAGCGCCACGGCCAGGGTGAACCCGAGGAAGCGGCGCAGGGCCGCGGGTAAACGCGGGGAAGCGGTGGCGTTCATGGAGCGGCTCCCGTGGGAGTGGGGCGGGACGAGAAGCGGAAAGTGTACGGGACGGGCCCGCGCCGGGAAACCCGAGCCGTACCCAGGGATCTGGCCCAGGTCGCGCCGCACCCCTAGGATTGCGGGACGAAATCACCGGGGCCAGGCAACGCCCCCACTCAACGCAGGAAAGAGACCATGGCGAACCGACGAGAGTTCCTGATCACCACGGCCGCCGCCGGCGCTGGGCTCGGGTTGGGGGGCGTCCCGGTGGCGCGGGGCCTCCCGGGAGGATCGACGCAGGGCGCCGGAGACGTATCGCCCGCCGGGCCCCCGGTGGCCAAGGCGCCCCGGGCGCTGCGGATCCTCATGCTGGGTGGCACGGGGTTCCTGGGGCCCGCCGAGGTCGAGTACGCCAAGGCCCGGGGTCACACCGTGACCCTGTTCAACCGCGGACGCACCAACGCCGACCTCTTTCCCGGCGTGGAGAAGCTCGTGGGCGACCGGGCGGAGCCGGACCTGGACGCGCTCAAGGGGCGCCGGTGGGACGTCGTCATGGACACCTCGGCCAGCATCGCCACGTGGGTCCGGGACACCGCCGACGTGCTCCGGGACTCGGGGCGGTACCTGTTCGTATCGAGCCTCTCGGCTCACACGGACAACAGCATCCTGGGACAGGACGAGGACGGCCCGGTGTTCACCCACGAGGACTACCTGGAGGCGGTGGCGAGCAACGCCGGGCGCGGCGCCGCGTACGGGCCCAACAAGGCCGAGGCGGAGCGTATCGTCCACGACACCTTCGGCGACCGGGGACTGGTGGTGCGGCCCGGGCTCATCGTGGGGCCCCGCGACAACAGCGACCGCTTCACCTACTGGCCCGTGCGCGTGGACCGGGGCGGCGAGGTGCTGGCGCCGGGCGACGGCACGGACATGGCGCAGATCGTGGACGTGCGGGACCTGGGGATCTTCCTCGTCCACCTGGTGGAGCAGGAGGCGTCGGGGACGTACAACGCGGTGGGGCCCAGCTCCCCCATGAGCCTGCCGGAAATGCTCTACGGAGTGCGCGCCGTGACGTCGTCGGATGTCTCGTTCACCTGGGTGGACGCGGACTTCCTCCGGGAGCACGACGTCGGTTCCTGGATCGAGATGCCCGTGTGGGTCTACCCAAGCCACGAGACCCGCGGCTTCATGGACTGGGACTGCTCCAAGGCCATCGCCGCCGGCCTGACCTTCCGCCCCCTGGCCGACACCGCCCGGGATACCCTCACGTGGTGGAAGGAGCGGGGCGACGACGCGCCGCCGCTGCGTACCGGGCTGGCGCCGGAGAAGGAGGCCGCCATCCTCGCGGCCTGGAAGGCCCGCTGAATGGCGGCGGTTCCATGACCCGACGCTCCCACCGCCTGCTGGGCCTCGCCGCCACCGCGGTCCTGGCCGTGGCGTGCGGCTCCGACACCTCCCGGGTGGCCCTGGGGCCCGTGGACGGCCGCGATCTCCCGCCCGCCGATACCGGCCGGGTGGCGGTAGGCGACCCCGCGCCGGACTTCTCCCTCCGTTCCTTCGACGACGGCGTGGTGACGCTGTCGGACTTCCGGGGAAGGAAGGACGTGGTCCTGGTCTTCTACCGCGGGCACTGGTGACCCTGGTGCGCCCGTCAGCTCGGTGAGCTGAGAGACCTCCTGACCCCGGAGCAGCGGGAGGGGACCGAGATCCTGGCCCTGTCCATCGACGACCGGGACAAGCAGCAGATGATGATCGACCGGGTGGCGGCGGAGGACGGCCGCACCCTGGACTTTCCCCTGCTCGCGGACCCGGACCACGCCGTCATCGCGCGGTACGGACTCCTGAACCAACAGGATCCCAACGCCCGTCCCATACCCCATCCCACGGTTCTGGTCATCGACCGCGGGGGTATCGTCCGCTGGAAGTTCATCGAGATCAACTACAAGATCCGGCCCACCAACGAGGACATCCTCGGGGCCCTGGCCGACGTGCGCGGGGAGGAGCCGGACGCCTGAGGAGGCACCCCCGGAGGCTCCGGGACGCCTGCTCGGGCTACAGGTACTTCCAGTTGCGGGGCTTCCCTTCGGCCAGCCATGCTACGGTCTGCGACACGCGCTTCGCCCGGGTCTCGGCCCGCTTCGCCTCGGTGATCCACTCCACGTACTCGCGGCGATGGCTGGGGCTGAAGTCCCGGAAGGCCGTGGCGGCCTTCTCGTTCCGCTTCAGGGCGGTGCCCAGATCGTCGGGGACCGGGGCGTCGGCCGCCTTCCCGGGTTTCGCTGCCTTGCGGGGCGAGGCGGCCCGCTTCGGCTTCACCCCTGCGTCCTTCAGGGCCGCGGCCTGCTTGACGTACGCCGTGAGGACCTTCGTGGCCGGGAGGTCCTTCATCGACGTGATGCGGCCGAACTGCCCCATGGCGCCGTCCTTGGCGTCGGGTCCCACGACCTCTTCGGCGTGCCAGAAGCCCAGCGTGCAGTGCTCCTTGAACGCCGCCATGCTCGCCATGATCCCCTTGTAGTCGAAGTGGGGAAAGCTCCACTTCATGGTCTCCTCCACGTCGGGGCACGCGGCGTGGACCACGTCACGGATGTGGCGCAGGACCGGTCGGGCGAAGTCGGCGGACTTCTCGATGTACGCGTCGATGCGTGGGTCGCGTCTACCCATGGCGGCTACTCCTGGAGTGCTTTGCGGAACCGTTCGACGAGCATCGCCCCGTCCCGGGGCGGGAGTACCAGCGGAAGCGTCTCGGCGTGGACCTTCACCACGGCGAAGATGGGCCCGGCGCCCTGGTGGATGGAGGCGCGCAGCCCCAGGAGATCCTTGGAAGCGACCACCGTGGCCGCAACCGCGAATCCACACCCCCGGGCCACGTGGGCCAGGTCCACGCCGTGGGCGGTGTGGGAGGGCTGCATGCCCGTCTCGCCGTAGCGTTCGTTGTCCAGGACGACGATGGACAGGTTGGGCGGAGCCTGCACCGCCACGGTGGCGAGGGACCCCAGCCCCATGAGCATCTCGCCGTCGCCGGTGACCACCAGGACCCGCCGGTGGGGGCGAGCCAGGGCCAGGCCCAGCCCCGTCATGGCCGCCAGGCCCATCCCACCCCACAGGGAGAAGGTGAGCGCGTGATCGCCGGCGGCGGCACAGTCCCAGGCCGGCGCGCCCAGCCCCGCCACCACCAGGAGGTCGCCCCGGCCCTCCAGGAGCGCGGCCACCGCCTCGCGGCGGTGCAGGCGTGGCGGCGAGGGCCGATCCGGCGACGGCGGGATGAGGGCGCTCACCGGGTCTCCTCCACCTGGAAGCGCTTCACGCCGATGACCCGCTGCGCGATGAGAACGGCCGCCATGGCGCTCCCGTCGCCCGGGTCGCGTCCGCTGTAGATGCGACCGAGGGCCGCCTCCACCGCGGGGACCACCGCGTCGGCCGTCTCGGCGCGGGTGACCTCCACGCCCATCTCCGCCAGGAGCGCGGGTGCGGCCCTGCCCACGGGGAACTGCCACGGATTGGCCTCCCCTTCCTCGCCGCGCATGGTCACCAGCACGGCGAGGGGAAGCCGGCACTCCCGGGCCATGCCCAGGGCGTTCATGAGGTTGCCCACGCCGCTGGACTGCATCAGGAGCGCGCAGCGGGCGCCCCCGATCCACGCGCCTCCGGCCAGACCCACGCCCTCCCCTTCGGACGTGAGGGGGACCGCCCGGATGGTGGGGTCGGCGTGGCACAGCTCGATGAGGCGCTTGTGGCCCGCGTCGGGGACGTATCCGACCAGCGAGACGCCGGCGGCGGTGAGGGCCCGGTGGACGCCCGCCGGCCAGTCCACCGGGAGATCGTGTGGCTCGGACATGGGCGGCCGGCCCTCAGACCCCCGGGGGGGCCAGCGCCGCCAGGCGGGCCCGGGCGTCGGACACGACCCCCAGGTCCCGAGCGTAGGCGCCCCCCCACCGGTCCACCAGGCGCCGGTACGCTTCCACGGCCTGGGCCGTGTCGCCCACCTGCTCGTAGAGCGCGCCGAGGTTCTTCAGCGCCGACGGGTCGTCGGGCGCCACCCGCAGGACGTTCTGGTAGGCCACGATGGTCTTGGCCAGATCCTGCTCGACGTGGCCGAAGTAACCGGCCTCGGCCAGGTAGCGCTCCCGCTGGGTGAGGCGTGCCCGATGCCGGTAGGCTTCGGTGGCCGCCTCCACCATCCGCCCCGGGTCCAGGCCCGCGTCGCCGTACACCACCGCCAGTCGGCGCCAGGCCAGGGCGAATCCGGGGTCCACCCCGACGGCCCGGTCCAGGAGCGCGATGGCCCGCGGCTCCTCGCCGACACCCAGCGCCTGCCCCGACTGCACATAGAGGCGCAGGGCCTCCAACGAGTCGGTGGTGAGGGCTTCCGGGGGCTCGCCGGCCCGGATGCTCCGGAGCGACTCGCCGGACTTCTCCCGGATGTCCCGGGACAGGCGAGCGATGGCCGGGATGACGTCGCCCGAGGACACGGCCACGGAACGGAACGATGCCAGGGTCAGCCCCGACCCGGCCCGGCGGAGCGCGGCGGTGATGACGTAGCCGGCCCCGGCGCCCGCCACCCCACCGTCAAGGACCACCTCGATCCCCTCGTGGACGGCGGCCTCCCGGGCCACGTGGGCGGACAGGGCGATTCCCTCGGGGATCCGCAGGCGCGCCATGGCGTCGCGGAGCTCCGCCCCCTGGACCACGCGGAGCAGCTCCGCCTGGGACAGGTCCACCCGGAGGGCCAGGGTCACGACCTCGCCCAGCCCCTCCCCGGCGGCGTCGGTGAAGTCCGCGACGAGGACGGCATCCCCTTGGGCGATGAGGCCCTGAGCCGCCAGGCTGCCCATGGGACCCACGCCGGCGGCCCACATGCCGAAGTACGCCACCACGGACCCCACCAGGAGGGCCCCGGCGCCCACTCCACCCAGGGCCGCGTTCCTCCAGGTGAGAATCCGCGCCGTGTAGAGCGGGTGCACCCCGGGGTCCACGTGGACCTGCTCCGGGGTCAGGCCCTCCAGCTCGTTGGGGTCCACCTCGTCCCGGTACTCGCCCCGGAGGCCGGGCAGACCCTCCTGGACGAAGGCCGTGGCCGTCACCACGGGGAGACCCAGGAGAAGGAGGACGAAGGTGAAGTCCAGCGTCCACTCGGGGAGGCCCACGAACACCACCATCCAGCCCACCACCTGGAACACGCCCCAGGACCCCACCAGATAGATCCCCAGCACCTGCCACAAGGAGCGGCGGTGGATCTCGCGGAGGATCTTCCGGAGCCGGTGCATTACCGGGGCGTTCGGGGGTGCGGGCTTCCGGGGATCGACGTCATGGGACGGAGCATGATCCTGTTCGCGAGAGACGCCAAGCGTGCACAATGCGGGCCGGAACGGGATTCCTCAAGGCCGACGGGCGATTTCGTACACCTCGACTTCGCCGACCTCGGGATGCGCCTCGGTGCCGACCCGGCTCATCCCGAGCTTCCGCGCCACCGACTGGGAACGCGGGTTCCCGGTGGGCACCGTCGCCCGGACACACCCGACGCCCGGAGCCGACAGAGCCCAGTCCGTCACCGCTCGCGCCGCCTCGGTGGCGTAGCCGTGGCCTTCCATGTCCGGATAGACGGAGTACCCCAGCACCACCACGCCGTCCTCGTCGGGGCGCCCGCCCAGGCCGCACACGCCCACGGCCCGGTCATCCTCCCGGCGGGCGATGAGCCACACCCACCATCCCAGCTCCCCGGGCGTTTCGACCATGCGGTCCCGGAAGCCCGGCAGATCCCGTCCGAACAGCGGGGGCGGCTCCGGCGGCTCGCCGAAATGGGTACCGGTCAGGATGAAGAGCGCCTCCGCGTCGGCGTCCAGCCACGCCTGGAGCGCGTCGCGGTCCAGAGCGTCGAGGCGCAGGCGCTCCGTCTCCACTCTCATGGGAACCGTCATGAACCCCTCTCCTGAACGTGGCACGAAGCCTGCAACATCCACGGACAGTCGGTCGGCTGCGACCGGGTCCGCCCCGGCGGATCGTGTCACGCCGCCGTGTCTTGGCCCCAGGATACGACAGAAGTGACGCCCCATGCGAGAGATTCTTTCCCCTCCCGGCACAAAGATCCGCCTTGCCCTCGTCACCGATCTTCTGCCGACGGGCGCCTGCGCGAGTGACTCCGTGACGCCGCAGACGAGGGTGGAGACCAAGGTGATGTTCACGCCGGTGCTGAAGGAAAAGGGCCGCAGCAACAGCCGCGGCTGACTTCGGGGGGACCGCGCCGGTGGCTCGCTCCCCGCGGGGAGCGGCCACCGGCCGAACCTCACCCCCCGTCCGGGGCCGGAAGCCGGGCGGCGGCGGCGTCCAGCCCGTCACTCAGGCGGTTCAGCGCCGCCGCCACCTGGTCGACGTAGGTGCTCACCTCGTCCCACTCACGCTGCTCGATCCCCTCGCGGATGCCGGGGAGCGTCTTGACCCCATACCCCGTCCAGAATCCCGGGGCGTAGATCTGGTGCCGGAACCAGGGACGGCGGGGGAGCCCCTGGTCCCAGGTGAGGCGGCGCTCGAGTCCCTGCAGGATGTCGTTCAAACCGTGCAGGTCGGCGCCGTCCACCCCGCCCCGGGACAGCGTAGAGGCCATGAGCCCGTCGTAGCGGGCGGCCGAGGCTTCGAGACGTGCCACCGCGTTGCGTACCGGCGCGAAGTTGAGGTACGGCACCGGCGCCTTCTCGCCGGGCGGTACGTACGTCAGGGTGGGATCGGCGGCCATCTCGAACGCCCCGCTCTTCACCAGACCGTTGTGTGCCTCGGTCTCTTTGCGCATGTCGTCGGCGAGCTTCTCCACCTCCGACAGGTAGCCCCGCACGCTCGCCGCCAGATTCGTGTACCGGAACGGGAGCACGTCGGCGTCGGCCAACCGAAGCGTGGCGCGCCCGGCGGTCTTGGCCAGCGCGACGCCGTACTCGAAGGTCGGGTCCCCGAAGCGGGTGTACAGGTCGAAGGAGTCGAAGATGGAGTGGTACGACCCGTCCCCACCCTCGCCGCCGTACCCGATGTTCAGCGACGGGATGCCCAGGAACTGGAGGAACGGCGTGTAGTCCGAGCCCGACCCCAGCGGCGAGATGCGCAGGTCGGCGCGGTCGGCGCCCTCCGCGTTCCCGGCCACGCGCATCCTGGCCCTGAGCCGTTCCAGCGCCGTCACCCCCGTCTCCGGGTCGGTGACGTCGGCGCCGATCTGGGTGATCATGCGCTCGAACTGGTGGGATCCGCCCACGCCCATGAAGCCGCGCCCGTTTCCGTCGGAGTTGATGTACGCCACGGCCTTGGCGCGGAGCTCCGCGGCGTGGTCCTCGGCCCACTCGGTGCTTCCCAGCAGCCCCGGCTCTTCGCCGTCCCAGCCGGCATAGACGATGGTGCGCCTGGGACGCCATCCGGTCTTGGCCAGCTCACCCACGGCCCGGGCTTCTTCCATGAGGGCCACCATGCCCGACAGGGGATCTCCCGCGCCGAAGACCCACCCGTCCATGTGGTTGCCCCGCACCACCCACTGGTCCGGGAAGTCCGACCCCCGCATCACGGCGACGACGTCGTAGGCCGGGGTCAGGTCCCAGTTGAAGGCGACCTTCACGTGGACCCGTGCCGGGCCCGGTCCAAGGTGGTACGTGAGGGGCAGCGCACCCCGCCACGCCTCGGGGGCCACGGGGCCCTCCAGGGCCGCCAGGATGGGCTGGGCGTCCCCGTACGAGATGGGGAGGACCGGGATCCTCATGAGGGTGGGCGCCTCCTCCCGGGTCATGCGCTCGGCGGCGGCGGTGGCGCCCACCTCCGGCGTGAGGGGGTCGCCGGGGTACTGGGGCATGTCCACCACGGAGCCGCGCTGGACGCCCTGATCCATGCGCCAGGCACCCTCGGGGTAGACGTCGCCCTGGAAGTAGCCGTCGTCCCGGGGATCGGAGTAGATGAGGCACGCGATGGCCCCGTGACCCGCGGCGACCTTGGGCTTGATGCCCCGCCACGAGCCGCCGTAGCGGGCCAGGACGATCTTGCCCTTCACGTCGATGCCGTGGCGCTCCAGCTCCTCGTAGTCGGAGGGGATGCCGTAGTTCACGTACACGACCTCGCCGGTGACGTCACCGTCGGCGGAGTACGCGTTGTACGTGGGGAGGCGGTTCCTGGTCACGCCTGAGGTGGCGTCCTCCTTCAGGACGGGCTCGGCCAGCTTCAGGCGATAGCGCGTGGGGGCCACCAGCTCCACCAGCCGCTCCCTGGGCGTGGGGAAGAGGGGGCGGTACTCGTCGATGCGCGTCTCGAAGCCCCATTCCCGGAAGCGGGCCGCGATCCACTCGGCGTTCTCCTTCCCTCCCGGAGATCCGATGTGGTTGGGGTGGCGGGTGAGGTACTTGAGCCAGGTCCGGAGGTTCTCCGCGTTCAACTGGTCGTCGAAGCGGTGCTCCAGCGCCCGCTGGGCTTCGCTGGACTCGGGGGTGAATCCGACGAGGGGCCCGTCGGTGGACTGGGCTGGCGCAAGCCCCAGGGCGAGGACAGCGGTGAGAAACGCGAAACTCGGGCGGTTGAAGCGGTAGCGCATGGGTCCTCCGTTGGATGCCGAGAGGGGCCATCATCGGCGTTCGGGCCAGTGATGGCAATGTGGGCGAGCCTCCGGAGGGGCGGATCGCCACCGCGGAGCGCGGGTATCAGATCGTAGCATCCACGCTCCAGGAGAGTTCGTGACGGCGCCCTCATCGCTTCTCCGCATTCCCGCCGTCCTCGTGCTGACCGTGGGCCTGACCACATGCGTCGGGTCGACGGCCAGGAACCCCTTCGCGGCACCGGGGACCGGGCGCGGCGGTGGAACCATCCATGTACGGGTGGAGAACCAGAACTTCGGCGACGCCACCGTCCATGCGATCCGGGGTGGCGAGCGGATCCGCCTGGGCCAGGTCACCGGCAAGTCGGAACAGAACTTCACCCTGCGGTGGACGTTCTCCCTCCCCCTGGAGTTCGAGGTGGACATCATCGGAGGCCCGAGGTGCGGCGTCCGCGCCCTGGACGTGGACCCGGGCGATCGAGTGTTCGTGCGGATCCCCATCCAGATCGGTGCCACGCCCTGCTATTCCGGAAAGACCTGATTCCCGCACGAGGAGGTCCCTGATGACGCCCGGCGCGTCCATCCGAACCGTCGCAGCCGCCGCCCTGGCAGCCCTTCTGGCAATCTCGGGCTGCGCCACCGCCCGTACCGGGGCGGAGGAGGGAGATGCCTTCAGCGACGACCTGGCCGAGCGCAACGAGGTCGAGATCCTGGTCAAGAACTTCAACTTCGCCGACGCCACCGTCTGGGTCCGGGTCCGCGACGCCCGGGTCAAGCGCCTGGGGTACGTGACCGGAAAGACCGACGCGGTGTTCACGATGCCGTGGACGT
>Ga0102953_1001518_pt1 | contig 14637 bp, 12 predicted proteins | sample SalPon2A_C_D2_MG_FD_78509 | JGI IMG/M metagenome (GOLD analysis project Ga0102953, IMG submission 78509) | Soil microbial communities from South San Francisco under conditions of wetland restoration - Salt Pond MetaG R2A_C_D2_MG | ecosystem: Environmental > Terrestrial > Soil > Wetlands | place... | reverse complement strand
TGGCGGCGCCGGCTCCCACCCGGAAGACGCCGAGAGCGACACCATCCAAGGGCTGGAGAGCGCCTGCGAGGCGGGGTACGGCGGCTTTCCGGACGGCGGCGCGCTGGCGGCGGCGCTGGCGGCGGTCACCGCCATGGAGGCCAACGAGCTGGCGTTCAACGCCGGCATCGGCGGCTCGCCCACGCGCGAGGGTACGGTCGAGCTCGACGCCGCGGTGATGCTGTCCGACGGCACCAGCGGCGCGGTCACCGTCGTTCGGAACACCCCCTTCGCGGCGCGGCTGGCGGACAAGGTCCGCACCCAGACGCCCCACGCCCTCCTCGCCGCGCACGGAGCGGAGGCCCTGGTGGACGATCCGGTCCCCAACGCGCGGCTGCTGACGCCTCGCAGCCTCGCCTCGCTGGAGCGCTGGCGCGCCAGCCACGCCTCGCCCTCCGGGTCCGGCACGGTGGGCGCGGTGGCGCTGGGCGACGACGGAAGGCTGGCGGCGGTCACCAGCACCGGCGGCATGGTCGGCAAGTGGGCGGGGCGGGTCGGCGACACGCCCATCGTGGGCGCGGGCACCTACGCCGACGAGCGGGTGGCGGTGTCGTGCACCGGCCGCGGCGAGGCGTTCATGCGGGCGGTGACGGCCAAGGCCCTATCCGACGCGCTGCGGGCCGGCGACGACCTGGAGGCCGCGTTGCAGGACGCCCTGGCAGGCATCCGTCGCTTCGGCGGCGACGGCGGCCTGATCGCGGTGACCGCGTCGGGCCGCTTCGGTCTCGCCTTCAACAGTGCCAGCATGGCGCAGGGCTGGCGCTGGCCGCGTGGCGGCGAGGCGCGTCTCGCCCGCGAGGCGGGCGTGGTGGTGATGGGCGAGGGCTAGCCCCGGCCAGGGGCGGCTGCGCGCCCCCCTCGCGGCCGCCAAGCGCGGCGAACGCCGTCCCAGGCCCGGGCGAACGTCCCTGGGAGCGCTTCCTGGCCGGCGATATGCTCGTGACGTGATCCATACGGTCACGGTCAACCCCGCGCTGGACATCACCTACCGGGTGGAGGAGATCGTCTTCGACGACACCGTCCGCGCCGAGGACGTCCTGCGCGCGCCCGGCGGCAAGGGCATCAACGTCAGCCGCGTGGCCGCCCGGCTGGGCCAGCCCACGGTGGCCATGGGCTTCGTCGGCGGCCGTGCGGGCGAGGAGCTCCGGGAGCGCCTCGAAGCCGAGGACGTGCGTACCTGGTTCACCCACGTGGCCGGCGCCACCCGTACCAACGCCATCGTCCAGGACGGCGCCGGCCATCAGATCCGGGTCTCCGGGCCGGGGGCGGAGGTCACCCCCGACGACGTCGACCGCCTGGTGGAGAGCCTCTTCGACCTGCGGGCGCCCGACATGCTGGCGCTCTGCGGCAGCCTCGTCCCCGCCATGCCCCCCGACTTCTACACCACCGTCGCCCGCCGCGCCGAGGCCGACGGCATCCGCGTGGCCATCGACGCCGACGGGCGGCAGCTGGAGTCGGCGCTCGAGGCCGGCGTCTACCTCGTCAAGCCCAACCGCTACGAGCTGGAGCGCCTGACGGGCCGCCAGGTGGGCACCCGCGAGGACGCGGTGGCCGCCTCCCGGCCGCTGCTCAAGCAGGGCATCCAGGTGGTGCTCACCAGCCTGGGCGCCCAGGGCGCCGTGCTCGTGAGCTCGGATTGCGCGCTGCACGCCTACGCGCCGCACGTGGAGATCGACTCGGCGGTCGGCGCCGGCGACGCCATGCTGGCGGGCGCGCTCTCGGCCGCCGTGGACGGAGCGCCCTGGGAGACGCTGCTGCGTCTGGGCGTGGCGTGCGGCACGGCCACCGCCATGACGCCGGGCACCGAGCTGTGCCGGAGCGCCGACATCGAAGCGCTGCTGCCCCAGATCGTGGTCGAGACGCTGTAGCCGCCGGGACGCCGGCAGGTCAGATCTGGTTTCATCCATCCCCAACGGGACAAACGGCTCTTTGGCAAAGGCTTCCCCCGGTGCATAAAGGGGGGAGACGCCAGTACGGACACACGGTCTCGCGTTCCGAGGGAAGGGGGGACGCAGGTGGACGAGTCGTGCCTCACGAAGGGGGCCCCGCGCCCTCGGACCGCATCTCCGGCGCCGCACCGGACACGCTGCCCGGCGCACGGCCGCTGCCGCCTGGGCGGACGCGACCCGCCGCGCCGCTCCTGACAGCGCTGCCGGGGCCCGGCGCCGGGGTACGGCGCACCTTCCGAAGAGGACAGCTTAGGAGAGGCCATGCGAGCCAGAGCACCCATCCTCGCAGCCGTCGCGATCGTGATCGTCTGGGTCGCGGGCTGCACCACCGCCCCTCCCGTGGGCACGCTCACCATCGACGCCCGTCCGGAGAGCACGTACATCGCCGTACTGGACGGCACCACCACGGTGCACGCCGGCTACGGGGACGTGACCCTCAGCGGCCTGAAGTCCGGGAGCTACCTCGTGCTCGAAGCGCGCGGGGAGCGCAGCAAGAGCGTCACCGTGAGCGTGGCGCCGGGCGGCAGCACCCGCGTCGACGCCCATGTCACGCAGGAGGACGACTCCGACCAGCCGGTGTGGGCCGGCCGCAACGGCGATCACGAGCAGACGCCCGGCGGCGGCATGCAGGGCAGCGACACCCGCCAGGGCGACCTCTTCGGCGACCTCTACGTGCTGCTGAGGAACGCCAACGGTGAGCCCATCACCATCACCATCGCGGGCGTCGATTACGTGCAGCCGCTGGCCTTCTACGCCGACGCCAACGGCGAGCCGGCCGAGCCGGTCACGGACCTCGCCGGCGATCCCGTACCCCTCGCCCTCGGCGCGGAAGGCACGGACTTCGAGGGCGAGATCATCAGCCCGCAGTACTACCCGCCGGACACGGGCGCCCTGGTCGTGCCCAAGGAGATCGACCTCGGCCGCCTGAACGAGGTGCGCGCACCGGACAACGTGCTCGACCGCGCCTACGACGAGGCCATGGCGAACCTGGCCAGCAGCGTCAAGCCCATCACCCAGGACCCGATGGGGCGCCTGGAGTACTGGACCGATGACGTCACGCCGGTCGCCATCGACTCGCCGCTCGAGAACCTGGCGCTGTACCGGGCCCTCATGCTGGCCCTCGAGGCCGACGACACGGGCGGCCTGGTGATCGTGGGCTCCGACGGCGGCACGCTGCTGGACACCCACCTGCGGCCCGCCGACGCGCGCAACCCGGCCGACCCCGCCGACCCGCGCCACGTCAGCCTCGACTACGCGGCCGCCATGCTCGCGGCCGCCGCCGACAAGACCGGCGACATCGACGTGGACGTGGCCATCACCATCAACACCTTCCTCGGCATCAACGGCCTCGCCGAGCCCGACTACTTCGACCTGATGGGCTACGGCCACGTCCGCGCCGACCACTTCGGCGACGAGGAGGCGACCGTCCTGCAGCCCGTGGAGGGCGACCCGACGCTGTACCGGGTCACCACCATCAACCTCTTCGACCGCATCTTCGGCGCGCGGGCGAGGGACGCGCAGGACGCCGTGGGCTTCGCGGACGCCGCCGACGACGACCTGACGGTGCTCGAGTACGTCCACAACTACCTGCCGCCCGAGGCGCTCTAGCCCGGGCCGTGGGCCGCGGGCGGGCGGCACGGAGCCGCCCGCCCGCGGCGGGGGAGCGATGATGAGACGACATCCAGGCAACGCGCTGCTGCTGGCCGTCCTGGCCGCCGCGGGCCTCGCCGGTCTGGCGGCATGCAGCCAGCAGAGCGCGCCCACGCTGGTCACGCTGCAGGTGCTGGGCAAGCGCAACGCGCCCACCGACGCCAGCTGGGTGGCGGTCGCGGACGGGACCGGCGTGTGGCACCCGCTGAGCTCCTCGTGGCCCGGCACCTACCAGGTCCGTCCCGACAGGCTGGGACGCTACTCGATCGCGCTCGGCTGCGCCTCCGACCCGCCGAGCGTGACGGTCTTCCACGGCACCATCGACGAGGCGTTGACGCTCACCGCGAAGTGCGAGGCGGAGGACGACGAAGGCTGCGCCGATGCCATGGCCCTGCCGGCCTCGACGCCGCAGGCGAGCCCTGTGGAGCTGCGGGGCCCGGCACCGGGCGGAACGCTCACGCCGCTGGCGGGCGCGCTGCTCTACACCATCGACGTGGCCGGCCTGCCGCCGGGGGAGCGAGCCTTCACCTACTTCCACGGCGACCCCCTGGCGCTCGACGAGGCCATGGGCCCGGTCTACGTGTCCCTGGGACGCGACAACGTCCTGTTCTTCACCCTCATCGCGCCGGAGACCGCGGTGGGGTCCGGCGCGCCCGCGGCCAACGCGGTGACGGCGTGGAGCTGGTCGACAGCGTCCAGCGGACAGCCGGCGGTCCACGTGATCGCCGGTGGTATCGGCGGCAACGTCGCCGTCCCCGAACACGGCACGGCCACGGTGCTGGGCGCATACGGCGACGCGGTCGCCGCCAAGGCCACGCTCAAGCTCCCGCACGCGGTGCGGGTGCCGCTCGGCAACGCCGGGAGCGACACGCTCACCTACCACCTCGTTCCGGCGACGCTGAGTGCCGAGAGCGACGAGGCGACCACCATGCTCTCGGCCACCGCGGTCGGCGCGCCCGACGCGACCGGAGCCAGGCCGATCCGCGTGGTCCGGAAGGCGCTCCCGCTCGGCGCGGCCGCGGACGAGACCCTGGCCCTCCCGACCACGCCGATGGCCGCCACCGACCGTCTGCCGGACGGGACCGTCCGCTGGTCCGCCTACCGCGACGCCCAACTCGGCGCGGCGCAGGCCTATCAGCTCACCACCACGGTCGGGCCGGCGGCCGCTCCGACGCTGGTCTGGCGCGCGGCCATCACGCCCGGCTGGCTCGCGGTCGGCGGCGCCACGGAGTCGTTCCAGTACCGCAACCCCGACCTGGCCGCGGTGGCGGGAAGCGGATGGCTCCTTCAGGACGCGGCGGGCACCTGGGAGCTCGACGCCCTGCTCGGCATGGACGCGGCCGGCGGCAGCCTCGACCTCCCCTCGGTGCTCAGGGGCGAAGGTCCCGAGTCGCCCGACACGACCTTGTGGAGCGCGGGCAGGAGCGGGCCGCTGTGACGAGCCCGGCCGGCGGGGGCTCCCGCCGTGACCCCGGGGGCGCCCCGGCTTCGCCGCCGGGCGCCCGATAGCCGCCGTATATACGGCGGATGGACCATGGAAGGGTGGGTGACGCGTGCCCTTCCGGTGCGCGTCACCGCGCGGGAAGGGGACGCGAAGGCATGCGCATCCTGGTCGTCGACGATGAGCCGGACCTCACACGGGCCCTGGCCGCCCTGCTGGGCGCGGAACGCTACCAGGTGGCCACCGCCGCCAGCAGCGACGAGGCGTACGCGGCGCTCGCCGAGAGCGAGCCGGACGTCATCGTCCTGGACGTGATGTTCCCGGAAGACGAGGACGGCGGCTTCAGGCTGGCGCGCGAGCTGCGCACGGCCGGCTGCCTGGCCCCCATCCTGTTCCTCACCGCGCGCGACGCCCCCGACGACCGCGTCGCGGGCCTGGATCTCGGGGGGGACGACTACCTGACCAAGCCCTTCGACGCCGCCGAGCTGCTGGCGCGCGTCCGCGCCCTGCTGCGGCGTGGCAGCGAGCAACGCACCGCCACCCTGCAACGGGGTCCGCTGACGATCGACTTCCGCGCCCGCTCGGTGAGCTGGGACCGTGAGCCGGTCTCCCTCAGCGACCGCGAGTTCTGCCTGCTGGAACATCTGGCGCTGCACCCGGAGCGGGCCTACAGCGTCGCCGAGCTCGCCGACAGCCACTTCCCCACCGCGGCCTCGGGCAGCTACGCGGTGCGGACCTACGTGTTCCGGTTGCGGACCAAGCTCGCGCCCGAGGTCATCGCCACGCTCCCGGGAGGCTACCGCCTTGGCGTTCCGTAGGCGTCTGCTCCTCGCGCTGGTCGCCCTGGCGGTCACCGCCGCCGGGGTGCAGGCGGTGCTGGGATACATCAGCTTCCGCGCCGCCCTGGAGCGCGACCGTGCCGCGGACCTGCAGCGCTTCGCCAGCCTGGTGACCGACGCCTTCGACCTGCGCGGTGCGGTGCCCGTGCCGATCCCCGAGCGCCTGCCGATGCTCACCGAGGAGGAGGGCCGCTTCCGGCTGTTCAGGGACGGCGCCCTGCTCGTGGAGGGCGGCGGGCGCTTCCCGGCCGAGGGGGCGCCCTGGATGCGCGCCACGCTGCCGCGACCGGGAGGCTACCTCCTGGAGGTGGCCCTCGACCGGCAGGAGCTGGGGCTGGCCGTGCGCGAGTACCTGCGCTCCACGGGCGTCGCGCTCGCGGCGGTCGTCGTACTGGGGCTGCTGCTCGCCGTGCTCCTGCACGACAAGCTGCTGCGGCCGTTGCGCCGCCTCGAGGCGGCCACCGAGGCGGTGGCGAACGAGCGCTTCCCGGCCCCCCTTGACGCGCGCAATGAGGACGCTTTCGGCCCTCTGGCCCGCAGCTTCAACGTCATGGTCGGCAGCGTCCGCCGCGCGCTGGACCGCGAGCGCAGCTTCACGCGCTACGCCTCCCACGAGCTGCGCACGCCCGTGGCCAACCTCAAGGCCACCGCCGAGGCGGTGCGGCTGGGCGCGCTCCCGACCGGCGAGCTCGAGCCCGTGGTGCGCCGCAACGCGGAGCGGCTCGAGCGCACCCTGGACGGGCTGCTGGCCCTGGCGCGCGCGCACGGCCCCAGCGAGCCGGTGGCCGTCGACGCGCTGCTCGCCAGCGTCGCCGGGTCGTTCGGCGACGGCGCCTGCGAACGCCTGAGGCTGGAGCCGGAGCCGGCCACCCTGGCCGCGCCGCGCGTGGCCCTCGAAGCCGCCGTCCGGAACCTCGTCGACAACGCACTGCGCTACACCGAGGGGCCGGTCGGCGTTGCCTGCCGGGACGGGCCGGAGGTCCGCATCAGCGTGTGCGATGCCGGGCCGGGGGTGCCGGAGGAGGCGCTGACGGCGCTGGGCACGCCGTTCCACCGCCTTCGCCACGACGGGCGCGGTCTCGGCCTGGGGCTGGCGTTCGCCCGCCAGGTCGCGGAGGGGCTGGGCGGGCGGCTGGAGCTCCGCAACCGGGCCGGCGGCGGTCTGGAAGCAGCCATGGTGTTGCCGAAAGGAGCCCGGACATGACGGCGGCTCGCAACCCGATCCGGTGGGTGGTGATCCTGGCCGTGGCGGCCCTGTGGGCCTCCGCGGCGGCCCAGGGGGCGGGCCACGGACAGGGCGGCCCGCCGCCCGCGGCCGGCGGGGGCTCCCGCTCGGCAGGCGCCGGCCCCGACCCGGTACGAGAGCACGTGCTCGTCGCGCTGCTGCGCTTCGCCTCCGAGGGCACCCTGGTGATCGACGGCGGCCGGGTCGAGGCTGCCACGCCGTGGCCGCGCTTCCTCGCGCCGGGCATGTGGCTCCGGGTGGATGGCGAGTGGGACGGCGACGTGTTCGTGGCCAGCGCCCTGGTGGTCACCCGGCCGGCGCTCTTCAGCTACTACCGGGGCCCGGCGGGCGCGCTCGACCTGGGCGACGGCTGGATAGAGGCGTGGTTCGCGGCGCCGGGAGCCGGCCAGGCCGTGAGCGTCTTCGAGGTTCGCCGGGTGGCGCCCGGCGCCGAGACGCTGGCGCTGGTGCGGGCCTCGAACGGCAGCTGGCTGGCGCTCGCGCCGGGCCTTCGGCCCCCTCCCCCGCCGTTGACGGACGGCTGGATGCTGATCCGCGGCCGCGTGGATGATGGCGCCGTGCGCTGGACCGCGAGCGCGCCGTTCCCGTGAGCCCAGCGCAGGCCGGAGCGCCGTCCCCGGCTTGGTTTTCCTGGAATGACGTGCGTCACTTCACAAGGGGCCGGGGAATGGAGTACACTCCCCGACGGCGCCTGGAACGGCGGGCGCCCGCGGCCTCCTGCGGGAGGCTAGTCCATCACCTAAGGATCCCGCGATGAACCACGAACGCGCGCTCCGCAACCTGTCCATCCAACACCACCTCCACATCGGCGCCACGGCGCCGCGTCCCGGCTTCGACGACGGCAGCGACCGCCGCCCCGAAGCCCCTCGACCCGCCGCCGTGCGGCCGGCCTTCACCCTCCGTACCCTGTTCCGCCGGCACCGCTGAGACACGGCGGCGCGTCTGGCGCGCCGCCCCCCAGCCGACGCGGCCCGCTTCGCAGCTGCTGTAGGACGTCGGAGATACCTGGACCACCCAAGCACCAGCATGCGTCGCTCACAGCCGGCGGTCTCCCGATTGTTCACAGTTATCTGGACTGGCGGCCCGATTCGTCAGAGTTATCTGGACTGGCCTACCTGACGTCCTACATGGCTGCGTGCTTCAGCCAGCCACGCAGCGCTTCGAATGAATGGGCCGTTACCGAACAGGTCTTCCAAGGTACGGAACCTTAGCGACCGAGATCCTACTTGCGCGCCACCGGTTGCGGTTCAGAGCAGAGGCTTTGATTGCATCGCAGCCGCGCCAATCATGTCGCGATATCCGCACATTATGCGGATTTTCGTGAATGCCTTGCGCTTGTCGCATATCATGCAGATATCTCCGCGCTTTGCGCGGATAATGACGCATGGTTCGCGACGAGCGATCAGCATTGGCCCGCTACGTCCGCGACCTGTTGTCGGAAGGCCGGGTGGTCTTCACCGCCGAGGAGGCCATTCAAGCGCTAGGCGTCGGACGCGGCGCTTTCCTAGACGCCGCCGAACGGCTCCAGCGGCAAAAGGTCCTCATCAATCCAAGACAAGGGTTCTACGTCGTAGTCTCACCACAATACGCGTCGTGGGGGGCGCCGCCACCGTCTTGGTACATCGATGCCCTCATGCGCCATGAGGGCCAGACCTACTATGTCGGGCTCCTAAAGGCCGCGGAACTACATGGCTCGGCGCATCAGGCCGTGATGGAGTTCCAGGTCCTCACCGCCAAACGCCTTCCGAAGATTCGGGGCGGCCGCAGCCTGATTGTCTTCTACTTCCGCAAGGATATGAAAGCAGTGGCAGCGGGAATCGTGGGGCGCAAGACCGACACCGGAAGCATGATGCTATCGTCGCCGGCGCTCACGGCTCTCGATCTCGTGCGTTATCCGCAGGCGTCGGGCGGAATCGACAATCTTGCAACGGTCCTCTCCGACCTCGGAGAGGAGATCGACCCCAAGGAACTCGCTACGCTTTCGGCGAAGTTTGAGAGGTCGGTCGTGCAGCGCCTTGGGCACCTACTGGATCACCTTGGGCACGATGTCAGAGCAAAGCCGATGCTGGCGGCGCTGCAAGCGCGCGGATCGTTGCGCTGGACCGAACTGGACCGGCAGGAAGCGCGGGTTCCCGAGTTCGCCCGAGAGCCGCAGGAGCGCGATTCCCGTTGGCACGTCATCGTGCGACACATTCCGGAGCCCGACGAATGATCCCCTCCCAAAACATCGTCGCATGGGGAAACGTTGTTCCATGGGCTGACCAGCGCCAGGTCGAGCAGGATCTAATAATCAGCCGCGCCCTCATCGAGATCTTCTCAAACAACACGCTCCGCGACTCCTTGAGATTTCGCGGTGGCACCGCGCTGAACAAGTTGCACTTCCCAGAACCGCTGCGCTACTCGGAGGACATCGACCTAGTTCGCACCTCATCCGGACCAATCGGTCCAATCCTCGACGAGTTACGCGTGGAACTTGAACCATGGCTCGGGAAGGCACGGTTCGAACAAAGCTCCATTGCCCCGAAGTTTCAGTTCCGCGTCGACGCGGAGGACGGCAGCGCAGTACCCATACGCCTGAAGATCGAGATCAACACGCGCGAGATTGAAGCCTTTGACGGAGCCACGGCGCTGCAATTCGACGTCGCAAACCCCTGGTTCTCCGGCAAAACCGCGATCCCAACCTTCTCCCGCGAGGAGATGCTGGCAACGAAACTGCGGGCACTACTACAGCGCGACAAGGGACGCGATCTATATGACCTGGCACATGCGCTTGAGGTCTTCGACGATATTTCCGTTGACCGCGTCATTGAGCTGCACGCGCGCTATCTTGCGTCTTCCAGCCAGGCAATCTCGCGAGCGCAGGCCCAAGAGCGCATGTTCGCTAAGCTGGCCAAGCCACGCTTTCTGGTCGACATGCGGCCTCTGCTTCCGGCGGCTCAAGCCGAGACTCTGACTGAGGCATCAACCGCAGAATCGTTTCGTCACGTGTTCACAACCCTCATCGACCGGCTTCCGGGCGATGAATGGGCGAAGACCCGAAGCATGAAGCAGAAGTTCGGGATTGCCTGGTGAGCGATTATGCCCTACTTTCGTTTCCAGGGCGCGTAATCCTTCTGTCACAACTACAGCGCGGTTCGGAGCGATGTCACTCAGAAGGGCAAGCCGCGTTCTCGGCATCACCGAGGAGCTGACGCGCGTGATCGCCAGAAGCGGAGCCCTCGAATCAGTCCGGGTCAAGGGCCAACTCTTCTTCACCGCAGCTTCGGTGCAAGACTTGGACGAGAACATGGTGCCAATATGCGTCGTTGCGCCACTCGTTCAGATGAAGAGCAAGACCATCACCGAGCTCATCGATACTGACAAGCTTCCGCCATCTGTGGTCATCCACGGCAGGCGCAAGCCGCACCGGACCACCCTCCTTCACAAACGAGCGCTCGTCGAATGGCGTATGCAAAGCATGACCCGCGTCGAAATCCAAGCGCGGTTCGGACTCCCGCGGCGAAGGGTCCAACGTGCACTGAAAGCAAGCCCCTTGGCCCCAATCCGATTGCCATACGACGAGCGTCACTACTACCCGCGCGAACAGGTTGAGATTCTCTTCTCCGCGCAACCCACACCCATTCCGGTACGCTAGATTCCAACTCACTTAGTGCGCCTTGGACGAACACATGGCCTGGCTGCCAGTCCAGATAACTCTGACGTCCTCCATTCTCCAGCAGCTGCGGAGCGGGCCGCGTCGGCTACTTCCCGAACACGTTGGGCAGCTCCTCGAACGCAACGAGCACGTCGCGCGGCTTGCTGCCCTGATGGGGGCCCACCACGCCGAGGGCTTCGAGGGAGTCCATCAGCTTGCCCGCGCGGGCGTGCCCCACCTGCAGGCGGCGCTGTAGCCGCGACACGCTGGCCTGCCCCTCGTTGACCACCAGCTCGGCCGCAGTGCGCAGCTTGTCGTCGTTCCAGTCGATCAACCCGCTGGCGTCCGACTCGAACGAACTGGGCGGGTCGAAGTCCGCGCCGTACGCCTCCACGAAGTCGTCCTCGAAGAACTGCCGGCGCAGGAAGTCGCTGAGGATCGCGATCTCGCGCTCGCTCACGAACGGCCCCTGCAGGCGCACCGCCTTCACCAGCCCCGGCTGGTAGAAGAGCATGTCCCCCAGCCCGATCAGCCGCTCCGCCCCCATGCTGTCCAGGATGGTGCGCGAGTCATGGCTGCTCGACACCGCGAACGCCATGCGCGCCGGCACGTTCACCTTGATCAGGCTCGTCAGGATGTCCACGCTCGGCCGCTGCGTCGCCAGGATCAGGTGCATGCCGGTGGCGCGCGCCATCTGCGCCAGGCGCATGATCGCCGACTCCACCTCCTTCGGGCTGGTGATCATCAGGTCCGCCAGCTCGTCGATCACGATCACGATGAACGGCAGCTCCGGCAGGTCCAGGTTGCGCGCCTTCTCGTTGTACTGATCGAGGTTCTTGGCGCCCACCTTGGACATCATCTTGTAGCGCCGCTCCATGTGCGCCACCGCCCCCAACAGCACCCCCGCCGCATCCGTCGGGTTCGTCACCACGTTCCGCAGCAGGTGCGGCACCCCGTCGAAGGGCGTGAGCTCCACCATCTTGGGGTCGATCATCAACAGCCGCAGCTCGGTCGGCAGGAAACGGTACAGCAGGCTCCCGATCAGCGTGTTCACCGCCACCGACTTGCCCGAGCCCGTCGAGCCGGCGATCAGCAGGTGCGGCATCTTCGCCAGATCCCCCACCACCATCTCGCCGTCGATCGACTTGCCCAGGATGATGGGAAGGCGTGCCTTGGCGCGCCGGAAGCTCGCCGACTCCGCCGCTTCCCGGAACCTGACCAGCTCCCGGTTGGCGTTGGGCACCTCCAGGCCGATCACGCTCTTGCCCGGGATGGGCGCCTCGATGCGCACGCTGCCCACCGCCATCGCCAGCGCCAGGTCGTCGGACAGGTTGGCGAAGCGCGCGATCTTCTCCCCCGGCGCCGGCTCCACCTCGAAGCGCGTCACCGTCGGCCCGCGCACCGCCGCCACCACCCGCCCCTGCAGGTTGAAGCTGTTGAGCGTGGCGTCGATCTTGCGCACCCGCTCGCGATGCTCCCGCACCAGCGCGTTACGGTCCTCGGAGATCGCCTCCGGCTCGTCCAGCAAGCCCAGAGGCGGCACCTGGATGGGGATCCCGCCGATCTCGGGGATGGCGTCCGCATCTCGCTCCCGGGCACCGCCCCGACCCGACGTCTTGCCGTCCAGCACGTGCTCGTCGAGCAACGCAGCTTCCAGATCGGGGTCGTGGCGGGCGGCGGACTGGCCGGCAGCGGCGCGCCCGGCGGAGGCGCTCCCCGCCGCCCCGCCGGCGGCAGCCGGCGCCCACTCCGGGACCACGGGCTCGTCGTCCAGCGCCCACGGCGGAAGATCGTCGAGGCCGTCCGGCGCTCCGGCAGGGGGCTCGACCGTGCCGGCCAGGACCGCCTCGGCGCTGGCCGCGTCCGCGTCGGCAGCCGCCGCGCGGCTCTCGGCCTCGGCCCGGGCCAGCACTGCGCCCAGCGCCTCCCGCCAGCCTGCCAGGGCGGCGAGCGCCTCGACCCCGCTGGCGGTCAGCTCAGCGGCCAGGGTGGCGTCGAGCTCGCCTAGCTCTGCAGCGTCCGGGTAGGCCCCGCGGGCCTCGTCGAGCTCCCGGATGAGCGCGCGCCACGGCTCCAGCGCCTCGTAGTCGGCCGACAGCCGGGCGGCGTCCGCCTCGATGCGCACGTAAGCGGTCAGGCGCCGGCCGTGATCCGCCGAGGCGCGGGCCAGCTGCTGGGGCGCCATGCCCTTGAGGGCGCGCTGGTCGAGGTCGCGCTCCCGGGTGAGCTTGCGGTGACGTTCCAGCAGTCCGGTCAGGTCGAGGGCGAGCGTCTTGCGCAGCTTGTCGAGCGCTCGGGCCGCCTGCGACCGGCCGGGGACGGCATCGTCGAGGCCGTTCTTGAGGGCGCGCCACCACGCGTCGAAGGTCTCCGCACGGCGCCAGGGGCCCGCCTGCTGCGCCGCGCCCCCGAGCTCTGCGGGCGGCTCCTGCGGAGGGCGCGCGCCCTCCGCCTTGAGCTGCTCCACCATCTCGGTCGCGCGGTCGCGGGCGAAGTCCTTGACCGCACCCTGCCAGGCCTTCAGGTCCGCCTGGGTGTCGGCCAGCTGTTCTGGGCTGGGCCCGGAGGCGAGCCGCCGGGCCGAGGCCCGCACCTCGCCGCGCCAGCGCTCGAGCTCACCGCTGCCGGGGTAGAGGCTGCTGAGGGCCTGCAGGTCGCGGTCGAGCGCCAGCAGGGCGCGCCGGACCAGCGCCACGTCCGCGCGGAAGGCCGCCCGCACGCGCGCGCGACGCCGGGCTTCGATGACCGCCCTGAGGACCGTGCGCACCAGCTGGACGAGCGCCAGCAGCGCGCCCCGCAGCAAACGGGTGGGCGTGAGGCCGAAGAGCAGGTCCAGGCCCACGGACGCCACGATGGCGGCCGGCACCACCGCCAGCGCGCCCCAGGCGCCGCTCAGGTTCGCCCGCAACGCCTGGCCGTAGCTGCCGGTACGCGGCAACGCCACCATCACCACCACGCCCCAGACGCCGGCGACGAAGAGCAGGTAGCCGAGCAGCAGCCGGGGCCACCAGCGGGGGCTGCGTCTCAGCAGGAACAACCCGCCCAGCACCAGCAGCGGGACGGGCAGGGCGTAGGCGCCCCACCCCAGGCGCCCCACGACGGCGCTGCGCACCGCCCGCCCGACCTGCCCGGTCGGCAGCGAGGGCAGCACCACCCCGAGCAGGAAGATGCCGGCGGCGAGCACCACCAGTCCGATCGCTTCCAGGTCGAGCTGGACGCGTCTCGAAGCGCGTTTCCCCTTGCGTCTACCGGCCACGTGAGGTAGTTTATCGCGGCTCGCAGACGCCGCACGCGAAAATCGGGACATCGCGGTGAGGTAACATGATGCGTCCTGCACGTCGTTCACCGCGACGGGTCGGATGAGCCCGCCCGAACAGGGGAACCATGGCACGCCAGCGCACCACGTCCCTCCCGACCCCCCGCACGACCACCGCGCGCGCCGCCGCCCCGTGGTGGGGCCGGTGGCGGCGCGTGCGCCTGCGCCCGGCCATCTGGTGCGGTGTGAGCCTGGCGCTGTTCATCGCAGGCGTGGCGCTGGGATGGCCGGAGCTATGGCTCGGCGTGATTCTGGCAGTGCCGGTGATGATCACCAGCACCGGTCTGGGCTGGGCCGTCGCCCTGCCATTGCTGCCGCTCGGGCTGCTGCTGGGCTGGCTGCGGGACCGCGCCGGCGGGCCCCCGCTGCGGCCGCTCGAGCTGGCGGGGCTGGCGGCCGCCCTGCTGCTGGCGATCCTCGCGGGCAACGACCTGTTCCGCCTGTGGCACCGCACCGCCCGCGCGGCAGGCGACAACGAGCGCCGCGCCCGCCTGCTCAGCGAGTCCGCCCTCGCCATGCAGCA